>Ga0194120_10001350_pt1 | contig 45041 bp, 37 predicted proteins | sample TA2MahCa65mmetaG_FD_148642 | JGI IMG/M metagenome (GOLD analysis project Ga0194120, IMG submission 148642) | Freshwater microbial communities from Lake Tanganyika, Tanzania - TA2015019 Mahale Deep Cast 65m | ecosystem: Environmental > Aquatic > Freshwater > Lake | place: Tanzania: Lake... | reverse complement strand
CGCCTATCGGACGCAGGCACGGAGGCCTGCGCCACCGATGCAACGGGTGGGGCCGGCCTCCGTGCCGGCCGCGATGCCGGAGCGAAGTCATCAGAGCCGCGCTATGAGATCTCGCGACCGGAGGATTGGCGCGTCGCCCGCGCGCGCCGCGAGGAGTCCGGCGTATCCCTCGTTGCGGTGCGCGGCCGCCACGATGGTTGAAGGCGATCTCTCCGGGCGGGGGCCGACCCCCGGGCGCGCCCCGGAAGGGGAGGCCGTCCCGGGCGGCGCGCCGGGCGAGGATCCCCTGGCGGGCGGCGACGGACCGAGCGAGCAGGCTCCCGCGGACGGCCTGACCGAGCACGCACCCGTCGGCATCCAGGACCAGCGCAAGTTCGGGCAGCGCGTCCTCTACTCGCTGGTCGCGGGCGTCCTCATCATCCTGGCGATGCTGGCCGGCGACTGGGGCATGACGATCGGCCTGATGGGCGCGTGCTGGTTCGCCAGCCGGGAGCTGTTCAACCTCTTCGAGGCCAAGGGCTACAACCCGGCGCGCAACCTGGGGATCGTGTCGTGCCTGGCCATCATGCTCCTGACGCAACTCTCGGGGACGCGCTTCCACGGGGCCTTCCTGACGGCCGTCTTCGTGATGTGCTTCGTCTTCCTCATCGTCCGCGGCGCGCCCTGGTTCCCGTACTGGAACGTGCTGGAGCGCTTCGACGCGCGCGTGACGTCCGCGGCGCGCACCGGCCCGCAGGTGGCGAGCATCTCGGACGTGGCCACGACGTTTCTGGGCATCCTCTACACGGGGTGGCTGCCGAGCTTCATCATCCTGTTGCGGAAGTTCGACATGGCCGCGCCCGTATCGCCGGAGGGCCGCCCGTTCGCGACGCCCGCCGGCGTCGCGTTCCGGTATCCCGACGGCCTCTGGCTGACGCTGCTGTACTTCCTGGCGGTGGTGGCCACCGACGTCGGCGCCTATTTCTTCGGGAAGTTCTTCGGCCGCCGCCCGCTGATCGGGCCGCTTTCGCCGCGCAAGACCATCGAGGGCGCCTTCGGGGGCATCGCCAGCGCGATGGCGGTGGCGACCCTGGTCGGTGTCGTGGCCGACATGGTCCTGCCACGCTTCGGCTGGCCCGCGCCGCTGGCACCCTGGTGGCAATGCACGATCCTGGGCTTCATCGTCAGCGTCACGGCGCAGGTGAGCGACCTGTCCGAGTCGATGATCAAGCGCGACGTGGGCCGCCGCGATGCCGGCGAACTCATTCCGGGCCACGGGGGCATGCTCGATCGGGTAGATTCCTACCTGCTTTCGGGAGCCGTGGCCTACTGGTACATCCTGTACTTCTGGAAGCTGTTCCCGTGGCGGATCGGCTGGTGGTAAGGAAGCGGCGCCTGGCGGTCCTCGGCTCGACGGGCTCGATAGGCACCCAGGGCCTGGAGGTCGCCGCGGCCCATCCCGATCGACTCGAGGTGGTGGCCCTGGCTGCTGGGCGCGGAGGCCCCGCGTTTCAGGCGCAGTGCGACCGCTGGCGGCCGCGGCACGCCATCCTCGGGAGCGACCGTGGTGGCGCCGATCTGGCCGCGCTATGCGCCGCGGAGGATGTCGACATGGTGCTGCTCGGCGTGCCGGGCCTGGCGGGCCTGGCCCCGACGCTCGCGGCCATCGGAGCCGGCAAGGTGGTCGCCACCGCCAACAAGGAGACCCTCGTGGCCGCGGGCGACCTGGTCATGGCGGCGCTGGCGAGCAATCCGGCCGCGGCCCTGCACCCGGTGGACTCCGAGCACAGTGCCATCTGGCAGTGCCTGCGCGGCGAGGACCCGGCGGCCGTCCGGCAGATCTTCCTGACCTCCTCGGGTGGCGCCCTGCGCGACAAGCCGGTGGCCGGCCTGGCCGCGGCCACGGTGGCCGAGGTGCTCGCGCACCCGACCTGGCCGGCCATGGGCCGCAAGATCACGGTGGACAGCGCAACCCTGATGAACAAGGCCCTCGAGGTCATCGAGGCGCATCATCTCTTCGGTCTGGACTATGCCGGCATCGAGGTCGCCATTCACCCGCAGAGCGCCGTGCACGGCCTGGTCGTCTTCGCCGACGGCTCGGTCAAGGCGCAGGTGGGTCCGCCGGACATGCGCGTGCCCCTCCAGGTGGCGTTGCTGCACCCCGAGAGGCCGCCCGCGCCCTGGGGCGGGTTCCAGCCGGGGACCTGGTCCTTCCTCCCGGTCGATCCCGATCGATATCCCGCGGTCGCCCTCGGCTACGAGGCCGGGCGCCGGGGCGGGACGGCCCCGGCCGTGCTCAGCGCCGCCAACGAGGTGGCGGTCGCCGCGTTCCTTTCAGGCTCCCTGGCGTTTGGCGACCTGATCCCGGCCGTGGCGGAGGTCTTGCGAGCGCATTCGGACTCGCCCGCGGACTCGGTGGCCGGCGTCCTGGATGCCGATGCCTGGGCGCGCGAGCGCGCCGCGCGCGTCGTCGGCAACCACCATGAAGACCGCGTTCACGGCTAACGCGGCGCGGAGTGCTGTGTTAGGCTGGTTGCGATGGACCCCTACGTAGTGCGGCCGAGGCGCAAGACGCGCCAGATCCGCGTGGGCGACGTCGCCATCGGGGGCGACGCGCCGATTTCCGTGCAGAGCATGACCATCGCCGACACGCGCGACGCGGCGGCGACATCGGCCGAGATAGCGCGCCTGGCCGAAGCCGGCGCCGACCTGGTGCGGGTGGCGGTGCCCGATCAGGCCGCGGCGGCGGCCCTGCCCGACATCGTCAGGCACGCCCCGGTGCCGTTGATAGCGGACATCCACTTCGAGTACCGCCTCGCCCTGGCGGCCGTCGAGGCCGGCATCGCCTGCATTCGCATCAACCCCGGCAACCTGCCCAAGAAGACCCAGGTCAAGGCGGTCGTGGCGGCTTGCCGCGATCGCGGCATCCCCATTCGCATCGGTGTCAACCAGGGTTCGCTCGCCACCGACCTGATCGACCGGTTTGGCGGACCGACCGCCGAGGCCATGGTCGAGAGCGCCCTCGGGCACATCCGCATCCTCGAGGACGAGGGCTTCACCGACATCAAGGTCAGCCTCAAGTCGCACGACGCACCCACGGCGATCGCCGCCTACCTGGGCCTCGCGGAGCGGTGCGATTACCCGTTCCACCTGGGCATCACGGAGGCCGGGACGCCCAAGGCCGGCATCGTGAAGAGCGCCGTGGGCGTCGGGACGCTCCTGGCGCTTGGCGTCGGCGATACGCTCCGCGTCTCGCTCACGGCCGATCCGGTCGAGGAGGTGCGGGCCGGCTGGGAGATCCTCAAGGCCCTCGGACTGCGCTCTCGCGGCCCCACGCTGGTCGCCTGCCCGTCATGCGGGCGCTGCGAAGGCGATCTCATCGGCATCGCCCAGAAGGTCGAGGAGCGGCTGGAAAGCGTCTCGGTGCCCCTGTCGGTCGCGGTGATGGGCTGCGTGGTCAACGGGCCCGGCGAAGGGCGGATGGCGGATGTGGGCATCGCCCTCGGCAAGGGCCGCGGCGTCCTGTTCAAGGGCGGAGAAGTGGTCAAGACCCTCGACGAGCAGGGTCTGGTCGAGGCGCTGTTCGAGGAAATCGACAAGGCCGTGGAAGGCCACGCCGACCGATAGCGGCCGCGCCGATCCCCGAGACGCCCCGGGCCCCGATCGAACCGGCGAATCACCCGTCGTGAGCGAGACTCCGCCTGCCTGACGGGCAAGGGGATCGTGCTACGATCTGGGGCATGCTAGCCAACAAGAAGCTCACCGTGACATACCTCGGAGTCGCCCTGGCGGTCGGGCTGGGCCTCGGAGCGGGCGCGAGCCTGGCTCAGCAGGCCGGCTCGCCGTCGCCCCTCCCTCCGCAGTACCGGGGCCACGGGCATCCGGGCGAACGCCATCCCGCATTGCATCGCGCGGTGCGAGATCTGGAGCGGGCGCGCATGGCCCTCGAGAAGGCGCCCGACGGCGAGAAGGCCGACGGTAATGCCGAGAAGGCCCTCAAGCACGTCGATCAGGCCATCGGCCTGATCAACAAGACCCTCTACCCTCCGAAGTGATCTCGGCGCCGCAGTCGGCGAGAGCCCCCCAGCGCTGGCCCTCGCTGCCGCGGATACGAAGTTCGAGGTGGCCGGCGGCGATCGCCTCCCGGATGCGCGCGAGCTGAGCGCGCGCCCAGGCAAAGCGCTCGTCGAGCGTCAGGACGGGCGCGGCCGGCACGTTGACGTGGGCGAGCGCCGCGGCGACTTCCACACGCGGCAGCCCGCGGTCCAGCGCTTCCCCCGCCGCCCACGGGATCAAGCGCCACACGTCCTGGTAGACCGAACGGTTGCGCAACGTGAGCGCGATCCCCTCGGCGCCGATGCTAAGGGCCTCGTAGGCCGCCGCGTTGGCGAGGGCCTCGCGCCGTGTCCCGATCAGCGCCTTGAGGCGCCGGTAGTCCCGCCAGACGCGGTCCGGCGCGTCGCCGGCCCGGTGGACGCCGAAGGGGTGCGGCAGGCCCGGTTCGAAGGGCGCCTCGTGGAATCCCGCGCCGAGATGGTACTGGAACCGCGTGAATGCCAGGTAGTCGTCAAACGTGTTCCGCAGGGCGACCATGCCGTACTTGGCCGGGTCCCGCGCCAGGAGGGCGCCCGGCTCGATGGACAGGGGGGTGATCTCCAGTTCGTGGAACGCCTCGCCGTACCTATCCAGCAGGCGTTTCAAGAACTCTTCGGCGCGCGCCACGTCGTCGGCGGTTTCCGTCGCCAGGCCGACGATGCCGTACATGGCGACGGCGCAGTTCGGCAGGCCCTGGCAGGTAGCGACCGCGTGATCCAGGTCGGCGTCGCTGGCGAAGGGCTTGATCCAGGCGCGCCTGGCCAGGCGCGCGCGCAGCGGTTCGCTGTAGGTCTGGGCGTCGATGCCGATGAGGCAGCTCCGGAAGGTGGCAGCTGCCTCCGCGATGAACTCGTCGTCGGGCAAGGACCAGCAGTAGAACGCGACGTGGAACCGGCCCCGGGGGAGTTGCCGCATCAGCTGGCGGTAGTACTCACGCCGGGTCGGGTCGGTCACGGGATCGAAGTCGAACATCACCACGTCGCCGCTCCAGCGGCCGAGCACCTCCATGTCGCGGATCGTCTGCTCCGGCGGCCGGTAGGCATAGCCGGTGCGGCCGAAGAGAGTCTTGTGGCCCAGCGCGCTGCCCCCGCAGTACAGGCAGGTGCTCTGGCAGCCCTTTCCCGTCCACACGTACGGCGCGTTGTAGCCGACCTCCCGGAGCAGGTCGGCCGGGGCGATCTCCGTGAGATCGTCGAGCAGCGACAGGTCCTCGCTGCCGCCCCGCGGTTGCACGTAGGTCAGCGGCAACTGCACGGTCTCCTCACCCCGCAGGAAGGTGAGGTTGCCTTCCGGAGCGCCCCGCGCCAGATCGACAAGCGGCTTCTCGCCGTCCCCCGACACGACCGCGTCGAAATGCCGCCGGGATACCAGGTCCCGGGCGAACGCCGCGGCGGTCTGCCCTCCGGCGACGGTGCGCGTCTCGGGGCGAAACGCCTTGATCTGCTTCGCCACCTCGGTGGCGCCGTAGAGCGTGTCCCACCATTTGCAGCTGATGGCCGCGTGGTCGGGCACGTGTTCCGCGAGGGCGGCCTGCAGATCCTCGCGCCAGTGAGTTCCAAGTAGCGGTGCGATGCGCGCGGTGACGCCCCGGCGGGCCAGGTAGCTCGCCAGCGAGAGCGAGGCGTTGTTGAAGAGCGCGCGACTGCCGTCGGCCCGCCGCGGCGGGCTCAAGAACAGCAACTGCGCCATCGGGCGCTATCGTATCAGTAGCCGGTCTTGGGCGGCGTGGGCGGCGGCGGCGGCGCGGCGGGCGCCGGGGTGGGCGCGGGCGCCGCGGTCTTCCCGCAGGCCATGCCCCCGGGCGCCATGCCGCCCGACTGGTCCTTCGCGTCCTGCGCCACGGCCAGCATGAACTTCTCGATCTTCTCGAGGCCGGTGTAGACCTCGGTATCGTCGAGGACGCCGTCCTTGTTCACGTCCAGCGCGATCATGTGGTTCTGGTCGTGCTTGGGCAGGTCGTTGATGGTGCGCTGCCCGTCCTGGAGCATCGCGACGAAGCACTTCATCGACGAGATGAAATTCTCGGCCTCGCCGTTGCCGTAGATGCGGCCCACGCCGTTGAGGTCGTGCAACTCGAGCATCAGGCGATACACCGAGTTGGTCTGGGCGAGTTGCTCGACCCGCGAGGGCTTGGGCTGGTAGTCGAAGAGGCTGTAGTAAACGCCCAGGGAATCGGGGTTCTTGTCGACGTTCTTGCCCGGCGCCGCGAAGCCCGCGTTGCCGGAGTTGGCGTTCAGGTTGCCGCGGCGACCCGCCACGATCTGCGCCTTGTCGTACTTCGCCAGTTCGAGCGCGAACGAGCCGGATTCGACCATGTCGATGGCCTTGGCGTAGTTCGCCCGGTTGCCGATGGCGCCGCTGTTGATGACGTCGTCCAGGGTGATGATGCCGGCGTCGAGAGCGGCCGCCACGGCGCCCAGGGTCTCTACGTCGTTGTTGCCCACGTTGGCGCGGCCGGCCAGCGAGAAGCCCTTGCGCAGGAGGAGGGCGCGCAGGGTGTTGTTGTTGTAGTTGCTCGCGTTGGCCGCTAGGTTGCCCTTGTAGACGGCCGCCACCTGCATGAACATCTGGGCCGCCGGGGCCATCTCGTAGAACTCCTGGGCGCCGCGGGCCATTCCGTCCACCGTGTTGGCCGCCTGCTTGCTGGCCGCGGCCGCGAACTGGAAGACGTACATCCGCGCGGCGGCGGCGTCGAACTGCTTCTGATCGGTGACGGACGCGAAACGGGTGCCCGCCAGGGCGCTGGCCTGGTTTATGCCGCCGTTCTGCCCGTTGCCGTAGTTGTTGGTCGCCGCCGACAGGTAAGAGGCGAACTCGGCGCGATCCTGCGGGATGCGCATGGTCTGGCCGTGGGGCGAGATGGCGCCGTCGTACGCGGCGGCCTGCGTGTTCTCTCCGTGGCCGCAATCCTTGGCATCGGCGTCGTTGTCGGAAGTCGATCCGGGTTTGCGGCAATACGCGAGTTCGATCTCCTCGATGGCCTTGTCGATGGCGTGGTAGTGCGTCGTGGTGTCCTGGTAGGTGTAGCGGGTGTACTCGACCCAGTACCCGGGCACGCCGTTCTGCTCGGCGGGCGTCAGGGTCGCGGCCCCGTCCACGGTCTTGTCGGGTTCGGCCGGCGCCGAGTTGTCGTAGGTGTGGGCCAGGGCCAGAGTGCCCGGTCCCACGACCGCCACGCCGAGGGTGAGGGCGAAGGCCACCGGGATGCGGATGCGCAGCTTCATCATGGCGTCCCTCGCTTACTTCACGATCAGCCTGGTAGCGTCACGGCCGGTCAGGTAGCGGTTCTTGAACGTGCCGACCAGGGTCAGGCCGCCGTCGTTCTCGATCCGGTCGATGAAGATCTGCCCGGCCTTGCCGGCCGCCTTGAGCTTGTCGATCGGCACGTTGATAGCTTCGTTGACCGGCTTTCCGGCGCTGTTGTATGGGTAGAACAGCAATTCGGTTCCGCCGGCCGCCAGGTACCAGGTCGGGCCCGCGCCGTCATGCAGGTTCGCCCCGTTGCGGGCCGCGGCAAGCAACGCGGCCAGGGGACTGCCGGAAAGCGCCAGGGCACTCCCGGAGGAGCGCGCCTTGCCGGCGCCGGCCAGTTTCTGCGTGGCTCCCGCCGACGCGGCCCGGGCGGCACTCGCGCCCTTGCCCCTGTCGCCGGCGAACGCGCCCGAGTTGGTCAGCGTGTCGCCGGTGAAATCCTGGGCCGCCGCGACCATCGAACCGAGTTTGCGGGTCTTGACGTCGGACGCGACGACCTCTTCCTTGACTTCGGTCCGCAGGAACTTCGCGTCCTTCTTCGGCGCCCAGTCGCCGTACTCGGTCTCCTGGAAGGGACCCTCGACGGTGGTCACCGAGGCATCCTTCTGGCTGCCGTTGATCGGGTCGATCCAGGCCAGTTTCCGGGTGACGCGATAGGTGTTCTCGACCAGGGATCTGGGCCGCTCTTCCCAGCGCTTCACGTCGAGGATCGGCGTCCTGGTTATCTCGTAGGTGTCGATCTGGTGCTTCTCGTAGCTGACCACCAGGCGGCCCTCGGCCAGATTCTCGGTCCAAGTGGCGCCGTCCCGCTTGTCCTTGCGCTTCTGGATGTTCGGCTCGTCAGGCTCCTCGCCGCGCCGTTCGTTCTGCTTCTCGATTTCCGACGAGAGGAGCCTGGACTTGATCTTGTGCTTGCTGATCGGGCCGGTCGTCTGGTCGGCCGGCATGAAGTAGCGGACCTTCTCCTCGCGGATGAGTTGCCACTTGTGGCCGCCCGGGTCCGGATAGCCGTGAGCCCACGCGAGCGGCGTTCGGCCGGCCCCGATGACGATCGCCGCGGCCAGGGCGGCGCGCCCGAAGGTGCGGAAAGTAGGCATCTACCAGGCCCCCCGTGATGGCTAGCTTACGAGGGCAGTATTCCCCGTGCCGTTTCCCTTATCCGAGAAAACTACTTAGACGAGGTCAGGCAAATTGGAAGTTTACGAGAGGTTTTACGTGCGCTTGAGGTTTTAGGGAAAGCTTTACCCAACGATAAGCAAGCTTACGGGCTCCGCCGCCGAAATACCCCTGGGAATCGGGTTTAGCAAACCCCGGAGGAGAGAGGAATCGTGAATCGCGAGGGAAACTGCCGGCCGCTGGACAACCAGCGCAGCCAGCGGCCCGCGATGCGGCCGCGGAGCCTGACGACGCCGTGGCTGATGGATGAAGTACGCGACGCCCTGGCGTCGCAGGGCGAGCGCAAGGCGCCCGAGAGGGACCGCCGCCGGCAACTGCGGATGCTGTTCGGCGTCTAGAAGATCTCACGCGGACACAAGAATCGCCGTCTCGTGACGGCGATTCACTGCTTGGTGGGGGTTCCGGTGGGGCCGGCCTCCGTGCCGGCCTCATGTCGGCCCTGCACCGCCGCCCACCGCTCCAGGAACGGGATGGAGGGAAGGTCGTTGACCAGGATGCCGATCCCCCTGGCATGCAGCGCCTGAGCCTGGGTGTCGGTGTCGACGGCGCCGCCCAGGGCCAGCAGCTGGATCGCTATGAGATCCCGCGAAAGCCCGACCGTCGCGCCGTCGCTGCGGGCCGCGCAGGAGATCGCGGTGACGGCGCCGAGGCCCAGCGACTCGACGATGTGCCGGCACATCGCGAAATGGCTGCCCGACCGGTCCTCGAGCTCCCCGAGACGGGCCAGCGCATTCGCGCAGGCCTCGCGACCCGGCGGAAATCGGCCTTTCCCAGCGCGCCGCGGATCTCGGCGGACAGATCGGCCAGGAGGGTGCGGGCCGCGGCCAGGGTCGGGGCGTCGGCCGCGCGGGTCCTGGCCGGCGCCTGCGCGGCATCGGGGACCAGGCGCATCGACACGAAGGCCCCGGACACGACGGCGATGCCGCGGGCCTCGAAACTCTTCGCCCGCGAATCGAAGGCCCCGGCGGCCAGGAGCGCCATCTTCTCCTGCGCGATCAGCCGGTTGGAGAGGGTCACCGAGGCGCCGCCGCTGCGCTTTGCGTAGTACTCGCGCCGCTCGCGGTTGAGGGCGATCGCTTCGCGCAGGTGCGCGGCGAAGCCGGCGATGTCGGTGGCGGCCTGGCCTGGCGCGGCGTGGTCGCCTGGCGCCAGGCTGCCGGTGGCCGGAGCGGGGCCGGTGGCCGAAGCGGGACCGGTGATCGAAGCCGTGGCCGCTGCGCCGCCGCCGGCCTGGTCGCGGTCGGGCAAGCCGGCGGCGACCGCCAGGGCGACCAGGAGAGCCGAGGGCCACATTCAGCCATGGTACCGCGGGTATGTTCCTATTCGCGCGGGCCTCGCGCCGAGGAGGGCAATTGAAGAAGGCACCCCTGTACCTGGCCGTCACCCTGGCCGTCGCGGGCTGGATCGTGCCGCCGGTCGTCGCTTATGCCGCGCCCGACCGCCTGGCCGAAGCGGTCACGTTGCAGAAGGCGCGAAACTGGAGCGGCGCCGAGAAGGCGCTCCGCAAGGCCGTCGAGGAGGAGCCGGGGGCGGCGTCGAACGTTGCGCTGGGCCGGTTCCTGATCCTGGTGGGGCGGCCCGCGGAGGCGCTGCCGCTCTTTCGCAAGGCCCTGGAAGCGGACGCCGCCCTTCCCGACGCCCTGGCCGGCGAGGCCGAGGCCCTGGGCGATCTGGGCAAGTACTCGCAGGCGATGGCGAACTGCGAGAAGGCCATCGACCGCTTCGACGGCGACAAGAAGGTCTCCCGCAAGCAACTGGCGCGGTTCTACCTGATCCTGGCCGGAGCTCAGGGCCAGGCGGCGCAGAAAGAGGGCATCCTGGCGATGATCAAGTACGCCTTCAGCGTCAAGAAGAACATCGACAAGGCGCTAGACCTCGACCCCGCCTATGCCCGGGCCGTCTACGGATCGGGGGTGTACTACCTGGAGGCGCCGTCCGTGGTGGGCGGCGACGCGGGCAAGGGGCTCGCCCTGCTCGAGAAGGCGCACAAGCTCGATCCCGACGATTACGGCATCCACTCGGCCTGGATCGGCGCGCTGGCCGATGGCGGCCGCAAGGACGACGCCAGGCGCGAGGCCGACCGCTACCGCCAGGCGTTTTCCGGCGTGCCCGCGGCCGGCCGGGAAGCCGAGGTCTGGGCCGCAAAGATCAAGTAGATTCCCATGAAGGTCTCGAAAGCGGCGGCCGCCTTGCTGGTGGTCTCCATGGCGGCCGCTCCCGCGGTCGGCGCCGCCAGCCCGCGGGGGACCTACGTCTGGCCCGGCCCCGATCCGACCAGCGTCACCAGCCCGGAGGCGTTGCCGGCGGCCGTTCGGGAGGTGATTTCGGCCGAGCGCGCCGCCGGCATCCAGCGCGGCTGCGAGACCGTGGTCTGGCGGCATGTCGCGCGGCCGGCTGAGCGGGGCGTCGTCATCCTGCTGCATGGCTACTCGGCCGGCACCTGGCAGTTCGATGCGCTCGGGCCGATGCTGCATGCGGCCGGCCACGACGTGTACGCCGCCCGCCTGGTCGGCCACGGCTATCAGCGGGAGGATGACGAGGAAGATTCCAGCCGGCTGCTCGAGGCGGCCGAGTGGCCGCGGTACCACGAGTTTGCCGAGTCCGTGTACCGCACCGCCGCGACCCTGGGTGGACCGATCTCGGTACTGGCATTCTCGGCCGGCGCCGACGTGGCCATGGCCATCCTGGAGGCCCACCCCGACGTGGCGCGGGCGGTGCTGATCGCGCCCTTCCTGAGCCCCGTTGGCGGCGACGCGCGGCTGGGCGTCGGCCTGGCCCGATTCATCGACTTCGTCACCGGCACCGGCGGCGGCGCGTGGCTCGATACCATGCCATTCTCCTGGGGCGAGGCCGGCCGGCCGGCCGCGCGCGCCTGGGGCCGGCCGGGACACTGGGACATGAAAGTGGGCAACGTTTACGGCCTGCTGACGTTCGGGCAGGATGTCCTCGCCAAGGCCGATCGCATCCGGACGCCGCTCCAGCTAGTCAGCACCGGCGCCGACGACGTGGCGGCCGAGGAGCCCATCCGGGAGCTGTATCGCAGGGCCGGCGGCGCCACGCGCAACGCCCACTACCACTTCCCGGCCGCCGAACGCGTGCCCCACCCGATGATCCACTTCCGCGAGAATCCCGATCCGGTGTCGCTGGCCAAGGTGACCGCGATCGTGCGCGGCTTCCTGGTGGGAGGAGTAGGCGCGAACCGGTAGCGGAACCGGTGCGAGTCCCCGAGGGATTGAAACGCGATGCGAGTGCACCGGAGTCCGCACGGCCCCCCCACTCCTGGCTTGGTGGCGTCCCCCCGACGTGCCGGACGATCGCCAGCGTCCGATCGTCGTCCCAGCCCTTTGCGATCGGGAGCGGAGGCCGTCGATGGATGAGCAACGCAAGCCCGAACGCCGCAGGCATCGCCGGATCGGCAAGCGCGAGGCCGGCCGGCCGGCAAAGCCGCCACGCGCTCAATCGCCGAGAAGTCACGACTCTCCGGAACGGCTTGCCGCCTTGCTTCGCCTAGCGCGGGCAGCGGGACGAGTTTCGAACTTCGATATCCAGGTTAAGTGATCAGGAAGGGAGGTAGCTTGAGCCGGCTCGCCGAGCTTTCACGAGCACAACGTCCCTGTCCACCGCGAGTTGGGCTTGGTCGGCGATCAACACCCTGGCTTGTCGCCAAAGAGCGCCATTACTCGCTCAAAGCCGCTTGTTGCTTCAGTAACTCTTGAAGGGAAATCATGTGGCGTTCCGTGAATCTGATTTCAGCAGGGGCACTACATAGTTCCAAGCGTATCTTGGGCGGGTCGGCCCCGCCCTCACCCTGGGCTCGCCACGTCTCGATCTGCCGTATGAGATCAGGTGCCCAAACGGACCCGTGCTGGAACTTGGCCGAGCAGGTTGCGCAGAGACAAAGCACATTGCCTTCGTTGTCTAGCCATCCGGCCTTGGTGTATGAAACGAGATAGACGCCCTCGAAGTAGGGGTGGCCGCTCCACTTGACAAAGCCATCTCCGCAAATCTGGCAGAGGCCGTCGTATTCCTTCTCGAGAAACACACGCACCGCTTCGTTCTTTGGCTCCCACTCCCGAACAACAATGAGCCGTTGGCGTGACTCTCGCGAAGGCTCAGCCCTACGCTGGGCGGCCAAGCCCTCGGCGACCCGGCTCCGCCGGAACTCCGGGTTTGGGACCGGCGCTTTCGGCTGGCCGCGTTCAGGATCGTGAGCGCCGTCGACACCGGGCCGATTGAACGATTCGGAAAGCGCCTCGACGAAGTCCACCGGTAGCACATCCGCCTCCAGGTCGGCCGCGTTCTCGTTCGATTGGCCTTCCGAGGCTTGCCGCTCTAGCCGGCGCCGAAATCGTTCAAACTCGGCTCGATGGGCCTTGATGAACCGGATGTCGTAGGCGTCGACCTCCGCCTCGAGCGCGAGTTTGTCTATCGGATCCATCTGGTCGTCTTCGTCACCTGAGTCGGCGTCCTCGATTCGCATCCCAAGCGCGCTGGCTAGATCTTCGTCAGGCAGCCAGCCAGCGGGGAGTTTCTTTATGTGGAGATCCTCGGGGCGGACAAACGAGCCGCGCAACGGGATCCAGCGGCCTTTTCGAACGATGTGGCCCAGATCCGACGGCCTCGAAATCTTCTCGTTCGGAGCACCCCGCTGCGAGACTTCGACAGTGCCGGTGATCTGTGCCTTGAGGCGCACCAGCAGACGGTTCCAGATAAACATGCTCCTCTCAGGCGTCGGACTTGCGACCGCATGCTCGACCCCCTCGACTGTGCAGCGCCAGTCGAATCCGTCCCGGCCCCGTTCGACCCTTGCCCCGACAGCCCGAATGACATACCCGGTGGCATCAGGCTCCTGCAGCGTGATTCGTACTTCGGAGCGGACGCCCAGTTCACGTAGTGTAGCCTGGTACTTCCGGTAGCGGTCATGGAGGAACCAAACCCCTGTGTTCCCTGCGAAAAACTCCTCTAGCTCGGGAGTGCGGCCGTAAAGCTCGCTCGGGGAGCAATAACGCTCCGATTCTCCAGCCCCGTCAACGCCCACGAGGAAGGCTGTCGCACGGAGGCGTTCGATGAGTCTCGCCTTTCGCTCTCCCCCTGCTACATTGACCGCCTCAATGATAGCCTCGACGTCCGCGAGGTTCTGCTCGGCGTCAATCGGCTGAGCATCCGGTCCGTAACAGGGGATCACGGCCTCGTTTACCTCGTCCGTCGCGTCAGGTTCGGTGATGCCAAACTCGCGCAAGAACAGCTCGGCTTCCTTCTTGGCGTAGGTCTCGGGTTTGGCCACGGGTAAAGTCGTCCGGACGGCCTTGGACAGGAAGACCTGAGGTCGCCCATCGGGGGAGAAAGGCACGACGTGGATGCCGCTCTGGAGCCTTACGAATGGCTTTGTCTTGAGCATTTTCCACAAGGAGCGCTGGCCGTTGAAGAAGGCATAAAGGTGCCCAATCCAGCGGTCGTCCTGCTCGGCAAGGAATGCAGGCGCGAGCCTGCGGACAAACGTTTCGGAGTCGATGTCCATGCCATCCGCCATTGGCTCCACGCGCCGCGGCTTGCCATCGACGTGAACGGTCTCCCCGACTAGATACCTAAAGACCTCGGGCGTGCGGTCCCTGGTGATGTCAGGAATCAACCAGTGGATGTCCACCGACTTATCGAGAAGCCTTCCTAGCTGTCGTGGCGATACGAGCTTTGTCAGATCAGCCGAACGCGCGAGCCGGGCACGTTTGCCGGGAACGTACCCTCCCTCGGCCGCAGGAAGCAACGGCTCCTCCTTGAGGGCTTGCCGCACGTGATCATACAGAGGCCGGAACATGCTCCCTGGGCGGAAATCCCCCGCCCGGATGGGTAGCGCCTCTAGCAGGCCTACCGACATAAGGCCAAGATCGCGAAGCGAAAACAAGGTGTCCACGCAAAGCGTCGCCGTCTCGTCGACTAGTTTTCGGTTCCAGGTGTCGTCCTTGGGAATGTTGTCTCGCGCCGGCGTCGTGACGTAAGGACCGTGAATTAGGAAACCAAGCCCGGTCGACAGCCCAGTCGGAAAGAAGACGACCAACTCGGTGTCCGCAGCGGGTGAGATCCCGACTCGTCCCTTCTTGTCGACCTCCAGGAGGAATGCGGCCTCGACAGCCCCGACCGCATCTCCGGACGGAAACGAGACTGGGCGGGACGCTAATAGCCACCTCTCTGCATCTTTCGGCCCTACGCCAGACCTTTCCACCTTGACCCACCTCAAGGTTTCCTCGGACTTCTCGTCAGTTCTGGCGATACTTGCCTGATCTCCCCGCTCGGCACGCCACGAAAGCCGTCGCAGGTTGCGTAGAAACAAGAGCGTCCGGGGCGAGAGAGACAGGAGTCTATCCCGGATTTCCCGATTGGCCTGAGACGCAGCCATCTTGTCCTGATTGAATGGGAAGACAAAGCGCGTGGTCCAAGGGGCCGGAACCTTCTTGGCCGGGATTGCGTGGGGCCGCACGTAGTGCTCGATGCAGAAGTGTTCGTCACCGCCATAGATCTCGGGCCGAGTCGTGTAGGCGTAGACGGACTTGAATCCGATACCGAATTTGCCGATCTGCAGTAGGTCCTCGGCCTTGGTGCCTTCCTGGACGCCGCAGATGCCGATGACGTCCTTCTCCGAGAAGATGCGCCGGCCGTCATGTAAGACTTCCAGATGATCGGGCGCGAGGTTGAACTCGATGCTCGTGGCCTGAGCGTCTTCGGCATTCTGGAGCAACTCAAAGATAAAGTGAGACCGATCGACGTAAAGCCTACCGAGAAACGCGAGGTGGCGCGTCTCCTCGCCATAAGCCTTGATGTTCCGCTGCCGGATGGCGTCGTAATCGCTAGCCATTGGCGACCTCCAGAACACCCGCGGCGACGCGCTGGGATACGATGTCCGCCCTTCGCCTGGATTCGACTTCTACTTTGCGCTCCTCGAACTCGCTCCCGAGACGCCGCAGCTCGGCCTGTTTCATACGCACGATGCGCGGATCCTTCTGAGCTGCCGCCTCGTCTGCCAGCCGCGCAAGCCGAGCGGGGTAATAGGCCTCGAGGGCGGCGAGGTGTTGGGAGACTAGGACTTCGTTCTCCTTGCCGAGGCGAGCGAGTTCCCCTTCCAGTTCCTTTTCGGCTTGCGTCTCGAGTAGGCGCCAGTCTTCGTCGGCGGGAGGCGTGGCCGGCAGAGCGACAGAGAGCGCCTCACTGATGAGTCCCACCAGAGCTTGAGCGGCGGCAGGTGCAGGTTGTCGGGTCGACAGGTCAATCGCCCGCGTCACTAACCGCGTTTCGGGCCGGAGAGCGATGACCTCCCACATCTCGCACATGAACAGGAAGCGGCCCGCGGGCAGGCGATCCGAGTTGACTTGCAGCGACGCTGCCAGGGGCTCAGTAGCATTGAGCCAGTGGTTGGTGGCTAGCTTGGCCAGCGGATGGGCCGGTGTGATGAAGGGCAGCTGGCGGTGGCGAATCGCGGCGTCTTGCGTGAAGACCACCGCCAGGCTTGGCTCGGCCCCGTCTAGCCAGCGCAAAAGCTCGGCGCGTTGCCGGGTCGCCGGCTTCAGAACGCGCAAGTGGTCGTGGAGGATCTTGCGCGCCTCCTTGTTGAGCCGGATGCGGTATACGCCGTCTTGCTGCGGATCCGGAGAGACTTTGCCCCCAAGCTCCGGCTGCTCGACGAACGAGCCCACGAGAGCACGCAGGTCTGCCGCGGAGACCGTCCGGCCCGAAGCCTCCAGGGTGGCGATGTCCTGGAGGAATGTGTCATCGAGGCCGAGCAAATCCCTGCCCTCCTCCTCAAGGCGGCGCTGTTCCTCGGCGACTCGGAGCACGTTATCCGTGAGCTGGTGTGCTTTCGCGTCCGCCTGATCCGGCGTAAGAGAGGTGTCCTGGGCAAGCTGCGCCAGGCTTTCGACCAGCTTCGCCTCGCCGAGCACCTCTTCGAGATCTCCCAGGGTGTCGCGGAAGATGCCCAGTCGCTCGAAGCAGCGAAAGAAGATTCGCTCCTCGACGGTTCCCGGTGTGACGAAGTTGAACACCAGTACCTTCTCGCTGCCCTGTCCGAAGCGGTCGATGCGGCCGATGCGCTGCTCGACGCGCATGGGATTCCAGGGGATGTCGTAGTTGACCAACCGGTCGCAGAACTCGTAGTCGAGACCCTCGCAGCCCACTTCCGACGAGAGCAGGACGTCAAGGGCGTCGGTGTGCTCCCGAGGCAACCTGAACCGGTCCCGTAGCCTCTCGCGATCCTCATCCGGGACCCAGCCTGCGACGATGGCCACTCGGTGGCCGCGAGCGGCCAGGTGCCGCTCGAGATAGCGCAGGGTGTGTAAGAAGAACGAGAACACCAGGACCTTGCCCGAACCCGGCCCGGAGAGGGTCGCGGAAACGATTTCTGAGAGCCGGTCAAGCTTTGGATCCTCTGGAGGGAGACTCTCGCAAAGCGAGGCCAACTGGTCGGCGCGCGCGAGCAAATTGCCCGGAATTTCGGAGGGATCGCCTTCCTCGACCTCGAGATCGATGTCGTCCCCGAGAGAGCCCAGATCGAGCTTCCCCGCGCTGACGAGACTCCGGATGGCCGGCAGCAAAGCCGGGAGGCAACTGGCGGCCTGGCGCTCGATAGTGTCTATCACCAGGCGGGCGACTCTCGCACCGTGCCTGAGCGTGAGGACATCCCGGCGGAAGGCGATGAGTGCGTCGTAAAGCGCCTGTTGGTGCGCGGTGAATGGGACCGTAATTGTGTGGGGCTCACGTATTGTAAAGCGCCCGATGTCACGGCGCCTGGTGCGGTTGACGATGTGTGCCAGGGTGTGGACTTCTTCCAGATCGCGCAGGCAACGGACGCGCTCTCCATCCGAGATGGGCTGGACTTCGGCCAGGCGCTGTCGCCACGTGGCGAACCGGGGGTTCTTCGGAAGCACCCGGCTACCCCAGGCCGTCGCCTCGGCGACTTGCAGGGCGTTGAGTGCCTGACGGCCCCAATCGCCTTCGGGGGACTTGCTCCGGATGTGGCGCATCGCCCGCGTGAGCGCGGCGTTGGGCGCGAGCATCTCGCGAAAAGAGGCCTCATCCTGGTAGAGGTCCGGCCGCAGGAGGTGTAAAAGGGCGAAGAGGTTCTGGGCACCTAGCTGTACTGGTGTAGCGGAAAGGAAGACAACGGTCTCTGCGACGTCCGACAGGAATTTCGCGACGTTAAATGACCGGGTCGCAGGTGTCCGCAGATGGTGCGCCTCGTCCACGACCACTACCGAGAAGGCCGGCGGCGGGTCCAAGGTGAACAGCCCCGGAGTCGGGCGCCTACCGGTCTTATCGTCCGTGTAGTCTTCCATCCGGAGAAGCTCAAGGTGGACGATGGCCCTCGCATACAGGACAGGCCAGACGCCGTCGCGATGCGTTTCGTCGATGCAGTACCTGAGGGTCTTGCCATCAAGGACGGCGAAGTCCTCGTCGAACCGTTTCATCTCCGTGCGCCACTTGTGTACGAGGGCCTTGGGGCAGACGATGATGGCGCTGTCGAGCCGCCCGCGTGTCTCGAGCTCCTTGAGGATCAGTCCGGCCTCGATCGTCTTGCCGACCCCGACTTCGTCGGCAACGAGAATGCGCGGCCGATCGGCGCGCAAGAGCCGCAGCAAGGGCTTGAACTGGAAGGGGATGAACTGGATACGTGCCGCATGGAGCGCATAGACGTTGTCGAGTAGCGGGCTCGCGATCCGGTGCGCCGAGAGCCGAGCGGCGAAGGTGCGCGGATCGAGCCAGCTGCCGGATCGCATCGCGGCCAGAAGGTTCCTGGCGCCTTTGGGCGTCTCGATAACCACGATCTGGTCTTCGCCGTATTCGCGGATCTCGGTGGCCGAGTGGAAGACCCGATATCGGGGGCGACCGCTGGGTCCTGCGATCACCTCGATGATCGGGCCCTGCCGAGCCGGATCGGCCCGGAGACTCACCACCTGGCCCACGTGATAGGCGGCTTGCACGGCAGACAACCTACTCCTCCCGGTTGACGCGCTCGGCGATGATACGCCGGATCGAAGTCGAATCGAATCCTCCCCGCTCGTCCGTCTCGATGAGGGTTGCACCGAAATCGTGGTCGTGATACCACTGCCTGCGGCGCTCGGCCTTTGCAGCATAGCCGGGGTCGTCGAGCATTCCCCAATGCTCCCAGTACAGGACCGCCGGCCCACGCGGTGTCTCGATCGGGATAGTAAAGTCCGGCCGGCGAATGGACCCGTCAGGCGCCACCAGGGCCTTCTCGTAATAGAAGGGGACGCCGGCGTGGAAGAGCTCGTTGGCGATCAGGGCCTCCGACTTTGACCGGACCAGTTCGCCGCCGAGCGCGCGATGGATGCGCTCTTCAGGACGGAAGTCCTCCAGGTCGGGCAGGGCTTCGCGCAAGCCGTAGAGCGATGTATGCCGGCGCAGTAGATCCGACGCGCCTAGCCAGCTACCACGAAAGAGCGGGCCGATGTCGCCCGGTGGTCCCTGGATCAGGATGTAGAGCCGTTCCTTGAAGCGCGTGAGCGCCGTATAAAGCAGCTCCCGGCTTAGCATTCGCTGGCGGTCTTCTCGCGGGATGACCAGGATGATGCCTCCGAAGTCCGAGCCTTGCGCTTTGTGAACCGTCATCGCATATCCGAGCTCCAGCTCGGTTTCGGCCCAGGCCTCGTCAACGGTGATGGAAAGTTCCGGCTGCATCTCGAAACGGGTCCACGCGACCTTCTTGCCTCGCAGCTTGCCGATCTTGCCGACCTTTCCGAGCTCCCCGTTCGCTATGAATGCCTCGACGTTGGACCGGGTGGCGGCATCGTAGGCCAGGCCGGCGCGGACGGAGATTCGCGTGTTTTTGACCTGGAGGACCTTGTCGGGGGCGACGTAGCGGCGTCCCGACGGCTTTCCGAGCTTGACCTGGGATCGGTCCTCGAGCAACCGGCTCCGCAGCAACCGCTGGAGGTGAGCATTGAGCGCGTCGGATCCGAAGAAGCCGGCTCGGTAGGGGCTGAGGACCTCCAGCGCATCGAAGCGAATCTCCGAGTGGTTGCCCGACCAGCGATGCAGCCTATCGAAGGCCTCCCAGGGACGGTTGTGGTCGACCTGTCCCGCGTTCTGTCCTTCCTGCAGATCGGAGAGGGCCTCGAGCAGGCACCGGCCGAGTGCGTCAGGCAAGTCAGTCTCGTCTGCGAAGAAGCGTACTGTCAAGTCGGCACCCACGCGGCCCCCGGCCCTGACCAGCTCGAGGATTTCGTCTCCACCGAGACGGTCGCAGCGGCCCGAAAAGACCTCCGCCAGGGCCAAGGCGGTACTATCTTCCTGGATTTGCCGGCAGTTGACCGTTAGCTCGCATAGGTCGGGAACCCGGGGCTCGATCGCCGCGAGCATGTCCACGAGATTTCGGAACGGCGCGCCCAGGCCAATGGGTGGCAATTGCTGCGGATCGCCCACCAGGATCAACCGCCTCACGATGCGCCAATCAAGGGCGCGAACGACCGTAGCCAGCAGGCGTGTGTCGAGCATCGAGCACTCGTCGATGACGACCGTGGACGCACCGTCGAGGATTGGGAGGCCCTCTCGCCGGAGTCGGAAGGTCTCAAGGTCGAGCCAGTTGCCCGAGGCGAGGTAGCTGTGGATGGTCCTCGGTTCGAGTGCCAAGCCTGCCACGTCCTTGATCTTCCGCTTCATTCGGACGGCCGCTTTGCCGGTGGGCGCAAGCAGGACGAACTTCTCGCCACCGTTGACGAGCCCTTTGATGAGCGTGGCGATCACGGTCGTCTTGCCTGTACCCGCCCCCCCGGCCAGGACGCAAAAGGCGCGGGAAGTCAGCCTCCCGAGAGCTTCGGACTGAGACGCGGCGACGTTGTGCGCGATGGCCGGCGGCAGGCGGGGATCGGGCTCTGGCAGCAGGGCTCGCCAGTCGATGTCCCCGACCTCGATCAGGGCGCGGTCGCGCAGCTTGCGAATCCGGTCACGAATTAGTTCCTCGTCCTCGTGCGTGACCCGGCGCTGCCAGGCGACCTTTCGCTCCTCACGCTGTACGTGCAGGCGTTCCTGATAGAAACTCAGGTCGCGCGCGAATGTAACGGCGCCGACCGGGCCGAGCAAGCCAGGGAGCTGTAGCTTCCCGAGGCGCTCCAGGAGCTGGTCCTGGGGGAGAAAAGTGTGCCCGGCAAGCTCGGCTATCCGGAGGATGTCCAAGGCGGCCGCCCGCAGGCGCCTGGGATCATCCGGGCGGAATTCGTCGAGCCCAGGTACGGCACTTTGGGCCCTTGCTCTGGCCAGGAAGATGCCATGATCAATCCGGTAGAACGGAATCGTGTCGTCGCGATCGGGCGAGTCGTACTCCTCGAGGATGAGATAAGGATTGGCGAGGATGCGATCGGGAGGTGATGCAAGGCCGACCCTGGCGCGCTCTGCCTCGGGCACCAAGTCGTTCCCCAGGATGCGCTTGACTTGCAACGTGGTCAGCTCGAAGAGGCAGAGCCGGTCGAGAGCCAGGTCCAGAACGGTCGGTTCCACGAGAGAAAAAAGGTTGGCGATCGTCCGGAATTCCGCCTGGAATGCAGGGTCCGCTTCCAGGGATGGGTCGAGAATCCTGGCACGAACATGTTCCCGAAAGTCGGGGACGCCCTTGGCGACTAACTCGCGCTCGACGTAAAGCGTGGCGTTGCGGAACCCGAGGGCCTCGAGGACCGGTCCCATTCCTGGGAACACGCCCCGGTCATGCCAGGCGCGATCGATCGCCGTGTTGATCCAGGAGATTTGGGCGTCCCAGTCCCAGTCCACCGCTCCCTCGGCCTTTCCTCGCTCGAGGGCTTCGACGAGCTCGTGGAGCAGTATCGCCGCCTCGTCATCCGAAAAGTGGCGGCAGACGTACTTGAAGTGGGGGGAGAGGTCGGGAGATACCTCAACCAGTATGCCGGACGCATCGCGCCCGGCGCGGAGGTAGCGATCGTAGGGCAGGCGGGTGCCCCGTCTGTCGCCGTAGCCATGGCGGACGAACCGGTTCCAGACCATCGTCCCGTAGGTCCGCGCGAGTTCCGGGTCCATGTCTTCCCAGTGCAACTGCGGGCTGATGGCGTCGATCTCGGCAGCGCCGACCAGCACGTACTGGCGGCGCTCGGAGTTCAGCGGATTGTCGTAGTTGAGGTAGAAGAACGCGAGAGACCGTCTAGAGGTCAGCCGATCGTCGAAAAATTCGGCCAGGTTCCGCTGCGCTTCACCCGGGGCGTAGCGGTGCTCGAACTCGGCTGGCACGTCGGACCCGGCGCCGTTGGCCCGGAAGACCTGATCGTACGGCCATGTCCCTGCCGAGTATGGCGGGATCTTCTCGGCTACGGGATCGATCGGATAGCCGCTGCTCGACAGGAATCCCTTGGGCACATGCTCGAACGGCAGTTCTCTGTGCCCGCCGAAGACTTGCACCGTGCGGAGACAAGGAGGCAGGTAGCCATCGGCGGGCAACGCGTGAACTGGCTTGCCCTTCATCCCCTCCTCGGTGTCCGGTCGCTTAAGCTCGCGGATGCCGTGTGCCTTGAGCCCGAACTCGCCGGCGCAGTAAGCATTTGCGGTCGGGCGATCGCAGACGTGGCCGTCCCACCCACGGTCGTGCCAAGGCAGTCGGATCGAGAGGTGCTTGCTCATGTGGTGCCTCGTCTACGACAACGATGGGAAGCGCGAGAATCTTACAGCCTGCGGGAAGTCCAAGCCCCCTGGGGACTACCTACCCCCAGCGGGGTCACTTCGTTTCGAACGCACCTTCGGGTTTTGGCGCCGTATTGCCACCGCGATCTAGTTCTGTATCAGGCCGCGGGCGTCACGAAGTCGTCGCGCATGCGGAAAGCGGCAGACGATCCAGTCTCGACGAGACAGTCAAGAATGAACAATACCGCGTCGCGGACGGAAGTTTCGCGCTTGAGTTCGAGGGGACGCCCGTAGACATGGCGCCGCAATAGCGCCTCGAGCATGAAGACCGTGTCCGATTTCGACAGCATCTTGGTCGCATCGCCACACTTCCGCGAAGGCTTTCGGGCCCCGGCTCGTCTCCGATCTCTAGCCACAGGAAAGGCATTCCGCCGATCGCTTTGCTCACCAGGCGCTCAAGCTCGACCTCGCGTTGTCGGACCTCCCGTGGAGCAGAATTCCCTTGGCCCCACGTCCCCGAATTGATTCCATCGCGGGCGAAAAGGGCATCTCCGATGAGGAGGCGGAAAATCGATCCGCGATGATTGCCACCGCCTGATTCAGCCTGGCCCTTGTGCTGCGATAGGCGTTTCCAAAGGCTCGTTCTGGACCCGGCCTTGAGTGCGTGGGTGCCGACGCGGATAACCCTCGAGCCGCTTCCTGTGTGCGTGCGCATCTCCCCGACCTCACGGAAGAAGTAGACGCCGCGGTGATGCCAGTCCATCCGGCCAGAGCACTCGGATAGCCTTCGCTCGCCGCCAGTCACCTGCTCAAGCCTGTCCAGGATCGCATAAAACCTCACCAAGAGGCTCTCGCGGCTCATGGTCCACCACTATCCGTGCTTCGCACTTGCTTCTCCGCAACACCGTTGCCCGCAAATTTCGCAAATCTCTTATCAGGGAAGCCGCGTCGGGCCGTTGCCTCCTGACCTCTATCCGCCACGAAGGGAGAGCACCTCCGCGGCGCGCTCGCACACCCGTCCCGCGATGGCGATCGCTCGCTCGGCATCCTGCCGCTCCGCCTCGGGCCAGTCTCCGGGGTAGCGGCTCTCGATCGCCCATTCCGAGAGCCACGACAGATCCGATCCCGCGATCAGGCTTCGCATCTCGGCCGGCAGCAGGAGCACCAGGCGATCGAGGTCGTGCGTCCGAGGATACGCGATGCCGTTCAGGACCAGGACAGCCTTGCAAGCCTTCTCGGCCGCCTGGAGCGCGTGCCAGCACGCATTCCGCCATGCTCTTCCCTGCTCGCGGAGGATGGTCTGCGCGCTTTCGAGGTCTTCCTGAGCGAAGCGAAGCCACCGTGCCGCGTCGTCGGCCGGATCAATCCCGTTCATACAGGACGCGACCCTCGGATAGCGCCGGGCCTATGATGCTCCCGATCCGGTGCCTGTCTCGCTCGATCTCCTCGGCCGTCGCAACCACGACATCCTTGGAAACGGGAAGATCCGCCAGCGCCTGGCGGATGGCGACGGCCTGGTCCCGGCGATGGTGGACCTCGGGCAGCACAACCAGCAAATCCAGGTCACTGTCCGGCCCGGCCTCACCGCGCGCGAACGAGCCGAACAGGATGATCCGGTCAGGCTTGAAGTTCCTGACGATGCGCTCAACGACCGCCGGGAGGAACTCCGCCGCGCTCTCTGCCATGACTTCACCTTACCCGCATGGGTCGCGCCGTTGCCCGCAAGTCTCGCCATGAAGTTTCGAATTCGCCGGTTCGACCGCTGCTGCGACAGCGCGCCGCAAGTTGACCAATAGTTGACCGAGGCTCTCGACCAATCGCTGAAACCAGCGCCCGCTGAGGGACTCGAACCCCCGACATCAACCTTAGGACGGTCGCGTTCTATCCAACTGAACTAAGCGGGCCGGATCGCCATCTTACCAGGATTGCCACCCGGGCGGCAGCGTCCGGATCATGGCGCCGCCGCGGGCATGCGCGTCGAGAAGCCTCACGCCGCCGCCTGTAGCACCGTCACGTGACGGGGACCTACCGTCTCTGGCATGACGGCAACCGCACCCTTCCGAAAGTTCGCCACCGGCCTGGTCCTGGTCCTGGCGGCGGGTTGCGCGCCGGTCGACCTCCCGGGCGTCGCCCTACCCGGCCCCGCGGAGCCCCGGAGCCAGTCCCCGCCGGATCGGCCGGCGTCCCCCGAGTCTTCCGGCAGGGCGGACCGGAGATCCGCGGGCGCCACGGGGCGCGACGCCCACTCGCTGCCCGCCGAGGCCCAACGGGCCGCCGGCGATCTGCTGCTGTGGCCCGCCGGACCCGGATCTTCCGCACCCGCCGGGGCCGCGGCCCCGGCTCGTCCCGACGGCTCGGGCGGCCTGCTGGTCGTCATCGACTGGCCCCGGCGCGAGGAGGCGACAGCCAGCCTGGCGGAGTAGCCGCGGCGGTTCGCGAGCCGCACTCCCCGGCACGTCGTTCGGGTGACGGGAGGAAGCGCGGGTCGACAGCCTTCCCGCCCGGCCGGGCTCAGAAGGCCTGGATGTCCTCGAGTTCGGCGTGGCGGATGTCTTCGAGTTCGCCCTTGGGCACCTTCTTGAAGACCTCTACGACCTGCGGGTCGTACATCTTGCCCGAGAACCGCTCCAGTTCCTCGGCGGCGACCTCGTGGGGCAGGGCCTTGCGATAGGCCCGGTCGCTGCACATGGCGTCGTAGGTGTCGGCGACGGCCAGGACCCGGGCCCCCCACGGGATGGTCTCGCCCGCCAGGCCCATGAAGTAGCCGCGGCCGTCGATGCGCTCGTGATGCGAGCCGGCGATGTCGGCGATCTCCTCCATCCCCTTGATCGTCTGCACGATCAACTGCGTCTTGCGCGGGTGCTCGCGGATGAGCGCCCACTCGTCGTCGGTGAGGGCGCCCGGCTTGTCGAGGATGGACGCGGGGACCGCAACCTTGCCGGCGTCGTGGAGCAGGCCGGCGTGGTAGACCTTGGTCTGGTCCACCTCGGTGGCGCCGCCGTGGCGGGCTATCAGCCGGCCGTAGGCCGCCACGCGCCAGCTGTGGCCGTGGGTGTAGGCGTGCTTGGCGTCGATCACGCTGGCCAGCACGCGGAGGATCGACTCGACGAAGGTCTCCTCCTTGAGTTCGATGAGTTGCGCCAGGTCGACGATATCGAGCTTGAGGGAGCGCCAGTGCGTCTCGGCGAAGGCGGTCGTGGACCAGGCGCCCTGCGACTGGACTTCCAGGTAGGCGTCGGCGACTTCCTCGGACACCTTGCGGCCGCGCCACCGCCAGGCCACCTCGCGCAGGCGCGAGCGGGGGTCGAGATCGAGGCGGGGCGAGGTGAGGAAGACGAAGTCGTCGAGTTCGTTGACTAGTGCGAGCACCTGGCTCGCCAGCGATATCTGGTTGCCGCGCAGGCCCTCGGGGTAACCGCTGCCGTCGAAGCGTTCCTTGTGCTGCCGGATGAGCTGCGCCGTGCCCTCGAGCGATGGGATCCAGGCGCAGATCAGCGCTCCCACGCCGGGATGCCGGCGCAGCTGCTCCGAGACGGGATGCGCGTCGGCGAGCATTTCCTGCCGCTCTTCATCCTGGAGGCAGATCTCGCCCAGGTCGTGCAGCAATCCGGCATAGAACAGGTCGCGCAGCTCCTCGGCCTGCAGCCCGAGGATCGCGCCGGTCTGGACCGACGTGATGGCGACCCGCAGCGAGTGCTGCTGCTTGTTTCCCAGGGCGAGGTCGAGCACGAGCCCGAGCGCCTTGAGAAGATCCTTGAAGAGGCGTTGGCTGCGGTCCGACAGGATCTGGGAGATTATGTTTTGGTTCATCCGTTTTGGTTACCAGGATCCCTTATTCCCCTGGTGTCGCCGCTTCCCACATCAGCCGGACGTGACCCTCGCTTGCGCGCTTGCCGCGGCCTGCGAAGGTATCCGTACCGCCAAGGTCCTGTCCGAAGGAAAGACGTCGAGCAGATCGCCGCCGCGGCAGATGCCCACGACGAAGTGCACCTCCCGCCCGGGGCCTTGCCCGATGGCGGCCGTCGGCACCTCGATCGCGACCGTGGCGCCCTCGCGCCGCACGGCCACGTCGGCCGGCACGAGGTGCCACGTGAACACCTCGCCGGCCTCCCAGACCGTCCCGCCGGGCGGATCGAACGCGACGCGCACCTCATGCGCGTAGAGGAAGCGGTAGGTGATGCCATCCAGGGCGGGTGCGGGCCGGGCGTTGAGGGGGGAATTGTGGCGGGTCTGGCCCGGATAGAACCAGCCGATGAGGATCTCGTCGCCCGGCATCGGTTCGAAGGTCGGCCCGAGTTCGATGGCGACGAAAACGCCCGCGGGTTCGCCCCGGAACGCGATGCGATTGATGAACCGCACCGCCGCGTGCATCGCGCCCTGCGGGGCCACCGCCTCGAACACGCCCGACTCGGCCGCCGTGGGCTCGGGCATCGCGGGTTCGGCCGGCGTGACCGGCCCGGCGAGAGACTCGGGGACCTCCTCGCCCATCAGGCGCCAGGCATTCGCGAGGTGCATCCGGAACTGCTCGTCGAACAGCTCGTCCTGACCGGAGTCGTGGCCGACCCCGAACCACCAGAACCAGTCGCTGCCTTCGGCGGTCAGGATCTCCTCGCGGGCCTCCTCGCGGTTGGGGCCGTCGTAGGTCTCGAACGCCGCGCGCGCCTCGCCCACGAGATCCCAGGCCCGGTTTTTGGTGGGATCGCCGATCCAGGTCGTGAAGTCCGACCCGATCCACGACCCGGAATGGAGGTGGGGCAGATGGTGCGCCGCCGGATGCTCCGCCAGGTACTCGCCGACCGTGCACAGCCGGATGTCGGGATCGGCGGCCACGCCGTCGTAGAACGCCCGCAGGAAGTCCCACCCGTCCTCGGCGTAGTGCTCCCAGCAGTTCTCGCCGTCCAGTGCGATGGTCACGAGGGGATCCGGATGGGGCGACCGGGCCCGGATGCCCTTGAGGCGCTCGTGCAGGTCCTGCGCCGCCTGCGCCCCGGGGACGCGCGGGTAGCTGAAGCCGATGAGGTCGGACAGGACGATGTCGCGGAAGACGAACTGGACGCGCCCGGCCGGCGTGTCCACCGCGTAGGGCCGGTAGAGCACGTCGGGATGCAGCAGTTGTCCGGCCGCGTCGCGCACCAGGCGGACGCCCAGGGAATGCGCGAGGACGCCTTCGTCGCTGATGGCCCAGCGGATGCCTTCTTCGGCCATGATCTGGACCGCGGCCGGGCTCACCGACTGCTCGGACGGCCACATGCCCACCGGCCGGTGGCCGAAGCGGGACGCGAAGTACTCCAGGCCGCGCCGGATCTGGTGGCGGGCATCCTCCGGGTAGCTGAATCTGGTGCCGGGCAGGGGCAGGTGGGGCCGGGCCACGCGGGCGCTGTCGGTATCCACCAGCAGCGGCAGGATAGGGTGGTAGAACGGCGTGGTGGTGAGCTCGACCTGGCCGCGAATCCGCATCTCCGAGTACTCGGGCACGATGCGGGCCAGGATCTTCCGCTGCTTGGCGACGACCAGCTCTCGATCGACCTGCGTGAACCCGCGGCCGCGCTGCACGAGCGCCTGCAACTCGGGCTCCGTGCGGCGCCACAGGGGATCGAACCAGGCCAGGTTGAACCAGACCGTGAGATCCAGCAGATCCTGGTGGGTGAACGCCCGCGACGCGTCCTCGGCATCGAACTGGCCGAGCAGATCGTTGCGCTTGAGGGCGAGCTGGTGATAGCGCGGGAAGGGGGCGATCATGTTGTCGAACTGCGCATCGAAGAAGCGGAGCATCACGTACGCCCGATCGTCCCGCGTCCAGTCGGCGACGGGCTTCAGCGTCACCTCCAGCGCGCGGTCAACCGCGTGGCCGGACGCGTAGTCCTCGACCTGCTCCAGCAGCGACGGCACCAGGTTGAACGTCTGATGGAGCCCGGGGTACTGCCGGAGGATCGCCACCATGTCCAGGTAGTCCTTGATCCCGTGCAGACGCACCCAGGGCATGAGGTAGCGCCCTGTCAGCCGATCCTTGTAGAGCGGCTGATGCATGTGCCAGACGAAGGCGACGTGGAGCATTGACGTGACGGAAACCTAGAGTATACGGTATTGGCGACCGTGCTCCGTCTCCTGGCGCTATTTCTGATCCTCCCGGTTGCCACTCCCGTGGTGCGTTCGGGCCAGTTGCAGATCGAGGTCTCGGGCGGATCGGTGGTCGAGCGCGCGCAGAGTGGCGTCGGGATCTGGGCCAACAGCCCCAACGTGCGTGTCTCCGTGGCCAACGACTCGCAGAGCTTCTACAACGGCACGGTCAGGTGGCGCAACGTCCCGGCCGGGTCGTACCTGGTGACCGGGCGCGGCGTCGCGGAAGCCGCGACCAACACGGCCGGCATGCTCGTCGCCTCCTTGACGCTGGCGGGCGGTGGCCGGGGCCAGTGGCGCCTGGAGCCCAACTTGCCCCGGGACTACCGCTTCGCCGTGGCGCCGTCGGTGAAGCCCGGCCTGTCCCTGCTCCCGGACGCCGCGAACCAGCGGCCGCATTTCGCGGTGAAGATCGGCGGTACCGGGGCGGTGCCGGCGATGGACCTGGCCGAGGATCTCGCATTCCCCACCTACCTGCTGCCGGGCCTGCGCGACCGGCCGGACACCATCCGGCAGCGGCTCGGCACGCCCTACGGCGCCTTTGCCGTCGGTCCCGACCGCTTCCTGCTCCTGGATAACCGGGACCATCGCCTCGGGACCCAGCAACTGGACTGGGCCGGCAAGCGGCTCCAGGACTTTCGGCTGGACGGCGCCCGCCGCGTCTTCGTGTTCATGCACCGGCCGCCGGTCGATCCCCGGCGCAAGGTCCGCAACGGCCTGGCCGACCGCCAGGAAGCCCGCCGCCTGGCCCGCCTCCTCAAGACCGTGCGCACGGCGGCGATCTTCGCCGGACAGGTCAACCGCAGCTACATGCGCACCTGGTACGGCATCAAGACCTACATGCTCACCGACAAGGACGTGATGGTCGTCGAGAGCAAGGGCGCCGATTTGTCTGTCAGGCTAGCGATACACTGACGACCCCGGCTTCACGCCGAAGTAGTACGACAGCGCGTCGAGGGCGCTGGAGAAGGCCTGGGCCGCGGGCCTGAGCTGGAGATCCTTCTCGGTGACCCGGCGCGAGAGGGCCAGGTCGGCCTCGAAGAGGCGCTTGCGTACGTCCTGGGCCACCGCCGGATCGGCGATCGCCAGGCTCAGTTCCTGGTTGCGCAGGAAGGACATCGTGTCCCCGTTGGCCGAGCCGTAGCACACCCAGGCGTCGTCAATCTCGAAGACCTTCAGGTGGAGCTTCTTGCCGCGGTAGAACCAGACCTCGGCGCCTGCCGCCAGAAGCTTGCGGGCGCTCGCCGGATTGAGGTAGTTGAACAGGATGCCGACGTCCACCCGGCTGTAGGTCTCGATGTCCGGCAGGAGGAGCCGGACCTTCACGCCTTCGGCGGCGGCATCCTCCAGCACCTCGACCAGATCGTCGTCCGAGAAGTACGGCACCGCGACATTGATGTGGTCCTTGGCGGCGCCGATGGCGGCCGCGAGGCCGTCGAAGATCTCGGTCCGGCCTTCCGGGCCGCTGGTCGTCAGGACCCGGATGCTTGTATCGCCGTCGCGAACGGCATCCGGCAGGCTTGCCGGCGCCTGGCCGCCAGCCCGCTTCCAGTCGCGGAAGAACTCTCGAGCCATGTCCCGCACGGCGCCGCCCCGCACGGTGCCGAGCGTGTCGTGGAAGTCCTCGTAGTACATGTCGCCGATGTTCATGCCGCCGGTCATCGCGACCGTGCCGTCCACGATGAAGAGCTTGCGATGGTCGATGCCGACGAAACCGTTGACCCACTGCGTCGGGTATTCGCGGGCCTCGCCGCCGGCCTCGCGGACCAGGCGCAGGTAGTCCTGCGTGCCCTTCTCGAGGTTGCCGCCGACCTTGTCGACGAGCAGCTTCACCTCGACGCCCGCCCGCGCCTTGGCCCCCAGCAGGGTCGTCATGGCCAGGCCGTGAACGTCGGCGTGGTACTCGAACGACGAGATCCAGATGCTCCGTTTCGCGCCGCGGATCATCTCGAAGAGTTCGCCGTAGGAGTCCGGCCCGTCGAGGTACATCCGGAACGAGTTGTCGTGGCTGGCCGATCGCCGCGTCACGCGGCCTACCGAGGCGTCGATCGCGGCGGACTGGGCGTTGCGGGCCGCTAGAGCCTGCTGCGGCGGACCTGCCAGAGCGCGGGTGCCCGTGGGGGCGCCGCCGCAGCCAGCGAGGGAAAGCAGCAAGCACATCCCGACGGCCAGCTGCGGCAATCCGCCGTGAAGGCGCGTCGTCATGGCGCCACGGCCGCCGCCGCGTCCACGAGGCCGGCACCGAACTGGTTGCGGTCGCCCAGGTTCTTCGCACCCTTGGTGAGCGCATCGCGCACCTGGGCCGGCGACCAGTCGGGATGCTTCGACCACACCAGGGCCGCCACGCCCGACACGATGGGAGTGGCCATGCTGGTGCCCTGCAAGGCCGCGAAGTTCTGCGCCACGCCGCGCTGGGTCATCGTCACCGGGTAGGTCGGCGTGGTGGACACGATGTCCACGCCGGGCGCCGAGAGCGCCAGTTGGCTGCCGAAGTTGGAGAATGACGCCCGCGCGTCGCGGGTATCGGTGGCGCCGATGGCCATGAAGTAGCGGTGCTTGGCCGGGACGCCCACGGGGCCTCCCTCGTTGCCGGCCGCGGCGACCAGGAGGGCGCCCTGCCGCGTCGCGTACCACCCGGCCATGAAGTCCACCGGATCGACGGGCATGCGCGAGCCCAGCGAGAGGTTGATCACCACGCGCTTCTTGGTGCGCTTGGCGTAGTCGGCCGCGGCCTTGATGCCGCGGGCCACCGAGAAGACGCCGCTGCCCCCGCTCTCGCCCAGGACGCGCACGGCCAGGAGGTTGCAGCCGGGCGCCACGCCCACGATGCCCACCCCGTTGTCCTTGCGGGCGCCCACGATGCCCGCCACGTGCGTGCCGTGCCCGTGCTTGTCGGCGGTGTCGTCGCTCTTGGAGATGAAGTCGCCGCCCTTCTCCACGGCGCCCGACAGATCCGGGTGGCCGCCGTCGATGCCGGTATCCAGCACGGCGACGGTGACGCCGGTCCCCGTGCTCGTGGCCCAGGCGGCCTGGGCGTTGATGCGATCGAGATACCACTGCTGCGCGACGAGCGGATCGTTGCTGCGAATGGTCGAGCGGATGCCGGTGCCGGGCTGCTGGCCGGGCATCACGGGCACGGGCGCCTGGATCCGGGCGTTGGGGATGGCCCACTCGACCTCCGGCCGGGCCGCGTAGGCCGCGGCGACCCGGGCGGCCTCGCCCCGCGAGGTCTTCACCAGGACCGTGTCGTTGCGCGAGTCGAAGCTCGTGGCGTCAAGTTGCGTGGTCTCGGGCAAGAGGTCGTACTTGCGCGTCGGGGCGATGTCCTCCGGGAACATGGTCGCCTCGGCCCGCATGCCCTCGGGCGCCCGGTACTTGACGATGACTTCGTCCGGGACCTGCTCCAGCCGCTTGTCCTGGGAGACCGGCAACCGATCCGCGCTGCTGACTGGCGCGCCGCACCCGGCTGCCACCAGCAGGGGCAGGATCCAGGCGGGGTGTCTGGGCAAGGAGCCTTGGTCTTTCCTTAACTTTGCCTTGGTCGGACTGTCAAGACATTGTCGGCTCCCGCGGCCGGATCTTGCCGCGCCCGGATTGAAAATCACCCCCGCCCGGAGGCGAGGGTGACGAGCAAAAACGAGAGCTACAGCGGGAGGCGAATCTTGGTATCGCGAATGGGCTCTTGGGTCCAGTCGGTCGTCCAGTTGCGCTGCATTACCGTACTCCTGTATCTCTACTTCAGGCCGACCGCGGCGGCCGCCTGAACGATGCCATAACCGGTGTGATCGTCCTTGCCGGACTTGCCCAGATCCTTGGCGGTCTTCTCGACGTGCTGGCGGACCTGCTTCCAGCTCCAATCGGGGTGGACGCTCCACGTCAGGGCGCAAACGCTGGCCGCGATGGGGCAGGCCATGGAAGTGCCCTGGAGAGGGGCGTACCACTTGGGATAGCCATACTTGTTGAGGGGAACGTCATACGACGGCGTCGTGGCCATGATGTTGGTGCCGGGGGCGCCGACGCTGATCTCGGGGCCGTAGCACGAGAAGTTGGCCTTCTCGTCCTTCTCGTCGAGCGCCGAGATCGCCATGTAGTACTTGTCCCACCGCGCCGGGGTGCCGACGGCGGTATTGCTGTTGCCGGCGGCGGCGACCAGGAGGGCGCCCTTGCCGGTGGCGTACCAGCCGGTGGTGTAGGAGACCGGGTCCACCGTGGCGGCGCCGCCCAGCGAGAGGTTGACCACCACGCGCACCTTGTTTTGCACGCCGTAGTCGGCGGCGTACTTGATGCCCTGGGCGATCGAGTAGAGGCTGCCGCCGCCCGACGCCGACAGCACCTGCACCGGCAGGATCTTCGCGCCCTTGGCGACGCCCACGACGCCCTCGTTGTTGTTGTACTGGGCGGCGATGGTGCCGGCGACGTGGGTGCCGTGGCCCTGCTCGTCGAGGCCGTCAGGCCGGTTGTTGACGAACGAGTGGCCCTTGCCGACGACCTGGTCCTTGAGGTCGGGATGCGTGTAATCCACGCCGGTGTCCACGACGGCGACCACGATGCCCTTGCCGTCGGTCACGCTCCAGGCCTGCTCGGCGCCGACGCGATCCAGGTACCACTGCTGGCTGCGGAGCGGGTCGTTGCCCGAGGCGTCGGTCGGGATGCCCAGCGCGGGCAGTGGCGGCTTGGCTTTGGGGATGGGCATCTTGAGCACCCGGTTGGGCGTGACGCCGGCGACCATCGGCTGCTGCGAGAAGGCCTTCTCGAGGTTGGTGGCGCCCTTGTCGGTGGCCTTGACGAGCACGAACTTGCCTAGGTCTTCGAGGTCTATCTCGCTGACCTGCTTGGCGCCGGCGACCTTCGGCAGGGCCGCGCCCGGCTTGAGCTGGACGATGACCTCGCCCGAGATGGCCTGGCCGTCCATCAGGTTGGCGAAGGGGTCCTTGATGGCGCTTTGCAGGGCCTGCCCGACGGGGTTGACACCACACCCGGCCACGACGCTAGCGGCGACGAGGGTGCCGAGGGCCAGACGGTTCGCCATCCAGTTGACTCCTTCTTTACGCATCCCGGTAGATTAAGCCCGATTTAAGATCCGAGTCAGTTCATATTATCTCCAATTAAAGGAGAGATCAAGGCCTTTTAACACATTGGTGGAGATTGCCTGCGGATCGGGCGCGTGGTAGGCTAGCGGCCGTCTTGAGAGTCTACGTCTCCGGCCTCTCCGGCATGCTGGGCCATTCCCTGGCCAGCGAGCTTCCGGATCTCGGCCATTCGGTCGCGGGTTGCGGCGTGATCGAACGGTCGAGCACGGCGCTGCCGGGCGCCTCCGAGTATGAGGAATTCGTATTCCGATCCTGGGACGATTTCCCGACTCTGCTGGGCCAGGTGGCGGCGTCCCGGGCCGAAGTGCTGATCCACGCCGCCGCCTACACGCAGGTGGACAAGGCCGAGGAATGCGAGGACGCGGCCCTGGTGGTCAACGGCGTCTTCGCGCAGGCTGCGGCGCGGGCCTGCGAAGAACTCGGGATCGACCTGGTCTATCTGAGCACCGACTACGTGTTCGACGGCGCCGCCGGCCGGCCCTATCGCGAGGGCGACACGCCCAACCCCCTCGGCGCGTACGGGCGCACCAAGCTCGCCGGCGAACTCGCTGCCCGCCGGATCCCGCGCCATTACGTGGTGCGCACCTCCTGGCTCTTCGGCGAGCACGGTCCCAACTTCGTCACGACCATCCTGCGCGCCGCCAGGGAGCGGCCCGAATTGCGGGTGGTCGCCGACCAGCACGGCTGTCCGACCTACGCGGCGGATCTGGCGCGCGCCCTCGGGCGCCTGATCCTGACCCGGCGCTACGGCACGTACCACCTGACCAACGCCGGGGTGACGACCTGGTGCGACTTCGCCCGCGAGATCGTCGGCCGGGCCGGTCTGGCCACGCCGGTGCACCCCCAGTCGACCGCCGAGGCCGGGCGGCCTGCGCCGCGCCCGGCCTTCGCGCCGCTGGACAACGCCAATTGGCGTGCCGCCGGCGAGTCGCCGCTGCCGCCGTGGCAGGACGCCCTGGCGCGGTTCCTGGTACGATCGGGCCTCGTATGACCGCTGGCTGGTCTGGATTCAGGGAACGGTGCCGGTGCCGGGCCTTTCGGTCGTAGTCCCGGCCTTCAACGAGGCGGCGCGCCTGCCCAGGACTCTGACCGAGATGCTGGGATTCCTGGCGCCGTCGGGCCGCGACTTCGAGATCCTGGTGGTGGACGACGGTTCGGCCGACGACACGGCCGGCGTGATCGAGGAGTTCGCGGCCATCGACGCGCGCGTGCGGCTCATCCGGTTCGACCGGAACCACGGGAAGGGTTTCGCCGTGAAGGCCGGGGTCGCGCAGGCGCGGGGCGACCAGGTCCTCTATGCCGACGCCGACGGGTCGACGCCGTTCGGCGAGATCGCCAAGCTGGAGCGCGCCCTCGCCGAGGGCGCGGAGATAGCCATGGGGACGCGGGCCGCGCGCCGCGAAGCGCAGCAGGTCAGGGCCAGGTGGTACCGGAAGTTCATCGGCGGCATCTTCAACGGCCTGGTGGCCATGCTGGTGATCAAGGGCCACTCGGACACCCAATGCGGCTTCAAGCTCCTGCGCGCGCCGGTCGCGAACTCCCTGTTTCCGCGACTCCGGCTGGACGGCTTCGCATTCGACGTGGAGCTCCTGGCGATCGCCCGCCAGGACGGCGTCGCGGTCAGGGAGGTGGCGATCGACTGGGCCCACCAGCCTGGCAGCAAGATCAACCTCCTGACCGATTCGCTGCGCATGGCCCGCGACCTCCTCGCCATTCGGTGGGGCCTCCAGGTGGGGGTCTACGTCCCCCGCGGCGCGGCGACCGCCGTCATTGCACCTCCGCGCGAACGGGACGGCTCCCCGCGATCGTGATGACCGCCCCGCGCCGGCAAGCCCTTTCGACCAGCGTGAGCGGGGCGGCCAGCCAGGTGAGCCCGAGGTAGGCCGCCTTCGCCGCCGCGCCGGCGCGCTCCATGGCATGCGGCCCCAGGGCGGGCCACAAGCTGCTAGCCAGGATCACCGGGTCGTGACGCAGCGACCCATGCTTGACGGCTCCTGCCTGGAAACCGGCCGCTTCCAGGGTCCGCGCCAGCGTCGCGGGCGTGAAGTGGTGCAGGTGGCGCGGCACGTCGAGGGCGAACCAGCGCGCCCCGAACACCCCGGCCTGGATGCTGCCGAAGTTGGGAACCTGCACGATCGCGACTCCGCCCGGCCGCAGCACCCGGGCCACGTCGGCCAGGAGGCCGGCAGGATCCGGCACATGCTCGAGGACGTGCCAGACCACCGCCACGTCGAAGGATCCGGCGGGAAAGTCGGCCGCCGCGAGGGTGCCCGTGCGCACGTCGAGGCCGTGCCGGCGCCGCGCCGCCTCCGCGGCGTCCGGAGCGACCTCGACCCCCGTGACGGCGAAGCCCGCGCGAGCCAGGCTCGCCGCCAGGTCGCCGGATCCGCAGCCGACGTCCAGCACCCGCGCCCCGCGCGGCGCGTGGCTGGCGATGCGGCGCACGTCGAGCGCCAGCAGCGCTGCGCGATAGGCGGCTTCGGCCCGGCTGGCCAGCGTGGCCGGCCGATCGCCGCTCCAGTAGGTGCCCGGGTAGTAGGCGCCGAGGTCCGCCGGCACCGGGCTGACGTAGACGTGGCGGCACGCGGCGCACCGCAGCAGGTCGAAGCGGCGGGCGGCAGCCAGCGGATCCGGGATGGACAGGATTTCGCGCGCGCCGTCCGATCGGCACAGCGGGCAGGTCATGCCGCCTCCGGCGCCGGCCTGGCGCCGCGATTCCGCATGACCAGCACCGCGCCGGCCGCGCCCGAGGCCAGGAGCAGGGCCAGGCTGAGCAGGCCGACCGCGACCGCGTCGGCCGGCGCCGCCCCGACGCGCCCGAGGAAGAATGCGAAGCCACCCTCGCGCACCGCGAGGCCGTTGATCGTGATCGGCAAGCTGGCGGCCAGGGCCAGGATCGGGAAGAACACGCAGACGTACGCGAAATCGGCGCCGATGCCCATCGCGCGCACGAGGCAGTAGTGCAGGACCACCGCCAGGGCCTGGAAGACCAGGCTGATGAAGAGCGCGCCGGCCAGCGCGCGCCCGTCGGCCCGGAGGAACCAGGCGAGCGCGAGGCCTCCGGCCACTGCGAGGCCCAGGGCCGCCCACAGCGGTACCAGGCGCCACTCCGGCCGGGCCGCGAGCGTCGCGGCGGCCGCCAGCAGGATCAAGGCGTAGAGCGACGTCCCGCGATCGATGGCCACGTTGATCGCGGCGGCCGCGCCGGTACCCTTGCCCGTCAGTCGCGCCAGGCGGTACGCCCGCGCCACGTCGCCGCCGAACCCCGACGGGAGAAACGTGTTGAAGAACATGCCCACGAAGTAGGCCGCGAGCAGGTCCCGGAACTCGACCAGCAGGCCCTGCGATCGCGCCAGGAGCGCCCACTTGGCCACGTTAAGCCATTGCACCGCGAGCCACAGGGCGGCCGCGAGCGCCACCCAGCGCCAGTCCGCCCGCACCAGGGCGTCCCGGATACGGCCAGGGCCGGCGACTGCGAGCACGGCGGCCAGCAAGCCGATCGAGAGCGCGACGCGCAGAGCCGCCAGCATCAGTCCCGCATCGCCAGTTCGGTGGCCGTGATGCCGAAGCGGTCGAACCAGCCCAGGATCTCGCGACGCGGCACCCGCACCAGGCCGCGTGCGGAGCGTCGCTCGCGCAGCAGGCGCGGCAGCGCCAGGAGCGTCTCCCAGTAGGCGCGAATCAGGATGCCGACGAGCTTGTAGGCCGGAAACTCGCTCGCGAACCGGCCGGCCGCGCCCTTGCCCGAGAAGACGCCGTAGGCCTGGAGCGCATACCGCTTGAGGGTGTACCAGGGGCTCGCCGCGATCATGCGCAGCGGAAACAGCTTGATCAGCAGCCATAGATGGTTGCGTTCGACCAGAAAGGCCTTGAGCGGCGAGTACTTGCCGGTCGTGCCCGAATAGTGGTGGTACACGCGGGCTGCCGGCACGTACCGGCAGGTCCAGCCCGCCAGCCGCGCCCTCATGCCCAGGTCCATGTCCTCGCAGTAGGCGAAGAACGCCGGATCGAACGGGCCCACCGCATCGAGCACTTCCCGCCGGTACATGGCCGCGCAGCCGCTGGGGGCGAAGATCTCGAGCGGCTCGTCGTACAGCGCGGCCGGCTGCAACCGCCCCAGGCCGCGCGACATGCCGTCGCGGTAGACCGTGATGCCCACCGTGTCGAGGATTTCCGGCTTGTCGTACGACCGGATCTGCGAGCCGAACATGCCGGCCTCGGGATGCTCTCCGGCCGCCGCCACCAGGTGCGCCAGCCAGTCGGGATCCACGCGGGTGTCGTTGTTGAGGAACACGATCAGGCGGCCGCGGGCATGGTCCAGTGCGGCGTTGTTGCCCGCCGCGAAGCCGAGATTGCGCTCCAGGAGCAACAGGGTGTGCGCGGCGGCATGCGCGCGTAGCCAGGCGGCCGAGCCGTCGGTGGAGCCGTTGTCGGCGACCACGACCTCGAAGTCGCGAAACGTCTGGCCTTCCAGCGACGCGAGGCATTCGGGCAGGTAGGCCAGGCCGTTGAAGTTCAGGACGACGACCGAGACCGTGACGTCGCCCGCGGGCCTCTCGCCCGGCGCGGCGGAGGCCTGGTTCGGTTGCCGGCTGTCGGGCATCGGGTCAGCGGTCCGCGGCCTCTTGGACCTGGTCGGTAGGCCCGGCGACTCGCAGGCGTTCGACTTCCAGCTTGAGCAGGCCGACTTCCTGCGTCAGGCGCTTGGTGCGCTCCGCCTGCTGGGAGAAGACCAGCGAGAAGTGCAGCAGCATCAGGTAGGCGCCGGCCAGTAGCACGAGCAGGATGGCGGCGGGCGGGTAGTAGATGCCCAGGGCCTGGGCGAACCATTTCATCCCGTCGCGGAACACCGCGAGCGCCAGACAGGCCGCGCCGCCCGCGAGCCAGAGGAGGGCGTACTCCTCGCGCAACTTCCGCTTGCGCAGCAACTCGAAGATGAGCAACAGGAGCGCCAGGCTGCCGACGATCCCCAGCAGCTGGATTTTCAGCGTGTGCATGGGCTAGCCCCGGCTCTCGACCGGCGCCCGGAAGGCGTTGACCACGACCGCCAGCAGGACCTTGACCATGTAGTAGGCGGCCCGCATCACGCCGATGGACGAACTGCCGCCCTGCCGGCCCCGCATGGCCACGGGCACCTCGACCAGGCGGAAGTTGTTTCGATCCAGCAGCACCACCGCCTCCGGCTCCGGGAAATCGGTCGGGTAGTGCTCCGCGAGAAAGGCGAGGGCCCGCCTGTTGTAGGCGCGGAAGCCGGACGTGTTGTCCGTGATGCGCTGCCCGACGACGAGCGAGTTGACCAGGCGGAAGATGCCGATGCCGACGCGTCGCAACGCCGTCGAGCGGTAGCCGCCCGGCGCGAGGAAGCGCGAGCCTATCGCGACGTCGGCCTCGCCGGCCAGGACCGGCCCCAGCAACTTGGCAATCTCGCCGCCCAGGTGCTGGCCGTCGGCGTCCACCTGCACCGCGACGTCGTAGCCCTGGCGGGATGCGTACTTGAACCCCGTCTGCACCGCGCCGCCGATGCCCAGGTTTGCGGGCAGATCCACGACCCCCGCGACCCCTTCGGCCCGCGCCGCCGCGGAGGTCCCGTCGCGCGAGCCGTCGTTGATCACCAGCAGATCGAGATCCGGCAGGCTCACGCGCAGTTGCGCGAGCGTGCCGGCGATCGTCGCTTCTTCGTTGTACGCCGGGATGATGGCCAGGATGCGAGCGGCCGCCATGGGAGCGCCTAGCCGGCGACCGCGTAGCAGACCACGTCGAAGCCGCCTTCCGAGTGGGCGCGCAGGAAGAAACGATACCGATCCGACAGGTCCCGAACCTGCAGCGGCAGGCGCCAGAGGTCGGCCTGCCGGTGATAGACGCAGACCGCCAGCCGCGGCAGGTGCCGCCGGATGAGGCCCGCGGCGCCGGTCAAGGCCTCGGCCTCGGCGCCCTCCACGTCCAGCTTGAGGTAGGTGGGCGGCGGGCCCTCCGCAAGGGCCTCGTCCAGCAGGACGGCTTCGACCGCGACGGTCGGACGGGCCTGGGCGGTGAGGGCGGCGAGGCTCGCGCCGGCCGAACCGTCCGCGAAGAAGTCGAGCCGCGTGCGGCGATCCGAGACGGCGGCCTGGATGCAGGCGATGCGCCCGCCGGTGTCCGGCGGCAACTCCGCGACGTATGCGCCGAGCCGTTCGAAATTCCGGGGGTCGGGTTCGAAGGCCGTGATCCGCTCGAAGCCGTTGCAGAGAGACAGGAAGCGCTTCACTGTGTCCCCGTCGTAGGCCCCGCAATCGACGAAGTGTTCCGCGGCACCCATGGCGATGAGGTCCTCCGGGAAATACTCGAGTTCGGGCGATCGCGGGGGCAGGGCCGCGAAGTCGCCCTCCAGGCGCCACCGGACCTGCGCCAGGTACTCGCGGCGCGAGCGCTCGTCGGCCCAGAGGTCGGCGGCGGCGAGCACCGCCTCCCGCTCGGCCACGACCTTGTGGGGCAGGTCCAGGGCGAAGTGCGGCAGCAGCTCATGAGGGTAGCGCCAGGCGAGCGGAGCCAGGGGCAACACCCTGGCGCAGCCCAGGTCGGCAAGCTGCGTGGCCGTATCGGCGAAGCGCGACCGGGAGCCGGCCGACCATATGGTCACGACGAACACCGCGTCCGCCCCGTGGCGCCGGGCCGCCTCTTCGGGGGAGAGGACCGGCACGCCGCCGATGGTCGTACCCCACAGGGCCGGGTTGTTGTCGGCGACGGCGAGCGGCGGCCGGCCGGCCGCGAGAAGGCCGGCGACGACCTTCCGCCCGAGGTTCCCGGCCCCGAAGAGCACGACGCGGTCGGCCGCGTCGCCCGCGAGGTCGGCGAAGCGCTCGCGTTCCCATTCGCGCACGGCCGCGACGTCTCGGTCGAGGAGCGCGGCCAGGCTGGCGGGAGCGGCCTTTTGCATGCGAGCGATCAGCTTAGCACGCCGCGCCGCCCCGGTGGACGAGCGGTCGGCGGGCGGGTTAAGATCGCCCCAATTGCCCGCCCCGCCGGGCCCTGCCGCAGATGTTCGATACGCGTTTTCTGAAGTTCCTGGCTGTTGGCGTCCTCAACACGCTTTTCGGCTACTCGCTCTACGCCTTGCTCGTCTTCATCGGGCTGGACGTGGCGCTGGCCATCCTCCTCGGCACGATTCTCGGCGTGCTGTTCAACTTCAAGACGACGGGCACGCTCGTATTCGGCAGCCGCGACAACCGCAGGCTTATCCGCTTCATCGGCGTGTACGCCCTGCTCTACGTCGTCAACGTCGCGAGCGTCAAGCTGTTGATGGGCGCCGGCCTCAACAGCTACCTGGCCGGCGCGGTGCTCCTGGCGCCCATGGCCATCCTCGCGTTCCTGCTCAACCGCAAACTCGTGTTCGCCCAGGAGCGCCCGTGAAGCGCATCTCGGTGATCACGCCCTGCTACAACGAAGAGCAGAACATCGCCGAACTCCATGCCCGCATCCGGTCGGCCATGGCGCAGTGTCCCGAGTACGACTGGGAGCACATCCTCATCGACAACGCGTCCTCCGACGGGTCGGTGGCCGTGCTGCGCGACCTGGCGGCCTCCGAGCCGCGAGTGAAGGTGATCCTCAACGTCCGCAACTTCGGCCACATCCGATCGCCCTACCACGCGCTGTTGCAGGCCAGCGGCGACGCCGCCGTGATGATGGCGTCCGACCTGCAGGACCCGCCGGAGCTCATTCCCGAGTTCCTTTCCCGGTGGGAAGAGGGGTACCGCGTGGTCCTGGCGGTGAAGGAAGAGAGCGAGGAGTCGCCCCTGTTCTTCGCGATCCGCTCGACCTACTACAAGCTCATCGAGCGGATCTCCGACGTCCGCATAACAAAGAACGCCACGGGCTTCGGCCTCTACGACCGGCGCGTCGTCGACATCCTGCGCGAGATCCGCGACCCATACCCCTACTTCCGCGGCCTGGTGGCGGATCTGGGCTTCGAGAGCGCCAAGGTGCCGTTCCGGCAGCCGGCGCGCAAGCGCGGCATCACGAAGAACAACCTTTACACCCTGTACGACATCGGGATGCTGGGCATCACCTACCACTCGAAGGTGCCCATCCGGATCGCCGCCATGGCCGGTTTCGCGCTGGCCATGCTCAGCTTGCTCGCGGCGATCGGCTACCTGGTCTACAAGCTCATCTTCTGGTACCAGTTTCCGGTCGGGCAGGCCCCGGTGCTGGTCGGGATGTTCTTCTTCGCCTCGGTGCAGTTGTTCTTCATCGGCATCCTGGGCGAGTACATCGGGGCCATCCACACCCAGGTGCTCAACCGCCCGCTCGTGATCGAACGCGAACGCATCAATTTCGACGCCCAGCCCGCGGTGGCCTCCCCGGGCGTCGCCATCGCCAAGACCCAAGACAGGAGCCGCGCATGAAGACCATCATCCTGGCCGGGGGGCTCGGCACGCGCCTGTCCGAAGAGACCGTCTCCCGGCCCAAGCCGATGATCGAAATAGGCGGCATGCCCATCCTGTGGCACATCATGCAGGTCTATGCGGCGCACGGTTTCCGCGAGTTCTGCGTCGCCCTGGGCTACAAGGGCCACGTCATCAAGGAGTTCTTCCTCGACTACTACCGGCATTCCAACGACCTCACGGTCGACCTGGCCACGGGCGAGGTCATGACTCACCGGCGCCAGACCCTCGACTGGCGGGTATCGCTGGTGGACACCGGCCAGGAGACGCAGACCGGCGGGCGCATCAGGCGCATGCGCGCGCATGTGGGAGGCGAGACGTTCATGGCGACCTACGGCGACGGCGTCGGCAACGTCGACATCTCGGCGCTCCTGGCGTTCCATCGCTCGCACGGCAAGCTCGCGACGATGACGGCCGTCCGGCCGCCGTCCCGCTTCGGCGAGATAGAACTCGCCGGGGAGCAGGTAGAGGCCTTCAACGAGAAGCCCCAGGCGTCGGGCGGCTGGATCAACGGCGGCTTCTTCGTGCTGGAACCCGCGGTCTTCGACTACATCCCGGGCGACACGACGCCCTTCGAGCGCGAACCCCTCGATGCGCTCGCCCGCGAGGGGCAACTGGCGGCCTACCGCCACGAGGGCTTCTGGCAACCGATGGACACGCTGCGCGAGAAGCAACTCCTCGAGGCGCTCTGGGAAGCGGGCAAGGCGCCGTGGAAGGTCTGGAGCGACGAGCCCCAGGAGGTGGCGCTGCGATGACCGAAGACCGCTTCTGGCGCGATCGGCCGGTCCTCGTGACCGGCGCGACCGGCCTGGTGGGCTCCTGGACCGTCAAGGCCCTGCTGGACCGCGGGGCCGATCCGGTGTGCCTGGTGCGCGACTGGGTACCGCAGTCGGAACTCGTGCGGTCGGGCGATCTCGAGCGCGTGCGGGTCGTGCGCGGCGACCTGGCCGATCAGGCCGAACTCGAGCGCATCCTCGGCGAGTACGAGGTGGACACGGTCCTGCACCTGGCCGCCCAGACGATCGTGGGCGTGGCCAACCGCAACCCGGTCGGGACCTTCGACTCGAACATCGGCGGGACGTGGCGGCTGCTCGAGGCTTGCCGGCGCTCGCCGGCAGTCAGGCAGATCGTCGTGGCGTCGTCGGACAAGGCCTACGGCGACCAGGAGCGACTGCCGTACGACGAGGAGACGCCCCTCCAGGGGCGGCATCCCTACGACGTCAGCAAGTCCTGCGCCGATCTCGTCGCGCAGAGCTACGCCACGACGTTCTCCAGCCCCGTCTGCATCACGCGCTGCGGCAACTTCTACGGCGGCGGCGACCTCAACTGGAGCCGCATCGTGCCGGGTACTATCCGCTCGGCATTGCGGGGCGAACGGCCGATCATCCGCTCGGACGGGACGTTCGTGCGCGACTACTTCTACGTGCGCGACGGGGCCGAGAGCTACCTGCACCTCGCGCAAAAGCTCGCCGAGAATGCCGACCTGCGCGGCGAAGCGTTCAACTTCTCCAACGAGCTCCAGATCACCGTCCTGGATCTGACCCGGCAGATCCTGGATCTGATGGGCCTCGGGGCCGAGTTGCCGCCGGTGGTCCTGGGCGAGGCCCGCCACGAGATCCAGCACCAGTACCTCTCGGCGGCCAAGGCAAGGCGGATGCTGGACTGGAGCCCGTCCTGGACGCTGGCCGCGGGATTGCGCGAGACCATCGACTGGTACCGCGAATTCTTCTCGGCTGCGCCGCGGGCGGCCGTGGTGGAACGCTGATGCCTGATCCGCGCTCCGGCCAGGAGATCCGCGCGGAGATCCGCGCGCTCGTGGCGGAACTCTACGCGGCCGAGCACGCGCCGGGTCCCTTCACGCCCGGCGTCACGCGCGTGCCATTCGCGGGGCGCGTCTACGACGAGCGCGAAATCGTGGCCCTGGTGGACTCGGCGCTGGATTTCTGGCTCACGCTGGGCAAGGAGGGCGAGGCATTCGAGCGCGAACTGGCCCGCTTCGTCGGCGTCCGCTACGCCATACTGGCGAACTCGGGATCGTCGGCTAACCTCCTGGCCTTTGCGGCCCTCACCAGCCCCAAGCTGGGCGATCGGCGCCTGGTGCCCGGCGACGAGGTCATCACCGTCGCGGCCGGCTTCCCGACCACGGTCAACCCGATCGTCCAGCATGGCTGCGTGCCGGTCTTCCTGGACGTGACGCTGGAGTCGGCCAACATCGACGTTTCGCGGCTCGACGCGGCGCTCTCGCCGCGCACGCGGGCGATCGTCATCGCGCACACCCTGGGCAACCCCTTCGATCTCGCCGCCGTGATGCATTTCGCCCGGGAGCACGACCTGTGGGTGATCGAGGACAACTGCGACGCGCTGGGCAGCCTGTACCGCGGCAAGCCGACCGGCTCGTACGGCCACCTGTCCACCTGCTCGTTCTATCCGGCGCACCACATCACGATGGGCGAGGGCGGCGCGGTGCTCACCGACGATCCGGCCCTGAAGCTGGCGGTCGAGTCGTTCCGCGACTGGGGCCGGGACTGCTGGTGCGCGGCCGGCAAGGACAACACGTGCGGCAAGCGCTTCGGGCATCAGCATGGCACGCTGCCCGCGGGCTACGACCACAAGTACACCTACTCCCACCGGGGCTACAACCTCAAGCCCACGGACCTGCAGGCCGCCATCGGCCGGCAGCAACTGCTCAAGCTGCCCGACTTCGTCGCCGCACGCCGCCGCAACTGGCAGGCCATCCGCGAGGCCCTGGTCCCGTTCGAGCCGTGGCTGCACCTGATCGAACCCGCGCCCGACTCCGAGCCGGCGTGGTTCGGCTTCCTGCTGGGCATCCGGCCCGAGGCGCCGTTCCGGCGGCCCGACCTGGTGGCGCATCTCGAGGGTGCCGGCATCCAGACGCGGATGCTCTTCGGCGGCAACCTGCTCCGGCAGCCCGCCTATCAGGATGTCGCGCACCGGGTCGTGGGCGATCTGGCCAACACCGACCGCATCATGACCGATTTCGTGTTCCTGGGCGTGTATCCCGGTCTCGACGCGCCGCGCCTCCAGTACCTGATCGACACGCTGACCGGGTACCTGGCGGCGGCCACCCGCGGCGACCCGGTTGGGCCGGCCTCCGTGCCGGCCGTGCCATAGCCCCGGGCGGGCCGGCAGGGACGCCTCAGGTTTCTTCACATCTCGCCGAGGCTGAGGCGTGGCGAGCGTTCCAGCGCCTCGTTTCGGGCGTGCCGCGCTGAAACGCTAGACAGAACAGGCAAACTGCGATCTCTTGGTCTTTATGACGAAGCAATCAGCT
>Ga0194120_10001349_pt1 | contig 45059 bp, 41 predicted proteins | sample TA2MahCa65mmetaG_FD_148642 | JGI IMG/M metagenome (GOLD analysis project Ga0194120, IMG submission 148642) | Freshwater microbial communities from Lake Tanganyika, Tanzania - TA2015019 Mahale Deep Cast 65m | ecosystem: Environmental > Aquatic > Freshwater > Lake | place: Tanzania: Lake... | reverse complement strand
GCCCGATTCCGACGCCTCGCCAAGGACTACGAACGCCTGCCCTCCACCCTCGCCGGCCTCCACCTTGTTGTCTTCGTCTGCCTCATGCTCAACAACCTGCTGGGCCGAAGTCCATGACACGCTCTAGACGAAGACCAGCCGCGCCAGCACCGCCCCCGCGAGCCCCGCCAGCGACCCCACCGCCATCAGCGTGCCGGCGCCGATCAGGCCGGTCCGGTACGCCAAGGCGCCGGCGGTGCGGTCGGGGCGGACGATGGCGAGCAGTCCCGCCGACGCCGCCGCGAGCGCGACGCCCGCCACCGGCACGCCGATGAGCATCCAGCGCACGAAGTTGATGGGGTGCCCCTCGCGGCGCAGGAGCATGAAGACGATGGTGTTGGGGGGCGTGCCGATGGGGGTGGCGATCCCGCCGCAGTTGGCGCCGAGGGCGACGGCGAGCGCGACGCCCCGCCCAGCCCCGGGTCCATCAGCCCCGACACCGCCCCCGCCGCCGACGCGATCGGACCGAGCCACGCCGCCGCCAGCCGCCAACCCCGCGGCCGGTGCCACGCCCGCTCGACCGCCGGCAACGCCATGGTCGCATGATGGCCGCGCCGGTCCCTACACGACGCACGCTCGCAGGCACCGATCCAGCCGCGCCAGCGTCGACGCCTTGCCGAGCACCGCGAGCGTCTCCCCGATCCCCGGGCTCACGCCCGCGCCCGTCACCGCGACGCGGACCGCCTGCGACACCGCCCCCATCCCGGCCCCGGACTGCTGGGCCAGTTGCTCCGCGATCGCGTGCACCTGGTCGGGCGTGAACTCGCCGTCGCCCAGCCCCGCGAGGCGCTCGCGCACCTGGCGCACCAGGTCCAGCCCGCGCCCGCCCTCGCCCTGGAGGTGCTTGGCGACCGCGGCCTGGTCGAAGTCGTACGCGTCATCGCCCACCAGCGCGAAGCGGGCCGCCGCCAGCGCCTCGCGGAGCGTGCGGGCCCGGGGCTTCAGGGCCCTCCCGAGCATCACCAGGCGCGGCGAGGCGGGCGGGTCGTCGCCGAAGGCGCGGCGCACCGTTGACGCCGCCTCCGGCTCGTGCTCCCCCAGCCACGACCACCAGCGCGAGGCGAACGCCCCGTCCTCCATGCCCTTGATGGCGTCGGCGTTGAAGGCCAGCAGCTTGGCGCGGTCGAACCGGGCGTTGGTGCGCCCGATCCGCTCGATCGAGAAGTGCTCGGCCAGGAACCGCATGTCGAACTTCTCGACGTCCTTCCCCTGCCCGTCCTTCAGCCCGCTGCTCCACCCCAGGAGCGCGATGAAGTTGGTGATGACCTCGGGCAGGTAGCCGTTGCGCCGGAAATCCCACACCTCGATCTCGGGGAGCGTCACCTTCAGGTGCCGGGCCAGGGCCTCGGCGACGTCGAGCCGGTCGTGCTCCGCCGCCAGGAAGCCCGCGACCGGGCCCTCCTCCAGCCCGCAGGCGCCCGCGAGCGACGCCGGCGTCGCCCCCTTCGTGGTCGCGTCCTTGGCGGCCTTGCGGGCCGCCTTGGCCTTGTCGCGCTTGCTCATCTTCGTCCCGTCCATGTTGAAGATGAGCGGCATGTGGGCGTACTCGGGCGTGCGGAAGGGCGCGCCCGTGTCCAGCCGCGCCAGCGCCTTCTGCATCGCCACGTGCCGGGGCGTGTTCGCCAGGTGCTCCTGGGCCCGCATCACGTGCGTCACCCCCATCAGCTCGTCGTCGATCACCACCGCGAAGTGGTACGTCGGGAACCCGTCGGCCTTGCGGATCACGAAGTCGTCCAGCTCCCCCGGCGCGATCCGCACGTCCCCCAGCACGCGGTCCGGCACCACCACCTCCTCGCGCGGCGACAGGAACCGCACCACGTGCCGCTCCCCCTTCACCGCCCGCTCCCACCGCCCCCGCGGGAACTCCCCCGCGACCAGATCGCCGGGCCGCTCGAAGCGGTAGGTCCGCTTGGCGGCGACGGCGGCCTTGCGCCTGGCCTCCAGCTCCTCGCTCGTTTCGAACGCCGGGTACGCCCGACCGCGCCGAATCAGGTCCTCGGCGTACGCGTTGTACGTCGCGACGCGCCGGGCCTGGAAGTAGGGCCCCACGCCCCGCGAGTCGCCCCCGACCGTCCGCCCCGACCCCAGGCGCAGCTCGGGCCCGTCGTCCCACTCGATCCCCAGCCACGCCAGGTCCTCGAGGATCCCCCGGGCCGATTCGTCGCTGGAGCGGGCCTGGTCCGTGTCCTCGATGCGGATCATGAAGCGCCCGTCGAGGCCCAGGTTCTTGAGCCCCGCGGCGAAGGCCCAGCAGAAGAGCGCCGAACGCGCCCCCCCGATGTGCAGGTGCCCCGTGGGCGACGGCGCGAAGCGCGTGACGATCGGTGGGTCGGGCATCGCCCGAGTTTAGGGCCCGTGGGGTGTTCGTCCGGGTGGGGCAACCCGCCCCCGAGAGGGGATTGTCCCAGGCTCGATCCGTGCTTTACACTCGTGCAGGGTGGGCCCTTCCGGGGAGGACCCACGGCATCCCGATCCGTCAATCCGCCGACGCCCGCCGCGGGCCCCGGCGAAGGAGTTTCCGATGTCGGTTCGAAACCCAGCGGACATCCGCAACGTCCTGATCTGCGGCACGCCCTCCAGCGGCAAGACCACCCTGGTGGAGCGCCTCCTGCACTCCACGGGCGCCTCCAAGCGCCTGGGCACCGTCGAGGAGGGCAACACCCACTCCGACTTCACCGACGAGGAGCGGCACCACCGGCACTCGATCCACCCGGCCTTCTTCACCTTCGAGGTCGAGAAGCACCTGGTCAACCTGATCGACACGCCGGGGCGGGCCGACTTCCTGGGCCAGGCCGTCGCCTGCTTCCCCGCCGTCGAGACGGTCGCGGTGGTGATCGACCCGCTCAAGGGCGTGGACAGCGTGGCCCGCCGCCTCATGGCCATCGCCGAGGCCCGCCAGATCCCCCGGATCATCATCGTCAACAAGATCGACGAGAGCCACGCCGACCTCGAGGCGACCGTCGCGTCCATCCGCGAGAACTTCGGGTCCGTCTGCCTGCCCATCAACCTGCCCGCGCCGGGCAAGGGCTCGGTCATCAACGTCTTCGAGCACGACGGCAGCGACGACGCCGGCGATCAGACTGAGTTCTCCTCCGTCCGCGAGGCCCACAAGCAGATCATCGAGCAGGTCGTCGAGGTCGACGACGAACTCACCGGCATCTACCTCGACCAGGGCGAGAAGTTCGACGCCGACAGGCTCCACGCCGCCTTCGAGAAGTGCCTGGAGCAGGCCCACCTGGTCCCCATCTGCTTCTGCTCGGCCAAGACCGGCGCGGGCGTCGACGACCTCCTCCACGTCTTCGCCAGCCTCTGCCCCAGCCCCGTCGAGGTCAACCCGCCCGAGTTCGTCAGGCGCGACGCGCCCGACGCCGACGAGCAGGAATGGCACCCCACGCCCGACCCCGCCGGCAAGATCCTCGCCCACGTCTTCAAGATCACCACCGACTCGTTCCTGGGCAAGACGGGCGTCTTCCGCGTCTGGCAGGGCACCGTCAGGGCCAAGAGCGAGCTCTTCCTCGACGACCAGAAGAAGAGCGTCAAGATCGGGCACCTCTTCAAGCTCCAGGGCAGGGAGCACGTCGAGGTGCAGGAGGTGGGCCCGGGCGAGATCGCCGCCGTCGCCAAGGTCGAGGAGGTCCGCTTCAACAGCGTCCTCCACGACACCCACGACCTCGACTCCGTCCGCCTCAAGCCCCTCCAGCTCCCCAAGCCCATGTTCGGGCTGGCCATCGAGCTCAAGAACCACGCCGACGAGAACAAGTTCTCCACCATCGCGCACCGCTTCATCGCCGAGGACCCCTGCCTGGTCATCGACCGCGTCGCCGCCACCAAGCAGACCGTCATGCGCGGGCTGGGCGAGCTGCACCTGCGCATCGTGATCGAGAAGCTCAAGAACGGCTCCAACATCGAGCTCATCACCAGCCAGCCCAAGGTCGCCTACAAGGAGACCATCACCGCCCGCGCCGACGGGCACCACCGCCACAAGAAGCAGACCGGCGGCGCCGGACAGTTCGGCGAGGTCTACCTCCGCATCGAGCCCCTGCCGCCCGACCACCCCGAGGGCTTCGAGTTCGAGTCCGAGGTCGTGGGCGGGAGCGTCCCGCGCCAGTTCTGGCCCGCCGTCGAGAAGGGCGTCCGCCAGATCGTCGCCGACGGCGCCGTCGCCGGGTACCCCATGACCGGCATCCGCTGCGTGCTCTACGACGGCAAGTACCACGACGTCGACTCCAAGGAGATCGCCTTCATCACCGCCGGCAAGCGGGCCTTCGTCGACGCCGTCGCCAAGGCCCGACCCAAGCTCCTCGAGCCCTACGTCAACATCGAGATCACCGCCCCGGCCCGCTACATGGGCGACCTGGCCGGGCACATCGCCACCAAGCGCGGGCGGATCCAGTCCTCCGACGTCGTGGGCGAGAACTGCGTCGTTCGGGCCGTCGCCCCACTGGGCGAGCTCCAGACCTACTCCAACGAACTCAAGAGCATGACCGGCGGCGCGGGCAGCTTCGCCATGGACTACAGCCACGACGAGCACGCCCCCGCCAACGTCCAGGCCGCCGCCGTCGCCGCCTTCAAGCCCGGCGCCGAAGAGGATTGAACGCTGGGTGCCATGCTCCCCGCCCTGCGGGAGCACGCTCCGGGAACGCCCCACGGAAGTCCGGGCCCCATGCTTCCCCGAGGCGGAATGCATGCCACGCGGGCGGGCAGCGTCCGCACGGGTCAGGGGCCAGGCGCCCGATGGCTCGGGCCGACCCGCTCACGCCGGGAACTCGGGCTTCTCCCCGCAGAGCACCCGCCACACGTCGCGGACCACCCAGCTCATGCGCCCGTGCGCGTCCCGCGTCGCCGCCCCGACGTGCGGCAGCAGCCTGGCGTTGCCCAGCCCCAGCAGGGGCGAGTCGGGCGCGACCGGCTCGGGCTCGTGCACGTCCAGGATCGCCGTCGCCTCGGCGTGGGCCCGCAGGAACGCCGCCAGCGCCGCCGGATCCACCACGAACCCGCGGCTCGTGTTGACCAGCACCACGTCCTTCTTCAGCAGCCCCAGCGCGCCCGCCCCCACCAGCCCGCGGTTGCCGGCGCGCCCGTCGACGTGGATCGTCAGCACGTCCGCCGCGTGGCACAGCTCGTCGGCCCCGACCGGCGTCGCGCCCCAGCGATGCTCGGGCGCGATCTGGACGAGGTCGTGGAACAGCACGCGCATGCCCATCGCCGCGCCGATCCGCGCCACGCGCTTCCCTATGCGCCCCATCCCCCAGACCCCCAGCGTCAGCCCCTCCAGTTGCCGGGCCGCCACCAGTCCCCGGCGCAAGTCCGACCACCCCGCCAGGGCCAGGGGGCGGTCGAGGTACACGCGGGGGCGGAGCGCGTCCAGCAGCGCCGCGAACACCAGCTCCGCCACCGCCGACGAGTTGGCGTCGGGCGTGTACACCACCGCCACGCCACGCGACCGGCACGCCTTCAGGTCGATGTTGTCCAGGCCCACGCCCGCCCGCCCCACCACCCGCAGGCGCGGCGAGCGCGCCAGCAGGGCCGCGTCCACGCGCGTGTACGTCCGCACCACCAGCCCCTCGGCGTCCTTGAGCAGCCGAGCCAGGGCCGCGCCGTCCCCCGCCGGGGCCCGCTCCAGGTCCGCGCGCTCCGCCAGCCAGCGGGCGCACTCCCCGTCCAGGTCCTCCGTCTGCACCACGATGGGGCGTGCGCTCATGGGGCCTCGTCCGCGTCGTCGCACTCGGCCGGCTCGATCACCGCCGACATCGACCCCGCGCAACACGCGATGAGCGGGTCCTTCCCGTACGCCAGGATCTGGTCGCGCTTCAACTCCGCGTGCTCCTTGTGCGTCGTCAGGCAGACCGCGCGCCCCTCGCCGTCCACCGCGCTCGCCACCCTGAACGCCCGCGCCGCGTCCATCGCGAACAGCTCGCGCACCATCCGGATCACGTACTCGTACGTGTGGTCCTGGTCGTCCAGCAGCACCACGTTCCACGCCCGCGGCGGGCGCGTCTCCTCCGAGCGCTTCTCGCTCGTCTGACGGCTCGTCGCGCGATCGGCGGTGGGCATGATCCTGCCTCCCGCGACAATCGTACTGCCCCGCCGACGACGCGTCCGCCTCCCCGCCCACGCCAGCACGCCCGCCTCAGCCGGGAGCCCCGCCCACCCCGACCGCACACCGCCCCCGCCGCAGACCAAGCCCCGCCAGGATGAGCACTCCCCACGGCGACGGGATCACCGCCACGAACCCCTCCGTCCGCCCCGCCCCCGTCACCCCATACCCCACGATCGTGCGCCCGTCGGCGCTGATCCCCGTCGCGGCCTCCAGCCGGAACGACCCCAACGCCACGCCCAGCCCGCCCAGGACCGCGTTCAGGTCGCGCATGCCCTCCGACCGCGACCACACGAACGCCCGCCAGTCCCCCGACCCGTCGATGCTGCTCCCGACGATGGTCCGCCCCAGGGCGCTGACGCCCCGGGCCCGGGCCCGCACGTCGCCCGGCAGCGTCCCCAGCACCTCGCCCACCCACGCGCCCCCCACAAGGTCCCACGCCGTCGCCCACTCGCTGGCGCTGTCGCCCGAGTACCCCACGATCCGCGCCCCCTCGAACGACACGCCCTGGGCCCAGGTGCGCGTGGCGCCGGGCGGCGTGGCCAGCGGAACCGTTCCGCCCGCGGTCCACGCCCACGCCGCCGGGCCCGAGGGCGTGCTCGCCGCCCCCACGATCAGCCCGCCCCCGGCGCTCACCCCGTTGGCCTGCGAACTGGTCGTGCCGGGAAGGCTCGGCAGGGGCTGCACCACGCCGCTGGCGGTCAGCCACGCGAACGCGCCCTGCGGACCCGCGATCGGCACGCCGAACCCCACCGCCAGCCCGCCGTCGCCCGAGAGCCCCGTCACCTGCCCGCCCGCGAAGATCGTCTGGGGCATGAGCGTCGGGTCGCCCCCGCCCCGGGCCCAGACCGCCGCCCGGTTGTTGGAGACTCCACCGAGCGTCGCGCCATGGCCCGAAACGGCCGTTGCGCTGTGGAAGGCGCCGACGCCCGCCAGCGGCGTGAATCCCGCGCCGCTCCCCCACGCAAACCCGCGCCGGCTGGTCAGCGTGCCCGAGTTGCCGCCCACGATCCCCCCGTCGAGGGAGACACCGAAGGCAAACGTCCGATCATCCCCGGCGAAGCCGGCGAGCCTCGTGAACGAGACCTGGGCCCAGGCCACGCCCGGGAAGACCACGGCGCAGACACACCCGGCCCGGATTGCCGCCCGGCATCGCATCTACCTCCAGTGTGCCACACGCGGGGCGGATTGCCAGCAAAAGCCCGGACCTTCCGCAACGGGCCCCGCGCGAGCGTGGGATCGCCGGGCTCCCGGCGCGTTACACCCCGGGCGTTCGCCCGGGTGTCGTCAGGAGGATGGGCATCTGGACGGTGACCATCCGCCACTCGCCGTCGAACGGTCCGACTTCCCGCCGCCTGCGGTGGGCCCAGACGTTCATCGCCACCAGCCCCTCAAGGGCCGGACCCACGGGGCGACGACCCCAGCGGGCCCGCCCGGGCGCCGGCAGGCGCGTCGTCAAGATGACCCTCGGCCTTGTCATCGCCTCAATCCTATGCGGAACGCTCAAAGACGCGACTCTTGCTCCGGTAGTCCACCTTCACCGTGTCGCCGGCCCCGAGCTCCCCCGCGGGCGATGCGCGATTCGCACACGACGAATCGCAATGAACGGGATGAGTGCGGCGCACGAAGAGTGCTCAAGACCGACTCCGCGGGGTTGGCGACCCGGGCGACAGCGTCCGGAGGTATTCGACGGACCGGAAAACGCGGTCGCGGTCGCGGCCGGTAACCTCCGTGAGGATACCGAGCTTCTGAAGGTCGGCGACCAGGGTGTTCGCCGTCGGGATCGACACGCCGATCCGGCTTGCCGCGATCCCCACGGTCAGCGTCGGATACCGATAGGTCGCCTCGAGCAAACGGAGCAGATTCGCCTTCCTCGGGAACCCCCCGCGGACCAGCTCACGTTGACGCCCTTGGAGCGCCAGGATCTCGTGCGCGGTCTTCGCGGCCTTCCCCGCGACCTCCGCGACGCCCTCGAGGAAGAACCGCAGCCACCCCTCCCAGTCGCCATCTTCACGCACGCGCATCAGCCAGTCGTAGTACGACGACTTCCGCCTCGTCAGATAGTCCGACAAGTACAGCAGCGGGCGACGCAGAACCCCGCATTCGCACAGCATGAACGTCACCAGCAGGCGCCCCAGTCGTCCATTCCCGTCCAGGAACGGGTGGATCGTCTCGAACTGCGCGTGCACCAGCCCCGCCCGGATCAGCACCGGCGTCGAATCCTCGTCACGGATGAATCGCTCAAGGTCGCTCAGATGGTCCAGCAACTCGGTGTGCGGCGGCGGGACGAACGCCGCGTCAGCAAGCAACGCCCCTTCGGGGCCGATCCAGTTCTGGCTCGTCCTGAAGTCGCCCGGCGAACTCCGGTCCCCCCGCACCCCCTTGAGCAGGACCGCGTGGATCTCGCGGATCAGGCGCAAGCTCAGCGGCAGCGTCTCAAGCCGGCGCAGACCCTGCTCGAGCGCCCTGACGTAGTTCCGCACTTCCACGACGTCCCGTGGCCTTGCCCGCTCCGTAATCGGCACGCCGGCCTCTTCTTCAAGCAGGTCAGACAGACTCGCCTGTGTCCCTTCGATCTGCGAACTGAGCACCGCCTCCTTGCTCACGTACATCTGAACAAAGAGCCTGGGGTCGGGCAGGACCTCTCCGATCCCGTCGAGACGACCCACCGCGAGGTTGGCCCTCGACAGCTCGGGTTCAATCGCCCCAAGATCAAGCGCAGGCCGCGGAGGAAGGGGCGCCGGTCGGAACGCCCAATACCCGGTGGGTTGACGGACATAGACCCCAGCCCTTGCGTGTGCTCTCCGTCCGCTCCTTGGGTTTCCCTCATTGACCACGGTCGCTGATTAAACTCTACCCGTTTCGTTTAATCAAGCGCCGGCCTCCGATAACGCGCGCCCCCTCACGCGACGCGACGACCCGCGTCGCCCACTACGCCCGCTCAAAGACGAAGCTCTTGCCCCGGTAGTCCACTCTCACCGCGTCGCCGGCCCCGAGTTCGCCCGCGAGGATCTTCCCCGCCAGCGGGTTCTCGATCCGCGACTGGATGGCCCGCTTGAGGGGCCTGGCCCCGAACGCCGGGTCCCACCCCTCCGTCGCCAGCTGCGCCTTGGCCGCGTCGGTGATCTCCAGGGCCATCTCGCGCTCGGCGAGGCGCTTCCGCAGCCCGGCCAACTGGATCTCCACGATCGACGCCAAGTCCTCCTTCTTGAGCTGGTGGAAGACCACGATCTCGTCGATGCGGTTGACCAGCTCCGGGCGGAAGAACGCGGCGTGAACGTCCATCCGCAGGCGGGCCGACAGCTCGCCGCGCTCCAGGTCGGGCCTGAGGCCCTTGCCCTCGATGTCGGCCCCGGGCCCGCGCCGGATGAAGTCGCGCACCGCCGCCTCGATCTCCCAGTCCTCGGCGCCGCTCTCGGCCATCTCCTGGATCCGCTGGCTCCCCAGGTTGCTCGTCATCACCACCAGCGCGTTCTTGAAGTCCACCGTCCGCCCCTGCCCATCGGTCAGGCGCCCGTCGTCGAGGATCTGGAGGAGCACGTTGAAGACGTCCTGGTGCGCCTTCTCGACCTCGTCGAGCAGGATGACCGCGTACGGGCGACGCCGCACCGCCTCCGTCAACGCCCCGCCCTCCTCGTACCCCACGTACCCCGGCGGGGCCCCGATCAGGCGGCTGACCGCGTGCTTCTCCATGTACTCCGACATGTCCACGCGGATCATCGCCTCTTCGGTGTCGAAGAGGAACTCCGCCAGCGCCTTGCACGTCTCGGTCTTGCCCACGCCCGTGGGCCCCAGGAAGAGGAAGCTCCCGATGGGGCGGCGCGGGTCGGAGAGCCCGGCCCGCGAACGCCGCACCGCGTCGCTCACCAGGCGCAGGGCGTGGTCCTGCCCGCGCACGCGCTTCCGCAGACCCTCCTCCATCCGCGCCAGCTTCTCGCGCTCCCCCTCCACCAGTCGGCTGACCGGGATCCCCGTCCACCGCCCCACGATCTCCGCGATCATCTCCGCGTCCACTTCCTCGCGGACGAGAGCCTGCCCCTTGCCCTTGCGCTGCGCAAGCGCGGCCTCGGCGTCGGCGAGCTTCTTCTCCAGCTCGCGCATCTCGCCGTAGCGGATCCGCGCCGCCGTCTCCAGGTCGCCCCGGCGCTGCGCCTGCTCCAGCTCCACCTGCCTCGCGTCGATCGTCTTCTTCACGCCCTTGACCGCGTCCAGCTCCTTCTTCTCCTCCTCCCACTGGGCCGTCAGGGCCTTGTTCCGCTCCTGGAGCTCGGCCAGCTCGCGCTCGATCCGCGAGAGCTCGCGCGTGGCCCCGTCCGCCTTCCCCGAGCCCGTCTCCAGCTTGACCGCCTCGCGCTCGATCTCGAGCTGCATGATCCGCCGACGCAGCTCGTCCAGCTCCGTGGGCATGCTGTCGTTCTCGATGCGCAGGCGGGCCGCCGCCTCGTCGATCAGGTCGATGGCCTTGTCCGGCAGGAAGCGGTCGGCGATGTAGCGGTGGCTCAGGCTCGCCGCCGCCAGGATCGCCGAGTCGAGGATCCGCACGCCGTGGTGGGCCTCGTAGCGGGGCTTGAGCCCGCGCAGGATCGCCACCGTCTCCTCGGCGCTGGGCTGGTCCACCAGCACGGGCTGGAAGCGCCGCTCGAAGGCCGGGTCCTTCTCGATGTGCTTGCGGTATTCGTCCAGCGTCGTGGCCCCGATGCACTTGAGCTCGCCCCGGGCCAGGGCCGGCTTGAGCAGGTTCCCCGCGCTCACCGCCCCCTCCGCCGCACCCGCCCCCACCACCGTGTGCAGCTCGTCGATGAACAGGATGATCCGCCCCTCGCTGGACGTCACCTCGCGCAGCACCGCCTTGAGCCGCTCCTCGAACTCGCCCCGGAACTTGGCCCCCGCCAGCATCTGCCCCACGTCCAGCGCGATCACCCGCTGCTGACGCATCCCCTCCGGGCAGTCGCCGTTGACGATCCGCTGGGCCAGCCCCTCCGCGATCGCCGTCTTGCCCACCCCGGGCTCGCCGATCAGCACCGGGTTGTTCTTGGTCCGTCGGCTCAGCACCTGCATGCACCGCCGGATCTCCTCGTCACGCCCGATCACCGGGTCCAGCTTCCCCTTCTGCGCCTTCTCCGTCAGGTCGATGCCGTACTTCTTGAGCGCCTCGTACCCCGACTCCTGCCCCGGGTCGGTCACGCCCTTGACGCCCGACTCGTCGCGGATGGCCCGCACCGCCGCCTCCAGCTTGCCGCGGTTCAGCCCCGCCGCCTGCATCGCGTCCCTCGCGGGCCCGCCGACCTCGACCAGCGCCAGCAGCACCCCCTCGCTCGACACGAACGAGTCGCCCAGCTTCCTGGCCTCCTGCTCCGCCCTGACGAGCAGTTCCATCAGCGCCCGCCCGCCCTGCCCCGCCGACGCCCCGGACACGCTCGGCAGGCGCTTCATCTCCGCCTCGACGATCTGCGCCAGGCGCGACGGCTCGGCCCCGGCCCGCGACACCACGCTCCACGCCACGCCGCCCCGGTCCTCCAGCAGCGCCCCCAGCACGTGCAGCCCGTTGATCTCCGGGTGCCCGCCCGCGACCGCCTTGCCCTGGGCCGCCCCAAGCGCCTGCTGCACCGCCGTCGTGAATCGTTCGAGGTTCATGCCGATCCTCCGTTCAAACAGCCCACCCAACCGTCGCCCCGCCTCTGCCCGTCGCCCATGCCGAGCCGACGCTCGGCGCCTCCCCACCGCCTTTCACCGGTTCCAATCGTGCAAGCCGCGCGCCAGCCCCGGGCGAGGCCGATGCCGCGTCCGGGTCCAATCGCCGTCCCGGGGCCGGGGCTCTCCCGCTGCGCCCGCCACTTTGACAGGCCCGATCACTCGGCGTCGCGCCCCCGGATGGCGCGCAAGATCTCGAACGCGAGGAAGATCTTGCCGTAGTTGCCCTCACTCACCCCCACGAGCACGCCGCGATCAACCAGCGCCCCGACGTGGCGCTTCGCCGCGGGATACGTCACGCCCATGACCCGAGCCGCGCCCGGTATGGTCACCACCTGCGTCTCGAAGAGATGCTCGATGAGCCGCCATGCCAGCGCGCTGGACCGCTTGGTCGCCAGCTCACGCCGGTATCGATCCAGCAGCGCGGAGAGCCGACCCGCACGCGCCAAGTCCAGCTCGGCCTGCTCGCCGACCGCCCGTACGAAGAACTCCAGCCACGCCTCCCACTCGCCGTCGGTGCTCACGCGCAGGAGCCGGTCGTAGTACTCCTGCCGCCGCGCCTGCACCCACTCGCTCAGGTTGCACACGGGGTGCTTGAGCCAGCCGGCCTTGAGCGGCCCCAGGTTCACCAGCGCACGCCCCAGACGCCCGTTGCCGTCGCTGAAGGGGTGAATCGCCTCGAACTGGTAGTGCGCCAGGCCCAGTTCAATCAGTGCGGGCCACCGCCTCCCCGTCGCCCCGAGCGCCTCGCCGTTGACGAAACGCTCCCAGTCGGCCATGCACCGCTCGACCTCCGCCCCAGGCGGCGGCACGAACCGGGCACCCTCGAACCCCGTGGCCTCGTCCCCGATGTACACCTGGCCCTCCCTGTACCGCCCGGGCCGATGCCGCGGCTCCGTCACCAGCACCTCGTGCATCCGCCGCACCAGCCGCCCGCTGACAGGCAGCGCCGACTCCAATCCTTCCTCGATCGCCAGGCGGTTCCGATTCACCTCCAACGCCTGCGGCGACACGGGCCCCGCACCCACGCCGGCCATCGCCACGTCCTGGATCGACGCCACCGTGTTCTCGATCCGCGACGACGCCTGCGCCTCGCGCATCCGCAACGCCCCGAGCAGGATCCGCGGGTTGGACAGCCCCTCGACCGACGTCTCCAGACGCACCAGCCCCGACATGGCCAGTTCCAGCAGCGGCCAGAGCCGGTCGACCACGCCCCCCCGCGCCTCCTCCAGCCGCGCCGGCGGGAGCGGATCGGGAACGAACGCCCACCCCGCCCGCCGATTCGACCGGCCCAGCCCGGCAGGCTCATCGAACGCCGTCGGCACCAGCCGACCCGAACACCCGCCTTGGAACTGGGCTCGATCCACGGGTTGTACCATCGTTCAATACCTGACCGTTGAAATCAAGTTTTGGCCGAGAAAGTATAATTCATCACGACGGAATTGTCATTCCATTCAACTCCGCGCGCGCGGTCAGCCCGTGACCATGGGGCCCAACCGGTTGTGGTTCCGACGTTGAAGAGCCCTGGGAATCGCGCAAACGGATGGGAATTGGCCAAACCACCCACCTGTGCAATCAGGCCTTCAGCCGAGGCGGACGATCCGTTTGGAGAACGGTCGGTCCTTGCGACGGGTTTGACGCCGGGGCTTGGGCGTGGTACAACACCCCCCCTCGACAGGAGCTCACCGATGTCCCGCCGCGCCTCCGCCGCCCTTCTGACGCTCGCCTCCCTGGCCCTCGGCGCCTGCGAGTATGACACGCCCAGCGAGCGCCTGGCCGCCGACCTGCGTTCGGACCCCAGCCCGAACATGGAGACGATGTACGAGCGCCAGGTCGACATCGACAACAACATCGCGATCGTCAACGACGCCAACCTGCGGATGCTGCACCAGGACCTTGGGCGTCTGCTCCTCTTGAGCCGCCCCAGCCGCCTGACACCCGAGCGTCTGCCCCGCTGACGGAGCCTGCGGCCCCTCCGTTCGCCGGCTGTCGCGAGGACCGTGCGCGCCTCTCGGCGTGTACACTTGCGTCGCTCCGCAGGGGAGCACGGAGGAGCCTCCATGAAAGTCGTCTGCGACCGCTCGGCACTCCTGGACGCCATCAACGCCGTCGCCGGCGCCGTGCCGGCGCGGACGCCCCGCGTCGCCCTCACCTGCATCAAGCTCGCGGCGACCAGGACCGGCCCCGCCGGCGCCCTCACCCTCTCCGCCACCGACGCCGAACTGGCGATCAAGGTGACGCTGGCCCAGGTCGACGTCGCCAGCCCGGGCGAGGCCCTGGTCCCCGCCGACAAGCTCCGCCAGATCGTCTCCGCCGAGGAGTCCGAGCCCACCCTCACCCTCGACGTGCAGCAGGACATCTGCCACATCCGCGGCGTGGACGCCCACTTCAAGGTCTTCTGCCAGCCCGTCGCCGACTTCCCCCCCATCCCCGACTTCGCCTCGGTCGTCAGCGGGTCGGGGGGCGTGCACACGCGGGCCCAGTTCACCCAGTCCGCCGGCGCCCTCAACGACCTGGTCGCCAAGACCCTCTTCGCCGCCGCACGCGAGAACTCCCGCTACGCGATCAACGGCGTGCTCATCCGCCGCGAGGGCAAGAGGATCGAGTTCGTCGCCACCGACGGCCGCCGACTGGCCCTCTGCCGCGCCACCGTCCCGGGCCCGGCCGACAGGGACGCCAAGCCCGTCACCTGCATCGTCCCCGCCAAGGCCCTCAACACCCTGGCCCGCCTCTCCAAGGACCCCGAAGAGGCGGTGCACGTCGCCATCACCGACGCCCAGGTCTTCTTCGCCTTCGTGTCCCCCGGCGAGAAGGACGCCTCGCGCCCCAGGGCCGTGCTCGCCAGCACGCTCGTCGAGGGCGCCTTCCCCCCCTACGAGGACGTCATCCCCAAGGACCAGGACAAGAAGATCACCTTCGACCGCGACACCCTCAACTACGCCGTCCGACGCGCCGCCATCCTCACCAACGAGGAATCCCGCGGCGTCAAGCTCGCGTTCAAGGGCGCGGCCAAGCGGCTGGAGATCTCCAGCCGCGCCCAGGAGACCGGCGAGGCCAACATCACCGCCGACCTGGCCGCCTACGAGGGCGCCGACATCGAGATCGGCTTCAACCCCCACTTCCTCACCGACGCCCTCAAGGTGCTCGCCGAGACCGAGGTCATCATGGAGCTCAAGGCCCCCTCCGCCCCCGCGCTCATCAAGACCGGCCCCAAGTCCGCCGGGTCCGACTTCGTCTACGTCGTCATGCCCGTCACGCTCCAGTAGCCCGGGGCGGGGCCTGGAGCACCCCCGTCACCGCGACTCAACCACGCGCTGCAGGAGCTGCTTCTGCTGCTCCAGCGGCAACGCCCGCAGCATCTCCAGGATCACGCCGAACTGCGCCTCGCGGTCGCTCAACCCGTTGAGCTTGCCCCGCGCCGCCGCGACCGCCGTCGCCAGCTCGCCCGAGAGGCCTTGGCTCACCTTGTCGATGCGGTCCGCCGCCTCGAGCAGCAGCCGCCGGCGCGTCACCATGGCCTCGTCATAGCCCTGCCGCATGAGGGCCCGGAACATGACCTTGGACTGCTCCCCCGAGTCGGGGCCGGCCTGCTTCTTCTCGTCCTCGAGCACGGCCGCCCGGTACTCCCGCTCGATCGTCTGCGTGTTGAACCGCGCCGTCGGGTCGTCGATCACGCCCCGCGACTTGAGCTCCAGCACCGCCGACGGGCGGACGTACAGGGGCTCCACCAGCGCCCGGGCCAGGCTCGTCTCGTCGCGGTTGGCGAAGTTGATGTTGTCCAGCTCGCCACCGTCGATCCGGGCCAGCAGGTCGAGGTTGTCGATCACCACCTTCTCCAGCCGCTCGCGCCGCTCGGCCAGGTAGGCCTGGATCTGGGCCCGCTGCTCCTCGGTCTTGATCCGCGTGTTCCGGGCCAGGGCCGCCTCTTCCACGGTCCGGTCCGTGATCCGCTTCAGCCTGCCGTCCCCCTCTCGCTCCACCAGCGACTCGAACGCCGGGTCCGGCTCCACCGGCTTCACCTCCACCGCGGGCATGGCCTGCACCGGCGGGGGGGGCGGGGGCGCCTCGAACTTGGGCGTCGCCGGGGGCGGACCCGGCGGCGGCGGCGCCACCTGCGCGCCCGCCACACCCGCCAGACCCATCGCCAGACCCGCCCTCACCACAAACTCGATCCTCATCGCTTGGCTCCAACTGGCCGGCCCGCGTGCCCGGGCTCCCGCGCCCACCGGCGACCCGGATTATTGGCGATGCCCGACGCCCGTGGAGCACCCGCGCCCGCCGCCGCCGAGGGACCCCGGGCGCCGCCCCCGTTGCTCACAGCACCCGCACCACGACCAGCGTCTGGTCGTCCACCCGCTCCGCCAGGCCCGAGAACTGCCTCAGCTCCCACATCACGCGCTCGACCAGCCCCCCCGCCGAGATCCCCGGCTCGTGCCCGACGGCCTCCAGCACCATCGCCCGCAGCGTCTCGCGCCCGAACTTGGCCCCCTGGAAGTTGCGGGCGTCGGTCAGCCCGTCGGTGTACGCCACGAGCACGTCCCCCGATCGGAGCTCCACCGTCGCCCGCGCGTAGGCCTGCCGCTCGTCCACGCCCACCACCATGCCGCCCACCGACAGGTCGGTCGCGCGCCAACCGCCCCGACCCTCCCTCCGCAGCAGCATCGTCGGCTCGTGCCCCGCCGAGCAGTACGTCAGCCGACGCCCCGCCGGGTCGATCACGCCGTACCACAGCGACACGAACTCGCCCTGGAGCGTGTCGCGCGTCATCGCGACGTTCACGCGCCGGATCACCTCGTCCAGGTCGTAGACGTAGTCGATCTGGGCCCGCAGCATGGCCCGCACCGCGCTCATGAGCAGCGCCGCCGCCACACCCTTGCCCACCACGTCCCCCACCGCCACGCCCAGGTGCCCGCCCAGCGGCAACAGGTCGTAGAAGTCGCCCCCGAGCTCGTTGCTGGGGATGTACCGCGCCGCCACGTCCAGCCCGGGGACCGTCGGCATCCGGGCCGGCAGCATCCGCCTCTGCACGTCCGCCGCCAGCTCCAGCTGGCGCGCGATCCGCTTCTCCTCTTCCTCCAGCCTCAGCAGCCGAGCCTGCTCGATCGACACCGCGGCCTGGTCGGCCAGGCTCTTGAGCAGCCGCCGGTCCGTGTCGCTGAACCGCCGGGGCGCCCGCGAGTACAGCCGCACCACCCCCAGCGCCCGCCCCTGAAAGGTCAGCCCCGCGTTGATGAACCCGCGCAGCCCCTCGGCCCGCACCCGGTCCGGGATCAGCACCCGGGCGTCCGTCAGCAGGTCCTCCGACACCGCCCCCTCGCCCCGCAGCGCCAGGTGGTCGAACAGGCGGTCCTTGGACAGCGGCAGCGGGCACTCCACCCAGTCGCGGCTCAGGTTCCGCACCACCTTGTGCGTCACGTCCCGCTCCAACGCCGCCAGCTCGTCGCTCTCCTCGAACAGCACCACGCTCCCCGCGTCCAGCCCCAACACGTCCAGGGCCGAGTCCATGGCCACTTCGAGCACGCGGTCCACGCTCGCCGCGCGAGACAGCAGCGCGTTCATCCGAAGCAGCGCGCTCACCTCCACCACCCGGTGACGCAGCGACAGCTCGTTCTGGCACAGCTCCGCCGCCGCGCCCGCCAGCAGCGCCACCGCCCGCTCCAGCGTCGCCCGCGCGGCCCCGCCCTGCCCGTCGGAGATCCGCGGCGCCCCGGCGCCCACCACCAGCGTGCCGATCGTCCGACCGCCCACGACCAGCGGGGCCGCCGTCGCCTGCCCCGCGACCGGCTCGGCCTCCTCGGCACGCCACCCGCCCCCCTCGATCCACACGATCCGCCGTCCGTCCGCCGAACGCAACTCCACCCCGACCCCGGTCAGGGCCGACAACTGACGGCACAGACCCGCCAGCGAGCCGTCCGTCAGGAAGTCGGTGATGGAGACCGGATCGGCGGTCCGCGGCGCCGCCGCGGCCCGCGCCGGGTCCGACACCTCCGCCCCCGGGCCCGCCGGATCCGTCGTCACCGCCACCCCCCCCATCATCGCCCCTCGCCGCCCAGCCACATCTGCCGCAGCAGCGCGGTCAGTTCAACCGTCGCGCGGGCCTCCTGGGCCTCCGCCTCCGTCGGGACGGGCGAGGGCGCCAGCCGCGCGAACGCCACCAGCCCCTCCTCGATCAGGGCCGGCTCGCCCCGCTGGTGCCCCAGGTACGCCAGCAGCAGCCCCGACTGTCGCTCCATCCCGCCGCCGGAGATGCCGCCGCGCAGAATCGTGACCAGCTCCTCCTGCCGACGCGCCGACGGCATCAGGTCGGCGCCATACTTCACGGGCACCGACTCGGGGTGCTCCGCGAAGAGCTCGCGCAGGTTGAGCGACGCCGACATCACCATCCCCGCCCCGAGCTGCGCGTGCAGGCGACCGACCAGCGACGCCTGGTCCCCCGATCGGATCACCAGCGCCCGCGCGAACCGCTCCTCCGCGTCGAAGTACCGTCCCTCCTTGAGGTACCGCTCGCCGGCCGACAGGTGAATGACGAACGCGTCCTTGGACGCCAGCCCCGCGCCCACCAGCGACGGCACGGGCTCCGAGCCGGCCCGCCGGATCGCCTCCACCGCTTCGCCCTCCGCCTCCGTCCACGACCCGGGCCGCCGCGACTGGCCCAGGCCTTCCTCCTCGCGGGCCAGCAGCATCGTTTTCACCGCCGACATGCGGGCCGCGATCTCCGATCCCTCCGCCGCCGCCAGCCCGAGCAGCCGGTTCCGCAGCGACAACATCCCGTCGCGGGCACGCGACCCCTCGTCGGGCATCGGCGCCGGCGTGCCCAGCCCGCTCGGGGCGGGCCCCGTCGGCGCCGCCGGGACGGTCGCCGTCGGGTCCGGCACGCCCAGCTCGCGCATCAACCGCTCGCGCATGAGCTCGAAACCCGTCTTGGGCCGCTCCTCGGGCGCGGGCGCCAGCGCGCCGGACAGCTCGCGACGCCGACCCTGGGCCTTCTCCTCCTCGGACAGCCCCCACCATTGCACCCCCGTCACGGGCGACGCCGACACCGGCTCGGACCGCCCCGTCGCCGGGTCCACCCGATACCCCACGATCCCGGGGATCAGCCCCCGACCCGCCAGGTACGCCGACGTCGAGCGGAGCGTGCCGACCCGCCCCTCCGCCCCCTGGCTGATCCCCAGGGCCCCGACCCCCGTGAACGAGTCGGCCCGCGTGTCGGTCCGCCGCATCGCCCCGCTCCGGGCCGCGTATTCGCTCATGCCGCGCTGCACCGTCAGGCTCCCGGTCAGCCCCAGCGGCGTCACGCCCCCCGTCGACATTGCAAACTGGTACTGCAGCGCATCGGTCCCGCGCACGCCCGACCCCGCCAGCCCCGACAGCACGGAATCACGCCGGAACTCGAACAGATCCTCCGACCCCAGCGCCCCGCGAAAACCCAGCGGGTCGCTGTACCCCACGCTCCCCCGGAAGCTCACCCCGCCCACCGCCGAGCCCGTTACGATCGCGTTCCGGTACCGCGCCTCGGCGGCGAAGTCCCGCGGCCGCGCCTCCGGCGCCAGCACCGACAGGTCCCGCTGCAGGATCCGCCCGTCACCCAGCGGGCCCACCGCCGGGCGCGTGCCCTGCGCCAACGCCGTCCCCGCCGACATCACCAGCACCGCGATCGCTCGTCCCATGGCTCGACTCCTGTCCGGCAGGTCAATCGTATCGGTCGAACAGACCCCGACCCAATCGCCTCTCCCTAGACTCCGCCCATGAAGCCGTACTACATCACGACCCCCATCTACTACGTCAACGACCGACCCCACATCGGGCACTGCTTCACCACCCTCGTCGCCGACGTCGCCGCACGCTTCCAGCGCCTGGCCCGCGGCGGCCCCCCCTCGCCCGCCCCCGTCTTCTTCCTCACCGGTACGGACGAGCACGCCGACAAGGTCGTCACCTCCGCCGCCGCCAACCACACCACCCCCCAGGCCTGGGCCGACCTCAACGCCGAGCAGTTCCGCCGCGCCTTCGACTCCCTCCAGGTCACCAACTCCGACTTCATCCGCACCACCGAGCCCCGCCACGCGGGCCGCGTCCCCACCTACATCGCCGCCCTCCAGGCCGCCGGCGACATCTACAAGGGCCAGTACACCGGCTGGTACGACGAGGGCCAGGAGGAGTACCTCACCGAGACCGCCGCCAAGGACGCCCAGTACAGGTCCCCCATCAACGCCAGGCCCCTCGTCCGCCGCACCGAGGACTGCTACTTCTTCCGCCTCTCCGCCTATCAGCAGGCCCTCCTCGGCCACATCAACCAGCATCCCGGCTTCATCCTCCCCGAGAGCCGACGCAACGAGGTCCTGGGCCGACTCCGCCAGGGCCTCAACGACGTCCCCGTCTCCCGCCCCGTCACCAGCGACCCCGCCACCCAGTGGGGCATCCGCATGCCCGCCGACGACGCCAACCGCGTCTACGTCTGGATCGACGCCCTCTTCAACTACCTCACCGTCGTCGACACGCCCGACCGCCGACACCTCTGGCCCGCCGACGTCCACCTCATCGGCAAGGACATCCTCTGGTTCCACGCCGTCATCTGGCCCGCCCTCCTCATGGCCCTCAGGAAGTCCGCCCCCGACTTCGCCTGGGTCGACCTCCCCCGCTGCGTCTTCGGGCACGGCTGGTGGATCGCCGAGGGCCAGAAGATGTCCAAGTCCCTCGGCAACTTCATCGACCTGCCGCGCCTCGACGCCTACGCCCGGCGCTACTCCCTCGACGCCCTCCGCTGGTACCTCCTCGCCCAGGGGCCCCTGGCCGGCACCGACGCCGACTTCTCACACGCCAGGTTCGTCGAGGTCTACAACGCCGACCTGGCCAACGCCATCGGCAACTCCACCTCGCGCGTGGGCAACATGATCGCCAGGTACTTCGACGGCGTCGTGCCCCCTCCCCTCCAGGGGAGGGCCGGGGAGGGGTTGCCCATTCCCGAGTCCGACGCCCTCGCCGCCGAGTTCCCCTACCTCTGCCGCGCCACCGTCGAGAGGTCCCTCGCCGCCCTCGACGAGTTCGACCTGCCCACCGCCCTGCGCCTGGGCATCGACCTGGTCGCCCGCGTCGACCTGTTCATCAACCAGACCCAGCCCTTCAAGCTCGCCAAGACCGTCGACGCCGACCCCTCGGCCCGGGGGCGCCTCGCCGACATCCTCTACACCTGCGCCGAGACCCTCCGCGTCGCCTCGCTCCTGCTCAGCCCCGCCATGCCCGACAAGATGGCGACGCTGTGGCGCGACTGGAACTGCCACGCCGAGCTGCTCGACGCAAGCGCCGACCGCCCCGCGCTCGAATCCCTCGCCCGGTTCGCCGGCCCGCACGCCCTCAAGCCCGGAGCCCCGCTCTCCAGGGGCGACCCCCTCTTCATGCGCGCCGACCCCGCCGAACCCGCGCCGCAGTAGCCCGCCACGCCGAGGCTGAGTCTTCGAAGCCTCGGATCGGCGCCCCGCGAGCGCTCCGCGAGCGCCCCGCGAGCGCCCCGCGAGCGCCCCCTCACGCCCCCGAAGGCCCCTCCGCGAGCGCGCCGGCGCGGTCCGTCTCCCAGGCCCGCCGCAGCGCCGCCACGAACGCCGACGCGAACCCCGCGCCGTCGCACACCGGGCTGGCCCGGAACCGATCGCCCAGCCCGCGCCGCAGGGCCGACAGGCGCGCCCGGTCCTGGGCCAGCCCCGCCGCGATCTCGACGAACCCCTCCTCGCCCGTGGCGACCAGTTCCTTCAGCCCCGCCGCGCCCAAGACCGCCTCGCCCACGCGCGAGGGCCCCATCCATCCCTCCGCCACGGGCCCCGCCCGGCTCACCACCGGCACGCCCATCCACAGCGCCTCGCACGTCGTCGTCACGCCGTTGTACGGGAACGTGTCCAGCGCCACGTCCACGCCGCGGTACTCCGCCATCAGGTCGGCGGCCCGCCCCGAAGGAGGCTCGATCCGCACGCGCCCCGGCTCCACCCCGTGGCGCTCGAACCGCGCCCAGAGGTTGGCCCGCACCCCCGCGTCCGCCATCGCCGAGTGACGCAGCCGAAGCACCGAGCCCGGCGTCGCCTTCAGCACCCCGGCCCACATCCCGATCGTCAGCGGGTCGAACTTCGACGCGGCGGAGAAGGACCCGAAGACGATCGGCCCGTCACCGGCGCGTGCCTCCTCGCGCGCGTCCACCCCGTCCGGCGCCCCGTAGCACAGGTGCGGGCGCGGCAGCCTCAGCAGGCGCTCCGTGCTCCACGACTCCGTGCCCTCGGGGTCGGTCACCGCGTCGACGAGGCGCCAGCCCAGCCCGGGGCACCCGGTCGTGTTCGGAAAGCCGAAGTAGCCCACCTGCGTCGCCGCCGCCCCGGTCGCGATCGTCCCCAGCCGGTGCCCCGCCGTGTGCCCGCTCAGGTCGACGAGCACGTCCACGCCGTCGCCGCGGATCCGCTGGGCCAGGGCCCTCATGTCCAGGCCCATCACCTTGGCCCACCCGTCCGCCAGCCCGCGCAGCACGTCGCTGGTCGCGTCCTCGTTCCCCGCCGTCGAGTAGACCAGCAGCTCGACCTCGCCCCGATCGGCGTGCTCGAGCAGCGGGCGGACGAACCACGCCACCGCGTGCCGCTTCAGGTCCGCCGAGAGCAGCCCCACGCGCAGCCTCGATGCCCCCTCGCGCGCGGGCACGCCCCGCGGCGGCCCGAGCCGCCCCAGCATCATGCCCGAGTAGTGCCGCGCCGCCTCCAGGTGCTCGCGCCACGTCCGGTCGCCGCAGTAGTGCCCCGCCGAGCACCACGAGGTCGCCAGCGTGTGATCGTCGGGCCACCGCCGCGCGCCCCGCTCCAGGACCTCCGCGGCCTCGCGCGGGCGACCGGCGCGCAGCAGCGCGCCCCCGAGCGCCGCCGTCAGCCGCGGATGCTCCGGGAAGGCCTCGAGCTCGCCCCGGCAGCGGTCGACGCACGCCGAGAGCCGGTCCGCCAGCAGCAGCCCCGTCACCAGCGCGCACCGCGGCTCGTCCCAGCGGGGCTGGGCCGCCACCGCCCGCTCATACACCTCGATCGACTCCCCCGCGGCGCCCAGGCGCGACAGGGCGTTGCCGATGTTCACCAGCACCGCCGCGTCCGTCGGACGCCCCTCCAGCGCCCGCCGCGCCGAGTACAACGCCGCCTCGGGCTCGCCCAGCCCGGCGTGCACCACGCTCATGAGCATGTTGGCCCCCGCGTCGGGCGGGTGGCTCCTGGTCAGCGGACGCAGCCGCTCCCGCGCCTCCTCCAGGCGGCCCTCCACCACCAGCCGCTGGATCTCGAAGACCTCGTGCATGGCGCCATTGTTCGGCGCCTCCCGCGCTCACGCCGCCCGGTCGCCCGATTGACGCTGGCGGTCCACCGCCGCGCGCTGCGCCCACCGATCGGGACGCACGCCCGACGCCGTGTCCGCCGCCTCCCGCCAGTCGTCCGCGTTCCGCAGCGTCAGCTCGCTGGGCATCGTCTTGCGGTACCCCAGCAAACGCACCACCTCCAGCACGTCCGTCCACGTCGGGAACTGCTTCTGGTTCCCCTTCTTGAACGCGTCGATGGCCATCAGGAACAGGAACTGCTCCCGCGTCATCTCCCCGTCCTCGGCGCTCTTGGTGAAGTCGCTCAGGCGCCGCCCCGGCCCGCGCCGACGCTCCAGCCCCGTCGATCCGCCCTCCGACCCGCGGCGCTGGTCGGGCAATGCCCGACGATCCACCACGCTCTGCCGCACCACCTCGGGAACGCCCCCGGCCCCCGCCTGCTCCTTGCCATCGGTCGACATCGGGGGACCTCGCCTCGCGCGGCTCCGCCGACGCGCCCCGCACGCGCCCACCGCGCGCCGGCCCCCCGGGGAGGGCTCACAGCTCGTCGTCGTCCGCGGCCTTGTCATCGTCCTCTTCGCCGCCCTCGTCCACGTCCTCCCCCTCGTCGTCCATGAACTCCTCGTCCTCGTCCGACTCGGCGTCGTACTCCTCGTCTTCCTCATCGTCGCCAAAGGCGTCATCGTCCTCAGACTCATCGTCGTCGTCCTCGTCGTACAGCTCCGGCACCGGCACCACCGCCCACCCGCCGTCGATCCGCCTCACGCCCTCGTGCATCACTTCGAGTGTCATGGTCGTCCTCCCCGTTCTGCCCAATCACCCGGAACACCCGCCCCACCCATCCTCACCCGACCGAGGCGGACAGGGTACTGTCCCCTCCGCCCATGTCAATCCCGCGCCCTCCCCCCCGATCGCGCGCCACAGTAGACTCCACCCCCGCGCCGGACAATCCCGACCCGCCATGACCACGCCCCCCAGCCCCGCCCACCAGTCCCCCCGCCTCGACCCCGTCGCCGGCGTCCTCGCCCTCCTCCTCCCGGGACTGGGACACTTCTATCAGGGACACCGCCTCCGCGCCGCCTACGTCGCCCTGGGCGTCCTCGGGCTCTTCTTCGGGGGAATCCTCATCGGCGGCATCGACTCTGTTGATTCGCGCGAGGACCGCATCTGGTTCCTCGGACAGGCCCTCGTCGGCCCCATCGCCTTCGGCGCCGACCACCTCCACCAGACCCGCTTCAAGGTCCTCGACCAGATCACCAACCAGCCCCGCTCCGCCGACCCCGGCGAAGCCCGCGACCCCCGCACCGCACGCCCCTACGCCGACCCCACCGGCAACGGTCCCCCCAACATCAAGTCCCTGGCCAAGGTCAACGAACTGGGCACCCTCTTCTCCACCATCGCCGGCATGCTCAACCTCATCGTGATCATCGACGCCGGCCTCACCACCCGCCCCCGCCCCGCCAGGGGAGCCCCGGCATGACCGCCATCCCGGGTGTCTTCCTCACCCTCGCCTACCGCCCCTTCGTCGACCCCATCGACGCCCACCGCCTCTGGTTCCTCCTGCTCATCCCGTTGGCCCTGGGAGTCTCGATCACCTACAAGGCCGTCCGCACCGTTGACATGCGCACGTACTGGCGCCAGGTCGCCCTCATGACCCTCCAGATCGTGTTCGGCATCATCGCCTTGGGCGCCGCCAGCTACCTCGTGATCCAGCACCTGCTCCCCGCCGTCGTCCCCATGCGCTAGTTCCGCGAGTCGGAAGAACGTGCACCAGGGCGCCGGCGGACGCCGCGGGTGCCACGGGCGATCCGCCCGGCGGTCGCCCGGGCCGCCCTGATCCCGACACCCGACCCGCACGGGTCACGGGCGAGGCGCCCCATGACCCGTGGCACCCGCGGCGCTCCGTCCACGGACTTCCGACTCGCGCCACTTAGCCCACCAGGTAGTTCCCCTCCACCACCCGGGGCGGACGGTCCAGGTTCAGCACCAGGTAGCGCAGGGCGTCGACGGCGTGGTCGCTGCCGTCCTTCACCGGGCGTTCGTCCGCCGGGTCCTCCGGGCGGTAGTGGTACCGCTCCAGGCTCTCGATCAGGGTCGTGCACCGCGGGTGCACCATGAGGCGCACGCCGCCGCACGCCGGCTTGAGCCGGGCCCGGATCAGCCCCAGCCCCTCCTCCACCGACAGCCGCCGATCCCGCACCGCCAGCCCCGCCTTGCGCATGACCTGCACGGGGCTCAGCCCGGTCTGCTCGCTGACGGCCCGCCCGGCGGGGTCCACGCCGATCCACTCCGGCACGCCCCACCCCACCCGACGGCCGCGCCCCTCCCTGATGGCGCCGAGGTGATCGTCGAGCACCATCCCCGCCTCGACGCGCTCGTCGACGATCCACAGCACGCCCGCCGGGTCGTGCCAGGCCCACAGCACCGCCGTGGGCGCCCGGTACCCGAAGTCCATCCCCGCCACGAGCGCGGCCCCCTCGGCCGGCTCGACCTCGCGCAGGTGCAGGCCCACCTCGAACTCGGGGAGGACGGCGTCGGTGCGCCGGGGTCGGAGGCAGAGCATCTCCGCCTCCCACGTCGCCAGGCTCACGCGCGACTTCATGCCGATGGCGTCGTCGATCGAGATGTGCCCGTGGGCCCGCGCCTTGGCCCGCCCCCGGCACTCGCCCCACAGGGGGCAGGTCGCGCGGAACCCGTCGCCCTCCTCCACCCCGCAGGCCCGCCCGTCGGCGCAGGGACCGAGCACGTCGGCCACGCCCCAGCGGAACAGGCGCCGCTTGCCCCGACGGGCCTCCTCGATCACCTTGTGCATGAGCCCGTGGGGGCGGTGCATGGTGGAGAGGCACTCGACGGCCCCGCGCACCTCGACGTCCATGCCGTCGCCCGTGCAGCGCTTGGAGCGCGTCACGAGCTGGGCCGCCTCCCACACGTCGAGGTCGAAGAGCTCGACCTCGTCGCAGCGGAGCTTCTGCACGCGCGTGCCGCGCACCGACGCCTGGCTCTGGGCCAGCAACTCCACTTCCGACCCGTTCGCGAGCACGAGGCGCCGATCGGTGAGCTTGGCGTCGGCCAGGTCGGCCAACTCGGGGTGCTGCCGCGGGTTGAGGAAGCGTCGGAGGTGCGCGTGCATGCGCCGCGACTGGTCCATGCTGCCGCCCAGGATGCGGATCTCGATCGTGGGCTTGAAGACCAGGTCGAGGAGCGTGGCCAGGGCGCCCAGGAACGTCTTGCCCCCGCCTCGGTTGGCCCAGACCACCGCGTCCAGCGAGTGCGGGCGCTCCGCCCCGCCCTCGAAGAAGGTCCAGCAGAGGTAGTCCAGCGGCGCGCTGTGCCCGTGGATCATGGGGCGGTCGGCGACCTCGACGCCCAGCACCGCCGACACCCACCGGGCCAGTTCCGCCCGGTCCGCCGGTCGCCTGCCCACGAGGTCCGCCGCCTTGGCGCCCGGTTCCGTCGCCATGCATCACCGCCTTCAGCGCCGACCGCGCGAGCGGCCGGTTCCTGACTCCCCACGCCCCCGACGGCTCGCGCCGTCGGCTCCGAAGATCACGGACTGACGAACGCGAGCGGGCGGGCCGCGGCCCGCATCGACGCCCGCATGACCAACTCCGGTCCCGCCAGCCCCGCCCAGCCCCGCGTCGCCCGCGACGAGCCCGCCCAGCGCCGCAGCGAGGCGACCAGTTCGGGCTCGGTGCGTGCGATCCGGGCCGCGGCCCCACGCTCCACCGCCTCCAGCGGGCGCACGCCGGCGCGCGCAAGAAGCGCGTCGAGCCGGCGCCCGTGGGCCCCGATCGGCACGGGCACGGCCCGCATCCCCGCGCGCTCGAAGAACGGACACCACTTCCCCATCGCCGCCACGGCCTCCGTGCGCACGCTCAGGGGCGATCGCAGGTAGTGCCCGACCAGGGCCCGCGCCACCCCCGCCCCGCGCAGGCGCGGATCGACGATCACGCGCGAGATGGCCCGCAGTTCGCGGTTGAGCGCGTCGGCGGCGGCGGCGCGGGAGAGCCCGTCGAGCCACCCGGGCCACGCGCCCGCGCGCCACGACCCGTTGAGCGTCGGCATCGACACCACCAGCACGCCCGCGCGCACGCCCGCGTGCCGCGCCACCAGCACGCGGACGCACGTCGCGGGCCCGTTGGCGACGTAGTGGAACGCCGACAGGGCCCGGTAGTCGTCAGCGGCGCCCGGCGCGATCCGAAGGTCCAGGCGGGCGGGGCCCGGTCCCGGGCCGATCGTGAACCCCATCGAGTGCTCCCCCCAGTCCCGCGCGGACGACCAGTTGCGGCGCCAGCCAGCGGGCGGGCCCGGGGCGCACCGTCGCCACCACCACGCGCACGCCCACGGCCCGCGCCCAGCGCGACAGCGTGAGCGACACGCCCATCGCCGTGGCGTCGTCGAGGAGCCCGGCGAACTCGTCGATGAGCAGCCAGGCGCCGGGGCCGGCCTCGGCCCGCTCGAGCAGGCGGGCCAGGTCCAGGCGCCAGCGCTGCCCGTCGGAGAGCTCGCCCGCGCGCCGGGCGAGGATGGTCGCGTCGGCCAGCCCCGCGCGGGCGAGCACGGCGAGCGCGCGGGCGGTCGAGTCGCCCACCAGGTCGACGAGCGCGAGGGCGGGGTCGGCGGGGGGCAGGTCGTCGGCCCGCATGGCGCGGGCCCCCAGACGCCGCGCCAGGGCCGCCAGCAGCACGCTCTTGCCCGACCCGCTGGGGCCCTCGACCACCGCGACGCGCCCGGGTTCGAGCCGGCGCGCCACGTCGCGGGCGACCAGGCGCGCCCCCGCGGCGCACTCGGGCCCGGTCCGGGCCCGCACGAGCCCGACCCCGAACCCGGCGCAGGCTTCGAGGAGCCGACGGCTGGGCCGCCCGCTCACCCCCACGAGTCTCATTCGGTCCCTCCTCACGCACGGACCGCGTCGAACATGGCGGCGAGGGCGACGCGGTGCGTCCGCACGGTGTGGAGCGACAGGTTGAGGAGCGTCGCGGCCTGGCGCAGGCTCAGGCCCCGCAGGACGCACGCCTCCGCGACTCGGCGGCGCGTGCCGCTCCACGCGCAGGGGCCGCCGTGGCGCGGCGCGACGTGCCGACTGACAAAGAGGAACTCGTCGGAGGCCATGCGGCGGACGAGACGCCGGACCCGTCGGCGGAGGACCGAGGGGGGCACGCCCCGCAACGCCGCGATGTCCGACATCGACTTGCCCTCGCGGAAGACCAACTCGACCAGGACGCGGTCGGGGTCGGGGAGGGCGGAGGCGCGATCGACCAGGCGTTCGGCCTGTTCCCTCCCCCACCGCCGCCTCAGGTCCGCCGACGCGTCGATCCGCCCCGCCGATTCGCCCAGTGACCTCATGACCCACCCCATTCTTCATGTTTTGACGAAATCACACGTTTCTTCGCCATCACGCGAATACCGTGGTATGATTACGCCGAGTGGGGCTCGCCGCAAGGGGTTTTGGGGCGATCGATGCCAAACGGCGCACAAGGGCGGACATGGACACCGATACCGAACACAATCCGATCATAGACCACAAGGACGACGGCCCGGCGGGGATGGACCCGACGCAACCGCTGATCGGGGGCGGGGAGCCAGGCGGGGTGGCGGTCTCGGCGGGCGCGGTGGTTCGGCGCGAGCGGAAGCGCACCGGGCTGACGCTGGCGGCCCTGGGCGAGCGAGTGGGGTGCGCGCCCAGCACGCTCTCGGAGTTCGAGCGCGGGTTGAAGCCGGCGCCGGAGGAGGTGCTGGCCCGGATCGAGTCAGCGCTCGGGCTGCCCCCGATGTCCCTCGTCCGGCGGGCGCAACTCGATCGGGCCCCGGCGGCGGTGAAGCGCGAGCTGTCCACCCTCGCGGGCGAGCACGCCCTGGCGGGGCGGCTCCGCGAGGTGCTGGGGCGCGGCGGGCTGAGCGCGGCGGAGCAGGTCGGCGAACTGCGGCGCCTGGTCGGGGGGCGGGGGGTCGACGCCCAGCCCCTGGCGGACCTCCTGCCGCGAGAGGTGCCCGTGATCAACTCGGTGGCGGCGGGGTACCCGGCGGGGTTCACGGACCTGGGGTACCCGGCCCGGGTCGCCGACAGCTACATCCGCTGCCCGGACCTGGACGACCCGGACGCGTTCGCGGCCCGGGTGGTGGGCGACTCGATGGAGCCGGTGTACCGCGAGGGGGACATCGTGGTGTTCAGCCCGGCGGCGGCGCTGCGCTCGGGGATGGACTGCTTCGCGCGCCTGGAGCCGGACGACGAATCGACGTTCAAGCGGGTCTTCATCGACTCGGGGGAGGGGGGGAGGGAGCTGATCCGCCTCCAGCCACTGAACCCGGCGTACCCGCCCCGCGTGCTGGAGCGGGAGCGTGTGGCGGGGCTGTACGCGGCGGTGAGCGTGATGCGTCGGCTGGGATGACAGGCGTGGCTTTCCGGGGCGGGCCGATGTCCGTACAGTCCCGCCGCGGGCGACCCCGTCGGCGCCCCACGGAGACAATCGCGATGACCCGCCGAACGATTGCCGCTCTCGCCGTCCTTGCCCTGCCCGCGTCGGCGCTGCTGACCGGGTGCGTGGGGTACGGCTCGTGGCCTCCCGTGGAGGGGGCCGACCTGGCCGCGACCAACCCGAACGTGCCCTACGCGGTGGAGACGATGGCGCTGGGGCTGCGGTGGGTGCTGCAGCGGTACCCGGTGCCGGGGACGGGAACCGAGCCCGTGCCGGAGGACGAGGCCCGCTTCGCGGTGAACGTGCCGGCGGGGATCCGGCGGGCCAACTACATCAAGATCGCGTCGGCGCCCGGGGGGACGCCCGCGACGGCGGAGAACGTCGGGGCGCTGCCGGTGTATCACATCGGGCGTGTGTGGATCCGGGGCGGGAAGGCGACGGTGGACGTGCTGCGTCCCATGTTCGAGTACCCGGCGCGCGGGGACGGGTCGCCCGTGTACCAGTGCGTGACGGTGCACATGGAGGGCGGGTTCCAGCCGTGGCGCGTCGCGGGGACGCAGACGCGCGAGCCGGGTGTCGTGCCCGTGCCCGACTACTACTTCCTGCCCGAGACCGAGTTCCCCGACCACGAGGAGCGGATCCGGCAGTCGCGCCAGCCGGCGTCGAGCGAGCCGCGCGTGGTGGAGACACCGACGGGCGGGCCCGGGCAGTGAGGGTGTTGACCTGACCGACGCGTGACGCAGATGCCGATCCAACCCGTGCGCGGACCCGACGCGGGGTCGCGCGCGTGGGCTTGGCGGGCGGGGATCGCGGCGCTGGTCGTGGTGATCGGCGTGGCGGTGCTGCAGCGGTGGCCCGAGGCCCCGCCGGCGGCGCCCCCGCCGGGCTCACCGGCCTTTGTCGCCGCCGAGCCCCAGGCCGACCTGACGGGGCGGTTCGTGCTCAAGATGGCCCGTTCGCTGCGTTCGCTCTCGCCCGGGCAGCCGGCGGGCGACCTGACGGCAAACATGGACATCCTGGCCCGGGCCTCGAAGGCGCCGGCGGACTGGGTGCGTTCGGGCATCGTGGCGGCGGAGCTGTGGCGCGTGGAGGGGGACGCGGCGATCGGGCGCGGGGCCGCCGAGCCGCGCCTCGCCGACGCCGAGAAGCTCCTGCCGCGGGTCAAGGAGGACGCGGACCGCGAGGCGCTGGAGCGCGACATCGCGACGCTGCGCGCGATCTACGGGGCCGACGACGCCGGCTCCGCCGACCCCGTGTCGATGGACGCGGCGGTGTCGCCCGAGGCCCGGCGCGAACTCCTCGAGCGCTACGGGTACTACGGGCGGGTGGCGCTGGCGTACCACCTGCCGGACCACGCGTCGGAACGGGCGATGCTCTTCGAGGGCGGCGGCCTGCTCCTCCTGCTGACGGTGGGGTTCATCTGCGCGGCGGGCGTCGCGGGGCTGACCGGGCTGGTGCTGCTGATCCTGGGGGTGGTCCGGATCGTGGGGGGCGGCCTGCGCCCGCGCTTTGCGCCGCCCGCGCCGGGCGGGAGCGTCTACGTCGAGGCGTTCGTGATCTTCCTCGTCGGGTTCGTGGGGCTGTCGTTCGTGGGCGGGGCGGTGGCGTCGGCGTTCAAGGGCGCGGAGTGGGTGTCCCCCCTGCTGCTCCTGAGCAACTGGCTGCTCGTGCTCGTGCCGCTGTGGGTGGTGGCGCGCGGCACGCCGCTCGCGGACGCGACGCGCCAGCTCGGGCTGCACCGGGGGCGTGGCGTGCTCCGGGAGGTCGGCGCGGGGATCGCGGGCTACCTCGCCGGGCTCCCGCTGGTGTTCCTGTCGGTGATCGTCGCGCTGGGCCTCGTGATGGTCCAGAACGCGATCGTGGGCACGCCCGACGCGACGCCCAGGAACCCGCTCTTTGACCGGCTGGCGACGGGGGACGCGGCGTTCCTGGCCGCCCTCTTCTTCATGGCCACGGTGTGGGCCCCGCTCGTCGAGGAGACCGTCTTCCGCGGGTGCCTGTACCGGCACCTCTCGGCGCGACTCGCATTCCCGCTGGCGGGGGGGCTGACGGCGGTGACGTTCGGGCTGGTGCACGGCGTGCCGCTGCCCCTGACGCTCCCCCTGATGACCCTCGGCTTCGTCTTCGCCTTCATGCGCCACTGGCGCGGCTCGCTCATCGCGTCCATCACGGCCCACGCCCTGCACAACGCCACCGTGCTGACGTTCGCGGTGTCGATGCTGGTGCTGCTGAGGGAGTAGTGGGCGGTGAACAGCGAGCGGTAGGCAGCGAGGAGTCGGCATCCGTCGGTGAGATCCCCCCCTCGATCACGCCGAGCCCGAGGAGGACCGGCGACGGAGGCTCGGATCGGAGCCCGACAATCCGAGCCTTCGCTCGAAGACCCGTTCGGACTCGGCGTGCGGGTGGGGCTTCTTTGAGCGCTGCGAGCGACGAACCGCGGGCGTTGCCCGTGCGCCGATCAGGGCGGGGCCCGCCGCCCCGCGGGGTTGGCCAGTTCGAACATGCGGGCGGCGCGGAGGAGCGTGCCCTCGTCGAAGGCACGGGCGATGAGCTGGACGCCCACGGGCAGTTCCACGCCGTCGACCCGGGCGAAGCCCGCGGGGACGCTCACGCCCGGCAAGCCGGCGAGGTTGACCCCGACCGTGTAGACGTCCTCGAGGTACATGGCGAGCGGGTCGCTGGTCTTCTCGCCCAGGCGGAAGGCCGGGCCCGGGCTGGAGGGCATGAGGACGGCGTGGCACCCGGCGGCGAAGCAGCGGTCGAAGTCGCGCTGCACGAGGCGGCGGGCCTTGAGGGCCGTGGCGTAGTAGGCCTGGTAGTACCCGCTGGAGAGCACGTGCGTGCCGAGCATGATGCGCCGCCGTACCTCGGGCCCGAACCCCTCGGAGCGGGAGCGGGAATAGAGGTCGTCGAGCCCGTCGTCGGGGCCGAGGGCGGCGCGGCGGCCGTAGCGCACGCCGTCGAACCGCGCCAGGTTGCTCGACGCCTCCGCGGTCGCGACGATGTAGTAGGCGGCGATGGCGTGCTCGATCGTGGGCAGGTCGACGTCGACGACGCGGGCGCCCAGCCCGCGGAAGGTCTCGACGGCCTGCTCGAAGACGCGAGCGGTCTGGGGGTGGTTGCCGGGCCCGCGGGCCTGGCGCGGGACGCCCAGCGTGAGCCCTTCGACGGGGGTGCCGATCGACGCCAGCGTGTCGGTGTGCGGGCGGTCGGCGCTGGTGGCGTCGTGCGGGTCCACGCCCGAGATCGCGTCGAGGATGGCGGCGGCGTCCTCGACGCTGCGCGCCAGCGGGCCGACCTGGTCGAGGCTGCTGGCGAAGGCGACCAGCCCGTACCGGCTCACGCGCCCGTAGGTGGGCTTGAGCCCGACCACGCCGCAGTGCCCCGCGGGCTGGCGGATGCTGCCGCCCGTGTCGCTCCCGAGGGCCGCGGCGGCGCAGCGGGCGGCGACGGCGGCGGCGGACCCGGAACTGCTCCCGCCCGGCACGCGCGACGGGTCCCACGGGTTGCGCGTCGGGCCCAGCGCCGAGTGCTCGCCGCTCGACCCCATCGCGAACTCATCGAGGTTGGCCTTGCCCAGCACCACGGCGCCGCGCTCGAGCAGGCGCGCGACGGCGGTGGCGCTGTACGGGCTCTCGTACCCCTCGAGCATGCGGCTGGCGCAGGTCGTGCGACCGAACGACGTGCACAGGTTGTCCTTCACCACGATCGGCACGCCCGCCAGGGGCAGGCGCGATCGGGCCTCGTCGCCCGACTGCGACGCCAGGCGCGAATCAACCTCGGCGGCCTGCTCCAGGGCCCGGTCGGTCAGCGGCTGCGTGAGCAGCCCGAGGCGGTCGGCGTGGGCGGCGAGGCGACCGAGGGCGGCCTTGGCGACCTCGCGCGCCGTCACCCGGCGCGACAGCACCGCCTCGCGCACCTCCACCACGCCCATGGTCTCGGGGTTCACGGCGGGCCTCAGCGCCGCTCGCGGACAACGACGGTGTCGCTGTACATCTCGTGCCGGATCTTCGAGACCATCGCGACGCGGAGCAGCCACATCCCCACCAGCGTCCCCAGCCCGACGACCAGCGCCGCCAGCAGGGCCGCGGCCTGCGCCCCGATCGCGGCCACCCCGATGTAGGCCAGCGCCGCCATCGTGGAGGGGATGCCCACCACCGACCCCAAGCCCGGCGGCCTGAGCGACAGCCCGTTGACCTCGATGCGCTCGATCGGCCCCTGCGCGTGTCCGCTCATGCTCCGGCTCCTTCGTCGATGACCTTCGGCACCTTCACGAATGGCTCCAGGCGCTCCGGCGCCATCCTCATCAGCACGTCGTTGCCGAGCGTCTGCCCGGCCTCGTCCGCCGCCAGGCGGTTGGTCTGGTCCCCCACGTGCACCAGCGGCTCGACGCCCGACAGGTCCAACCCGTGCAGGCGCTCGACGTACCCCAGCACCGCCGAGAGCCGCTCGCGGCAGGGCCCGACCTGGTCGTCGCCCAGGGCCAACCGGCTCAGGCGGGCGATTCTACGGAGATCGTCGTCGGAGAGGCCGCTCATCACGACAGTCTATGGGCGGGGAGCAAGGATTGGCCATGCTCCGCCGGGCCCGGCATCCGCTGACGACGACGCTACTCGCCCTGGCGCTGGTGAGGCTCCTGGCAGACCCCGCCTCGCCACGCCGGGTCTTCCGGCCTCCCGCGATGCCGCAGTTGTGGGTGTTGGCAGGCGACGCCGGGCTGACGGTCCTGGACCCCGCCCGCGACAGCATGGACCGGGCCATCCGAGCCCTCGTTCAGACCCCCATCGAGATCGCCGCGTTCCAGCCCGATTGGCCCGCGGTCAACGACTGGCGGATGTGGCGCGCGCCCCGACGCCCCACGGGGCCGCGGATCGTCACGCTCGTCGATCCGGGGTGGTCCGAGGCGCGCCTGTCGGCGGCTCGGTCGGCGGTCGTCGATCACCTGCTCGCCACCGGGCGGCTCGGGGAGGACGTCGCCCCCGCGCTCCGCCTCGGCCCGGGCGGGACGCGGGCCTGGCACCCGCCGTCCGTTCTATGGAACCTCGGCGTGTGGTCGCTCGTTGGGCTGTGGGCGTGGTCGCTGGGCTGGGTGCCCGGGTCCATGCGACGCTGGCGGACACGGCGGCGGCAGGCCCGCCTTGCGTCAGGTCTTTGTCCGGGCTGTCGATACCCGATCCCGCCCCGGGCGTCACGGTGTCCGGAATGCGGCGAGGAGGTCCGCGGGGTTGCGATCGAGTCTCAGTTGCCATAGCATCTCGGGCCGAGTAATCTGGATGCCAGTCTCGGGAATCTGGAGCCACGCGATGACCCAGCCCAGGACCTGTTGCTGCCCGCCGAGCGTCGAGTTGCGGGGTGATGCGCCCGCCGCGGCCCCGCTGCCCGGGGCGTGCTGCGCGGCGGGGCCGTGCTCGCCCAGCCAGGCGCTCGCGACGATGCGGCTGACGGAGTTGCGGGCGGGTCAGGTGGCGACGATCTGCGAGTGTGCGCTGGAGCCGCGGGACGCGTCGGTTCTGCGGGCGATGGGGCTGAAGCACTCGGCGCGGGTTCGGGTGTGCCGGGTGGGCGAGCCGTTCGTCGTCGAGGTGCTGTTCAACGGCGATCGATCGAGCGGCTCGAGCCGGATCGGGCTGGCGCGTCCGCTGGCGGGTCGCGTGATGGTGGGCGACGTCTCCCAGGCCTGAAGGATCGATGAGCACGCAAGCCGACGCCGCCGCCGGGACGGGAGTCGCGCCCGTCCCGGGCCCGCGTCGCGTGGCGCTGGTGGGCAACCCCAACACGGGCAAGACGACGCTGTTCAACCGCCTGTGCGGGCTGCGTCACAAGACGTCGAACTTTCCGGGGACGACGCAGGAGGCGCGGATCGGGGCGGTGCGGGGTGGCGCGGGGCCCGAGGTGCACCTGGTCGACCTGCCGGGCGTCTACTCGATCGAGTTGGAGCTCCCCGAATCCGAGGTCTGTCGGCGCGTGCTGGCGGGGCAACTGGCCGCCCCGGGCGAAGCGCCCGGCGAGCCCGACGCGGTGTGCGTGGTGCTGGACGCGACCAACCTGCCGCGGAACCTGGTGCTGGCGGGCGAGGTGCTCCGGCGACGCCTGCCCACCGTCGTGGCGGTGAACATGATCGACCTGGCGCGGCGCCGGGGGCTCTCCCCCGACGCGGTGGTGTTGGCGCGGGAGCTGGGGTGCCCCGTGGTGCTCGTGAGCGCGCGCACGGGCGAGGGGCTGGAGCGCCCGGGCGAACTGCTGGACTTGGCCACGATCCCGACGCACACGCCGCCGGGCACGCAGGACGGCGTGGAGGCCTGGGCCGAGCGGATCGCGCTCGCCGCCCTCTCGCAACCGACGCCCCACGCCCCGGGGCGGCGCCCGCTCAGCGACCGCATGGACGCGCTGCTGCTGCACCCCGTGTCGGGGACGCTGGTCTTCGCGCTGGTGATGGCGGGGCTGTTCGCGGCGGTGTTCAAGGTCGCGACGTATCCCATGGACTGGATCGACGCGATCTTCACGCACGCGGGCGGGCTCGTGCACGCCGTGCTCCCCGAGGGGCTCCTGGGCGAACTGGTGAGCGAGGGCGTGGTGGCGGGCGTTGGGGCGACGGTGGTGTTCCTGCCGCAGATCTGCCTGCTCTTCTTCCTGATCTCGATGCTGGAGGACACGGGGTACCTCGCGCGGGCGGCGATGGCGATGGACCGGGTGCTCCGCCCCTTCGGGCTGCCCGGGCACGCTTTCGTGCCGCTGCTCTCGTCGCACGCCTGCGCCCTGCCCGGGATCATGGCGGCCCGAGGCGTGCCCGATCGGCGCGACCGACTCGCGACCATCCTCGTCGCGCCCTTCATGACCTGCTCGGCCCGGCTGCCCGTCTACGTGCTCGTGACCGGCGTGCTGTTCCCGCGCTCGCCCCTGCTGGCGAGCGCGGCGTTCGTCGGGGCCTACGCCCTGGGCATCGTGGCGGGGCTGGCCAGCGCCCTGATCGCCCGGCGCACCGTCCTGCGCGGGCCGGCCCGACCCATGGTCATGGAGCTGCCCAGCTACAAGGTCCCCAGCCTCCGCACCTCGCTCCTGACGACCTGGGACCGCGGGTTCATGTTCCTCAAGAAGGCCGGGACGAACATCCTGGCGATCTGCGTGGTGCTGTGGTGGCTGGGCGCCTTCCCGCACGTGGACCCGCCGGCGCGGGCGGTCGAGCTGCGCGAGCAGGCCGCGGCCCTGGTCGCCTCGCCCGACCCCTCGGGGCCCGACCCGGTCGCGCTGAGGGCGGAAGCGGATCGACTCGAATCCGCGCACGCCAAGGCGCGGAGCCTCATCGGGCGGATGGGGCGGGCGGTGAGCCCGGTCTTTGAGCCCCTGGGCTGCGACTGGCGCCTGACGGTGGGCGTGCTGGCGAGCTTCGCCGCCCGCGAGGTGTTCGTCTCGACCATGGCGGTGCTGGTCGTGGGCGAGGAGGACTTCGAGGAGGAGGGGGTGCTGCGCGCGATCACGTCGGCGACGCGGGACGACGGACACACGCCCGTGTTCACCACCGCGACGGCCGCGTCCATCCTCGTGTTCTTCGTGCTCGCCATGCAGTGCCTGCCGACGCTGGTGGTGACCGCGCGCGAGACCGGGCACTCCAAGTGGGCCCTGCTCCAGTTCGGGTGGATGTCGGCGGTGGCGTACGCCCTGGCCCTCGTGGTGTTCCAGGGGCTCCGCGCCGCCGGCGTATCGTGACGCGCCATGCCCATGGGCGACTGGCAGTTCTGGCTGGTGACGGCGATCGCGGTGCTCGCCGCCGCGCTCGTCGCCCGCGCCGCGCTCCCGCCCCGGTTCCTGCCCCGCTTCCTCCGCAGGCGCAAGGGCACGCGCGCCCCGCTGACCGTGGGCGGCAAGCCGGTGGGGGGCGAGCGCCGCTGACTGGGCCGCGGGTGGGTCCGCGGCGGTCAGGCGTCGGCGAAGATGACAAGCTGGTGGGCGCGGAGGCGCAGGCCGCGGGACTCGCAGGCGCGTCGGCAGGCGTCGGCGACCTCGGGGAGCTCGACGGTGAGGGCCCGGCGCGTGTCGAGGCGCAGGATGATCTCGCTGGGGCGGCGCCCGAAGACGGTCTGGTAGAAGGCCTGGTCGGTGTCCAGCGGCACGCGCTGGATCACGCCCGCCTCCTGGAGGAGCTTGAGCGTGCGGTAGACCGTCGCCTTGGAGACGCGGATCCCCCCGGCCTTGACGTCCTCGATGATGCGGTCGGCCTCGAAGAGCCCCTCGGCCCGCACCGCGGCGTCGAGCACCGCCGCCCGCTCGGGCGTGTACTTCAGCCCCTCGGAACGCAGCTTGCGCCGGAAGACCGAGCACAGGGGCTCGATGATCTCGGTGGGTGCGGAGTCGACGCCGCCGGGCATGGGCGATGGTAGCGGGCCCTGGCGCCCGGTAGACTGCACGCTTGCCGCTCCCGAACCCATCGCGCGCCTGGGCCTGGATCGCCCCAGCGCTGGGGCTGCTGGTGTCGCTCGCGGCCCTCTCGGGACTCGGCGGCCCGCACGACCCGGCCCTCGGGCTGGCGGTCGTGCTCGAACGCCTGGGGCGGGGCGCGGTCGGGCCGGCGCTCTACCTCGCCGCCTCGCTCGGCTGGGGGATCGCGCTCCGCCCGGCCCTGGAAGGGTCGCGTCGCCCGCTGCCCGTCGCGGTCGCGCTCGGGCTCGCGCTCATGGCGTCGATGACGCAGGTGCTGGGCGCGGCCGGGGCCTTGGCGTCGGCGTGGGGCGCGTGGGCGCCCGTCGCGGCGGGGATTGCGCTCCTGGCGTGGCGGGCGCCGTCCGTCGTCCGCCGGGGGGAGGATGGCGGGGCGATGCCGCGTCTGGCGTGGGGGTTCGTCGCGTGCGCCGGGGCCGCGCTCGCCGCGATGCTCGTCGCGGCGTGCAGCCCGCCCGGCTGGCTCTGGGGCAGCGAGTTCGGCGGGTACGACGCGCTGAGTTATCACCTCCAGTTGCCCCGGGAGTGGCTGGCGGGCGGGCGCGTGTGGCCCGCCGAGCACAACGCCTACTCGTGCCTGCCGGGGTACGCCGAGGCCATGTTCGTGCACGTGGCCCGCCTGGGGGGCGGGTCCACGCTCGCGTACTCGGCCCAGGCCCTGCACGCGGGGCTGGCGATCGTCGCCGCGTGCCTGGCGGGCGCGGCGGCGAGGAACACCGGCGCTTCGCGCCTCGGCGCGACCGCGGCGGGCACGGTGCTGCTCGCCGTCCCCTGGACCGTCGTCACCGGCTCCATGGCCTACAGCGAGATGGGGGTCCTGGCGATGCTCGCGGGGGCGCTGGCCGTCGCGTGGGACCCCGGGCTGCCGCCGATCACGAGGGGGGCGATCGTGGGCGTGCTCCTGGGCGTGGCCTGCGGGTTCAAGCCCACGGCGATCGTGCTCGCCGCCCCCGCCGCGGGCGTCGTGCTCCTTGGGGCCTCTCCCCGGCGCGAGTGGCCCGGGCTGCTCGCGGGCGGCGCGCTCGCGGGCGCGGCGGCCCTGGCCCCTTGGCTGAGCCGCAACGCCATCGCCTGCGGCAACCCCGTCTTCCCCTACCTGCACAGCGTGTTCGGCGATGCGCATTGGACGCCCGATCAGTTCGCCCGCTTCGCCGCCGGGCACCGTTTCGACGGCTCGCTGCTCGACCGCCTCGCCCTGCTCGTGGTCCCCGACCGGGGCGACCCGGCCCGGCCCGGCGCCGCCGTCCATCGCGGCCTGCTCCACCCCCAGTTCTCCATCTTCTTCCCGCTGGCCCTCGGCGCGATCGGGCGGGCCATCGCGGGGCGCTCGACCCGGCGCCCGGGGCTCGTGCTGGCGGCGGCGCTCGCGGCCCAACTGGTGGGCTGGCTCGCGTTCACGCACCTGCAATCCCGGTTCCTGCTGCCGCTGGTCGTCACGGGGGCCGTCGCGATCGGCGTCGTGACGCGGGGGCGGATCGCGTGGGCGGCGCTCGTCGGTGCGGCGGTGCTCGCCGGCGCGACCCTCTGGCGCTTCGCCCACGAGCGCGGCGGTCGCCCCAACGCGACGCTGGTGGGCGGCACAGCGCTCTTCGACGGAAGCCTGTGGCGCAACGAGTGGGCCCGGGCGTCCCCCGCGCGTCGGGGCGAACTGGCCGCGATGATGGGCCCCGAGGCGTTCGTCAACGTCGCCCTCGGCGAGGAACGCGTCTACCTGCTCGGCGACGCCACCCCCTTCTACTTCCGCGCGCCGGTCCTCTACCACACCACCTGGGACCAATCGCCCCTGGGGCGCCTGATCCGCGAGCACCCGGGCGAGCCGCGACAATGGACCGCCGGCCTCCGAGCGCGCGGCGTCGGGCTGGTGCTGTGGAACGCGGGCGAGGTCTCGCGGCTGCAACGCTCGGGGTGGTATGACCCGACGGTGACCAACGACGCGATCGAGGCGTGGCTGCGCGACGACGCCGAGCCCGTGCAGGCCTGGCCCGACTCGGGCCGATACCTCTTCCGCCTGAGGCCCACGCCATGACCGCCGATGGATCGAAACCCCCGGCGCGGAGCCGCGCGGCTCGGGTCGCCGCGATCGCCCTGCAGTTGATCGGCTTCGCGGTGGGCGTCGCGCTGCTGGCCTGGTGCGCGTCGTTGGCGCTGCGGCCGGAGAACCGGGCCCAGCTCGAGCGCCTGGGCGAGGCCCCCGGCTGGGTCATCGCGTCGATCCTCGGGCTCACCCTGCTGGGGCTGGCCCTCGACGGGCTGGTCTTTCACGCGCTGCTCGGGCCCGTCCGGCGCCTCAAGCCCCTCGGCGTGCTGGCGACCAACGCCGTCGCCGTCTTCCTCAACTACCTGCCCTTCAAGGTCGGGCTCATCGCGCGGGTCGTGGTGCACACGCGCCGCGACGGCGTGGCCCTGCTCACCGTCGGGGCCATGCTCGCGGCGGCCCTGGCGGCCCTGGCGTGCGTGGCGATCCCGCTCGGGCTGGCCAGCGCCTGGCGCGGGCGGATCGACGCCGCGTGGCTGGCGACCTCGGGCGCGGGGATGGCGGTCCTCACCGTCGCGTGCATCGCGGGCGCCCGCCTGTTCGCGGGCGACGCGGGGCTGGCGCGGCTGCACCGGCTCGGGTCACGCGTGCCCGGGTGGCGTCGGCTGGCGGGCACGCGGGCCTTCGCCGGCCTGCACGCCGGGCTGGCGATCGCCGCGGGCGGGAGGGCCTTCGCCGTCGGCGTGGTCCTCCGCCTGCTCTTCTTCGCCACCATGTGGGCCCGCTTCGCGCTGGCGGCCCGGGTCGTGGGCGTCGAGATCGCGCCCGAGTCGGCGATCATCGCCGGATCGGTCTTCTTCCTCATCGGCGTGGCGAGCCCGGGCGGGATGCTGGGCGTGCGCGAGGGCGGCACGACGTGGCTGGCCGGGAGCCTCGCCCTCTCGGGCGTGAGCGCCGAGTCCTTCGCGGTCGTGGCCCTGGTCGTGGGCGCCGCCGAGTCGGTGGTGAACGTCTTTGCGGGCGGGGTGGGCGTGGTGTGGCTGAGGCCCGACCGGTGGCTGCTGCGACGGCGCAGGGGCTCCGGGCGGGGCGCTTAGGATCGCCCGTGCGACTGGCTTTGGTGCCGATCAACCCCGTGGTGGGCGACGTGGAGGGGAACGCCGAGCGCGTGCGCACGGGGCTGCACGAGGCCCGGCACGCCGGCGCCGACGTCGCGCTCTTCCCCGAACTGTGCCTGTGCGGGTACCCGCCCAAGGACCTGCTCCTCGCCGAGGGGTTCGTCGGGGCCTGCGAAGAGGCCTCCAATCGCCTCGGCCTGCGCGAGACCGGCGGGATCACGGCGGTCTTCGGCACGCCCTGGCCCATGAGCCAGGGGCCGGGGCGCGGACCGGTCGCCAACGGGCTGGTCGTCTACCGCGACAACGTCTACATCGACCGCTACGCCAAGCGCCTGCTGCCGACCTACGACGTCTTCGACGAGGACCGCTACTTCGAGCCGGGGCGGACGCCCTGCGTCGTGCCCGTGCCCACGAGCGCCGGCGGGTCGGTGCCCGTCGGGCTGGCGATCTGCGAGGACCTGTGGCGCGGCGACGACGCCGGGTTCTCCTCCAAGTACCGCGACGGGCCCGACCCCGTCGCGGAGCTGATCGCCGCGGGCGCCCGCGTCATCCTCAGCCCTTCCGCCAGCCCCTTCGTCCTCTTCAAGGGCGAAAAGCACCGCGGGATCCTCCGAGCGCACGCGGCGCGGCACGGCGTGCACGTCGCCAGCCTCAACCAGCTCGGCGGCAACGACGAACTGGTCTTCGACGGGCACACGCTCGTGTACGGCCCGGGCGGCAACCTCCTCGCGGCCGGGCCGTGCTTCGACCCCGCCCCCCTCGTCCTCGACCTCTCGCCCGCGGCGCCCCGGGGCTCCGACGGCGTGGACGCCGGCGTCCGCGACACGTTCCTCGAAAGGCCCCCCGAGGCGCGGCTGTTCACCGCGCTGGTGACGGGGGTGCGCGACTACCTGCGCAAGACCGGCTTCAAGGACGCCGTGCTCGGGCTCTCCGGCGGCATCGACTCGGCGGTGACCGCGGCCCTCGCCGTCGCCGCCCTGGGCAGGGACCGCGTGCTGGGCGTGGCGCTCCCCGGGCCCTATTCCTCCGCGCACGCGCTCGAGGACGCGCGGGCCCTGGCGGACAACCTCGGCGCCAGGCTCATCGTCGCTCCCATCGCCCAGCCCTTCGAGGGCTTCAAGGGCGCGCTGGGCGGCGTGATGGACGGACTGGCCCAGCCGCGACTCGGGGCCGGCCTCCCGGACCTGGCCGAGGAGAACCTCCAGAGCCGCATCCGCGGCACCACGCTCATGGCCATCTCCAACCGCACCGGGGCCCTGCTGCTCACCACGGGCAACAAGAGCGAGCTGGCCGTCGGCTACTGCACGCTCTACGGCGACATGAACGGCGGGCTGGCGGTGCTCTCCGACGTCTCCAAGCAGTGGGTCTACCGCCTGGCCCGGTGGATGAACGCGTGCGCGAGCGAGGCCGGGTTCGCCCGTCCGCCCATCCCCGAGCGCAGCATCGCCAAGCCCCCCAGCGCCGAGCTGCGCCCCGGGCAGAAGGACCGGGACTCGCTCCCCGAGTACGACGTGGTGGACAGGGTGGTCGAGCGCTACGTGGAGCGCCACGAGTCGCCCGCGCGCATCGCCCGCCAGACCGGCATCGACGACGCCACGGTCCGGCGCCTGGCCCGGATGGTCGACGCCGCCGAGTTCAAGCGCAAGCAGACCGCGATCGGGTTGAAGGTCACGTCCGTCGCGTTCGGCTCGGGGCGTCGTTGGCCCATCGCCCAGGGCTGGCGGGGCTGAGGCGCCTACTGCCCGCGGGCCTGCTCCTGGAGCTGCTGCTCGATCCGCAGGCGCCGGAGCTGGTACTCCTTGCGGTAGGCCGGGTCCGTCTCGACGATCAGGAGGCGCGTCAGGCGCTCGAGCGCCTGGTGGTCTTCCCGGTTGATGCGCCGGGCGGCTTCGACGGCGCCGCGGAGCGATTCCAGCCCGTCGGGGCCGCGCTCCAGCGCCACGCCGTACGCCCGCAGCGCCGGCTCGGCCCACCCCACGCGCAGGTACAGCCAACCGAGGTTCTCGTAGGGGCGGGGGTCGGTGGGCGAGAGCTCGCCCGCCCGCTGGAAGGCCTCGGCGGCGTCGACATTCCGGGCCAGCTCCATGGACGAGAGCCCGAGGACGTTCCAGGCGGCGGGGCTGTCGGGGTGCAGATCGACGGCGCGCCGGGCCAGGCCGAGGGCCCGGTCGTACTCGCCCTCGCGGTACCGCTGGTTGGCGGAGCGCGCGAGCCGGTTGGATTCCTCGACGTCGTAGGACGGGGCCGCGGGCCCGGCCCCGGGGCCGGTGGCGCAGCCCGCCAGGACAAGCGGGAGGAGCGCGAGCAGGGCGAGCGGGGCACGGGTCATCGTGTGGTTCTCTCCCAACGCGAGAAGATCACGTCCACCGCCCAGCCCGAGGGCTCGGGGCGGATGCGGATGCGGGTGACGTCCACCAGCGGGACGTCACGGACGACGGCGTTGATCCAGGTGAGGATGCGGGACAGGTCCGGGTCGCGCACGCCATCGTACGCGTAGTCGGTCCGGGCCACGCCCTCGCCGCTCACCGCGCGGGGGTTGGTGCGCGGGGTCTGCGTGACGCCCTGGAGCCCGGCGGCGGTCCCCGCGCCGTGGATCTGGCTCAGGATCTGCCCGCCCGAGGCGGCGAGGCGCTCGCGCGCGGGGTCCTTGGCCAGTTCCTGCAGGTTCCGGTGCTGCTGGGTCAGGCACGCGATCTCGGTCGCATCGGCGCGGGCCGACGCGAGCGACGCGGTGGCCGCGTTGACGCGAACCACCGCCACGATCGCCAGGACCAGCGTGAGCGCCAACGCCGCCCCGGCCAGCGCCACCGGGACCATGGGGCGGTTGGCACGCTCGACCCCCGCGGCCCGGGCGGCGACCGTCGCGCGGGCCTCGTCGGCCTCGGCGGCGGTCAGCGTGGGAAGCGCGGCCAGGCGGGTCATGGGGCGCGTCCCTCCCCCGCGGGCAGGCCGCGCCCGGCGTCGGACGACCACGCGCCCGCGAACGTCGCCCGGATCCTGATCGACTCGCCCGTTCCCACCTCCGTGTAGGTGTCGCGCCACGCCTCCACGTGCGAGCCCGAGATGGAGCGGAGCGCCGCCAGCACGCGCTCGGCCTTCCCCACGTCCTGCGTGTGGATGATCACGTTCACCAGCGTCTGGTCCGCCATCAGTTCCTGCAGCTCGACCCGGTCGTTCCCCAGCACCAGCGCGAGGGTCGCGACCTCCTCCATGACGGGGACCGTGGGCGCGGCGGCGTCGGGGGGCTCGAGCTGCTGACGGCGCTGCTGGATGGTGGCGCGCAGTTCGTCGAGCAGTTCATCGGTGCCCGCCAGGGCCAGGGCCGCCCCCCCCACGCCCTGCGCGTCGTCGCGGGCCAGGCGGATCAGCGACGCCGCCAGGTCGCGCCGCTGCGTCGCCACCGCGCTGAACCGCCACGCGACGACGCCGAGCACGACCGCCGCGGCGGCGATGGCGGCCGCGGTCACGCGGTACAGGCGCCGGTGGGTGCGCGAGGGCCGGCGCGTCAGCGACGACACCCGCGTGGCGCCGATGCCCGAGGTGGTCGCGGGCGTCAGGGCCGACGTGCCGGGCGGCGCGGCGAGCGGGTCCTCCGCGGCGGGCGTGCGCAGCCGCTGCAGCGTCGCCAGGACCGGGTCCTCGTGCCCGATCAGGTCCACCGGGGCGCCGCCCCAGGCCCGCGCTAGCGCGGCCCCGAAGTCCGAGCCCGCGTGCGTGTCGTCGGGCGCGCGGGCCATCACGACGAGCACGCGCGAGGGCGCCACGCCGAACTGCACCGACCAGCTCAGCCACTCGGCCGCGAGCCGGGCCGCGTCCGCCTGGTCGGGCGCGGGCGTCGCCGGCAGGTCGGGGTCGGTCGGCGCCGCCATGGCGACGCGGAACATGCCGCCGGCCAGCAGCGCTCGCGCCCGCGACCAGGCCCAGATCAGCCGGCCCTGGTCGTCGATCAGCACGCTGCCCACGACCTGGGGCG
>Ga0194120_10001348_pt1 | contig 45078 bp, 38 predicted proteins | sample TA2MahCa65mmetaG_FD_148642 | JGI IMG/M metagenome (GOLD analysis project Ga0194120, IMG submission 148642) | Freshwater microbial communities from Lake Tanganyika, Tanzania - TA2015019 Mahale Deep Cast 65m | ecosystem: Environmental > Aquatic > Freshwater > Lake | place: Tanzania: Lake... | reverse complement strand
TGGCTCGAAATCTATCAACCGCATCGGGCGACGCAGAAAAATCGTGAACTCATGGGCACGGTCGCAATCGCGCAGTCCGAGACGCGCGCGGAGCGTCTTGAGGCGTGCGCACGGAAGGCGGTGGACCTCTGGAAGCGCAGCAAAGGATCACTCCGTATAGCTGTAATCCATCAGAAGAACAAGGATGCGAGCGAAGTGGCTGAACGTATCCGTGCCCTTGACGGGTCGCCCGGCTGCTCATTGCGAGCGAGGGGGAGTCTGCGCGATAGTGCAGTTGTCTTGGCGTTCCTCGATGCGATCCGAGTCGCCGCGCATCCGATGGATTGCACGGCGTTCTTGAGTGTGCTGATGTCGCCCCTGAAAGATGTGTGGGGTGTGGGCGTCGAAAGCGCGCATCCTTGGCCGGAGAAACGAAAGAAGTCAGCAGATGTATCGGAGGAACTGCTTGGGAAGTTCGCGAAGTCGACCGTCGCCGCCACACTGAACGAGTGGCGCGTGGAGATCGCGCGCCGTGGTCTGATTGCCGCGGGCGATTGTCGGCGTCTCGACCGCGCACTGCATGTCATCGCCCGAGCAGAGCGGGCAGGCATGACGCTTGATGAGATTGTGGAGGCAGTCGAACAGGAAGATTGCCGCGATGTTGAAGGTCAGCCAATTGAATCGATCACCATCCATCAAGCGAAAGGGCTCGAGTGGGACATCGTGATCTTCGGGACGCCCGCACAACAGGCTGGCCACCACCCACAGCCGTTGGCCGTGGAACGGAATATTCCGTACCGCGGTCTAGGGCATGACCGTGTGGCACCTGGCGTCTCATCCATCAGTCGCAAGGGTGCAGTTGGTGAAGTGAACGACTCCGCCGAGCGATTCGCATTGCAGGACAGGTTGAGTGCGCTCTATGTCGCATTGACACGCGCCAAGCGGGGGCTCTTCATCATGGTTGATCGAAAGACCCCCAAACCCGGAAAGGTCCCCAAGAGCAATACGTCCCATGGTTCGATCCTGCTTGAGGCACTCGCTCACAGTGAAGTTCTGTCGCGGGCAGGAGACGAGTCGTGGATCGACGCCTCGCGGCCTGCGCTCGAAGCGGGTGTGCGCAGGAGCGCGCCGCCGCTTCCCTCCGCTCCACGGACGCCGCGGCGCGGGCTCGCGGCCGAGATCGCTTCACAGCAAGCCGCGACCGCAAGGCGCGGCGATGCCGCCGATGTTGCCGCATCGGGTCCCGCACAGCGGGCGGCACTTGACCGCGGCACGCTCGCGCATGCCGTGTGCGAACGGCTGGAGTGGAGCGACGGTTGGGAGCCCGATGCGGACACCATCGCACGAGCAATCGAGCCGAGCATCACCTATCCAAACATCGCTTCCATCACAGACTGCGTGCGTGACACGATCAAGCAGCTTCAGGCGCCAGAAATCAGGCAGTCGCTGGCGCGTCCCAAAGGGAACGCCATCGCGCTGCGGGAGCGCAGGTTCTTGTCGCTGCTGTCAGGCGGGCGTATTCAAGAGGGTTCGATCGATCGATTGGTGCTGCACGGCAAGCCTGGAGCCTGGGAGCGCCTGCAAGTGGTGGACTTCAAGACGGATCAGCCGCCGAGCCACGCAACGGGGAGGGAACTTGACGCGTGGATCGAGGAGCGCGTCGAGCATCACAAGCCGCAACTCGATGCGTATCGCTTGGCCATGGCGCGGGAGTATCGAGTGCCGTCTGAGCGGTGCGAGTTGCTGCTGGTTCTGCTTGCGTGCGGGCGAGCAGTCGTCGCGTGACCTCCTATGATGGCGAACTCATGTTCGCCGTCGCCGCATGTCTTGCCCTTGCCACCGCTCAATCGGCGAGCGAAGCGCAGCCAAAGTTGCAGGTGGTCGTTGCAAGCGATGTCACTGCTGATCTCGCGGCAGCGGTCGGTGGCAGCGCGATTGAAGTTGTGCGAGTTGGCGGTTTGGGCGGCGATCCGCACCATGCGGAACCGACCCCTGCGGATGCTGCCAAGGTGGCGCGCGCTGGACTGGTGATTGTGTTCGGTCTTGGTCTTGATGCGGATCTCAAGAAGATGCACTCCACATCGGGCAGCAAGGCGGAGCTGTTGATGCTGGCGGATGGGCTTGGACAGGAAGGACAGTCTTGCGATCACCCTGACCACACCCATACACACGCGAACGATGCCCCGACGAAGGGCGGCATCGATCCGCACGCGTGGCACGATCCGATCAAGATGATCACGATGACGGATCGTCTGCAGCAGGCGCTTGCGGAACGCCGCCCCGCCGATGCAGCGGCGTTCAGGGACCGAGCCGATGTGATGCGAGAGAAACTCCGCGAACTGGATCGTTGGACGAAGGAGCAGGTGGCGAAGATCCCCGCGGAACGCAGAACGATCGTCACAACGCATGAAGCGCTCGGGCATTGGGGCGCGCGGTACGGCGTTCAGGTGATCGGTGTGGAGATGGCGGGGGATGAAGTGGATACGAGCCCCACCCGCATTCTTGAACTTGTCGCCTCCGTGCGCACCTCTGGTGCGCCAGTGATGTTTGGTGATGTCGCACATCGGTCGCGAACGGCTGAAGTCGTTGCACGCGAGTCGGGCACGCGGTTGGTCGAAACGCTGCGGCTCGATGGGCTGTCGCCGTCCACGGAGATGGGTGGCAGTGCTTACCTTGCCACGATGCGCGGGAACACCGAGGCGATCGTCAAGGCGCTTCAGCCGTGAAGGACACGGCGCTCTCCTACGGAGGTCGTCATCTGCATGCGCCCGATCCGGGGGCGCCCGCGCTCGCACTTGACGGCGTTGCGGCAGGGCACTCAGGTGCCGCACCGATCCTGCATGACGTCAGCTTTGCCTTGCCCATCGGCAAGCGGTTTGCACTCGTGGGGCCGAACGGTTCGGGCAAGAGCACTCTGCTGAAAACGGTCGCCGGGCTTCTGCCGATGTGTGGTGGGAACATTCGTGTCTTCGGGCTGCGCGTTGGTGCGTGTCACCACCGCACGTCCTATGTCCCCCAGCGGCAGTCGATCAACTGGGATTTTCCTGTGGATGTCCGGCGCTTCACGCTCGCGGGTCGCTTTGTGCACACGGGCTGGCTGCGCCGACCGAGCGCGGAGTGCCATGCTGTGGTGGATGGCGTCCTCGCATCGCTTGGGCTCACGGAGATCGCGCGCCGTCCGATTGGCGAGTTGTCGGGCGGGCAACAGCAGCGGCTGCTGCTCGCGCGCGCCGCCGCACAGGAGTCCGACCTCTTGTTGCTGGACGAACCGCTCAATGCGGTGGATGCCGCCTCACGAGTGCTCGTTGGTGCGCTCCTCGATCGGCTGCAACGCGCGGGGAAGTCGATGATCGTCTCAACCCACGATGTGGGAACGCACGATCTTCCCTTCGATGATGTGCTGTCGATCGAAGACGGCACGGTCCGTGGAGGCGCTCGATGAACTGGCTGCTCGAACCGTGGACGCATGGGTTCATGCGCGACGCCTTGGCGGCGGGGCTCGCAGCGGGCGTCGCATGCGGCGTTCTCGGGGTCTTCGTGGTGTTCCGTCGCATGGCATTTGTCGGGGAAGCCATGTCGCACACGACCTTGCCCGGACTGGTGATCGCGCAGGCGAAGGGACTGAGCCTGATGGCTGGGGCGCTCGCGAGCAACGTTGTCACCGCGCTCGGCATCGCGGTCTTGTCTTCGCGCACCTCGCGGCGGCGCGGCATCCGTGACGATGCAGCCATTGGCGTTGTCTTCACAGGCATGTTCGCGCTCGGTGTGGTGCTGACCGCACGCATCGGATCCTGGCGCGACCTCTCCCACTTGCTGCTGGGCAATCTGCTCTCGGTGGCACAGGGCGATCTTCTGTTCATGCTGTGCGCCGCGGTGCTGGTGCTCGCGGTCATCCTTGCGCTGTTCAAGGAGTTGGAACTCGCCTCGTACGACTCGACCTATGCGGATCTGATCGGCATTCGTTCACAGCGACTGCACGCGCTGCTGCTTGTGCTCATCGCGTTCGCCGTCGTGTCGGGCGTGCAGGTCGTGGGGGTGGTTCTCACGAGTGCGCTTCTCGTCACGCCAGCGGCCACGGCAGCGCTCCTGACGCGTCGCATGGTGCCCATGCTGTGGCTCTCGGCGACAACGGCGGCGGCGGCCGTGGTGGGCGGATTGCTGCTGTCCTATCACGCATCCCTGCCGAGCGGTGCCACGATCGTGCTGATGGCGGCGCTGCTCTTCATGACCGCGTGGATCTGGCGCCGCACGCAGCGTGGGTGATCGTCGTCAGGTTGATCGAGTCACGGCAGAAACGGGTGCAACCAGGCTGATCGCCGCCGCCTCGTCGAGGAACTCGACGCGCCCTGTCTTGATGTCGTACATGCCGCCCACGAGCGCGACTTCGCCCGTGGCGAGCATCTTTGAGATGGTCGGGCTGTTGTCCTGAATCCACCGCATGGCGTTTCGCACATTGATGGTCGCCACTCGGTCCACGAACGCCTCGTTGGATGCGTCGCGGCGATCCTTGATGGTCGTCTCCATGCGAACAGCCTCGGAGATCGGATCGGTGATGGACGGGAGATTGGTCAGTCCCGTTGCTTCCACCGGATCGAGACCCTTCGCCACAAAATCACAAGCGGCCTTCACGGCGCCGCAGCGGGTGTGCCCGAGTACAAGGATGAGTCGAGCACCAGCCACCTTGCATGCGAACTCGATGCTTCCAAGCGCCTTCGGGCTTGCGACATTGCCTGCAAGACGAGCGATGAACATGTCGCCGATGCCTGCGTCAAAGATGAGTTCCACAGGCGCCCGGGAATCGATGCAGCCAAGCACGACCGCAAGAGGGTGTTGACCTGCAGCGGTCTGATCCACCTGCCGCATCAGATCGCGATTCAGCCGCCGTCCCGAGACGAAACGTTCGTTGCCCTCCTTGAGCGTCTGCAAGACTTGAAGCGGTGTTGCTGCGGACTGCACCTCGCGCGTGCTGACATCGACGTACTGCACCTGATCCTTCAGGTCGTAGCGATTCTTGAAACCGAGCATGCTGACGATGACACCCTTTCGTGGCGCTGTCTCCTCAGTGAACTCGCGAAGGATGGCAACCATGTCGGAGTCGAGGTAGTCCACGAGTCGCGCGTCGATGATGACCTGCTCTCCGCGCTTGAACGAACTGAGTGTGGTCAGCAGTGCCGCACGGTTGAGGAACGTGGCCTGCCCGATGAGCTCGATGCGGTGCACGATGCCGTGGATATGCGCTTCCTTGAGCACTCGGAAGTCGTGCTTCATGTTGCCAATGAGCACCATCAACAGGCTGACGGCGAGCCCGATCAGCACGCCCTTCAAGAAATCGGTGCTGACGATTGCAATGATCGTGACCACAAACGGAATGAACTGGGTCTTGCCCTGTCTCCACACGCTGCGGAACATCTGCGGACTCGCCAGTTTCCATCCGGTCGCGACCAGCACAGCGGCCAGAGCAGCCTTCGGAATGGTGTTCAGCAGTGTCGGGATCAGGAGCACCGTTCCAAGCAGCAGAACGCCGTGCGTAATCGCCGAAAGACGCGTCTGTGCACCGGCGTTCACGTTCACGGAGCTTCGAACGATGACCAATGTCATCGGAAGACCGCCGATCAGCCCAGACAGCGTATTGCCCACGCCTTGCGCGAGCAGTTCACGGTTGGGTGGTGCGGTACGCCGCTGCGGATCAAGCTTCTCCGTTGCCTCGAGGTTGAGCAGTGCTTCAAGCGATGCAACGACCGCGAGAGTGACCGCCGCCACAAGCACCGCAGGCTCGAGTGCGCGCGAGAAGTCGGGCAGTGTGATGAGATCGCCCCACTGCACGCCACCGCTCCCAACCACGGGCACGCTCACGAGATGCGAATCCACGATGGCCCAAGATGACTCGGCCTTCATGAGAATGAGGCTCAGGACCGTGCCGAACAGCACCGCAATCAGAGCGCTGGGCATGGTCTTCTTCAGCGGCGTGCGATCCCACACGATGGCGAGCGCAAGCGACGAGAGCCCGACGAGTGCTGCGCCTGGAAGCAGATTGGAGAACGCGCTCAGGAGTGCGGTAAAAGTGTTCTGTCCATCAGGCTCGACAAATGCTTCTGCGCCTTCGGGCTCGACGTCGTATCCGATCAGATGGGGGACTTGCTTGAGGATGATGATGATGCCGATGGCGGCGAGCAGTCCCTTGATGACACTCGATGGGAAGTAGTTGGCCAGCCCTCCCGCACGCGCGAAGCCGAGGCCGAGTTGGATCACGCCTGCCAACACGACTGCCATGAGGAATGCCTCGAACGATCCGAGGCCCTGAATCTGTGCGAGGACGATGGCGGTCAGCCCTGCGGCGGGTCCTGAGATGCTGATGTGTGAGCCGCTGAGCAGCCCGACCACGATGCCGCCGATGATGCCGGCAACAAGTCCAGCAAACGGCGGCGCGCCCGATGCCTGTGCGATGCCGAGGCAGAGAGGCAGGGCTACGAAGAAGACGGGGAGGCTGGCAATCAGATCCCTGAATCTGGAGGTGCCTTCGCGGGCAAGATCGGTGGCTGGGGCGGTGGCCATCGGGACCCACGCTACGCCAGTGAAATGCGATTGGTTATCCGAAATAGGAAATGCTGCCGCATTTGCAAAATAGGGATCGTCTGTGTCGCTTGTTGCGATCCAAAGGGGGCATGTGCATCGCCCAGGGCGCCTCGGGAGCCACCTTTAGACTCGGCGTTCCATGGCACAGTCAGCAAAGGGGACTCCAGAGTCAGTCCGCATCATTTTCTCGATGCTTGGCGTGTCGAAGTCGGTCAATCGCAAGGAGATTCTGAAGGACATCTCGCTGAGCTTCTACTCCGGCGCCAAGATTGGCGTTCTCGGGTTGAACGGAAGCGGCAAGTCGACGCTGCTGCGCATCATCGCGGGGGAGGACAGGGAGTTCGAGGGGACGATCGAGCGTTCGCCTGGGTTTGCCGTTGGCTTCTTGGAGCAGGAACCGCTCGCGCATGAAAAGCGAAGCGTTCTTGAAGTGGTGCGCGAGGGTGCACAGGCGACCTTCGACCTGCTGCGCGAGTTCGATGAGATCAACGGCACGTTCGGGGAAGAGATGAGCGCGGAAGACATGGAGCGTCTCATCGAGAAGCAGGGACGTGTGCAGGAGAGACTCGATGCGGTCGATGCGTGGACTATCGACAACCAGATCGAGATGGCGATGGATGCGCTTCGGTGTCCGCCCTCCGACCAAACGCTCGATACGGTTTCGGGTGGCGAGCGTCGCCGAGTCGCACTCACTCGTCTGCTGATGCAGAAGCCGGACATCCTGCTGCTCGATGAACCGACCAACCATCTCGATGCCGAGAGTGTCGGTTGGCTTGAGCAGTATCTGGCGCGGTATCCGGGGACGGTGATCGCGGTCACGCACGATCGATACTTCCTCGACAATGTCGCGGGCTGGATTCTCGAACTCGACCGCGGCATGGGCATTCCGTACCGCGGCAACTACACGCGGTGGCTCGAGCAGAAGCAGAAGCGACTGGCGGTGGAGGAGCGGCAGGCAAGCGTGCGGCAGAAGTCGCTTGCGCGCGAACTCGATTGGATCCGACAGAATCCCAAGGGGCGTCAGGCGAAGAGCAAGGCACGAATCAGCAACTATGAGCGCATGCTCAGTGACGAACAGTCGCGCGCAAAGGCGGCCGAGATCGAGATCTTCATTCCGCCCGGTCCACGGTTGGGAACGGTCGTTGTCCACGCAAAGGAAGTCTCCAAGTCCTTCGGGGATCGGCTGCTGCTCGACCGCGTGTCCTTCGAGATTCCCGCGGGCGCTGTGGTCGGGGTGATTGGTCCCAACGGTGCCGGCAAGACCACGCTGTTCAAGATGATCCTCGGTACGGAGAAGCCCGATGCCGGCACATTCACCGTGGGTGAGACGGTTCATCTGGGCTACATCGAACAACTCCGCGACAGCCTGCAGTCGACCGACAGCATCTGGCAGGCGATCTCAGGTGGTTCGGAGGAACTGATGCTCGGTCCCGTGAAGATCAACAGCCGCGCGTATGTGGCGCGCTTCGGATTCAGTGGAACCGAGCAGCAGAAGCAGGTTGGATCGCTCTCCGGTGGTGAACGCAACCGCGTGCACCTTGCCCGCATGCTGCGGCAGAGCAACAATGTGATCCTCTTCGATGAGCCGACCAATGATCTCGATGTGAACACGATGCGTGCGCTCGAGGAAGCGATCGAGAACTACGGTGGTACCGCGGTCATCATCAGCCACGATCGGTGGTTCCTCGACCGAGTCGCCACACACATCCTCGCCTTTGAAGGCGACAGCCAAGTCTTCTTCTTCGGTGGGAATTACTCGGAGTATGAAGCGGACCGCGTGCGCCGACTCGGCGCAGCGGCTGCACCAACCCGCGTGAAGTACCGCAAACTCACGCGCGCGTGAGCACGAAGCCGTTCTGCCTTCCGCACTTCGGCATCAGCGCTTCACTTCCAGTCCAGACCCTCGGGGAGCGAGCCGAGGTTCTCGAATCCATCCTGCGTCACGACAACCATGTCCTCGATTCGGATGCCGCCAATGCGAGGGTGGTAAAGGCCAGGCTCGACCGTCACGACATCACCCACCACAAGCTGCGGTCCTTGCAGTGCGAGGAGCGGCGGCTCGTGCACCTCAAGCCCGATGCCATGCCCAGTGCCGTGGGTCATTCGCGCATCGTCCCAGTTCTCATTCGGCGCAGGCAGCCCCATGCGGAATCCGGCTGCGCTGATCTCGCCTGTGGTGGCGGCGTGCACCTGCTCGCCCGTGGTACCCGCGCGCACAGCCGCAAGCGCGGCCCGCTTGGCTGCCGCAACGGCGGCATGCATGCGGGCAATCTCGGCCGAAATGGCGCCGTGCACCACCGTGCGCGTGCAGTCGCCGTGGTACATCGTTTGCCGCTGTCTTGGAAAGATGTCGACGATCACGGGCTCGCCCGTACGAAGCGGTCCATGACCGTGTGCATGGCAGTCGCTTGCGGTGGGACCGCCCGCCACAATCGACTCTGGGTTCTGATATCCACGCGCAAGCAGGAACGCGTCGATAGCACTTCGGACGCGCTCGGAGGTGAGCGGTTCGCCAGAGTGCATGAGCGTCCCATCCGCGCTCGCCTGTGATCGCGCCACAAGCTCGCAGGCAAGTCGTACGGCTGCCTCGGTGTCGGATTGGCACTGCGCAAGCCAAGCGATCTCCTGCGCATCCTTCGCGCGGCGCCGAGCGATTGAAGTGTCGAGATCACACGACACTTCCAGTCCCGCCTCCACGAGTGCGTGCCAGAAGACCGATGGCGTGGAGCGATCGATCCGCACATGGCGAACGCCGTGGCGGCGAAGGCACTCCGCCGCGGACTGGGCTGTCGCTGTTTCGCGGTTGCCAGAGAGTCCGCCGACGGGGGTGAAGTCCGCAGGCGAATGGAACGCATCCGCACGCGCATTGATTCGTGCGCGGTCGAGTTCGATGTCGCGGATCAGGAGAACGCGGTGCGTTCCACCACTTTGGCGGCGAAGCGTGAGCAGGACGGCGGGATCGCCCACGCTGAAGCGAATCTCGTGATACAGGGTCGCGCTTTGGGCTGGGATTCCGCCGCACAGCGCGGCGATGGGTTCAAAGCCAGTCGCAACTTCAGTCGGAGGCACGCTCGGTGGCCCGTGCGGAGGTCTTGGCTTTCTGCATGGCTTCTGCCTCGTGCGATTCCCGCTCCGCTGCTTCGCAGAGGCGCATGATGGTCATGTGAAGACCTTCGTGGTCCGGAACCGAATCGATGAGCGACATTGCATGGTCCACTTGTCGCACCGCATCAAGCCCACCATCAATCATCCCGACTGCAGCATCGCCCAGCAACTCGAGCGCCTTCAGGAACCACTGCTTGGAGGGCTTGTCCGGATGTTCTGGAGGTCCGATGCGCGCACGCACGGTGATGAGCCCGATGGCAACGATGGGAACAAGCCCAAGCTGCGTCGTTGGCTCGCGGCAGAGAACCAGTGCTGGCACCTCGCGCCGAAGTGCCGTCAGACGGATTCGACGCGCATCAGCTCCGACATGGGGGGGCTCAAGCATGTGCAGTCCCCGCGAAACAAGATGGTCTTCCGTCAACTCACCACGAACCCAAGTCACCTTCGCCTTGTTTGCCGCCATCTGCATGCGCTGACGGCGCGACTCGAGCAGCGGCAAAAGAATGCGACGCATTCGACCGAAGTCGGAGGCTTGATGCGATATCTCAAGCGCGCGCTGTGCAACCCGTTCCGCCTCGAACCAATGCCCAGCTTGGAGAGCGCTCTGCGCTCTCTCCATGAGTTCGTCGACGCGGGCTGCCTTGGCTGGACTCAACATGGGCGTTTCACTGTATCCGCAGCGGGGGGGTGTGGGCGAAGCGCGGGGAATGAGACCGCTTGGCGGGGGCGACGTGCCTCAGGCGCGCGCAGTCCGAGCGGCTCGCTTGTTGTCCTTGCGGGCGGTCTCGAGTGAACGCCCATTCAGTCCGTTGTTCACCGCTTCGATCGACTCGGCGATGCGGCGGAGCGCCTTCGACATCGGATAATCGCGCAGCAGCCCCGTGATCTTGCTCGTGCCGTCGCCGCCCTTGGCGCGGTAAATCCGCTTGTACGCCTCCTTGACCGCTTCGAGTTCGCTCTCGGGCATGCCGACGCGGCTCATCATGACGGCGTTGTAGCCGCGAATCACCGCAGGGCTGCCTTCGACGAGCATGAACGGCGGAACATCCTTCGATACGCGCGACATCGCACCAACGAAACCGCAGTAGCCGATGCGCACAAAGTGATGAAGACCTGCACCGCCGCCAATGTTGGCGTGATCATCCACATGCACATGTCCGGCGAGCATGGCGTTGTTGGCGAAGATGCAGTGGTTGCCGATCATGGTGTCGTGGGCGATGTGCACATTGCCCATCACCAGATTGTGTGATCCGAGGCGCGTCACGCCGCCGCCGTTCCCCGTCCCGCGGTGAATGGTGGCGTGTTCGCGGATGGTGTTGAAGTCCCCCATCTCAAGCCACGTCGGTTCGCCGTGGAACTTGAGGTCCTGCGGGTCGCCTCCGACGATCGCATACGGATGGATCGTGTTTCCACGGCCCATGCGCGTCATGGCGGTGACATGGACATGACTGCGCAGCACGCAATCCTCGCCGATGACCACCCGCGGACCGATGGTGCAATACGCGCCGATGGTCACGGATGTGGCGATCTCTGCCGTGGGGTCAATGATTGCTGTGGGGTGAATTCTGTCCATCATTCGAACTCCGGGTCGATCATCATGAAGCGGATCTGTGCTTCCGCCGCCAGTTTGCCTTGTACCCATGCCCGACAGCGTACGGCAGCGCTGCGGGCGCTTGCGCGGAGGGTTTCCGCTTCCATGACGAGCTGATCACCAGGTGTGACCGCCCTGCGCAGTTTCACCTTGTCGAGCGAAAGCAGAACGGCGACCTTGCCCGTGTGCTCGAGCGTCTGCGACAGGAGCAGGCCGCCCAGTTGGCCCATCGCCTCAACGATGAGCACGCCGGGCATGATGGGCGTTCCTGGATAGTGGCCGGGGAAAAACGGCTCGTTGATCGAGACATTCTTGATGCCAACGGCACGGCGGTTGCCTTCGATCTCCACCACGCGGTCGATCAGCAGCATCGGGTAGCGGTGCGGCATGATGCGTGCGATGGCGCGCGCATCGAGCACGCGACCGGTTTCCGCCAGCCGCAGGCGCGCGGCGGCCTCCACCTGCTGACGAATGCGGCGCGCGAGCCGCCGATTCAGGTCATGCCCGGAACGCTGCGCCACGACCTTGCCTTGGATCGACACGCCGGAGAGTGCGAGGTCACCGATGACATCGAGCACCTTGTGCCGAACGCACTCATCCGCGAATCGGAAGGCGTTCTCCATCGGTCCGTCGTCGCCAACGACCAGTGCATCGCGCGGTGTCAGGTGTCGGCACATGCCCGCCGCCCAGAGTGCCTCCGCCTCAGCCCGCAGCGAGAAGGTGCGCGCGGGTGCGATCTGCGATGCGTAGTCGTCGCGCGCGAGATCGAATGAGCAGTTCTGCCGCCCAATGTGGCGCGAGACGCTCGAGTAGTCGAGTTCATACGAAACCCGCATGCCAGGTTCATCCGATGGCAGGACGGCGATCATCGAGTCCTCTTCCTCGAGCACGATCGGTTCGGTGATGCGATGCACTTGCCGTGGCGCATCCTGCTCCACGGTGCCAACCGATCGCAGCGGCTCGAAGAACGGCAGCGCAGAGCCGTCACCGCAGGGCAGCTCAGGGCCGCGCATTCGCAGCAGCACATTGTCGATGCCGAGTCCAACGAGCGCACTGAGGCAGTGTTCGACCGTATCAATGCTGGCGTCGCCGACGCGCAGCGTGGATCGCCGCGGACGCGAGACGGCGTGATCAATCAGCGCGGGCAGCAGAACAGGCGGCGTCAGATCGATCCGCTCAAATGCAATCCCTGATCCTGGCGGCGCAGGAACGAACTCGACTTCCGCATCGACGCCGAAGAGCAGTCCCTTCCCGCGAACGATGGTGGATGCAGCGATCGTGCGCTGGCGCCCCGTGCTTGGCGTGGCTTCGTGTGAGGACTTCGACGGCGACCGCGCGGCTGCTGCGGTGAGACCTTCAGCGGTGGCATCTTGCTCGGGTGGCATCGAAGTCATGGCGCAGCGGGTGGTGAACCTGCTGTCGCGGATGAACGCGCCGCGCGCGACTGCTCCACAAGCCGCTGCAGGTCCTTCAAGAGCGGCGAGAGCTTCTGCAGCGCCAACACATGGCGCATCTCAACCTTGATTTCGCGCGCAGGCATGCCGCCCCAGATTTCGCCTGCGGGCACATCATGCATGAGCGCCGTGCGCGCCGCGAGCTGCGCGCCGCTGCCGACATTCCGGTGATCGGCGATGCCGCTCCCGGCTCCGATTCGAACCCAGTCGCCGATGGTGCAGGAGCCTGCGATGCCGCAGAGCCCTGCGATTACGGTGGAATGGCCGATCTGCACGTTGTGCCCAATCTGGCAGTGGTTGTCGATCTTCGTGCCGCGCCCGATGCGCGTGCTGCCGAATGTGCCGCGGTCGATGCATGTGCAACTGCCGATCTCGACACCATCTTCGAGGACGACGTTGCCAAGGTGTGGAATACGCAGCAGTCCCTTGCCGCTCGGACAGGGGCGGTAGCCGAACCCCTCCGTGCCGATCACCGCGCCTGCGTGGACGATCGCATCGCTCCCGATCTCGCACCGTTCACGGATGACTGCGTTCGCATGAATGACCGTTCGCGTTCCAATGCGGACGCCCGCATAGATGCGCGCGCCGGAGTGGATGACCGCACCCGCGCCGATCGTGCAGCCGCGTGCGATCCATACATACGGACCAACGGAGACACTCGGATCGAGGCCCGCTGTCTCGACGCACGCCGTGGCGTGAATGCCAGGCGCCGGCGCTTCGGGCGGTGGCGCGAACGACTCGAGCAGCGAGATCATCGCGATCTCGGCCTGCGCAACACGAACGAGCGTCCGTCTGGATGGGTCATGTCCAGCCACATCCACACCCTCGGAAACAAGCGCAACGCGCGCACGGCAGTCCTGCCAGAGCCGCGCGTAGTTGGCATCGGCGATGTAGGTCGCATCGTCTTCGCGTGCTCCGCGCAGATCGCCGACACCGCGCACGACATGGTCGCCGCAACCCTCGAGGGTTCCGCCGACTTTGGTCGCGATCTCCCGTGCGGTCAACGCCATCGTGTTCAGCCTTTGGTTGCGGCCGCGGCGGGGGCTGCGGCGGGAGCGGGCGCGACCGTTGGATTCGCCGCACGGAAGTCGGCGTTCATGCGCTCGATCAGGAGATCCGTGATGTCGAGCGACGGATTGCTGAACAGCAATCGTCGGCCGTTGATCTGCGCCATGGTGCCCTGCACGTCCGAAGGTGTGATGGTCGGAATCGTGTCGTCGAGCAGAATGAAGTCGATCTTGTGCTCCTTGGCGAGAGTTGCGCACGTACTGCGGATCGTCGCGTAGGTCTCGCGGAGCGTGTTCGCCTGTTCCGACTGCATCTTCAGTTCAGCGAAGTTCTGAAGCGCGGAGAGATCGCCGGCCTTCAGGATCACTTTGCCTTGCGCCTCGTTGTGCGCGGGCGATCCGACCTGGTAGCTGTCGAGATCCTCCTGCAAACCGCGGATTTCGTCGTTCATGGAAGTCAGCTGCTTCTCGAGCGTGTTCTTCACGCCAAGACTCTTGGCCTCGGACGCCTTGATCTGATCGAGTGATCGGTAGACCTTCTCGAGGTCAACGGATGCGATGACGGCGGGCGCCGTCGGGAATCCTGCTGCGAGCGTGAGCAGTGCGCCGAGTGCGACGCCTGCGATGATCCATGCGGGCTTGTTCATGTCGAGGTACTCCAGAGTCGGACGAGAGGGGTGAACGCGTGGGCGCGGGAAGCGTGTGCAGGGTGGGATCAGGGCTTGGGCGAAGTGGAAGTGGTGCCGGGCGTGGCGCGTGCGTTGTTCATGCGAAGAATGAGTTTTTCGGTGAGGTCATCAGCCTTCGACGCATAGAGCACGCGGCGGCGCGCGATCTGGTCGAAGACCTGCTGTGCAAGTGGGGCTTGACTTCGGCGATCACGCTGGAACTCCGCCGTACCGTCATAGACGAGCACATACTGGTAGCCCTCGGACTGCGCCAACTTGTCGCCCTCGGACACGATGAGGCGGTACAGCTGCTCCCAACGCAGCGCTTGCTCGCGGTCCACTTCTTGTTGCTTCACCGTCGCCCACTCCTTCAACTGGAGCTGCTCAAGCGCAAGTTCATCGCGCAACTTCTGCCGCTCGGAAGGATCGGTGATCGCATCGGACTCGCGCGCGCGCGTCTCGAGTTGCTCCTTGCGCGTCTTGAGTTCCTGCTCAAACTTGTTGCCCATCTGCGTCAACTCGATCTCCATCTCGCCGCGCTGCTGGATCTTGTCCAAAATGCGGCGGATGTCGACATTGGCGACGGCGGATGGGGCGGCAGCCAAACGGACCGCCGTGTACGCAGAACTGCCCGCAACCACGAGGAGTCCGGCAGCGAGCGCAGCGATTGCAAGCGGGGACCGATAGGAAGCTGGAATCATCCGCGGGAGTGTACGGCACTGCCCCGCGTCGATACAGCGCACCGCGCTCAGAAGGGCAGTTCCGCCGTGAAACTGAAGACTTCCGTCTGATCGGTGGTGTACTTCACGATGGGCACGGCAAAATCGAACGCGAGCGGGGCTTGTCCGAGTTGCGGAATGTAGAGCCGCAGGCCGCCGCCGACCGAGACGCGGTAGGGGTTCAGCGTGAGACTGTCCGTGACCGTTCCACTGTCGCAGAACGCCACCGCCGTAATGAACTTGTCGAACACGGGCACTTCGTACTGCGCCCCCGCAAAGAAGCGGAAGATGCCGCCGATCGGATCACCGTTGGGGAGCCCGTCTGGAGTGCCGGTTGTTGTGGTGGGGTAGATCGTCGCGGGCGTTGGCGGATCGGCCCCGATTGCTTCTGGGCTGAGCGGGCTCACGGAGCGGAACACAAAGCCGCGAAGGGAGCGACCTCCGAGATAGAAGCGCTCGGAGACGGGTGCGTTGCTGTTGTACAGGTAGCCCGCGCTGGTGTTCAGTTTCAGCACGCTCTTGCGACCGAAGAAGTCTTCCGCGAGCGGCAGCCATGTTGTCCAACTGGCCGCCGTCAGCGGAAACTGGTAGGGACCGCCGAACAATCCGAAGTAGGCGACATCCGCCTCGAACCGCGTACCGCGGGTGGGGCGCTGCAGGTTGTCGACATTCGTTCGAGCCATCGAGACGCCGACCGAATTGATGAATGCAGGGCCGCGCTGGTCGTACACCACGACAGGAGTCGAGGACGCGAGGTTGGTCAGTGTCACCGACTGCAGCGTGGTGCGGACGGACCCGACCCACATTTCGCCGAACTGACGGGACAGTGCGAAGGAACCAGCGATGCGGTCTTCGTTGAAGCCGACATACACACGTTTGCGGTAAAGCAGGCTTGTGCCGAAGCCGATGTCGGAGTCAAGCAGATGTGGTTCGCCAAAGCTGATCGAGTAGTTGGAGACATCGATACCAGGAGAGATTGCCAGCGAGAACGATTGGCCTGCGCCGCGGAATGCACGCCCGTTCAGCAGTTCATCGAGCGTCTGCGGCGTGTCGGCAATGTCGAAGTTGCGCTGGTTCAGCGAAACTGTGCCGAAGAACCCCGTGTCGGTGCCGACGCCGACGCCGAAGTTGACGCTGCCCGTGTTCCGCTCCTTCACCTCGACGAGCACGTCGCGCGTGGTCGGGTCTGGAGCGTCCGCGGCGGGGATTTGCGGCGTCACGGTCGCTGAACTGAAGAGCCCCGTTTCCTCGAGGCGAATCTTGGCGCGCTCGACTTCGAGACCGTCGAGCGGTCGCCCAGGTTGGATGCGAAGCGCGCGCCGCACGACATTGTCCTTCGTGAGGTAGTTCCCTTGGATACGCACGAGTCCCGCGCGGACTGCCGTTGCCTCGCGCACCGAGACCACCATGTCGACTTCCGGTTCCTCGCCGATACGAATCCATGTCTGATCGACGCGCGCATCGACATGGCCCATGACTTCGTAGGCGCGCTTGAGCGCTTCGACCGAACTCGCCAACTTGTCTTCGGTGAACGCATCGCCCGGTCGAATGGTCATCAGGCCAAGCAGCTGCTCTGCGTGAATCACGCGCGGCTTTCCCTCTGGCGTGCCGTCGGCGGCTTCAATGGACACGGACCGCAGTCGGTACTGCCGCCCCTCGGCGATGAGGAAGACCACCTTCGCCTCCTTGCCGTTGTCCGAAATCTCGACGCGCTTGTCGACGCGCACATCGATGAAGCCGCGATCCTTGTAGAACTTGTCGAGTGCGGCCACGTCATCGATCAGTTGGCTCTCGTCGAGATTGCCCATCGAGAAGATGAAGACCCACGGCTTTGTCTTGATCTGCGCGCCGAGTTGATTCGTATCAAACCGTTGGTTGCCGGAGAACACGATCTCGCGGATACGCACGCGCGGTCCTTCCACGATGCGGAAGATGAGAATGCCGGTTTCCACCAGACGCGATTCATCGACCTCCACATCCACGAGATAGTTTCCCTTGCTGCGGTAGAGGTTGCGGATCTTCTCGACGGCGCGTTCCAGCAGGAAGTCATCACGCGGACCGCCTGGATACAGCGAGATCACGCCGCGCAGTTCCTGATCGGAGATGACCTTGTTGCCGACCACCTGAATATCGCGCACGATCGGCTGTTCGACGAGGATGTAGCGAACGCGCACCGTGCCATCATCGAGCAGTTCCGCGTCGGCGCTGACCGCATCGAAGTGTCCGAGGCGGTAGAGCGTGGCGATGTCATCCTTCACGGCCGACGCATCGAAGGGCTGCCCAGCCGCCACGCGCATGTTGTTGCGGATTTCCTGCTCGGTGACACGGTTGAGTCCCTGCAGCACGACTTCCGTGACGGGACGGTCGGCAAGCGATTCGTCGTCGATTGCGAGGCTCGCGCACGAACGCGCGTCGGTCGCTTCGGCGCTGGACGGAACAGCCGCGATCCACGCGACCGCGCAGACCGTCCAGAGTGCCGCTTGGAGTCGAGCATGGCGCCACGCCCTCATTGCAGCGAAGGCTACCCGTGGCGGGTGCGCTCGTCGGCGGACTGTTGCCAGGCGCGCTCGGATGTGTGAACGCCACCCGACCGCGGACGCTAGGCTTTCTTCCATGACAACCGCCTCACTGCAGCGCACAGCGCTTCATTCGTTCCATCTCGAGCACGGCGCCAAGATGGTGGATTTCGCCGGATGGGAGATGCCGCTGCTGTACTCATCGATCATCGAGGAGCATCGACATTGCCGGACGGCCGCAGGGTTCTTTGATGTATCGCACATGGGCAGGCTGCGCTTCTCAGGTCGCCACGCGCGCAAGTTCCTCGATCATGTGTGTACACGGCAAGTGCTCGGCATGGAGGTGGGGCAGTGTCGCTATGGGCTCGTGTGCAACGAGCAGGGCGGCTGTCTCGATGATGTGATCATCTCCTGCTTTGATGAGGCGGAGTACCTGATGGTCTGCAACGCTTCGAACCGCGCGAAGCTTCTCGCGCACTTCGCCGCGGTCAAGGGCGAGATGGCGTTCAAGTTGGAGGATCAGACCGAATCCACCGCGATGGTGGCGCTGCAGGGACCGAAGGCGATGGACATCATCAGCACGCTGTCGAGCGAGATTCCGAAACTCAAACGCTACCGCTTCGTGCAGAAGAGCCTGATCGTCGTGAAGATGATCGTCAGTCGCACGGGCTACACGGGCGAGGACGGTGTGGAGGTGATTCTCGGAAGCGCGATGGCGCAAATGGCGCTTGGCATGTTCCTCAAGGGCGCGAAGGATGGTTCGAGCATCATCAAGCCCGTGGGGCTTGGGGCGCGTGACACGCTGCGCATGGAAGCGGGCATGCCGCTGTACGGGCACGAGATCGATGAGCAAACCGATCCGATCTCCGCGGGGCTTGGATTCGCGGTGAAGTTGGACAAGGGTGACGACGATGAGCGTGCAGGGCGTTTCATCGGGCAAGATGCGCTTCGGCGCATTGCACGCGATGGACCGAAGCGGAAGTTGGTGGGGCTCGGACTCGAAGGGCGCCGGAGCGCACGGCAGGGCATGGAAGTGCGACGCGGTGGGGCAGTCGTTGGTCGCGTGACGAGTGGCTGCCTCTCTCCGAGTCTGGATCGTCCGATCGCGATGGCGTTCATCGATGCGGCGCTCGCTGATGTCGGCAGCGAAGTGGAAGTTGACCTGCGTGGAACGACCGTCGCGGCGCGCGTCGAGCCGCTCCCGTTCTACCGCAAGAGTTGATGCGCGTGACGTCGGTGACGCGGACTTAGGGTCCCTGCTTCGGCGGCGTGGAGGGCGTACATCGCTCGCCGCTGTTGGGGGGCTTCCGCTTGTTCGACAGCAGATCTGGAATCGTTGGCGCCTGCCCAGCACATCGCGGCGCGCTCGGACCTGCCCCCCGCGCGGACGTCCGTGTCGAGGTCTGGGCTGCACCTTTGAGCAGAAGAGAGAGTGACTGGTTGCTGCCGAGTTGGCGACCGAGCCGTCCGAGGACTTCGACTTCGATCTGTCGAACGCGCTCGCGCGTCAGTCCAACGCGCTGTCCCACGTCACTCAGCGTGAGCGGTTCCGTGCCATCGAGGCCGAACCGCAGGCGAAGCACCTCCGCCTCGCGGCGGTCAATCGTGTCGAGCAGCGTGACGATGACGCGCAAGATCTCATCATCTTCTGCCGCTTTCGTCGGGTTTTTCGAGGACGTGTCCTCGAAGAGATCGCTCGCGGATGTGACTTCGCCGTCGGCGCCCGTCACGGTGACCTGATTGGGCGTGTTGTACGCCCGCAGCGCACGCCGAATGACATGCAGCTTTGCCAGCGGCACCTGCATCTCTTTGGCGAGTTCCGACATCGTGGGCGCGTGACCGAGTTTCTCTTCGAGCGCCTTCGATACGGACTTGCACCGCCCGATCAGTTCCACCATGTAGGCAGGAACGTGGATCGGTTGCGATGCGTTGATCAGCGTTCGCTTGATCGCCTGCTTGATCCACCAAGATGCGTAGGTGGAGAATCGCGCGCCCTGCGCCGGATCGAAACCTTCCACGGCACGGATGAGTCCGACATTTCCCTCCTCGATCAGATCGGGGAGTGCGATGCCGCGGTTCAGATAGCCCTTCGCGATGGCGATCACCAATCGCAGGTTGGCGGTGATGAGGCGTTCCTTCGCGAGCGGACAACTGTCGTTGATGACGCTCCAACCGAGCGTGCGTTCCTCTTGAGGCGTGAGCAGAGCGACGTGACTGATCTCACGCACATACATCTGCATCTCACTCTGAACGACTGACTTCGCCACGCACACCTCTTCGCTGCGATGCTCCGAACTTCGCCAACACGCCGCTGGCGACTCTCTCCGTCGGGACTTACTATTTTGCCCATGATTGCTCCGGAAGGCAACCCCTCCGATGACATTCGGGAAATCCTCACCCGTTGGCCGTGGCAGGGGGAGGGTCCGCGGGCGCGACTCTTCGTGGGGGCGGATGGGCTGGAACGGCTTCAGGTGCGATTGGAAGCGGGTTTGCTTCAGTTTGAGGGGGTGGGGCGCCCCGATGGCGGGCGTCCTGGCGGGTTCGATTCGGTTTGGGACGCGGCTCGGGGAAAGGGGGGGCGGGTGGGACCCGATGCGGCGGATGCGATGCGGCAGGAAGCGGAGCTCTTCCATCAGCGGGCGAGTGCATGGTTCCTGCTTGGTGCCTTCGATCGTGCTGCAGCCGACTGCACGCGCAACGCATCGGCGATGCAGTGGCTTGTCGAGAACGCGCTGCCAGAGATCGATCCTGTGCCGCTCCAGTCGATTCGCTTCGCGGCGATCCTGCTGCAGGCTCGTGCGGAAGCGACCGGATGCGCGCGGCGCGGCGACACACAAGGCGCGCTCGCAGCGATCGACCGCGCGCTCGGGAGCATGCAGCGTCTGCAGCAGGAACGCGACGCTGTGCCGACGGAGGTGGCGATGCTGCGCGCGCTGCGCGATGCGTTCATTCCGAAACTGCCGTCGAGTCAGCGCGCCGATCTCGAGCAGCGCCTGCGTGACGCGGTGCGCTGCGAGAACTTCGCGCTCGCGTCGATCCTGCGCGATGAACTTCGGCAGATCAGCGATTGACGGGCAGCGCGGCGGCGGGTGAGTCTTGTGACTCGCCGTCTCTCGCTGCAGGGAGGACTTGTGCGTTCTGCTTCATGCGCGCGACGCTTGCCATGGCTGCGCGTTCGGTCTCGAGGATGTCCGCGCTCATGAGCGAACCGCCGAGCGATGCATCCGCTGCGCGGAGTCGAGCGATCGATGCAAGGACCGGCTCGCCGCCTCGCCCCGATTCCTCGGCAATTCGCAGCTGAACGCTCTGCGCGAGCCACCACGCGGGGGTTCCATCGGGCGCCATCGCCTCGAGCGCGCGCGCCGCGTTCATGCCGCGCGTACGCCGTTCATCGCGGAGATCCTGGAGCCCCTGCCGAACAGCGTCTCGGTGCGCGAAGGAGAGTGCCTCGACGAGCCGACGCTGGTCGTCAACCGATGCTGCGTTCGCAAGCGCGATGGTCTCGGCGCGTGCGATGGCGTTCTCCCACTCTTGGGCGAGCAGCGCGGCATCTGCGGCGAGGCGATCGAACGCGGCCGTGAGCGGTTGGGGCGATCCATCTCCGCCTCGAGTGGCCGAGAGCGCTTCCCACGCCTGCCCCGCTGCGAGCGCGCGCCGAGCAAGCTGCACCGACAGCGGGCTGCCTTGCAGATTGGCCTCGCCCGCCAGCTCGACCTGCCGCCTCATGAAGTTGGTGATGGCAGTGAGCGCGGCGGGTGTTCGTGCATCGAGCATGGATTCAGGCAGAAGCGCGAGTTCAGCCGTCATGGTTCGCGCCGGCTCTGCCGCGTGCGTCGCGGCGCGTTCGAGACGCAAACGCAGGATGCGCTGCGCATCGAACTTGCTCCATGACTCCCACTGCTCGCGCGAGGGCAGGGCAGTCGCGCGGATCGCCTGCGCGGGGCTGGGCGCGAGGAAGTCGGCGGCTGTGCGCGCCATCTCGGCAGTCGCGCTCACTCGGTTGCCGGGATCGAGCCCTGCGCGGCGCGCAGCAGCGTCGAGATCCGTCAGTCGCTGCGCAGCATTCGCCGCTTGCTGGGCGAACGATGCGCGTTCCTCGGGTCCTGCAGCCAGCGCCTGCTGCAAGAATCGGCGTATCTGAAGCGCCTCAAGCTGCGCGAGTGATGCCGGTCGCGTGGGCAACTCCGGGAAACGGTTGATGGCCAAGCCGAGCGTCTCTTCGAGTTGCGCCTCGCGTCCCGCAGGGTCTGCGCGGTCGAGTGCGAGTTCGATGTCGAGCGCCGCCTGCATCGCCGGAAGCGAGACGGGTTCCTGCGACGCCGCGAGTGCAAGCGCACGGTACGCATCGGCAGCCTCGGGCCACATTCGCGCAGCCACCACTGCGTCCGCGATCGTTTCGAGAGCGGCGACCTGCGCGGTGGCGTTGCGTGTTTGAGTGGCGTGTGGCGCGAGGCGGGCGAGCGCGGCGCGGTCCGCGGGATTCGCCAGCAGAGCTTCGCGCGCGAGGGCAACCTCGGCAAGCGGAGGAAGATCGCCGTACGCAGGTTGTCCGCGAGCGGCGCCAGCGATGCGTTCGAGCACCGCGCGCCGAACGCCCGCGCGCTCCGAAGCCTGCGCGCGGTCGAGCGTGTCGATCCAGGGGCGCAGCGTCAGTTCAGTGGTCGGTGACTTGCCGAGCGTTCCTCGGGTGCGCACGATCGCATCCGCCACGAGCAGCCGAAGCGGCGTCGAGAGTCCTTGCACAGCATGCAGCGCGGTGAGCTGACGAACGGCCTCCTCACCGCGGCGCTCGTTCACGAGGCAGTCGCAGCTGAGGAGCCGCGCGAGGACAGTCAGCGTCGGATCACGCGCACCAATGATGCGTGCGGCGGCGTACCGCGCGGCATCGCACTGCGCCGCCACCGCAGCCGCAGCAACCTCCGCAAGATCGCTCTCCGGGCGCAGGCGAGGCGGAAGTTGAGGGCGCAGCTCGGTGAGTTCGCGCAGGAGCGCGGCGCCCTTCGCGGGTCGCTCCCGACTCGCCGCCGCCGAGTCGCTGCTCCGCTCCATCGCAAGCAGCATGGCGCGCACGGCGGCGCGCAGGAATGGACGACGCGCACGCGCATCGCTGTCGAGGCGCTGCGCGAGCGGCGTTGCAGCGGGAACGCTGTCCGGCGGGATGGACGCGGCGCGCGCGTCGGCGGTATCGAGCAGGGCGAGCACGCGGTCGAGCGCAGCTCGTGCCCTCGGCACGAGCGCGGACCCCGACGACCCTGCGATCGCATCCGCACCGCCATCCGCGCCGAAGAACGCGAGCGAGAGTTCGTCCTCCGCCGCATCGCCGATCCAGAGCACCGAGAAGGGATCACGCGTGTCGCGCGCCACCAGCGCGGCTCGCGTCGTGCGCAATCGATCGAGCGACTGCAACCGCTCGGGGAGCGAGAAAGCATCGCTGCGCAGCGTGGCTCGCTCGCGCGCGATCGCGCGGAGCAGTGCCTCGGTCGACTGCGGATCACGCGCCGGCTCGGTTCGGTCCAGATCATCCAGCGCGCGCAGCAGGGCGAGATCGCCGATGCCGCGGAGAAAGTCATCTTCCGCAAGTCGCTGTGATGCGGTGTCTGTCGGGGTGGACTGCACCGAAGCGGAAGCCGCAGCGAAGGCGATGGTGGCGCCCGTCGGCGCGATCAGGGTGAACGCAGCCGCCGCGGCGAATGCACTCCGTGCCAGTGGGCGTGGCGGCAAGGACCTGCTCATGCACCACTCCGTGCAAAACCGATGTTGCGGAATCCGGCGCGCACGGCTGCGTTGAACGCGTCGACGGCATCCTGCCAGCCGCAGTCGCTCGTGGGCGCGATGAGCACGGGATGGTCCGCCACAAAGAGCCCCGCGTTCGCCGCGTCCGGAGCGGCGCCTCGCCGAACGAGCATGAGTGTCGCTGCCAGTGCATCCAACGATGCGGGGCGTTCACGCAGCCCATCCGCCTGCACGTCGATCGGCACTGCATCGCCCGCGCGCGCACCGACGCGGATCACGAGCGCACGCTCCTGCAGCGCCAGCGGATCTGCGGTGCGTCCGCGCTGCGGCAAGTCCAGCGTGTACACCGCTTCGTTGCGCTCGAAGCGCACCGTGCACACAAAGAACACCAGCAGCAGAAAGACGACGTCGATCATCGGCGTCATCGCAAGGCGCACGCGAGTGCCGTGCATGGCGCGGGCGGCGTTCATGGCGTGCCACCCTCCGCCTGCAGCGCGCAGACACGGATCGTCACTCGCGTTCCCACCTGTGCTGCTGCGGCGGTGATCGCATCGATGGCGGGTTCGACCTCGCGGTACGCAAGCGAACGGTCCGCCCGAATGTCGACGGGCACCTGCGGATCACTGCGCAGGCGCTGCGCGATCGCGGATGCGAGTCGGTCGAGCCCCGAGGCATCGGTCGCAAAGCGCTCGCCACCGAACGTGAGGAGCGCGCTGCCACCTTGCGCAAGCACATTCACCGCGAGACGGCGCCCAGCGCCAGCGGGAGTCGCGGCAACATCGTTCGGTTGGGGCAAAGGGATCGCGGGAAGTTGTTCGCCGCTCATGCGCGCAACGAGTACGAAGAAGACGATCAGCAGGAACGCCAAGTCGATGAGCGGCGTGAGATCCGCATCGATCACCGAGATGCGCGCGACCGCCGGCTTCACCGCGCCCCGCTCCCCACTTCGGGCGCATCCTTGGCGGCGTGAAGGACGCTCTCGAGCGTGCTCGCCAGCGCCGCGTCCACGCGGTTGCGAAGCAGCGCGTAGGCGAGGAGCGCGGGGACCGCGACCACGAGTCCCCAGAACGTGGTCACGAGCGCCGTGCCGATGCCGCCGGCGAGCAGCGCAGGGTCCGCCTGTCCGCCCGACGCGGCGACCGCCTGGAACGCAACGATCATGCCGTAGACCGTGCCGAAGAGCCCGACCATCGGGCTGATCTGCGCGAGCACATGCAGCGGTTCCAGCGTGCGGAATCGACGCGCGGCGCACTCGACCGCGGTGCGTTCGGCGGCATCGACGAGTTCGCTCCGACCGCGCATCCATGCCTCGGACGCCGCACGCGCGATGCGCCCAGCGTCACACGGCAGCGCAGCAGCGGATTCGAGCGCTGCGCGTCCGCCGCCGCCGCCGCCGAATGCGGCGAGCGCCTTCGGCGGCGCGATCGCCGCTGTCCGATGCGCGAGCGCGCCCGAGATGATCATGCCGACACTCACGAGACTCATCGCGATGAGGATCCAGATGATCGCGCTGCCGATCCACTCCGTTCGCACGGAGCCATCGGGCATCGTGCTCGCGGAGTAGAAGAACACGCGGGCGCCATCGAGTGAGGTCAGCAGCGGGGGGGCGAGCGATGAGCAAAGGTCGGTGGCGTACGGCGCAAGAAGCACTGTTGAAAGAGTGACTGTCATCATGGATTCGTTTCCGTGGTCTGTGCGGGCGGGATTGGTGCGTCGGGATCGCGCGCGATTGCCTCGGCGCGCTCCTGCAGGGAGCCGAGGCCGAAGGAGCGTGCGCCCTGCGCTGCGGCAACGGCAAGTCGCCGCGCGGAGCGAGCGTCGTGGTCATGGTTGAGAGAAATCTCCGCAGCGGCGAGCAGTGCGGCGGGCGATGCCTCGTGCAGCGGATGCGCGAGCCCGATGCGCAGGAGCGCCACGCGCGCCGCCGCGATGTCGCCTGATTTGGCGCGTTCCACCGCGGCTGCAACGCCGCGCGTTAGTTCATCGTCGAGCGCAAGCGATGCATCGCCCGTCGCGCGCAGATCCGTCAAGCGCGGCAGGAACCGATAGGAACCCGCCATGCCATGCTCGCGCGCAACGAGTTCAAGCGCGCCAAGCGGCTCCTGCTGCATCAGATGGATGCACGCAAACAGCACAGGGCGCCGACCCGAACGCGCATCCCGCGGATTCAGCGCATCGAGTTCCGCGAGGAGCACATCACGATCGCGCGTCGTGTCGCCCGCACCAAGCAGTCCCGCACTGACGATCACGACCGTGTCGGGTTTCAGCGCGAGCGCAGCACCCACGGCACGCGTCGGATTGCTCCCGCCCGATGGGATGATCTTGTCGATCAGCCACGCCTTCAGCTGATCGCGACCACGCTGCCCGAGCGTTGCACCCGCGCGGCGCAGCGCATCTCCTTCGGGCAGGATCGCATCGCCCGCCTGAAACGGAATGACGGCGAACTGCTGTTCATCGCTGAGCCTGCCGATTGCCTCGATGACCGCATCGACCGCGGCGGGATAGCAGCCGATCATCGATCCGGATGCGTCGAGCAGGAACACCACGCGCCTGACGGTGGGCAGTCGAATGCCCGCCATCGCGAACATCGTGGATGGAGTCTGGAGTGGGCGCGCCACCATCGGCAGCGTTGCGGTGAGCGTGTCGCGCTGCAACTCCGCGGAGGATTGCATGCGCGCGGCGGTGTCGCTCGCGGATTGCACAGCGATCGCTGCGGTTGCGGCGGATTCTCGGGTCGGCAGAACGGCTGCCTGCACCGCAGGGGGTTGCGGTGCGGACTTCACGGCGGGCGTGCTCTCGAAGAGGAACGCCGCCCCATCCCCGAGCATCGCCTCCTTCCGTTCCGCTGGAAGCAGTGCAACGCCCGCCGACAGCAGCAACAGCGCAAGCAGCGCATGCGCCGCAGCGGACAGCGCCCACGACACGGCAGTCCTCCCTCGCATCCGTCACTCCTTGTCCGCGGCGCGACCATCGCCGCCCGCCTTGCGTCCGCCACCACCGCCCTTGTTGCCCGCGCCCTTCGCACTTCGCCCGCCACCACCGCCAAGCACCGCATCCACACTGAGCGCACCGCCGCCGAGCAGCAGCAGATTCGCGCACAAGATGAAGAGCGCGAGATGCGCACCCGCATGCACGAGCAAGGCGCCATCGAGCGACCAGTAGCCGCCGCGAAGCGCGGGCACGCAGTCCACCCAGAAGGCCGTCGCGCTCAGCAGAGCGAGGAGCGCGGCGGTGATTCGTGTGAACGCACCCGCACCGACGAGCACGCTGCCGACGAGGAGAAGGCCCGCCGTCACCCAGCCCGCGAGCGCAGGCGCGGGCAGCCCAGCTTCGTCCGCGGTCAGCGAAACTCGGTAGAGCGCGCGCCCTTCGCTGATCGGCGCGCCTGCAGCGGTCGCCGTCGTTGGTGCAGCCTGCGGTGCAGCCGAGTTGCCGGGCAGCGTGGAACGCACCTTCGAGAAGTCCACGCCCGTCGTCGTGATGCCGATTCCCTGCAGTCGAGCGGACTCTGCGGCTGAGAATGAGACGGTCGAGAACGCGAGTCGCCAGCCGAGAGGCAGCAGCACGGCCACGATGAGGAGACGCGTCAGCAGCGGCATCACTTTCGTGGCAGCGGTCTGCGCAAGGCCCATGCGTATCATCGTACGAAGCACGCGTACACAGCGGGTGTGGCGGAATTGGCAGACGCGCTGGATTTAGGTTCCAGTGGGGCAACCCGTACAGGTTCAAGTCCTGTCACCCGCATCGTGCCGCGCTAGCCTTGCCCCCGAATGAGCGACTGGAACTCCGATTCGTGGCGAGCGCGCCCCGCGCAGCAGCAGGTGCTCTGGCCGGACCGCGCCGAACTCGACCGCATCATCGCCGAGATCAGGGAACTGCCGCCGCTCGTCACGAGCGGCGAGATCGCGGGGCTCAAGTCGCAACTCGCGGAGGCGGCATGTGGTGAACGGTTCCTCCTGCACGGCGGCGACTGTGCGGAAAGTTTTTCCGATTGCAACTCCTCTCGCATCGCCAGTCAACTGAAGATCCTGCTCCAGATGAGCCTCGTGCTCACGCATGCCTCGCGCAAACGCGTCATTCGCATCGGGCGTTTCGCTGGGCAATACGCGAAGCCGCGTTCGAGTGACACGGAGACGCGCGGCGGCACGCAACTGCCGTCCTTCCGCGGCGACAACGTGAATCGCCCAGACTTCACCGCGGAAGCGCGCCGCCCCGAGCCACGACTGCTCCTGCGCGGCTACGCGCGTTCCGCGATGACGCTGAACTTCATCCGCGCGCTCGTGGATGGCGGCTTCGCGGACCTGCACCATCCGGAGCAGTGGAACCTCGACTGGGTCAGCCACTCGCCGCGCGCCTCCGAATACAAGCGCATGGTCGACTCCATCGGCGAGGGACTCCGCTTCATGGAAACGCTGGCGGGCGTTCGCGTGCATCAGTTGCAGCGCGTCGACTTCTACACGAGCCATGAGTGCCTGCTGCTCGATCTTGAGTCCGCGCAGACGCGCGCGGTCCCGCGCCGCGATGGCGTGTGGAATCTCTCGACGCATTTCCCGTGGTTGGGCGCGCGCACCTCGCAGGTGGACGGCGCGCACGTCGAGTACCTGCGCGGCATCGCGAATCCGATCGCGGTCAAGGTCGCGCCCGAGACCACGCCACAGCAGTTGACGCAACTCTGCGAGCGGCTCGATCCGCATCAGGAGCCTGGTCGGCTCACGCTCATCCACCGACTCGGCGCGCGGCGCGTCGGTGAACTGCTGCCGCCGCTGCTGCGTGCGGTCACGGCGACCAAGCGCAAGGTGCTGTGGGTGTGCGATCCGATGCACGGAAACACGGAGATTGTTTCGGTGGCGGGCGCGGACGGGCAGCAGGTGCCCGTGAAGACGCGCGCGTTCGAACACATCCTCAGTGAACTCGAGGAGTCCTTCGACCTGCATCGACGCGAGGGGACCAACCTCGGCGGCGTTCACTTTGAGATGACGGGGGAGAATGTCACCGAATGCACGGGCGGCGCGCGCGGACTTGCGGGAGGCGATCTCCTTCGCTCCTATCAGACTGCGCTCGATCCGCGGCTGAACTATGAGCAGGCACTGGAGATGGCGTTGCTTGTCGCGCGCCGTATGTGAGCGCCCACGCGCCCACGCGGTTATCCTCCTCCGCCCATGTCAGGACCTTCCAGACGCGTGCTGATCACCGGTGTCGGACCGGTGTCGGGCTTCGGCATCGGCATCGATGCGCTCTGGGATGGACTGTGCAGCGGCGCGACGGCGATCCGCCCGATCACCGCGTGGAACGCCTCGGGGTTCAGCAGCACGGTGGCGGCCACGATCGCGCCTGAGCAACTCGATATCCGCGCGATCGTTCCCAAGAGCTATCGCAAGGCAACCAAGGTGATGGCACGCGACATCGAGATCGCCGTGGCGGCGGCCGCAAGCGCCGTGCAGTCCGCGGGTCTCGTGACGCGCGGCACTGCGGAGGGCGCGACGCCGACCATCCCGCCGGCGCGCGTCGGATGCCAGATCGGCGCTGGTCTGATCCCCGCCGACTCCGACGAGTTGGCGGTCGCGATGCAGTCCTGCCAGACCGCCGATGGTTCGTTCGATTGCGGCGAGTGGGGGCGCACCGGCATGAACAATCTGACGCCGCTCTGGCTGCTGAAGTATCTGCCCAACATGCTCGCGTGCCACGTCACGATCATCCATGACTGTCAGGGTCCGTCGAACACGATCACATGCGCAGAGGCATCGGGCGGGCTGTCCATCGGCGAAAGCATGCGCGTGATTCGCCGCGGCGACGCGGATGCATGCCTCTCGGGCGGCGCCGAGAGCAAGGTGAACTACATGGGTCTGCTGCGACAGACATTCGCGCAGCGACTCGCGCGCGTGCCGGAGGGGGGCGATGGCGCGGCGGCGGTTCGTCCGTTCGATCCATCCGCCGATGGAACGGTGCTCGGCGAGGGCGGCGGTCTGCTCATCGTGGAGAGCGCCGAGAGTGCGAAGTCGCGCGGCGCGACGGCGTGGGCGGAGCTTTGCGGCTTTGCGGCAACGCAGTGCCGCTGCGAGGACACGGTGGGCGTTGATCTCGCAAACACCGGTGATGACATCGCCGCTGCTGTCGAAGGTGCGTTGCAGCAGGCTGGCGTTCGCGCCGATGAAGTGGATGCGGTGGTACCAATGGGCAGCGGCATCGCGTGCGTCGATGCGGCGGAGGCGCATGCGGTTCGGCAGATTTTCGGTGCCCGCGCGGCATCGCTGCCGCTCGTGACGGTCGCGCCGCAGGTCGGCATCGTGGGTGCGGGCACGAGTGCGCTCGCCGCATGCGTCGCAGCGCGTTGTCTGCGCGAGCAGCGTTTGCCTGCGCGGCTCTCGACGGGCGGCTCCGCGAAACTCGGTGTGGATGCGGATGCGCGTGGAGCCATGGCGGCAACACTGCGTCATATCGTCGTCACCACCACAGGGCTCGGCGGACAGAGCGCTGCGATGGTGCTCGGGAGGATCGCATGAACGCCGCACGCCGAAGCGACGCCGAGCGCGTGGTGGTCACCGGCATGGGTTGGGTCACGCCGCTCGGTCACGATCTTGAGACGGTCTGGTCCGCCCTGATGCGCGGCGCGTGCGGCATGGCGCCCATCACGCGCTTCGACGCGCGCACGTTCCCGACGACCTTCGCGGCGGAAGTGAAGGATTTCGACGTGCGACCGTTCGTCCGCGACATCGCTCTGCACAAGAATGCGGGCATCAACTCGCAGTTTGCGCTCGGCGCGGCGGCGCAGGCGTGGAAGCAGGCGCAGCTCCATCAGACCCCACCCGCGAACGCGCGGCGCGTGGGGATGTATCTCGGCGCAGGCGAGGGGGTCATCGACACGATGAACTATCTCGCCGCGAACATCCGCTCGTGGGATGCGTCGCAAGGTCGCACGGATGGCGCGACATGGGCGAAGCTCGGTCACTCGCTGCTGCAGGCAGCGTGCGAGATCGAGCAGGAGCCGAACATGCCGCTCGCGCACATTGCCCGCGAGTTCGATGTGCGCGGACCGACATCCAACTGCCTCACGGCGTGCGCCGCGAGCACGCAGGCGATCGGCGAAGCGTGCAGCATTCTTCGCGGCGGCGAAGCGGATGTCATGATCGCCGGCGGCGCACACACCATGATCCACGTGCTCGGCGTGACGGGATTCAATCGACTGACCGCCCTGAGCACGAGCACCGGCAATCCAACGAAGGCCAGCCGTCCCTTCGACATGACCCGCGGCGGATTCGTCATGGGCGAGGGTGCGGGCATGCTCATCCTGGAAACCCTCGCGCACGCGCGGCGCCGTGGTGCGAAGCCCCTTGCCGAGGTGATCGGATTCGGGTCGAGCGCCGACTCCTATCGCATCACCGACATCGAGCCGGAAGGGCGCGGCGCTGCCGCTGCCATGCTGCAGGCGCTCGGGCAGGCGGGGATTGATCCGCACGCGCGCGGCAGCGACGGGCGTCCGCTTGTTCACTACATCAGCGCGCATGGCACGGGCACCAAGGAGAATGACTCGATCGAGACGCTCGCGGTGAAGCGCGTCTTCGGCGATCTCGCGAAGGAAGTGCCGATGAGTTCGGTCAAGAGCATGCTCGGTCACCTCATCGCGGCTGCAGGTGCCGTCGAGTTCATCACCTGCGTGATGGCGATCGAGCGAGGCATGTTGCCTCCCACGATCAACTATGCGACGCCCGATCCTGAATGCGATCTTGACTACGTGCCCAACACGCCGCGCGCCTCGGTGGTGCGCACATGCCTCTCCAATTCGTTCGGCTTTGGTGGACAGAACGACACGGTGTGCGTGACGGCCTTCGAGGGCTGAGATGCGCGGCTCCCCGATGCGGCGCGCGGGCGTATTCCTGCTTGTGGCGGGCGCGGCGCTGCTGCTGTTCGCGGCCGCCGGTCTCATCCTCGCATCGCTGCCTCCGCGCGGTTGGCAGGACCCGCTGCAGATTGCAGCGGATCCGACGAGCGCCGACCGCGCACGGAGCCTCGAGCAGAATCTCGCCGCCGCTGTCTCGCGTATCCGCGAGCCGAATGCGCGCTGGGCGGTTCGCATTCATGCGCACGATGTGAACGCCTGGCTCGCCGTTCGTCTGCCACAGTGGCGTTCACATGATCCTTCCTTTGCGTGGCCGCTGGAGGGCGTTGCAGCCGAGGTGCGCTGCGACCCCGGTTGCATGACCCTGCTGCTCGAGACGGGCGGGCGCATCTTCAGCTGCGATGTGGTGCCGAGCGTGGAGGGGGGCGCCGTTCGGCTGCAGCCTGCACGCGGAGCGATCGGGCGTCTGCCCGTGCCATCGGGCGGTGCAATCGCCTGGCGCTTCCTCGACGGAGAGACTGCCGCGCAGAAGCAGCTGCCCACGCTTCATCCGCTGCACGATGGGCGGACGGTCGAGATCTGTGCGGTCGATGTGGTGGACGGCGCCATCGAGATCGAGTGCATCACGCGATCCGCTGCCTCGGCTGCGGACGGTCGCTAGGATGCGCTGCCGCTCGGCGCACAAGAGGACTCATCCACGCGTCAACTCATCATGCCCCACCTGACCATCAACGGCGTTCCACTCGAGTTCACGAAGGGCCAATCGATCATCGATGTGGCGCTGCAAGGTGGCATCGAGATCCCGCACTACTGCTACCACCCTGGTCTTTCAGTTCCTGCGAACTGCCGCATCTGTCTTGCGGAGATCAGTCAGCCCAATCCGAAGTCGGGGCAGCTCGAGAAGATTCCCAAGCTGATGCCCACCTGCCACACGCCCGCCGCGGAGGGCATGGTCGTCACCACCGAAAGCCCCAAGGCAGTCGCAAACCAGAAGGCGGTGATGGAGTTCCTGCTCATCAACCATCCCGTGGACTGCGCGGTGTGCGATCAGGCAGGCGAGTGCCACCTGCAGGACTACTCCTACGAGTACGGGCGCAGTCACTCGCGTTTCCAAGAAGACAAGATCAAGAACCCCAAGAAGGACGTCGGCGAGCACGTGCTGCTCTACAGCGACCGCTGCATCATGTGCACACGCTGCGTGCGTTTCACGAAGGAGGTCACGCAGACCCATGAGCTGATGGTGGAGGGGCGCGGCGGAACGGAGATGATCGATGTCTTCCCGGGCAAGGGACTCGACAACGAGCTCTCAGGCAATGTGGTCGATCTCTGCCCCGTCGGCGCACTGCTGGACAAGGACTTCCTGTTCCAGCAGCGCGTGTGGTTCCTGAAGAAGACGCCGTCGATCGATGGCATCACGGCAAGCGGCGACAACATCTCGGTCGAGCACAACGAGGGAACGGTCTACCGCGTGAAGCCGCGGACGAACCTCGAGGTGAACCAATGGTGGATCACCGATGAAGTGCGCTACGGCTGGAAGTTCGTGCACAGCGAGCAGCGGCTGACGATGCCAGTGGTGCGGGGGAAGCCGGCGTTCGACCGTGAAGATCCGAGTGAAGCGTGGCAGACTTCGCTCGCGCGCGCGGTGGAAGTCTTGCAGGCTGGTGCGCGCAGCGGCCGTTTGGCAGCGCTGATCTCGCCGATGCTCTCCTGTGAGGACGCGTTCCTGCTCGGTCGATTCGTGCTCGGGCTCGATCCATCCGCCGTGTTGGGTGTCGGTCCCGTTCCGCGCAGCGGGCAGGATCGGACGCTTGCGGGCGGATTCACCATCCACGCGGAGAAGGCGCCCAACGCACGCGGTGTGCGGCGCGTCCTTGAGGCACTCGCTGCATCGCAGCCCGCGCGCAAGATGCCGGCGGGCGCGGCGCATGTCACGGATGCCGAGGGCTTTGTCGCCGCGCTGACGACAGCCGGCGCGGGCACCGTGCTGGTCACAGGCAACTACCCAAGCGCGTGGGTCACCGAGCCGATGGGTGCGGCGCTCGCGACACGGCGGCTGGTGCTGATCGATACGCTGCCGACACGCTTGAACTCGCACGCTGAAGTGCTGCTTCCCTCGGCAACATGGATCGAGAAGGCAGGCTGCTTCGAGAACGCCCGCGGTCGCCTCCAGTCTTTCGAGCGCGCGATCCTTCCGATCGACTTCGCCAAGAGCGAAGCGCAGATCGCGCTCGAACTCGGCGCACGTGCCGGGCAGTCCGTCGACGACGCATTCGATGCCGCCCGAACGCGCACGCAGATGGCGCAGGTGAAGGGGCTCGAGGCGTTCGTGTCGCAGGTGTGCCACCCGCCCGTTGCAGCGGGGCGCGCAAGCGACATGGTCACGGCCGATCTGTGACGCGCGGCGTTTGCGGCGCAACAACGAGGTTCCCTGGCCATGCAGCCGGTGCAGCACGCTGACTTCCATCATCTCAGCGGATTGAAGCGCGCCCAGCGCGTCTGGTCCCTCGCGTGGCCGACCGTCGTCACGATGACCAGCTACACCGTGATGCAGTTCATGGACAGCCTCATGGTGTCGCAACTCGGGGGACTCGAACTGGCCGCGCAGGGCAACGGCGGCGTGTGGGCGTGGACTGCGATGGCGTTCTTCTATGGCGTGATCACCATTGTCAACACATTCGTCTCGCAGTGTGTCGGGCGCGGCGAGTCGCAGCGCGCCGCTGGCTACGCGTGGTGCGGCGTTTGGTTTGCCGTGTTCAGTTGGGGCATCCTCCTGCTGCCGATGGCGGTGTGGGGGCTGCCGACCGCGTTCGAAGCGATGGGACATGAACGCGCGCTCATCGAACTTGAGACCTCGTATGGCCGCGTGCTGCTGCTCGGCGCGGCGCTGAACCTCGCCGGAAAGTCGATCGCCAACTTCTTCTTCGGCATCGGTCGCCCCAAGGTGATCACCATCTCCGCCATCACAGGAAATGTCGTGAACGTGATTGGCAACTATGTGCTGATCTACGGTGAGGAAGGACTTCCCGCGCTCGGCTTGCCGGGAGTGCCCGGCGTGTCGCCGATGGGAGTGCAGGGCGCGGCGATCGCCACGGTGATCGGCATCTGCGTGGAGAGTGCAATCCCCGCGTTCGTGTTTCTCGGTCCGCAGATTGCGCGGCAGTACGGCACCCGATCGGCGTGGCGCATCGATGTGGGCGGCATTCGGGATCTGATCCGCGTCGGCTGGCCCGCGAGCCTCCAGCAGGGCAACGAGATGGTGTGCTGGGCAATCTTCATGACGGTGCTCGTCGGGCGATTCGGCACGGAGCACCTCGCGGCGGGCTGGATCGTGCTGCGGTACATGCATCTGTCGTTCATGCCTGCGGTCGGATTCTCCGTGGCGACCACAACGCTTGTCGGGCAATGCATCGGTGCACGCGAACCGGACCTCGCTGCGAAGGCCGCGCACACTTCGCTCTGGATGGGTGTCGTCTACATGTCGATCTGGGGAGCACTAATGATGCTGCTGCGTGAGCCGATGGTGCGCATCTTTCTTGGTGCGGGGGAGTCCGGAGCCGATCTGGAGCGCATCGTCGCAATCGGATCGTCGGTGATGATCCTCGCCGCGGTCTTTCAAGCGTTCGATGGCATCGGCATCGTGTACCTTGGCGCACTGCGGGGCGCGGGCGACACGCTCTGGCCCGGGCTGGTCACCGCCGGGCTCAGTTGGATACTGGTCGTGGGCGGCGGTTGGGGATGCGCGGTGGCGTTCCCACGGTGGGGCTCGTGGGGACCGTGGGCGGGCACCACGCTCTACATCGTTGCGCTCGGCGCAGCGCTCGCGTGGCGCTTCGAGCGAGGTCCATGGCGCAACATCCGACTGCAGATGACCGCACGCGGCGCTGCGGGGGATGCCGCGGCGCAAGGTGATACTGCGCTATGATGTTGCGTCTGAGGCGTCTGTGAGGCGCCCACGTTCTTTCCAACACCGAAGAGCTTTTTGACCACCATGACTTCATTCACCACGTTGCCACTTCATGCTGGCGATCCTGCGAAGGCCAAGCCACACCTCGACCGTGCGCAGCAGTGCGAGACATCGGGCGACCGCGACGCAGCCATCGAGTCGTACCGCAAGGCGCTTGACGAGCATCACGCAGTGGACACCATCTTCGCGCTCGCTCGCCTGCTCGACCGCGTTGGCGAAGACGAGGAGGCGGTCGAGTTGTACGAGCGCATCTGCTTCGGACAGAAGCCGCCTGTGAACGCGCTCATCAATCTCTCCATCCTGTACGAAGACATGAACGAACTCACGCGTGCGGAGCGATGCCTGCGCCGCGTCGTGGATGAGTACCCCACGCACCCACGCGCTCGGATGTACCTGAAGGATGTCACCGTTGTGACCGAGTTGACGGTCGATGCCGACGCCCAGCAGCAAGAGGTTCGCAAGAACCTGATCCTCAACACGCTGATCACAGACTTCGAACTCAGCGGTCGTGCGCGCAACTGCCTGAAGAAGGTGGATATCCGCACGCTCGGCGACCTGCTGCGGATTACCGAAGCGGAACTGCTTGCGTTCAAGAACTTCGGCGAGTCGAGCATCAGCGAGATCAAGGCCGTGCTCGCCGCGCGCGGTCTGCGGCTTGGGCAGGCACTTGAGGGCGGTCAGGATCAGGCGTACCGCAAGGAGTACCTCGAGTATCTCAAGGGGCAGCATGACGAAGCCGTGCTGCTGATTTCAGTGTCCACCATGGAACTCAGCGTCCGCGCGAAAAAGGCCATCACGCTGCTCGGGGCGCACACGCTGGGCGAACTGGCGTGCCGCACCGAAGCGGAACTGATGGGACTGAAGAACTTCGGTCTCACAAGTCTCGACGAGATCAAGGCGCAGTTGGCCCTCCATGGTCTGTCGCTCCGTCCGCTCGAGTGATCCGTGCGGATGCGCGAGGCTCTGATGCATGGGCACCGTGCCTGCATCGGCCTGAGCGCACTGCTGATCGCTGCGTGTTCATCCCCCGATCCTGTTCGACCTGTGGCACCTGTGCGCCCGGTGGCTGTGGAGCAGTCCACATCGGCGCAGGTCACGCAGGGTTCTCCCGAACAACCGCAGCACGCGGAGCAGTCCGCTGCCACGGAGCCACCTGCCGCACCGAAGCCACCGCCACCCAAGCCGCTTCCAACACCGCCCACATCGGAGCCGATGGTGGCAATCCGACTCGCAGCGCTTCCTCTGGCGCAGCCCGTGGTCTTGAAGCCATCGGGCAAGGTGCGGATTTTCGGCGATGGGGGTGGGATCTCCGCGGCGTGGACAACGGAGGGAACTTTGACGGTACGCCTGCTGCCCGATGGCTGGAAGGTGTCGCGATCCGGTGGCGGTGCAGCGCCGAGCGAGCGTGTCTTCGCGCGTGGACCGCTGCTGATCGAGCCACTCACCAAGGCAGGTGACATCCGCTGGAACGACCGGGACTGGCCTGGTGAGATGCGACTGCACGCCACCGAGGAAGGCATCGACCTCGTCATGAGTGTTGGCATGGAGTCCTATCTGCCGGGCGTGATTGCAAAGGAGCTGTACCCATCGTGGACGCCTGCCGCGTACCGAGCGCAGGCGATCGCCGCTCGCAGCTACGCCACGGTGGAGTCCGACCGCTGGGAGGGTCGGCGCCACTACGACATGGTGGCAGGTCAGTTGAGTCAGGCGTGGATTGGCGCGACCGACAATGCGAAGGCAAATGATGCCGTGCGGCAGACGCGCGGTCAGGTGCTCGTCGAGTCCGGCAGCGTGGTGCCCGCGTATTACTCGAGCGCCTGCGGCGGTCGCCCCGCGAACGCGTTCGGCACAGTGACGGACAATCCACATCACGACATCCCGAGCGTTTCCACGGGCGATGGTGCCGCACGCAAGGATGGGTGTTGCGGCAGTTCCTCGGCGGCATCGTGGAAGGTCGTGATTCCCGTGTCGGCAATCGTGACACGACTGCGTGCGTGGGGCGCTGCCAACGGACGCAGCGATCTCGCCAAGTTGGATGGACTTGCGCGCGTGGAGGCGGCTGATCGAAACGCGGCGGGGCGACCTGTCGCCATGCGTCTTCGACCCACGCGGGGTGCGGATCTCCAAATCCAGGCGGAGGATTTCCGCCGCGCGATCAATGCGGCGGGCGATGCGAAAACCAGCATCAAGTCCTGCGACTGCGAGGTCGTGATCCAGGGCGCCAACGCGACGATCACGGGCCGCGGCTTCGGGCATGGTGTGGGCATGTGCCAGCATGGAGCGGAGGCGATGGGACGCGCAGGACGGGACGAGCGCGCCATCCTTGGGCGCTACTATCCGAAAGCGTCCATCGTTCGGGCGTGGAAGTGACGCATGTTCACAGGGCTCGTTCCATCCACAGGCACGATCACGGATCTCACGCGGTCCGAGGCAGGCGTGCGTGTCGCGGTGGAGTGTCCGACCATCGCCGCGCGCGTGCAGATCGGTGATTCCGTCGCGGTGAACGGCATCTGCCTCACCGTGGCGTCGCTCGGCGGCGGTGTGCTGCACTTCGATGCCGTCGCGCAGACGCTCGGGCGAACAACGCTTGGTGCATGGCAGCGAGGCACACGTGTGCACCTTGAGCCCGCGCTTCGATTGGGTGATCCGATCGGCGGGCACTGGGTGCAAGGGCATGTCGAGGGCACCGGACAGGTGGAGTCCGTCGACCGCACCGATGGTCAGTGGCGCGTGCGGATCGCCGTTGACAGCACCGCCGAACAGCGCTGGGACGATGTCATCTGCGCACAGGGCTCGATCGCGGTGGACGGCGTGTCACTCACGATTGCCGCGTGCGGCAGCGGCTTCTTCGAAGTGGCGCTGATTCCACACACGCTCGAATGCACTGCGCTTGGCGGGCTCCGTGCGGGGGATCGAGTCAATCTCGAGGCAGATCCGCTGGCGCGTCTGGTGGCGCGCGCCGTTGCGCAGCACCTCGCGCGTCGCTGACCTCGCGCGCCGCTGACCTCACGGTCGCCACGCGCTGCACAGCAGCGTCACATCATCCACGAGCGGGAACATGTTGCGTTCCTCCTCAAGGCGACCCGTGATCGCATCCACGAACGCCTGCGGATCTTCAAGCGATGCGAACTCGTTGAAGACCTGCAAGTAGCGGCGGTTGGGAAGTCGAGGCGAGGATGCCCCCTGACCTTGTTCGGAGAACGCCTGCTCAAATCCGTCGGAGTACAGCAGCACCTTGTCGCCTGGTTGGAGTTGGATGTTCGCTTGCGAGAAGTGTTCATCCTTGAAGACGCCGAGCAAACCGCCCTGTGTCTCCACAGGTTCAAACAGTCCTCCGCGGCGCGCGTGCAGCAAGGGCAGATGACCTGCCGACGAGACGCTGAGCGCATGCGTTCGCGTGTCGACTACCGCATAGATCGCCGTCGCAAAGCGCGTCATGCGCGTGGAGCGCTGCAGCATCTCCGCATTGATGCGCGCGAGCGACTCCGAGGGCGGCAGCACTCGATACGAGTCTTCGCCGATCTCCTTCACCTGCAGGCTCCGCGCGATGACAAGCGTGAGCAGCGCAGCGGGCATGCCATGACCGACCGCGTCCGTGACAAAAAGGCCGAGGTGATGCTCGTCGATGCGAACGCTGTTGTAAATGTCGCCCGAGACGAATGCGGCAGGGCGCCAGAGCGCGGCGCTCGTCATGCCGCCGAGCGTCGGCAGGGTGCGCGGCAGGAACTCCTGTTGGACGGACGCTGCCAGTTGGAGTTCTCCGTGCAGCGTCTCCATCTCGCGGCGAAGCCCGCCAGAGAAACGCATGGCAGTCGCCGCATCGAGTTGCAGCAGTCGCACATCGCGCTGCCGCGCGACCAGCGCACGCAATGCCACGGCGAGATGATCCGGTCCATCATCGGCAGCGAGCGCGAAGGAGATGCCTGCGGGCAGGCGATGGGGCGGTGACTCCGCACACAGCGCAACGACAGGCAGCATGGAAGCGATGGCCTCCGCAACGGCGGTCAAACTGAGCAGTTCCTCGGTGGGCGCCCCGATCACCACCAGTGCGTGCGACTCGCGTACTGCCATCGCAATGCGTGCGGGATCGGGATCGGAGAGCGCCTTCGCCTCCATCCCGAAGCGCGTGACAAGCGTGCGCGCCACCTGCACATGGGCGTCGCTCGCCTGATGCGTCACGACCGCGATCCGCGGCGGGCCCAAATCGACTTCGCTGTCTGGCGCAGGGCTCGGCACGTGGGGGCGGATGGTACGAAGTACGATCGAAGTCATGGTGACACGACTGAGCGATGCACAGGTGGAGTCGCGCATGCCTTCCGTCGCAGCATGGAAACGCACGGGCGATCTCATTGAGCGGGAGTTCTCCTTCCCCGACTTTGTGGCTGCGATGCGGTTTGTCAATCGCGTCGCGGAGGAGGCGGAACGCTCACAGCATCACCCCGACATCCATGTGCTCTACAACCGCGTGCGCCTCGGCTACTCCACGCACGATGCGGGTGGACTCAGTGACCGCGACTTCACCGCGGCGGTCGCCGTGGACCGCATCTACGCGAGCTGACACTTCAGGTCTTCAGCCGAGCCCCTCACGAATGAGGGTCGCGCGCAGTTCGCGTTCGGTCTCATCGCCTTCGAGCGCTTGCGGGTGCAGCACGGAAAGGTGCGCAGGCTGAACCTGCAGAAGCAGTCGCTGGATCGTGGCAAGATCGGTCGGCAGCAGCCCCAGCACGGCTCCGAGCCGCACGCGGCACAAGTCCCGTACTGCGGACTCCGCCGAGATCAGCCGCGCGGAACGAAGCGTGGCGAGTGCGCGGTGCACCAGGTCCTCAATGCGCACGCGCGCCTTCTCCATCGCCGCGGTCCGTGCCTCCCGTTCATACTGCACGAGCCGCGGGAGCACCGAGCCATGGAACTCGTTGAGCAGCGCGTCGTCGGTCGCGCCGAGCGTGGTCTGGTTGGAGAATTGGTAGAGATCGCCGAGCGAATCTGATCCTTCGCCGTGGTAGCCGCGCACGGCGAGATGCAACTCACGCGCGGCACGCTTCACGCGTTCCAACTCCTTGAGGAGCGTGAGCGCCGGCAGATGCAGCATCGCACTGATGCGGATGCCCGAACCGACATTGGTCGGGCAGGCCGTCAGGAATCCCCACCGTTCGTGGAAGGCGAAGAGCAGCGTGCGCGCCAGGTCGCGCTCGACCCCGGCGGCGCGTTCAAAGCACTCGCGCGTGCAGGCGCCTGCGCCGATTGCCTGAATGCGCAGGTGATCCTCCTCGTTGATCATCATGCTGACATGCTCATCCGACGACAGCGCCAGTGCACGCGGCGCATCGAGCGACGCGAAGTGCTTCGACACGAGATGGCGCTCACAGAGGAGTTGGCGGTCGCGCGGGGTCGCCGTCTGCAAGTCGATCCAGCGCAGGTTGCAGCCCGCGTCAGCGTGCGGTCCGGACTGCTCGACGGCGCGGCGCACGAGCCGCATGACCTCCTGTCGGACAGGACCGCTCGCGCGCGAGGTGAAGGGAAACCCGCGCAGATTCCGAGCGAAGCGGACGCGGCTGGTGATGACCACATCGCTCTCGGGGCCGAGCTGCGTGAGCGCGGCGGAAAATGACTCACTCATCGCGCACCTGCGGCGCCGCGTCGAGAGCCTTCAATTCATCGCGCAGTTGTGCCGCGCGCTCGTACTGCTCCGCAGCGATCGCCTGCTCCAGTTCCCTCATCAACTTCGAACGCAGGTGCTGGACGCGCTCCGCGTCCTTCGAGGGTGCGGGCGAACGCCCGACATGGGCCGTGGCGCCCGCTTGCGCCCGTTCGATCACGTGCGCGATCATCGGCATGAACGAGTCGTAGCACGCGGGGCAGCCAAGCGAGCCTGACTTCTTGAACTCGCTGAAGGTGCATCCGCACGCCGTGCAGCGCGCCTGCTGCTGCCCCTTGCCGATCACGCCTTCGACCTTCACCACTCCGCCAAGCGCAGGCAGGATGTCCGCGAGCGGCTGCTGCGCCGGGACAGCGAGCCCCTTTTCGATGGCGTGTTCCGCACACAGATGCAGTTCCGTGGACTTGCCCCCTTGGATGATCACCTCGTGCACCACGGCGGGCTTGTTGCAGAGATCGCACTTCATGTGGAGACCGCCTTGCGGATGGCGGCGAGCTGCGTGAGCAGGGGATCGAGCTGCGTGAGCGGCAGAATGGTGCTGCGGTCGCTTGGCGATGACGCTGGATCGGGATGGCACTCGAGGAACACCGCATCCACGCCCGCGGCCACGGCAGCGCGCGCGAGCATCGGGGCGTGCTGGCCATGACCGCCACTTGTCTCACCCTCGCCAGGGCGCTGCGTGCTGTGGGTCGCATCCAGACACACGGGAACGCCGAGTGCGGCGAGATCCGCGAGAGCAACGAAATCGTTGACCAGCCGGTGGTAGCCGAAGAAAGTGCCGCGGTCGGTGAGCAGAATCTGCTGCGAACCCGCCTCCTGCACTTTGCCGATCGCGCCGCGCATCTCGGACGGCGCCATGAACTGTCCCTTCTTGATGTTGACGGCGCGCCCCGTGGCGCCCGCCGCCGCAAGCAGATCCGTCTGCCGACACAGGAACGCGGGAATCTGAAGGATGTCCACGGTGGCGGCGGCGCGCGCCGCCTGCGATGGCTCGTGGATGTCGGTCGTCAGTAAAACGCCGAACTCGCTGCGCACGCGCGCGAGCATCTCGCAGCCCGCATCGATGCCGGGCCCGCGCGGACTCCGCACGCTCGTTCGATTCGCCTTGTCGAAGCTGCCCTTGAAGATCGGCACCATGCCAAGCCGTGCGCATGATGTGCAAAGTGCATCAGCGATGCGGCGATGGATCTCGTGCGACTCGAGCAGACACGGTCCCGCAATCACGACCAGCGGACCCCGCGCGCCAGGGGATGTGCCCTTCGCAAAGAAACGGGAAAAGTCAAGCGGGATTTGCTTCATTCAGTTGTCCAAATAAGTGGGGCGCGACTGGAAATATCGACCAGTTCGCTTGAAGTGCCCTGAAATCTATCCGATTGTTCCTGCAGGTCTGCGATGGTGCGTGACCTGGAAGGAGCAAGGGAATGGGTGAAGGCGGATCCAACTGGTTTGCGGAAGAGTCCGGGGAGTTCACGGAGCATGTCGGAAACTGGCTCCGGGAATGGTATGCGCAGCGCAAGGTGCAGGTCGTCGCGCCACTCCAGCTCACGATCGATGGCAAGGCGTTCGCGCTCGACAACCTCTTCCGCATGATGCATCAGGATCCGTCGCGCGACCAGACCTTCGTGCGCTCCTACTTTGACCGCGTCTTCGAGGGGGACAGCATCGGCGCGACGCCGATCCCGTTCTCGGTGGCTCGGCATCGCATCATGCCGCGCATCCAGCCCGAGAGCATCTTCGAGGGAGTGAGTCGCGAGACGATCGCCCACATGCCGTGGGTGAATGGAACGGTCGTGGTGTTCGTGCTCGACATGCCCGAAATGACCGTCAGCATCTCCACCGAGCAGATGGTTCGCTGGGGCGTCTCGGTCGACGAACTGGAATCGGTGGCGCGCACCAACCTTGCAGTGCACACCCCCGAACTGCAGGCGCAGGTCATCACCAGCCATGATGGCGGACGCGCGGCACTCCTGTCACTGAAGGACGGTTACGACGCGGCGCGTCTGCTGCTCACCAAACTCCATGATCGTCTCTCGCGCGAACTGCGCGGCGACTTCTATGTCGCCACTCCAGCGCGCGATGTCTTCATTGCACTCTCGTATGGACCGGGGCCGTTCATCGACCGCGTCCGCACGCGTGTGGCAAGAGACTTTTCTCGGCTGCCCTATCCGATCACGAGCGAGTTGTTCATCGTGACCCGAGATGGGATCGCAGGGACAGCGGGCGTCGTCGCCTGACCGCGGCGGGGCGCAGGCGTACGCTTGCCGCATGAAGGTCGAACCCATTCTTGCCGAACTCAACCGCCAGCGCAACGATCTCCAGAAGGATCCGACCGACATCGAGTGGTTCGCACTGCACCACGCCTTCTGCTTCATCTCCTACCGCGTGGCGGAGTTCCAGAAGTATCTCGATGAGGTGGTGAAGCCAGGCGATCCGAAGCCCGAGTGATCGCGCGCCGCTGCGCATCGGGGCATGTGCGGATTACACTCCCGCGCTCCATGTCCGACGCGCGCGATTACAAGGCGACCCTCAACCTGCCCAAGACCGCCTTCCCCATGAAGGCGAACCTCGCGCAAGCGGAACCAGCCACGCTTTCACGATGGGAACGCGGCGGCGTTTTCGCCGCGGTGCGCACGGCGCGGACAGGTGCGCAGCCGTTCGTGTTCCACGATGGACCGCCCTATGCGAATGGCGACATCCACGTCGGCCACATGCTCAACAAGGTGCTGAAGGACATGGTGGTGCGGTCTGTGCTGCTCGAGGGCAACGACTGCCACTTCATCCCCGGCTGGGATTGCCATGGATTGCCGATCGAGCATCGCGTCATGACCGATCTGATCGCGGCAGGAAAGGCCGCCAAACTCGATGCGCTGCCCGAAGAAACGCGCCGCATGGCGATTCGCCGTGAGTGTGCGCAGTACACGGAGAAGGTGATCCGCAAGCAGTCGCAGCAGATGCAGCGACTCCTCACACTTGCCGACTATGGGGCGCCGTACTTCACGATGCAGCCCTCGTACGAGGCGGCGACCCTCGAGGTCTTCGCCGGACTCATCGAGCAGGGGCTGGTGTTCCGTCAGTTGAAGCCCGTGCACTGGTCGATCGCCAACCGCACGGCGCTCGCCGAGGCGGAACTCGAGTATGAGGAGCGCGAGGATCCGTCCGTGCATGTCGACTTCGAAGCGGTCGATCCTGCCGCTGTCGGTGCTGCGTTCGGCGTGGAGTGTGATTGCACGCCAAGCTTCATGATCTGGACGACGACGCCATGGACGCTGCCCGCGAATCTCGCGATCGCCGTTCATCCGCGGTACCGATACGCGCTTGTCGAGATGGACGGCGCGCTCACCATCGTTGCAACGGAGCTGCTGCCGAAGGTGCAGGCTGCGGTCGGCGCGTCAGATGTTCGGCGCATCGCGGAGGCGGATGGCGCGGCGCTGCTTGGACTTCGATATCGCCATCCGTTCTGTGCGCGCGAGGGGCGCATCGTCGGCGCCGACTATGTGACGCTCGAAGATGGAACGGGGCTCGTGCATACGGCGCCCGGGCACGGCGAGGACGATTACCGCACGGGACTGCGTGAATCGCTCGATATCTACTGCCCGGTGCGGGACGACGGCACCTACGACGACACGGTCCCCGAGTGGTTGCGGGGCAAGTCGGTCTGGGATGCGAATGCGCTCGTCATCGAGTCGCTCGAGCGCAGTGGGCATCTGGTGAAGGCGATCTCAATCCGCCACTCGTATCCGCATGATTGGCGGAGCCACACGCCCGTCATCTTCCGCGCTACCGAGCAGTGGTTCATCGGTGTGGATCGACCCGCACGCCGCAGCGGCGAGTCGCTGCGGAAGATGGCGATCGCTGCGGTCGAAACGCGTGTTGACTTCGTGCCCGCATGGGGGCGCAATCGGATGCGGGGGATGTTGGAGAGTCGGCCGGACTGGTGCATCAGCAGGCAGCGTGCGTGGGGGCTGCCAATCCCGGCGTTCCGCCTGCCAAGTGGCACGGCGTTCCTGACCGCTGCGAGTGTTCGTGCGGTGGCGCGCATCGTGGCGGAGAAGGGCAGTGACGCGTGGTTCACGCTGCCGCCCGCGGATCTGCTCGCGGGGTATGACGCCGCGAAGGATCCTGACGCGCCAGCGGGGCTCGACATCCCATCGCTGCAGAAGATGCACGACATCTTCGACGTGTGGTTCGAGGCGGGCTCGTCGTGGCACTCGGTGCTGCGCACGCGCGGCGTCGGCTTCCCAAGCGCGCTGTATCTCGAAGGCTCCGACCAGCACCGCGG
>Ga0194120_10001346_pt1 | contig 45122 bp, 37 predicted proteins | sample TA2MahCa65mmetaG_FD_148642 | JGI IMG/M metagenome (GOLD analysis project Ga0194120, IMG submission 148642) | Freshwater microbial communities from Lake Tanganyika, Tanzania - TA2015019 Mahale Deep Cast 65m | ecosystem: Environmental > Aquatic > Freshwater > Lake | place: Tanzania: Lake... | reverse complement strand
CCTCCGCGCGATCGTCGTGGGGACGGGCCCGGGCAGCTTCACCGGCCTGCGGGTGGCGGCCGCCTTCGCCCAGGGGCTGGCGCGCGGCAGCGCAGCGGCCCTCAAGGGGCTGTCGCATGCCCAGGCCGCCTGCTGGGCCCTGCTCGCCGACGGCGAGGAGGGTCTGTGGGCGCACGATCTGCGCTCCGGGGGCGTGGCGCTGGCGCGCTGCGCGCGCAGCGCGGCCGGACTCGCGGTGCTGGAGCCGGCGCGAGCGCTCCCGCTGGATGCCGCGCGTGGACTGTGCGCCGGGGCCGGGGTGCTGATCGGCGATCCGGAGGCGCGCATCGCGCTGGGAGCCGACGCGCTGGATCCGCGCTGGCGCGACAGCTCGCGCGCGAGCGTCGAACTCGCGCTGCTCGAGCTGGGTCTGCGCGCGCTCGAGCGGGACGGGCCGGACGCAGCGAGCGCACTCGAGCCGCTGTACCTGCGGCCCTTCGGCGCGCCGTCGAGCTGACCCTCGCGCGGGCGCGGCGAGCTCGTTGCTCGCGCCGCGCGCGAGTCCTAGTCTTGCGCTCGTGAACTCGTTCCGGGTGTGGGCCGACATCGACCTCGACGCGCTCGCGCACAACCTCGCGCGCATCGGGCAGCTCGCCGGCCCCGCGGTGCGCCGGATCCTGGTCGTGAAGGCCGATGCCTACGGCCACGGCGCGGTCGCGATCGCGCACCACGCGGTGCGCTGCGGCGTCGATGCGTTGGGCGTCAGCACTTCGAGCGAGGCGCTCGAGTTGCGCGACAGCGGAGTGCGCGCGCCGATCCTGATCCTGGGCACGGTGCTCGAGCAGGAGCTCTCCGATTGCCTGCAGAATCAGGTGCAGATCGGATTGCATTCGATGGACCGGCTGCGGCGCCTGGAGCGCATGGCGCGGCACTCGGGCGGACCGGTGCGCGTGCACCTGAAGATCGACACGGGCATGGGCCGACTCGGCGTGCTGCCCGAGCGCGCGCTGGAGCTCTTGCGCGCGGTGCGCAACTCGCGCCGCCTGGTGCTGGGCGGGGTGATGACGCACATGGCCGCGGCCGACGGAGCGCGCGCCGACAGCACGCGCGCGCAGTTGGAGCGCTTCGAGTCCGTGCTGGCGCCGGCGCGCCGCGAAGGCCTGCTCGCCGGCTGGGTGCACTGCGCGAATTCGGCCTGCCTGTTCACGGGCATGCCGGATCTCTACGACGCGGTGCGCCCGGGCATCAGCGCCTACGGCGTGCTGCCGCCCGAGCTGCCCGGCGCGGCCGAGCTCGCTCCGGTGCTCGCGCTGCGCGCGCAGATCGTCTACCTGAAGGACATCGGCGTCGGCGCGCCGGTCGGCTACGACGGCACGTGGGTCGCGCACAGGCGCACGCGCGTCGCGACGCTGCCGCTGGGCTACAACGACGGCCTGCCCTGGCGGCTGTCGAACGCCGGCTGGGCGCTGGTGCGGGGCCGGCGCGTACCGCTGATCGGCCGCGTGTCGATGGACTACGCGACGCTGGACGTGACCGATGTGCGCGGCGTGAGGGTGGGCGACGTCGCGACGCTGATCGGCCGCGACGGTGACGAGCAGATCCGCGTGCAGGAGATCGCGCGCGCGGTCGGCACGATTCCCTACGAAGTCACCTGCTCGGTCGGCAAGCGCGTGCGGCGCATCTATCGCGGCGCGCCGAGCCTGTCCGCGGAGCCCGCCGCGCGGGCCGGGCAGGCAGCCGCGCCGATTCCGAGCGCACGGCACTTGTCCGAATCCGCCTTCGAACCGATGCTCTGAACGTGCGCGTCCTCCGCTTCGCCGCCCGCTGCTGCTTCGAACTGCTGTTCGCGGCCGCGCTGCTGCTGGTGGTGCTGTTGGGTCTGGCGCACTTCGCGCCGAACAGCAGCTGGGCGCGCGAGCGGTTGCGCGTGGAGCTCGCGCGAGTGCTGGCCCTCGAGGCCGACGAGCTGCGCTTCGACCGGCTGCGCGTGTCCTGGTTCCAGCCGGTGATCGAGATCGAAGGCCTGGAACTCGGCCCGGCGGGCCGCGACCTGCGCATCGAGCTCTCGCGCGTGCACCTGGCCTGGCGCCCGGGAGCGGCGGGGATCGCGAGCGGCTGGTTCGGACCGGCCGGGGTGGAACTGCAAGGCGGGCGGCTGCGCATCACGCCGGAGGGGCTCGAGCGCTTCGAGCGGCTGCGCGCGGACCTGGAAGGCCGCAGCAAGGCCGCGTCGCGGACCGAGTTGCCGCCACTGCTCGTGCGCGGGCTCGGCATCGTGATCGTCCAGGACGACCGCCGCGAGTTCGAGCTCGGCGTGCTCGAGGCCTACGCGACGCAGCGCGACGGTCGGCTCGCGCTGACCGGCGAATTGCATTCGAGCCTGGGCCTGTCCGATCCCGCCACCGTGCACGTCGAGGGACACGGCGACGCGCGGCGCGGGTTCGAGCTCGAGGGCTGGGGTTCCGGACTGCGCGTCACGCGCGAGCGACTGGCCCCCTTCCTGGGTACCGCGGCCCTGCCGTTCGAAGGTTTCGGCGGCGAGTGCGATCTCGTCTGCCGCGCGCGACTCCCGGCCGCGGCGGAAGAGCCTCTCGAGGCGGAGTTCGCGCTGCGACTGCGCGACGGTCATGCGGATCTGGGAGCGGGCCGGCGCATCGACGCGGCGCGCATCGGGCTCGAACTGGTCGCGCGCGCGCGCGACCAGGAGGCGCTGTGGACGAACGAAGCGTGGCGCGGGCGCCTCGACGCATCCGCGCGCTTCCAGGGGACGCCGTTCGAGTTGACGGCCGAACTGGGGCCGCGGGATGCCGGGAACGCGCTGCTGCGCGCGGACCTGCACGTACCCGACCTGCCGCTTGAGGTCGCGCTGCTCGAGGCCCTGGGCGTGCTGAAGTACGTAGAACGCGATTGGAACGCGCTCGAACCGAGCGGCAGTTGCGCGCTTCGCGCGCGCATCGAGCTGCCGCGACGCGAAGGCCCGGACGGCCTCGCGACGGCGCTGCGCGCCGCCGAGGTCAGCGCTCTGATCGACTGCGCCGGTCGCGCCGGATTGCGCTTTCGCGGATGGGTCGAACACGACGGCGTGCGGCGCGGCTTCCCGCTGCCGGCCGACGAAGCGCGCGGCCGTCTGCTGTACGTGCGCGCTCCGACGAGCGCGCGCGCCGAGCGCGTCGGGTTGCTCGACCTGCAAGCCCGCGTGCGCGATGGCGGCGAGCGCCCGCTCGTGCGCTGCCGAGGCTTGATCGGGTCTCCCGATCCGCTCGCGCCGCGCGATCGCGAAGGCCGACTGCGTCCCGAATTGGACCTCGAGTTCTCGCTGGCGGGCCTGCGCCTGGGTCCGGAACTCGAGCAGGCGCTGGCGGGCGCGCCCGAGACCGCTTTCGTGTGGCCGCAGTTCCGGCCTTCGGCGGGCAGCCTGGTCGTGAGCTGGCGCGTCGTGCAGAACCGCGAGCTCGAAGGCCTGGCCGCCAGCGGCGACATCGATGTCTTCGGCGCAAGCGCGCGCTGGAGCGCGCTGCCCGTCGACCTGCACGAGCTCGATGGACGGCTGCGCCTGCGCTTCGCTCAACGCCCACACGCGCTGCGCGACAACGAGGACCGCGCGCGCTGGGTACGCCCGGTCGGAGTGGCCTTCGATCTGGCCGGCAAGACGGAGACGGACAAGCGCGCTCGCATCAGCGGCGTGGTGCGCGGTGAGACTCCGCCCGAGGGTGTCGTGCTCGCGCGCGGAGCGCACGCCCAGTCGCAGTGGATCGAGGTCGCATTGGAGCGCCTGTCCTGGAAAGGACAGGAGGTCAGCGCGCTGTCGCAATGGGAAGCGGAGATCGGACAACGCATCGGCGCCTTCGGCCCGAGCGGCCACGTCGATGCGCGCTGGGGCGGCGGACGGATGTCCCCCGCCGCGCCGTACCGCTGGGACCTCGAGCTGGAGTTGCAACCGGGAGCCAGCGTGTACCCGCAGGCGCTGCAATCGAACGTGAAGCAGGTCGAGGGTCGCGTGTGCGTGTCGTCGCGCGAGCTCGACGAGGCGCCGCGCCCGGAGTTGGGATTCGGTCTCGCGTTGAAGGGTGACTGGGCCGGAGCGCGAGTCGCCGTCGCGGCGCGCGCCGAAGCGGGTCTGCCCGCGGAGCTCCACTTCCACGCCGCCGGCGTCGATCCGGCCAATGCCTCCGTGCTCGGCACACTGTCGATGCTCGGCTCCGACGGCGAGCGCGGCGTCGAGCGCGGCTCGCTCGAGCTGAAGGGCCGGCTCGATCTGCACGGCAAGCTGCGCATCGATCTGGATGCCGCGGATGAGCCCAGCCCGAGCGTGACGGCCTGGCCGCGCGATCTGTCGATGGGCTGGGGCAGCTTCCAGCTCGCGGAGGTCGAGGGGTCGGTCACCTATTCGAGCGAAGTTCTGCGCGCGGACCGGCTGCGCGCCCGCATGGCCGGCACGCCGGTCGTGCTGCGCGACGTGCGCTTGTTCCCGCAGCGCGCGCTCGAGCCGGGAAGCCATGAGGCACAGCGCCTGAGCGAGGTTCGCGTGCCCGAGGGCAGCACCGTGTTCCTGGCCGACCTGGGCGCGCTGGAGCTGCCGCTGGACCGCGAGCACCTGGCGGCGATGTTCGGGGAAGCAGGGCTGGCCAACCTGGCTCGCTTCGAGCTCGGAGGCACGCTGCAGGCGGAGGGCGTGCGCCTGGTCGTCTTCGGTGACGCCGCGCGCGGCGGCAGCGTGCATGCCGCGGGCCGGCTCGCGTTGGACGATTTCCGCGCCAGCGTCGGCATGCCGATCGAAATCGAGCGCGGCCAGGTGGACCTCGAGTCGCTGGTCATCGAGCGCGGCCGCGTGCGCGGCTGGGCGCGCCTGACCGAGGGCAGCGGAGCGCTGGCGGGTCGGGAGTTCGAGGACGCGTCGATGGTGGCGAGCTTCGTCGACGGACGGCTCAACATCGACGACCTCTCGAGCGGCTTCCAGCAGGGCACGCTGCGCTCGCTGGGCGGCGAGCGCGGCAACGCATTCGCGCTCGACCTGGCCGAACCCTACCACTTCTCGCTCGCGCTCGAGTTGTCCAGGGTTCAGCTCAAGGGGCTGCTGCAGGGCGTTTTCGACTCTGCCATCGCCGACAGCGGCAGTTGCGACGCGCGCCTGCGCCTGTCGGGGAGCTTCTCGGACCTGCAGGACATGCAGGGCTCCGGCACGCTCGAATTGCTCGACACGCGACTGTGGTCGATCCCGGTCGTGCGCAACCTGTTCTCGCAGGTCGGCATGGACTCCAGCGCGACGTTCCAGGAGATCCGCACGCGCTTCGAGCTGCGTGACGGCGAGATCCGCATGAAGCCGATCGTCGTGACGAGCCCGCTGTTGCGGTTGGAAGGGTCGGGACGCCTGGGCCTGGACGGACGGCTGCGCCACGACTTCGAGGTGCGCTACTCGGTCGTCGACCGCATGGGGCCGTTCACGCGCCTGTTGTACTGGATCCAGAACAACCTGTTGCGCGTCGCGGTGCGCGGCGACATCGCGCGGCCGGTCGTGATCCTGCGCGGCACGTTCCTCGACCTGTTCCGTGAACGGGATTCGCTCGAGCGCCACCTGCCGCTGCCGGCCTTCGCGCCGCTGCCCGCCCGCTTCTAGCCGCGTCCGGGCGCCGCGCGGTAGGCTGCTCGCCCCCGATGCAGCCCTACGTCGTCGTCATGGCCGGAGGTTCCGGCACGCGCTTCTGGCCCGCCAGCCGCCGCGGCCGGCCCAAGCAATACCTGCCGATCGCACGCGGGAAGGTGCTGCTGCGCGAGACGATCGACCGGCTGGGCGGCTGGGTGCCGTGGGAGCGCGTGCTCGTGGTCAGCGCACAGAGCCAGCGCGAGCTCGTGCGCGCATGCCTGCCCGAGCTGCCGCCGGCCAATCTGCTGGCCGAGCCCGCGGCGCGCAACACGGCACCGGCCGTCGCCTGGGCCGCCTTCGAGATCGCGCGACGCGATCCGACCGCCGGCATGGTCGTGCTCGCGGCGGACCACGTGATCGAGCCGCCCGATGCGTTTCGCCGCTCGCTGCAGGCGGGACTGGCCGAGGCCGAGACGAGCGGCGCGCTGATCACCTTCGGCATCCGGCCCACGCACCCGGCCACCGGCTACGGCTACATCGAGGTCGGCTCGCGCGTCGCCGAGCGCGGCGGGATCCCGGTGCATGCGGTCGCGCGCTTCGTCGAGAAGCCCGACCGCGCGCGCGCCGAGCAGTTCCTGTCCAGCGGCCGCTTCCTGTGGAACGCCGGCATCTTCGCGTGGCGTGCGGATGCGATCCTGGCGGCCTTCCGCGCGCACCTGCCGGTCGTGCTCGCCGGCCTCGAGCGCGTCCGGTCCGGCGCGGAACTGGACGCGCTGTGGCCGACCCTGCCGTCGGTGCCGGTGGACACCGCGATCCTCGAGCGCGCGTCGAACGTGCGCACGCTGCCGATCGACTACGCGTGGAACGACGTGGGCTCCTGGTCGGCGCTGCCTGAGATCGCGACGCCCGATGCGCAGGGCAACTACGCGTTCCTGTCGGGCGGCGCGCGGCTGATCGCGCACGATGCGAGCGGTTGCGTCGCCTACGGCGAGGGCGAGGGCCTGCTGGCGCTGGTCGGCGTGAAGGACCTGGTCGTCGTGCGCGCCGGCAATGCACTGTTGGTGTGTCCGCGCGAGCGCGCGCAGGACGTCAAGAAGATCGTCGAGGCGCTCGAGCGCGACGGCGCGCGCGAGTTCTTGTAGCGGGCCGGGCGATGCGAAACGCGGGAGCAGCGCTGGCGCTGGACCTCGGCGCGAAACGCTGCGGGCTCGCCGTGACCGACGCGCTGCGGTTGTCGTTGCAGCCGCTGGACGCGCTGCCGCACGGGCTCGAGGACCCGCGGCTGGCCGACGCTCTCGCGAGCTTGTTCGACGAGCGCGACCTCTGCACGTTCGTGCTCGGACTGCCGCTGAACATGGACGGCAGCGAAGGACCGGCGGCGCAGGCCGTGCGCGCCTGCGGCGCGCGCCTCGCCGCGCGCTTCCCGGCCGTGCGCGTGACCTACCAGGACGAACGGCTGTCGTCGAAGGAGGCCGAGGAGCTGCTGCGCGAGCAGGGCCTGCACGGTCGGAAGGCGCGCGCGGCGCGCGACAGCGCCAGCGCGCTGGTGATCCTGCGCGACTGGATCCGCGCGCAGGAACCTTGAGCCGCGCGCCGGATCAGAGCTTCAGGTCCGGGCGCTTCTCGTAGGCCGCGCCGATCGCGCACAGCCGATCGAGGCTGTCGGCGAACAGCTCGAACAGCTGCTTCAGCCGCTCGGTGTCCTTCTCGTGCCCGCCGATGACCAGCCGCAGCTCGTCGACGCCGGCGGGGAACTTGCGGCCGAACCAGCCCTCGTCGTCCTCCACCGAGAGGCTGAGCTTGCGCTGCGCGGCGATGCGCGCGCGCAGTTGCGGATCCCCGAGAAACGCGCGCACTTGCCGCTCGTCGTTGCTCCGGACGACCCAGTCACGGTCGAACTCGCTCACGCCGATCTCGATGTCCTGCATCCCCAGCCACTTCCCGACCGGCGTGAAGATCGACGCGCGAAACAGCTTCATGCGGAACCGCTCGGCGTTCGCGAACGGCGCGCGCAGCCGTGTATACGGGATGTGCGCGTTGTTCGCGTGGACGGTGAAGACGTCCAGCGTCAGCGTCCACGGTCCATGCGCGACCTCGATCCGGTCGCTGGCACGCTAGGTGCGCTCCTGGTAGCTGGCGCCGAGCTCTTGCGCGAGCTTCCGCCAGATCTCGGGGCGGCTGTCGCGGAACCATTTGAGCAGGTCGGCCATGGGAGTCGTGCCCCGGCGGCAAGCTCAGCGCGGCAGGACCCGCGCCAGCCAGGTGCGGATGTCGGCCACGACCTGCTCCCAGCCGCTGTCGTGCAAGAGGTCATGCAGCATGCCGTCGTAGCGCTTGACCTCGGCGCGCGCGCCGAGCACGCGTTCGGCGAGCGCGGGAGCGGCGATCGGATCGGCGCCGCCGAGCAGCAGCAGGACCGGGCAACCGAGCTCGGACACGCGCGCGGGAAGCCCGGCCGCGAGCTCCTGGGCCGAGCGCCCGGCCTGCAGCGTGATCGCGTCGTGGCGGAACTTGTCGGCGGCCATGCGCGCGCGCTCCGCCGCGTCGCGCGTCAGTTGCTCGGCCGCGTACCCGATCTGGCCGGGCGTCGTCGGACCGGTCTTCTTGAACAGTCCCAGCAAGCCACCCTTGGCCTCGGGCAGGCGGAAGCGCGGCTCCAGCAGCGGATTGATCAGCACCAGCGCCGCCGCGCGCTCCGGCTTGTCGAGCGCGAAGGCCAGTGCGTACAGCGCGCCCAGGCCGGTTCCGACCAGGACCTTCGGGCTCTCCGGGAACATGAAGCACAGGTGATCCTGCACGGCGATCAGGTCGCGCGCGACCTCGCCGAACCCGAACGCGTGGCCGCGCGCACCCTCGCTGTCTCCGTGGCCGCGCAGGTCGGGCAGCGAGATCGCCCAGCCGTCGGTCGCCAGCACCTGCGCGAGCTCCTCGTAGCGCGCGCCGTGGTCGCCGGCGTCGTGCAGGATCGTCACGCCGCCGCGCGGCTCGCCATCGGCGGCCAGCTCGAGCACGTGGAACAGGAACATCCCGCCCGGCGTGTGCGAGAGGCCCGCGCCCTCGGAACCGTCCGGATTGGTCTCGCGCAGCTCGAGGTTGGTCGGGAAGGGCTCGCGGCGTTTCATCGGGGCAGGCGAGCGTACAGCCGCTGCGGGGGCAGACAAGGCCCGGCACTGCGGTTATCCTGCCGGGTGGATGGGAGCACCCCGGGCGATCGCTCCGCGCCTCGCGCGCGGGGAGGAAAGTCCGGACTCCACGGGCCCGGGTGGTTGCCAACGACAACCGGTCGCGAGACCAGGGAAAGTGCCACAGAAAATACACCGCCGACGCGCGCGCCCTTCGGGGCGCTCGCAGGCAAGGGTGAAATGGTGCGGCAAGAGCGCACCGCGGTTCCGGCGACGGAACCGGCAGGGCAAACCCCACCCGAGAGAAAGACCAAATAGGGGGGCATAGACGACGGCCCGCGTCGCCTGAAGCCCCCGGGTAGGTCGTGACGAGCCAGGACGCGAGTCCTGGCCCAGAGAAATGGTCGCCGCCCCTCCTTTGGAGGGGTACAGAATCCGGCTTACAGGGGTGCTCCCATCCACTCCGCCCGATTCAGGATCGCCATGTATGAGTTTTGTGCAGGACGGGTGGGAAACCACAATGGGTAGTGGTCAAAACCCGCCCGAACATGCAGGATCTTGACGTTTCCCCGCTGTTCGCTACTCTGTTAGCCTCGATTTGCACCGCCACGAGCGCCTGATCGATCCCCCAGAGGCCACCGAGCGCGGCCCGCGGGGCCGCCAGCCATGGAATTCGTATACGTCGTGCCCCGCGCGGAGCTCTTCCCGGAGTGCTACCCGCAGGGTCTGGTCCGCTTCGGACCGGATTTCTCGCGCGCCGATTTCGAGGCGCGCGTGCTGCGGCACGGGTTCTACGTGGAGCGGCGGCGCGCCGAGTGCGAGCCGAGCTGGAAGCAGATCATCCCCTACTCGGTGGTCGTGCGCGACGCGCGCGTGCTGCTGATGAAGCGACTGCGCAAGGGCAGCGAGGGCCGGCTGTTCGACAAGCTGTCGATCGGCGTGGGCGGCCACGTCAACCCGTGCGACCAGCCGTCGCAAGCCGATCTGCTGCCGCTGGACGCCTGCACGCGCCGGGAGCTCGACGAAGAGTTGCTGATCGAGGGCAACTACTCGATCACCGGCGCCGGCATCCTGAACGACGACGCGAATCCCGTCGGCGCGGTGCACCTGGGCCTGGTCCAGGTGGTCGCGCTGGAGGGCGACGCGCGCATCCGCGAACAAGACGTGCTTGCCGGAGAATTCACGTCCCCCGCCGAGCTCGCCGCACTATTGGCGAGCGGAGCCAACTTCGAAACCTGGTCCAGGGCACTCGTCGAATGCATCGACGAGCTGCTCGCCGCGGCGCCGCCGGCGATGCGCGCGCCCCCTCCGCGTCCCATCGCCGCTTCAGCGCCCTGTTCCCCGTACACAGTCTCCACGAACGCGTCCTCCGCCCGCGGAGCCAGGGCTCGATCAGAGACCGCCTGATCCACGACTTTCGACCGTCATCATCCCATGTCCAGCCTCACCACCAAGAAGCCGCGCACGATGGACCCCGAGAAGATCTACGATCTGCTCCTGTCCGCGCGCACGGCCGACCAAGTGACCATGCACTTCAAGGACGGCCGCGTGCTCCACGGCGCCCTGGTCTTCAACCAGTTCAAGGGCACGGGCCGTCTGATCAACGTCGATCAGGAGCTGTCCGTGGATTTCTCGGTCGACGAGATCCGCGACTTGCGCTTCTAGACGCGCCGCTCCGAGCCGCGACCCACGCCGGTCCGCGCGCCTTCCGCCGCGGGCGCGCGCGAGAGAATGCGCCGATGACCCCGCCGCTCGCGCTCGTGTTGCTGCAGTCGCTGACCACCCACGCGACGCCGATCGGTCATCCACTGCTGCTGCTCGGGCGCGCGCCCGAGGCGACCCGCGCGGAGCTCGGGGCGACGCTGCCGCTGCCGCTGCCGCTGGCGACGCTCGACGAGCGCCAGCCGCGCGCACGCATCGACGACGAGCTCGTGCACGTCGCCCTGCCCGGGATCGGGACCGCGACCAGCGCGGCGGCGCTCTCCCTGCACGCGCTGCAGCACTCGCGCGGCGAACAGGTGCTGCGCTCGACGCTCGCAGGGGTCCCGCTCCTGCTGGGGGGCGCGGGCCGACTGCCCGCCACGGCGCTGCTCGAGGAAGGCCGGGACTGGATCGATGCGCTGCCGCAGCTCGCGCGGCGCGACGAGGTCGAGATCGCACCCCAGCGGCGGCTGCGCCTGGACTTCACCGGCAGTGTGGCCAGCGATCTGCTCGTCGTCCGCGGCCGCTCGATCGGGCGCGACGGCACGCGCGACGAGCAACGCTGGTGGCCGCTGGCGGAGGTCGCCGAGCTGGCGCTGCCGTTCCACGCTGACAGCCTCGCGATCGTTGCGGCACGCGAGCTCGACGCCGGCGCGCTGGTGCGCTTGGAGCAACACTCGGCGAGCGTGACCGGAGACACGCTGGAACTCACCTTCGCCGCGCCGCCGATCCCGGGCGCAGGCGGGACCTGGACGCTGTTGTTCGACAGCACGCTCGCGCCATCACAACCGCGCGCGGCGCCGCCGGGCGCGGCGGCGCCGGGCGCGGCCGAGCCGGGGCCCTGGCGCGACGTCGCGCGGGAACGCGGCATCGCCTTCGTGCACCTCGAAGGCCCCGAGCCGCAGCTCGACATCCGACCGACGATGGGACCCGGCCTGGCCTGGGGCGACGCCGATGGCGACGGTTGGTGCGACCTCTACCTGGCGCAAGGGGCCGGCCGCTCCGGCAGCGCGGCTCCGCTGGATCGCCTGTACTCGAACCAGCGCGGCCGCGGCTTCCGCGATACGACCCCCGCGAGCGGGATCCGCGACGAGGCCGCCGGCATGGGCGTCACGTTCCTCGACCTCGAAGGCGACGGCGATCTGGACCTGTACGTCGCCAACTACGGCCGTGATCGCGTCTACCGCAACCTGGGAGTCGCGCGCTTCGAGGACGCGACCGACGCGCTCGGCATCGGCGGCGAGCGCTGGCACGCGGGGGTCGCGGCCGCCGACTACGACCAGGACGGCGACGTCGACGTGTACGTGACCAGCTACCTCGAGTACGCGCCGGAGAAGATGCCGCCGCGCGAGGATCTCGCCTACCAGCGCGACGATCCGGTCGAGATGCTGCCCTTCGCGTTCCCGGGCCAGCCGAACACGCTGTGGCGCAACGAGCTCGAGCACGGCGCGCTGCGCTTCGTCGACGTCGCGCCCGAGCTGGGTCTCGACGATCCGGCCGGACGCGGCATGCAGGCCCTGTGGTGGGACTACGACGGCGACGCCGACCTCGACCTGTACGTCGCCAACGACGTCTCCCCCAACAAGCTGTTTCGCAACGAGGGCGCGGGGCGCTTCAAGGACGTGTCCTTCTCGACGGGCGTCGACGATCCGCGCGGCTGCATGGGCCTGGCCGCGGAAGACGTCGACGGGGATCAGGACCTCGATCTGTTCGTCACGAACTGGCAGCTCGAGGCGAACGCGCTCTATCTGAACAATCTGGTCAACGCGCGCAGCCAGAAGACGCACGTCGCGAGCTTCCGCGACGCGATCGTGCAGGCGCGGCTGGCCGGTCCCGGCGTCGGGCTGACCAAGTGGGGCGTCGAGTTCCTCGACAACGACCGCGACGGCGACCTCGATCTGTTCTACGCGAACGGGTACACGAGCCCGGACTACGAGAGCACCGGGATCTGCGTCGGACAGCCCTGCCAGTACTTCGAGCAGCACGCACCGCTGCGCTTCGCCGAGCCCGCCAGCGACGCGCTGGCGCGCCACCAGCTCGCGCATCGCGCACTGGCCGCCTGCGACTGGGATCAGGACGGCGACCTCGACCTCGCGCTGTCGGCCAACAACGGTCCTTTCCGCCTGCTGGAGTGGCACGCCGAGGCCGCCGGCCGCTGGTTGGGAATCCGCCTGCGCCAGCCGGGCGCCAATCCCCTGGCGCTCGGCGCACAGGTGCGCGTGCGCGCCGGCGCGCGCTCCTGGCTGCGCGAGCTGCGCGCGGGCTCGAGCTACCTGGCCGGCAATCCGCCCGAGCTGCACTTCGGCCTCGGCGCACGCGAGCGGGTCGACGAGGTCGAAGTGCGCTGGCCGGACGGAGCGCGCACGCAGCACGCCGTCGACGGCCTGGACCGCTGGGTCACGCTGCGCCGTCCGTGAGCGGCGGCATGCCCGGCTCGAGGTCGACCCTCAGCGCGTCAGCGACGCGATTGATGTAGTTGAAATACGCGACGACCTGCACCGCCTCGTGCAGCGCCGCATCGTCGAGGCCCTGAGCGCGCAGCTCGTCGAGCGCGGCGCGGTCCATGCCCGCCGGCGCGCGCGTCAGGCGCTCGGCGAATGCACACAGCGCGCGCTCGCGCGGCGCGAGCTCGGCCGCGCGCCAGTCGCGGGCGACCGCCTCGACCCACGCGTCGGCCGCGTCGGCGGGCAGGGTTCGAACCTCGGCACGGAGGTCCGTCGCGTGCGCGTGCGTTCAGTAGTGGCAGGCATTGGCGCGGCTGGTGACGACCGCGAGCAGCTCGCGCTCGCGGCGCGAGAGCGCGCCCGGCCCGTGCATGATCGCCAGGTACAGCCCCATCGACGCATCGAGCACGCGCGGCGACAGGCTCATCAGCCGCACGATCTGGTAGACGCGGCCGGCGCGCGCGACGGCCGCCGCGTAACTGTCGGCGAGCGCTCCACGCGCTTCGGACGGATCGATCGTGCGGATCCAGGCCATGGCAGGCGCGATCCTAGTGTCCTGTACTCGAAATCCGCATTCGAAATCGGATGCTCGGAGGAGTGCTGGCAAGGCGCCGTGACGACGCGTATCCGCTGCGATACTCGGAGGAACGGCAACGCCGCCAGCGCTCCGAGAGCGCCGAGTTCGAATGCGGATTTCGGGTACAGGACACTAGGCTATTGCCCCGTGCGCACCCTGTTGTTGTTGCTGGCCCTGCTCGTGCCGTGTCCGAGGCCGTACGCGCAGGACGAGACGCTGGACTTCCAGCGCGCTGCGGCGCTGCGCTCGAAGGCCGACTACGCGTCGGCCGCGGCGGCTTTCGATGCGTGGCTCGAGCGCTACCCGCAGTCCGCGCGCGTGCCCGAGGTGCTGGTCCAGTGCGGGATCACGCACCTGGAGGCGGCGCGCGCGCGCCAGATGCTGAACCGCAATCCGCCGGACGCGCTCGAGCACGCGTCGCGCGCCCTGGCCCAGCTCCAACGCGTGCTGAGCGGCTTCGAGCACAGCCCCCACGCGGCGCGCGCTCAATACGTGATCTCCAACGTGCACCTTTCCCTAGGCGACCTGCACGCCGCCCTCGACGCGGCCGAGCAGGGGCTCGGGAAGTACGGCAAGGATGCGAAGTACGCACCGAAGGCCCTGCTGCGGCGCGCCGAACTGCGCCACCACTTGCTGGAGCCCGAGCTCGCGCTCGCCGACTACCGCCGCTGGAAGGCCGAGAACCCTCGCCCGGCGACGGATTCCGAGGCCGGCAAGGTCGAACTGTCGCTTGAGTACCTGCCGCGGCTCGGGCGGCTGGCGCCCCCACTCGAGGTCGTCGCGGTGCAGGGCGCGCCGCCGCGCCTGGAGGAACTGCGGTCGAAGGTCGTCGCGCTGCTGTTCTTCGATGTCGAATGCCAGAGTTGTCCGAAGGAGCTGCCGTTCTTGCGCGAGCTCGAGCGGCGCTACGGCGCGCGCGGCCTCGTGTTCATCGCGCTCGCGAACCGGATGAAGGGCGCGCCGGCGGCCGCGGTGGCCGAGTACGCGAAGAAGCACGCGCTCTCCTGGCCCGTGGCGCTGGATGCGGGGCAGACCTTCCGGGCCTATGCGGCGGAACTGTCGCCGAACCTGGTGCTGGTCGATCGCAACGGCTTCGCGCGCTGGCACGAGCATCCCAGTCAGCTCGCGGACTGGACCGTCGAACGACTGCTCGAGGAGCCCGCGGTGCGCGCCGAAACCGGGCCGGCCAAGTAGCGCTGGCGTCGCGCGAGCCGACCCTACTTCGCGAACCGTTCGATCGTCTGCGTGACCGCGCGCTCGCAGACCTTGCAGAACCAGGTTGGATTGCGCGTGAACATGATGCAGTCGACCGAGGGCCGGTAGAGCCCCTTGGCCATGTACGCGCCGCCCTCGAAGGCACCGGTCTTGCCGTAGTACGGCTGCGCGCGCAGGAACGCGCCCGAGCTTTGCTTGACCTCGCGCATCAGCGCCTCGTTCTGCTCCTCGCCGGCCTGCGCATCGAGCAGCGCCTTGCGCCGCGCCTGATACTCGAGATCGGCAGCGTCGTAGGCGGCCTGGTCCCACGGCGTCGGCAGCGGCGTGCCTTCGGCCACGAGGTCGCGCCACTTGAGCTGGGCCGGATCGAGCAGCGCGGTCACGTTCGGTTCCCACGGCTCGCTGCCCGGCGGCGTCAGCTCCTCGTAGGCGATCGCGCTGGAGTAGTACTCGTCGGCCAGGCCGGCGAAGGAATGCCCGAATTCGTGCACGAACAGGTACGGCGCGGCCTCCGAGTCGGCGGTCACCGTGGCCCACAGGTTGTAGATGCCGCCGCCGCCGTACTTGCGCTCGTTGCACAACAGGATCAGCGCGTCGTACGGCGCCTGCGCGCAATCCTCGCGCAGCGCGCGGTCGCGCAGCGCTAGCACGTAGCGATCGACGTCGAAGGAATTGAAGGACAGGCCGTAGCGCGACGAGCGCCAGACGTCCTTGCGCGGGTTGGAGAGGCCCGCCTCGGCGGCCGGCCGGTACAGCAGCCGCACGTTGAAGTCGGCGCGCTTGCGGCGGAAGGGCTGCGTATCGAAGAGCGCATCCACGAGCCGCCGTGCGTCGGCGATGAACTTCGCGCGCGCGGTGAACGGATAGGCGTCGGCGACGATCAGCAGATCGACCTTGGTCGACGGGTGCCCGTGCTCGATCAGCCCGATCACCTCGGCGTCGGTGTCGAGCGGCGCGCGATCGACGAAGCGGCCGGCGGGATCGATCGGCGCGCGATGGCGCTCGACCCAGGAGCCATCGTCCAGCCGTTCGCGCCAGACCAGCTCGACCGGGGCGCGCGGTTCCGGGAAGCGCTGGCTCTCCTCGAAGCTGCCCCACTGGCGCTTGGCCTCGCCGGTCGTCTCCCACTCGCCGAAGATCGAGCAGAAGCCGCGCGCGAAGAGCACGCGCTGGGTCGACGGCTCGACGACCTCGAAGCGGTACTTGCCCAGCTCGAGCGTGTCGACGAGCTGCGTGCGGCTGCCGGGCCAGGGTCCCTCCAGGCGCAGGCCGGTCAGCGCGAAGTGCTCGGTTTCGGCATTGCCGACGTGCTGACAGTCGACGCGCAGCGTGCGACCGGTGAACAGGTCGCCGAACTCGGTGCCTGGTTTCCCGCGCTCGGGCTGCGCGGGCGACGCGCTCTTGCAGGCAGCCAAGAGTGCGCACAGGACGAGGGCGATGGTGGATCTCATGCGGGTCCGCCGATCGTACGCTGAGCTCGGGTTCGGCTCCATTGCGTACACTCCGTTCCCGCCTCGATGCTGCACGATCTCTCCGCGCACTGCCCGGCCACGCTGCCGGATGTCGACCTGTGCATCATCGGATCCGGTCCCGCCGGCGCGACGCTGCTGGCCGAGCTGGCCGGCCGGGGCCTGTCGATCGCCGTGCTCGAGAGCGGCCGCCTGGCGACCAGCGCGTACGGCGACCGGCTGCGCGCGACCGAGAGCGACGGCATCGCGATCAAGAGCTGGTCGCGCGAACGCGTGCTCGGCGGCGCGTCGACGACCTGGGCCGGCCTGTCGCGGCCCTTCGATCCGATCGACTTCGCGGCGCGGCCCTGGCTCGGCACGGGCGGCTGGCCGGTCGGGCGGGCCGAACTGCTCGAGCACTACGCGGCCGCCACGCGCTACCGCTTTCCGAAGCTGTCGCACTACGCCGCGGACGGTTTCGCGGCGCTGCGCGAGCGCGGCCCGCGCCAGCCGACCTGGGAGGCCCTGGAAGAGAAGGTCTTCCTGGCCGCCGATCCGCCGCAGAACTTCGGCAAGGAGCAGCGCGCCGCCTTCGAGCGCCCGGACGTCGCCACCTACCTCGACGCGACGGTGGTCGAGCTCCACGGCGCGCGCGGCCGCATCGAGTACGCGCGCCTGCGCACCAGCCGCGGCGAGGAGCGCAGGCTCGGGGCGCGCGCATTCGTGCTCGGCTGCGGCGGGCTCGAGAACGCGCGGCTGCTGCTCGTGTCGCGCTCGCTGGGCGAGCGCGGCCTGGGCAACGAGCGCGACCAGGTCGGGCGGTACCTGATGAACCACCCGAAGAACTACCACGGCCTGCTGCACCTGGAACCGCCGCTGCGCTCGCTCCCCTATTACTTCGGCTGCCTGTGGCGCGGCTTCGCCGGCTATGGCGGGCTGGCGCTCGCGGAGCGCGAGCAGGAGCGGCGCGGGCTGCTCAACTCGTACGTGCGCTTCGAGCCGCTCTTCCCCTGGTCGGACAGCGAGGGCGTCGAGTCGCTGGTCGCGCTGACGAAGAAGACGAAGTTCGCGCTGGCCGCGTTCAAGCGCTCGAAGCGCGGCGAGCTGATCGAGCTGCGCGACTACTCCGAGACCGGCGACGACTCGGAGCTGCAGAACGCGCGCCGCGACGCGCTCGGCTACGCGAAGCTCTTCGGGAACGTGCTCGGCGACCTGCCCAAGGTCTCGCGCTACGCGACCTTCCGGCTGCAGGGGCGCAAGGCGCCGCTGATCCAGCGGGCGCGACTGCGCAACTTCCTCGAGATGGAACCGCGGGCCGACAATCGCGTGCTGTTGTCCGCGCGGACCGATGTCCACGGCCTGCCGATTCCGCTGGTGCGCCACCGCTGCAGCGAGCTCGACCGGCGCACGCTGATCGAGCTGCACGCACAGCTCGAGCGCGAGCTGCCGCGCGCCGGGTTCGGCCGGCTGGAGACCTCGATCGCGCGCGCCGAGCCCTGGCCGATCGACCAGGACGCCTCGCACCACATGGGCACGACGCGCATGGGCCGCGATCCGGTCTCGTCGGTGGTCGATCCGGACCTGCGCGTGCACGAGCTGGAGAACCTGTGGGTCGCCGGCGCGTCGACCTTTCCGACCAGCGGCTGCGCGAACCCGACCTTCACGCTGGTCGCGCTGTCGATCCGACTGGCGCGGCACCTGGAGCGCGCGGTCTTCCGCACGGGCGCGGGCCCCGCAACCGCACAGCCCGGCCCGGAGGCCGGCCCCGCGCGCGCCGGTGTTGCGCCCCACGGCCGGGCGCGCCGCAACGTGCTCGTGATCGGCGCAGCCAAGCGCGCGTTCGAGACCGCGCTGCCTGCCTTCGCGGCGGCCGAGCCGGCGCTGCGCGTGGCGAGCGTGTGGGCCAAGCACGAGCGCACGCTGCGCGTCGGAGACCGTGACCACGAGGTGCGCGCGATGGACGGCTTCGACGCGCGCGCGCTCGAGGGCATCGATCTCGTCTACATCGCGGTCTCCAAGCCGGTCGCGCCGCGCATGCTGCAGAAGCTGCTCGATCACGGCGGCGAGCGCTGCGAGTTGCTGATCGACACGCCGGTGCTCCTGCCCAAGCACTTCCGGCACGTGCCGCTGCTCGAGCGCTTCCGCGCCTGCTGGGTGCCCGAGGACTGCGCGTACCTGCCGTGGCTGCCGCTGGTCGAACGCGCCACTGCAAGCTGGCTCGGCCCGCTGCGGCGGCTGGTCTTCGAGCGCTCGGCCTACGCGTACCACGCGCATGCGACGCTGCGGGCGCTGGCCGGCGCACCGCTGTCGAGCGCGCGGCGCAGGCGCGTCGGCGCGCAGCAGTGGGAACGCGCGCTGCGCTTCGAGAACGGCGTCGAGGCGCTGCTGACCGAACCGCGCGACTACTCGACCGGCCGCTTCGCGCTGCACGGCGAGCGCGGGATCGCGGCCGACCACGAGCTGCCGGGAGCGCAGCGCTTCGAGACGATCATCGAGAACGAGCGCTGCGTCGGACTGCGCCTCGGCGCGGACGTCGAGCCGCTCGACGCGGCTGAACAGGACCTGGTCGGCCGCTGTGAGGCCGGCGCAAGCGTGACCCGGATGCACGAGGCCTGGAAGCGCGTCGGGTTCCTGCGGCTGCTGCGCGCCATCGACGCGGGGCGCGGCGGTTACCCGGTCTACGACGCGCTCGAGGACACGCTGTCCGATTACGTGCTCGAAAAGCTCGGTCGCTTTCGTTCCACGCGTGCGACGAGCCCGCGCTACGCGACAGCACGTCGGATCTACGCGTTCGGGAGCCGGCTGGCCGGACGCTGACCAGGTTTTTTTTCTGGATCCGTCGGCTCGGGAACCGAAATCCTCTGGACATCGTCTATGATCTCGGATTCCTCATGCGATTCCCCCTGCTCCCCGCGTTGCTTTCCCTGGTTCTCGCCGGCTCGGCCGCAGCCCAGACCCTGCACACGATCACTCTGAACGCCACGACGTTCAGCCCGAAGAACCTGACCATCAACCTGGGCGACAGCGTCCAGTGGGTGATGCCCTTCGCGCAGTTCCACGACGTGACGAGCGGCGTTTCCGGGCTTCCCGACGGCAATTTCGACACGCCTCTGCTGCAGGGCCCGCAGACGATGCTGACGGTGACCTTCGACAGCGCCTATGTCGCGTCGCACCCGATGCCCAACCAGGTCTACCCGTACTACTGCACGGTGCACCTGCCCGGCATGACGGGCACGATCAAGGTGCTCGCGCCGGCCACGCTCACGCCCTACGGCTGCGGTATCAATCCCGCCGGCAGCCTGAGCGTCGTCTCCGGCCTGCCGCGGCCCGGGCAGAGCTTCACGCTGGCCGCGCACAACCCGCTCGGCACGCAGGCGCCGGGCTCGTTGGCCTATCTCGCATTGTCGCTCGGCTCCGCGCCCGGCTATCCGTGCGGAATTCCGCTGTCCGGATTCGGCTTCTCCGGCGGCAATGGCGAACTCCTGATCGACATCAGCACCGGCAAGCTGCTCTCGCCGCTGATCGGTCCGGCGCTGTGGAACGGCGCGCCGGTCAACCTGACCGTCAATGTGCCTCCGAGCACGAGCCTGATCGGCCTGTACGTGCACATCCAGTCGACGCTGTTCGATCCGACGCCGGGCGCGCTGGTGCCGTTGGGACTGACGGGCGCCGTGCGCGCGACGATCGGGACGTAGCGCGAGGGCGCGCGGTCAGGCGCGCTCCTTGAACTCCAGGCTGTCCGGATCGATGCGGACCTTGTCGCCCGGACCGACGATCAGCGGCACCTTGATCAGCACGCCGTTGTCGAGCTTGGCTTCCTTCTGGAGGTTCGGCTGGCCCTTCACCGGCGGGTCACACTCGGCCACGACCGCATAGACGCTGCTCGGCAGCGACACGGTCACCAGTTGACCGTCGACGAGCAGGCCGCGATAGCTGTCCGCCTTCCACAGCAGTGAATCGGCGGCCGCATCGGCCTTGCAGCGGTACTCCTCGCCCTCGGCCGTGTAGAAGACCTCCTCCTCGCCCTCGCGGTACGAATGCGAGAGGTCGAGCGTTTCGGTCTCGAGCACCTCGAACTTGTCGTCCCCTTGCGAGGTCAGCTCGTGCATGCGACCCGTGAGCAGGTCCTTCAGCCGCATCTGCACGCGACTGCGGCGATCACTCTTCCAGATGTTCCAGTGCACGACCGTGCACATGCTGCCCTGGTAGCGGACCAGGATGCCCTTGCGGAGGTCGCGTGCGTCTTGTTGCATGGCGGGTGCGGAGTCGGTGGGAACGGGATTTTCGGGCGAAGCAGGGTAGCCGTCGGCCCGCACCGGGTAAAGCGCGCCGCGAGCTAGACTGCTCGCAAATGTCCGAGAAGCTGATTGCGCTCGACACCGCGGCGTTCCTCGATTCCACCCAAGCCGCGGCGCTCGACGGCCTGCCGCGCGGCGAGTTGCGCCGCTTCGCGGAGCTCTTCCACGCCGCCTGCTACCGCGACCTCGGCAAGAAACCCGCGCTGCTCGACGGGCACGACTTCGAGCAGTTGCTGCGCGAGATCCTGCCCGGCCGCCTCGCGCCGCGCGACCGGCTGGCAACGCACCTGCCGGCGTTGCTCGACGCGCTGCTGCGCCACCTGCGGGCGAACAGCGTGCTGATCCACGCCTACGAGATCGAACAGGCGCTGGCGCAGCACCTGCCTGCCTGCGTCGCCCTCATCGCGGACGGTCGCAACGCGCAGGCGCAACTCGCCGCGCCGAGCAAGCCGGTCGTCTACGGCGCGGCCAAGCTCGGGCGCAACGATCCATGCTCGTGCGGCAGCGGCAAGAAATACAAGAAGTGCCACGGCGCAGGGCAGCGCGATTGACGCCGATGCGCTGGCCCACCGCCCTCTTGTGCTTCCTGCTCGCCGGTTACTGGGGCCTGGCCGGGTACGCATGGCCGAAGCTGCCCGAGCGCATTCCGCAGCACTTCGACTTGGCCGGGCATCCCGATCGCTGGTCGGAGCGCGGGCTGGGCAGCTGGTTCCTGTTGCCGCTGCTGGCGACCGCGCTGGGCCTGCTGTTCGGCTGGCTGCTGCCGCGCTGGATCTCGCACCTGGCCGAGCATTCACCGCACTGGATCAACGTCCCCGACCGCGAGCGCTTCCTCGCCCTCGACGCGCCCGCGCGGCGCCGCGCGCTCGAACCGCTGCTGGCGCTGCTGTGCGTGCTCGCCTGCGAGATCACGCTGCTGTTCGCGTGGATCCAGTACGGCTCATTGCGCGTCGCCACCGGTGACTGGGCGCGGCTGCCGAGCTGGATCGTCCTCGTCGCGATCGCGGCGCTGGTCGCGACGGCGCTGGCCGTGCTTCCGATCGCGCGCCGCGCGCTCGACCGTGAGCACGCGGCCGCCGGCGCGAAGCGCTAGCCGCCCGCGGCCGCCGCGGCGGCCCTCTCGGTGATCGCTGCCAGGCGCGCGGCGCGCTCCAGCGGATCGGCCCCGTCAGAGGCGTGCTCGAGCGCGTCGCGAAGCTCGCCGCCTTCAGCACACCTCGTCAAGCTACCGCCTGATGAAAATCGAGCGCGCAGGACCTGCTCGACGGTGCGGGCTCGGCCGGCGCCGGCCTGGTCCTGCCCGCCGGATTGGTCACTCCCGATCTGGCGGGAGTGGTTGCGTTTCACGCGTACGTGTCAATCAACAGCAAGCCTCCCGTACCTGGGCTCCGCCCGCGTCCCCGCTCCCGTTGCCGACCCCCACCACGAGTCAACCCACCATGCCCACCGAACTGTGCCGAATCGCCCGCCGTCTCACCGAGTGGTTGCGCGCCGCGAGAGCCAGCGCTCGCCCGGCACTCGCCGCGGCCGCACTTGCTCAGGCCTTGCTGATCGGCGGCGCCGCAGCCCAACACGCATTCACCTTTCCGATCGACGGGCCCCAAATGCAAACCCCTTCGCCAGGAACTGGCGTGGGCAACGTAACCCTGGACGCGGCCACCGGAACCCTAATCACCAGCGGCACCTTCACCGGCATGATCGGAGTCGTGGGCGGTGTGCACATCCACGGTCCCGCCCTGCCCTTCGAGCATGCCCCCGTCAAGTTCGTGATGGATTACACCGGCACGACCAGCGGCACTTTTTCCGGAATCCACCAGATCACTCCCGAGGATGTGCAGAACCTGCTCTCCGGTCTCTACTACATCGTCGTGCACACGTTCACCTACTACGGAGGCGAACTGCGCGGCCAGATCGTCACGCCCGCGGCAGCCACTCCTTACGGCTCCGGCATCAACCCCGCGAACAGCCTGGTCACGCTTGCCGGCACGCCCAAGATTTCGTCGACCATGACGCTGGGCGTCGACAATCCGACGGGCTCCCAATCCGCGCCGGGCCAGTGCCTCGTCTTCCTCGCCACACAGCCCGACCCGCTGTTCGCCGCGACCGGGACCGGCATCCAGTTGCCCGGCTTTGGCATGTCCGGACCTACGGGCGAACTCCTGATCTCCGTCGCGCCGTTCCCATTCATGGCCATCTCCGGTCACGGCTGGACCGGCGCCGGCAGTCCGATTCCGGTCACATTGAACATCCCCAACATCCTGGAATTGGTCGGCGTGACCCTCTACCTCCAGGGCGTCCTCTACGCCGACGCCCGGTTCACACTGACCAACGGCCTCGGGCTCTATATGGGTCTCTAGGAAGATGGGTCTCTAGCCCGGTCGGGCTAGGACGCGCTCGCTTCCGGAAGCGCCCGCTTCGTGCTCGCGGGCTGACCGCCGGCTCAGGCGAGGATCGCCGTCGCCACCCGCCCGTGTACGTCCGTCAGCCGGAAGTCGCGCCCCGCGTGGTTGAACGTCAGCCGCTCGTGATCGAGTCCGATCAGGTGCAGGATCGTCGCATGCCAGTCGTGCATCGAGAGCTTGCCCTCGACCGCCTCGATTCCGTTCTCGTCGGTCGCGCCATGTGAGAAGCCGCCCTTGACTCCCCCACCCGCGAACCAGGTCGTGAAGCCCTTGTGGTTGTGATCGCGGCCGTCGCCGTTCTGCGCATACGGCGTGCGCCCGAACTCGCCGCCCCAGATCACCAGCGTCTCGTCGAGCAACCCGCGCTGCGCGAGGTCCGCGAGCAGCGCCGCGATCGGCTGGTCGACCTTGCGACAGGCCTCGGCGAGATCGTTGCGCAGGTTGCGGTGGTGGTCCCAGCCGCCCTGGTGCACCTCGACGAAGCGCACGCCCTGCTCGACCAGGTGCCGCGCGATCAGGCACTGGCGGCCGAAGGCATCGGTGTCCTCGCCGCCGATCCCGTAGGCATCGCGCACCGCCTGCGGCTCCTTGGTCACGTCGACCAGCGCCGGCAGCTCGGCCTGCATCCGGAACGCGAGCTCGTAGCTCTCGATCACGCCCTCGAGCTCGTCGTTGTTGCGCTCGCGCTCCAGCGCCTCGCGGTTGAGCTTCTGCAACAGGTCGAGCTGCGCGCGCTGCGCATCGCGGTCATAGCGCGCGTTGCGCACGTTGGCGACCGGCTCGCCGCCGCGCGCGCCGCGCGGGTTGGCAATCGGCATGCCCTGGTAGGTCGCCGGCAGGAACGCGCTGCCGTAGTTCTGCGCGCTGCCGGCCGGCGGCGCGATGGTCACGAAGCCGGGCAGGTTGCGGTTGCTCGCGCCGAGGCCGTACAGCGTCCACGCGCCCAGCGACGGACGCACGAACTGGAACGAGCCGGTGTGCTGCTTCAGCACCGCCTGCGCATGCGCGGGCACGTCGGTCTGCATGCCGCGCAGCAGGCACAGCTTGTCGGCGTGCGCGGCGAGCTTGGGGAAGAGCGCGGAGATCCACAGCCCGCTCTGCCCGTGCTGGCGGAACTCCCACGGGCTCGCCATCAGCTTCGCGCCCTGCCGGTAGCGGCCCGACAGCGCTTGTCCGTCGTGCTTGGCGAGCTCGGGCTTGTAGTCGAAGGTGTCGACGTGCGACGGCGCGCCGCCCATCGCGAGAAAGATCACGCGCTTGGCGCGCGCCGCGTGGTGCGGGGCCTTGGGAGCGAGCGGATCGACGGGTGCCTGGAACGGCGCGGCGGCGCGCGCGCGCTGTGCGAGCAGGCCGCTGAGCGCGAGCCAACCGAATCCGAGGGTGGTCGCGCGCAGCGCGTCGCGGCGGGAAGGAAGGAACGGCCGGGGTTCTTGCATGGCGTGGTCCTTGCGGCGCGTCAGCCGAGGTAGCGGAACTCCGCGCTCTGAAAGAGCGTCTGCACGAAGGCCGACCAGACGCGCTGGCGGCGCTCGAGCGCCGGCGCATCGGCCGCGGGCTTCGTCTTCGCGCCGGCCTTGCCCTTCGCGCCCTTGCCGGTTTCGCTGACGGGCGCGGGGAAATCGGACAGGAACTTGCGCACGGCCGCCGCTTCCTCGCCGCGCGGCGTCCGCGCGAGCACGCGCAGGAAGGCCTGCTCGATGCGCTCCGCGTCGTCGGCGACCTCGGCGAGCAGGCTTCTCGCGAGCGCGTCGCTGGCCTCGAGCACGCTGGGATCGTTCATCAGGAAGAGCGCCTGCGTCGCGACGTTGGTCTCCTCGCGCATGCCCGTCACGAACGACGGATCGGCCACGTCGAATACGGCCAACGGCTCGGGCAACTGATCGCGCACGATCGGCAGGTACACCGAGCGCACGGGCCGGCTCTGCTGCAACAGCTTGACCACCGCATCGTTGCGCACCGGCCCCTCGACGAAGTTCACGTTCGACCCCACCGGCGGCGCGCGCTCGAGCAGGCCCGCGACCGCCAACATCGAATCGCGGATCGCCTCGGCTTCCAGCCGGCGCTCGGGGAAGCGCCACAGCGTGACGAGCTCGGGGTCGTTGCGCAGGCCGGTCGAGGAATCGGTCGCCGCCAACCCGTACGCGCGCGACAGCGCGATGCGCCGGACCAGCGCCTTGGTCGACCAGCCGTCCGCGACGAAGGTCGCGGCGAGCCAGTCGAGCAGCGCGGGATGATCGGGCGGCTGGCCGCTCGTGCCGAAGTTCTCCGTCGTCGGCACCAGCCCCGCGCCGAACAGGTGCGCCCAGACGCGATTGACCCACACGCGCGCGGTCAGCGGATTCGAGCTCGATGCGATCCAGCCGGCCAGCTCGCGCCGCCCGCTGCCGGCCTCGATCCTCGGCGCGCCCAGCGGAGCAAGCACGGTCAGGAAGCCGCGCGGAGCGATCGGACCGGGCTTGTCGAGCTCGCCGCGCTGCAACACCGCGATGTCGCGCGCGGCGCCGTCCGCGGCCCCCATCGCGACGCGGTTCTTCGCGTTCGGCGTGCCGTCCGCGTCGAAGCGCGCCAGCAACTGGTCGAGCACTTCGGTCTGCTGCTCCAGGCGCCGCATGCGCGCCGCGTCGGCCGGATCGCGCTTGCCGTCCGCCGCCGCGCGCCCGGCCTCCTTCGCCTCGCGCTCGGCGCGCTGCTCGATCTGGTCGCGGATCCGCTCGATGGCCGTCTGCGCGAGCGGCGTCAGCCGCGGCCCCGCGGCGACGGCGGCGCCCGCGGGCAGCTCGACCAGCGCGGCCGGATGATCGTTGCCCTGGCTGCGGAACGTTCCGTAGCGCGTGTCGGTGCTCGCGAAGATCCCGGCGAGCGCGTAGTAGTCGGTGGTCGGGATCGCGTCGAACTTGTGGTCGTGGCAGCGCGCGCACGCGACGGTCATCCCGAGCATGCCCTGCGTGACCGCGTCGAGCTGCTCGTCGGCAACGTCGAGCGCGAACTGGCGCCGGTCGCGCGTGTTGTGGCTCTTCGGCCCCAGCGCGAGATAGCCGGTCGCGATCGCGTGCTCGGCGCGCTCGTCGTCGTTCGCCGCGGGCAACAGGTCGCCGGCCAACTGCTCGGTCAGGAACTCGTCGTAGCGCTTGTCGGCATTGAACGCGCCGATCACGTAGTCGCGATAGCGCCACGCGTGCGGGTACGCGATGTTGATGTCCTTCCCGCTCGATTCGGCGTAGCGCGCGACGTCGAGCCAGTGGCGGCCCCAGCGCTCGCCGTAGGCGCCGGACGCGAGCAGCCGATCGACGACGCGCTCGCGCGCGCCCTCCGACTTGTCCGCCTCGAAGGCCGCCAGCTCCTGCGGCGTCGGCGGCAATCCAGTCAGATCGAGCGTCACGCGCCGCAGCCAGGTGCGGCGATCGGCGTCGGCGACGGGTTGGACGCCGCGCCCTTCCATCGCCGCGAGCAGGAACGAGTCGATCTCGCCCTTCGCCCAATCGGCGCGCTTCGTCGTCGGCGGCGCGCTCTTCTCGACGGGCCGGAAGGCCCAGTGCTCGCGCGCCTTCGCGAAGTCGTAGTCCTGACTCGCGCTGACGACCTCGACCTCCGGCGTGCCCGTTGCCGCGCTCTTCGGCCACGGCGCCCCGTCGCGGATCCACTGCTCGAGCAGCGCGACCTGCTCGGGCGCGAGCGGCTGCTTGGGCGGCATCTGCAGGTCCTCGTCCGCGTAGCGGACCGCATGCATCAGCAGCGAATCATCGGGGTTGCCGGGCACGAGCGCCGGCCCCGACGGGCCGCCGGTCAAGAGCGCCGCGCGCGAATCGAGTCGGAACTCGCCGCGCAGTTTCTGCGCCTGCGAGCTGTGACAGCCGTAGCAACTGACGACGAGCAGCGGGCGGATCTCGTTCTCGAAGAACGCGACCTGTGCCGGGCTCATCGCGTCCGACGGATCGGCGGCCGCGCCGGAAAAGGCGGGCGCCTCCTTCTGCGCCATCCCGAAGTCGGCCGCGCTCAGGTAGCCGTCCTGGTCCCGGTCGAGCCGGCGGAACGCGGCCGCCGAGCGCGGGTACTCGGCGCGGCTGATGCGGCCGTCGAAGTCGGCGTCATGACGGCGCAGCAGCGCCTCGAAGGCGGCGGAGCCGTCGCGCTGCTGCGCGGGCAGCGCTCCGAGCAGCAGGAGTCCGGCCGTGGCGATCATCAGGGTCTTCATCGGCAGCTCGCGCGCATAGAACAAGCTAAGGCCTCGGACGTTCCGATGCCGCCAGCGAAGTCCGGCCCAGCCGCGCCGCCAGCCAGCGCCCGAGCGCATGGATTTCCTCCAGGCACACCTGGTGGCCAATCGGGTACTCGGCGCTCTCGACCGCGTGCCCGCGCCGGCGCAGCCACTCGACCAGCGCGCGCCCGCGCTCGACGCGCACCATCGGGTCCTGGCTGCCGTGCGCGGCGAAGACCGGCAGCCGCGCGTTCGCCGCGCAGGCCGCCGGAGCGAGGTCGACCTCCCCCATCAGCCAGGTCGACAGCGCGATCGCGCCCGCCAGCGGCTGCGCGTGGCGCAGCGCCGTGTAGAGCGCCAAGGCCCCGCCCTGCGAGAAGCCGGCCAGCACGATGCGCGGACTCGGCACGCCGCGCGCGTTCTCACGCTCGATCAGCGCCTCGACCGCCGCGGCCGACGCGCGCAGACCGTCGAGGTCCTGACCGACGCCCAGATCCGGGTTCGACAAGTCGAACCACGCGCGCATCTTCATCCCGCCGTTCAGCGCGACCGGCCGCGGCGGCGCGTGCGGGAACACGAAGCGCACGGCCTGCTCGCGCGGCAGGCCGAGCTCGGGCGCGATCGGCTCGAAGTCGTGGCCGTCGGCACCCAGGCCGTGCAGCCAGATCACGCTCGAGCGCGCCGGCAGCGCGGGTTCGAGCTCGACGCAGGGGAGCAGCGCGGTCGCAGTCATGCTCCGAAGGTAGTCGACGCGCGCTCAGCGTCCAACCGACAGCACCAGGCTGCGCAGCGACAGACCGAACACATCATTGCCGGCCGCGATCGCACCGACGGCGAGGAGCCGGGCCGGGTCGGCGTCCAGGACATCTTCAGCGCTCGAATTCCCTGCGCGCGACGGCGACGAGCTTCTTCCCGAACAGCAACGCCGGGGAGAGCGCGAGTCGCGCGAGCTCCCTCTCGACCTCAGGGGGCGGACGACGGCGATTCTCGCGCTCCAGGCGCCGACGTCCTGCGCGCAGCGACGCGTGCGTGGCGAGCCAAAGCGCTGGACAGATCGGCGCCAACGCGGCGGAACTCGGGCTCAGCGCGCAGAACTCGAGCCGCTCCAGCTCGAGCCCCACGATGCGCATCAGGTAGCGCAGGCGGAACGCGTCGATCAGGAACGCGTGGCCGTGGTAGAGCTTCCCGCCCTCGTTCGAGCGCAGGGTCTGGAATTCGTTGATGAAGCCCTGCTTTGCGATCCGGCTGCCGGTCATGAAAGCTGACAGGCGCGCGGAGAGATGCATCACGTTGGGCGTCGTCAGGATCATGCGACCGCCTGGGCGCAGCACCCGCGAGCACTCGCGCAGGAAGCCGGCCTGATGTTCGAAGTGCTCGATGCCTTCCATCGAGAGCAGCGTGTCGAAGCTCGCATCGCGGAACGGCAGCGGTGCACAGGCGTCAGCTTGAACTCCCCGCAGATCGGGACGGGGAAACAGGTCGACCTCGTAGACGTCGTACCCCATGCGGCGCGCCGCCTCGACGACGGGGCCGCCCCCGGAGGGTATGTCGAGCAACCGGCCGCGCTCGCCGCGCTCGAGCAGCCCCGTGACGACTTCATGGCTGGGGGACGCGTGCACGTCCCAGATCTTGGCGAACGCGGCGGGGCGGCGGAAGAACGGTTTCCACTCCCCAGCTCAGCTCCGACGATCGAGGCGGCGAGTCCGGAAGCACGGAGCGCTCAGCCTGCTCGCGCGGCAGGACGAACTCGGGCGCGATCGAATTCGGAGGCTTCGCGGGCGGACGCGGCGAGGCTGCGAGCGGACAGCGAATTCCAAGAGCAGGCACGCCGGCAGTCGAGAGGAACAGCGAGTGGACATGCGCGCAGTCACGAGGAACGCGCGGTACATGGGGTGGGATCGTCTCGCGAATCGCGTTGTTCCAGCGCGATCGTTCGAAAGAGCTGAGCGCGGATCAGGCCGGCACGAGCTCGCCGCGCATTTTGGACGGATAGAACGGGTCGCATGCCTCGCCCGTCTTCCACACAAGGTGCGGGAGCAGCGCCAGCTTGCGTGCAAGTTCGACCTTGGCTCGCTCGCGCCCGTTCCACGCCCCTGCGTGTGCGTTGGAGGGCGTGGTTGCGCGGCGGGAGGGGGTTGGCGTCAGGCTGGCGCGGGCGTGCGGCGGCGGCGCATACCGAGGGTGTAGACGAGCGCGGAGATTGCGACGCCGGAGAACCATGCGTACGGGTAGATCGCGGTGAAGAACGGCGGGACGGACTCGAAGACGCCGATGCGGGCGAGGAAGCCGGGCAGGTTCGGGAGCACACCGAGGGCGAGAGCGAGCATGGCGCGCGGGTTGCTGCCGGCGTGGGCGCCGGAGGGGCGGAAGAGCTCGTGGACGTCGAGTTGCTTGCCGCGCACCAGCCAGTAGTCGGCGATCATGATGCCCGCGATCGGCCCGAGCAGCGCCCCCACGCCGCCGAGCCAGCCGTCGAGGTAGGTCGCGGGGTCGGCCATCAGCTTCCAAGGCATGCACAGGATCCCGAGGATCCCCGTGATGAGGCCGCCCGTGCGGAACGAGATGTAGCGCGGGGCCAGGTTGGCGAAGTCCTGCGCGGGGCTCACTACATTGGCTGCAATGTTGACCGAGATCGTCGCGATCAAGATGCCGAACACGGCGATGATGGCGACGATCGCGCGCGTGGCCGCATCGGGGATCAGGGGGCCCGTGAGGCCCACCGGGGTCTCGGCCGAGGTCATCACTCCGAGCAGGTACTCGGGGTTCCACAGCTCGCCCAGCTTGGCTCCGGGCAGGATCGCGGCGCTGGCGCTCGTGATCACCACCGCCATCGCGGAGAACGCGATCATGGTCGTGGGCAGCCCGAGCGCCTGACCGACGGCCTGCTCGCGCTGGCCGCGCCCGAAGCGCGTGAAGTCCGGGATGTTCAGCGCGAGCGTGCTCCAGAAGCCGATCATGCCCGTGAGCGAGATCACGAACACCGGCCAGAACTCGCCCAGCGTCTGGAACTTCGACGGTTGGGAGAGCAACGGGCCGACCCCATCGGCGCGGTCCACCACCCACCACAAGAGCACGGCCGCGAGCACGAGGACGAGCGGCGCCGCCCAGTTCTCGAACACGCGCACGGCATTCATGCCGCGGTAGACGATGAAGATGTTCATCGCCCAGAAGATGAGGAACGTGATCGCGCTCGGAACCGAGAGGCCCGCGAGGGTCGTGCCCTCGGCGAGCTGCGCGAACGACGGCCAGAACGTGCACAGGAAGGTCCTCAGCGCCTCGCCACCGATGTAGACGTTGATCCCGAACCAGCCGCAGGCCACCAGCGCCCGGAGCAGCGCCGGGACGTTCGCGCCCACCGTGCCGAAGCTGGAGCGGGCGAGGACCGGGAAGCTCACGCCGTACTTCGTGCCGGGATGGGCATTGAGGAGGATCGGGACGAGCACGATCACGTTCCCGAGGCCGATCGTCAGCAGCGCCTGCCACCAGTTCATTCCGACCGCCATCAGGCCGCCGGCCAGCGTGTAGGTCGGAATGCAGTGCGCCATGGAGATCCACAGCGCGGCGAAGTTGTAGGTGCTCCAGTTGCGGCGCGCGGCCGGAACGGGCGCGAGGTCAGCGTTGTAGAGCGGACTCGCGAGGACGTCCGCCGGAAGGTCCGCGGGGCCGTCCTGGCAGGTTTCGTCGTGGTGCATCGAGCAGGCTCTCGTCGTTGCGGCTGCGGGGTCAGCCTTCGAAGGCCGCGTCGGTGATGTCGAGCCCGCGATCGATGATCGCGAAGGCCTCACGGATCTGCTCGGCGTTGATGGTGAGCGGCGGGATCGTCGAGAAGCTCGACCAGCGCTGGAACGAGAACAGGCCTTGCTCGCGGAAGAACGCGGCGAGCCTGGCCATCGCGGGATGAGAGCCGTTGTAGGGCGCGATCAGGTCGCCCGCGCTGTTCTTGCGGATGTCGACCATGCCGAAGAGTCCGATCAGGCGGCCCTCCTTGAAGGAAGGGTGCTTCGCGGCGAGCCGATCGAGCTCCGCGCGCATGACCTTCTCCATCGACACCGCATTCTCGATCAGCTTCTCCTCGACCGTCACCGCGAGCACCGCCTCCGCGCACGCGAGCGCGAGGTTGTGCGAGTTGTAGGTGAGACCACCGGCGAAGTATTTGCCGCGCAGCTTCTCCACGACGTGCTGGCGCACTCCGACGGCACCGAGCGGCATGTAGGAGCTCGTCAGTCCCTTCGCCATCGTCACGATGTCCGGGAGGATGCCGCCGTGCTCGAAGGCGAACATCTTGCCCGTGCGCCCGAAGCCGGACATCACCTCATCGCACACGAGCAGGATCCCGTGCTTCTCCGTGAGCTCGCGCAGGCCCTTCATCCAGCCCCGCGGCGGGATGAGCACGCCGTTCGTGCCGGTGACGCTCTCGACGAAGATCGCGGCGATGTCCTTGGGATTCTCGTACTGGATCAGTTCCTCCAGGTACGTCAGGTGATTGCGCGTGATCTCCTCGTCCGTGGTGCCGAAGCTGAATTGCAGCGGCACCGGGTCGAGCATGCGCAGGAAGCCGGGCGCGCCGGGCTCGCTCCCCCACCGGCGCGGGTCGCCGCTGAGCTGCATGGTCGCGTGGGTCGCGCCGTGGTAGCTGCGATAGCGCGAGAGGATCTTGAAGCGACCCGTGACGGTGCGCGCGATCTTGATCGCGTTCTCGTTCGCTTCGGCGCCGCCGGTGGTGAAGAAAAACGTGTCGATGTCGCCGGGGGTCAGGCGCGCGAGCGTCTGCGAGAGTCGCGCCCTCGTTTCGGTGGCGGCCTGCGGGTACGCGAAGATCAGGCCGTCGAGGGCCTCCTTCATGGCCGCGATCACCTTGGGGTGCGAGTGACCGATGAGCACGCTCATCAGCGTGCTGTTGAAGTCGATGAAGCGCTTGCCCTCGGGCGTCCAGAAATAGATGCCCTGCGCGCGCGCGATCGGCAGCGGGTCGACCTGGTCCTGCACCGCCCACGTGTACAGCGTGTGCCGCTTGCACAGCGCGACCATTTCCTCGGAACTCATCGCCATGCATTCACCCCATCCAGGTGGTGTCGGACTGGACCGTCCACTTCGTGGTGACCTTGCGCGGGCGCGTCCAGAAGCGCCAGCCGTCGTAACCGGTCATGTTCCCGGCGCCGAACTTCGAGTGGTTCCAGCCGCCGAAGCCGAACGGTTCGCGCGGCACGGGAACTCCGACGTTCACGCCGACCATGCCGGCCTCGACGCGCGACGTGACGTAGTTCGCAACGGCGCCGGACGTCGTGTAGATGCAGGCCGCGTTGCCGTACGGATTGGCATTCTCGATCGCCAGCGCCTCGTCGAGCGTCTTGACGCGCAGGATGCTGAGCACGGGTCCGAAGATCTCCTCGGTGGCGCAGGGCATGTCGCGCGTGCAGTGATCGAGGATCGTCGGTCCGATCCAGTAGCCGCCGTCCGGCCGCTTGGCCGTGCGTCCGTCGAGCACGACCTTCGCGCCGCGGCGCTGGGCGTCGTCGATGTAGCCGGTGATGCGATCCAGGGCGGCCTTGCTGATGATCGCGCCCATGTCCTCGCCGAGGCGGATCCTGCTGGCGCCCGAGACGATGTCGTCGAGGATCGCGTCGACGTTGCCGACGGCGAGCAGCACGCTCGCGGCCATGCAGCGCTGGCCGGCGCAGCCGGTGAAGCTCGCCACCACGTTCGAAGCGGTCAGGGTACGATCGGCGTCGGGCACGATCATCAGGTGGTTCTTGGCGCCGCCGAGGCAGAGCATCGTCTTCCCGGTGGCGCCGCCGCGTGCGTACACCATGCGGCCGACGCGCGTGCTGCCGACGAAGCCGACGGCCTTGATGCTCGGGTGGTCGCAGAGCGCGTTCACGGCGTCCGCGCCGCCGTTCACGATGTTGAAGATGCCGTCGGGCACGCCGGCTTCCTTCACGAGCAGCGCGAGTCGTCCCGCGCTGAAGGGCACGACCTCCGACGGCTTCAGCAGGAAGGCGTTCCCGCCGACGAGCGCCTGCGGGAGCATCCACATGCACACCATGAGCGGGAAGTTGAACGGCGAGACGCCGGCGACGACGCCCAGCGGTTCGTGCTCGACGTGGCAGTTCACGCCGCGGCTGACATCGAGTTGCTCACCGGCACCCATGTTGCCGAGCGCACAGCCGAACTCGACGCACTCGATCGCCTTCTCGACACTCGCGCGTCCCTCGGCGTAGGTCTTGCCGTTCTCGTGGGAGACGAGCCACGCGAGCTCTTCGATGTCACGCTGCAGGAGGCTCTTGAGCCGATAGAAGATGTCGGCGCGCTCGCGCACCGGCATCGCGGCCCACTCCTTGCGCGCCGCGCGGGCGGCCTGCACGGCGGCCTCGACGTCCGCCGGCCCCGAGAGAACGACGCGGCCCATCACGCGAGCGTGGCGCGGATTCTCGACCGGAAGCGTCTGGCCACTCGCGGCGGGGACGAACTTCCCGCCGATCCAGTTCAGGGCGTCGCCCTGCTCGGTGAAGGCGTAGCTGCGCGCGGTGAAGGGCTTGGACATGGTCGCTCTCGGGGTCGTGTCGGTGGGTTGCGCTGCTCAGCCGCGCTTGGGCGGCACACGCTCGACCGGGACTTGCCGGCTCTGGGCGTTGCGCTGCAGCTGGTTCATGAAATACGCGCTGAAGCAGGGGCGATCGAGGTAGCGACCGAAGCCGCGGCGCGTGTGCAGGTTCGAGCCGTCCCAGACGAGGCTGCCGCGCACATAGGTGCGGACGGGATTGCCGACGACCTGCATGCCCTCGTAGATGTTGAAGTCGATCTTCTGGTGATGGGTCTTGGCGGAGATCGTCCGCGACTTGCCCGGATCCCACACCACCAGGTCGGCGTCACTGCCGACCGCGATCGCGCCCTTCTTCGGGTGGAGGTTGAAGATCTTCGCGGCATTCGTGCTCGTGATGGCAACGAACTCGCTGCGCGTCAGGCGGCCCGTGCTGACCCCGTGATGCCACAGGATCGCCATGCGATCCTCGATGCCGCCGGTGCCATTGGGAATCTTGCGGAAGTCCTCCAGCCCCATCTGCTTCTGCGGTGTGCAGAAGCAGCAGTGGTCGGTGGCCGTGGTCTGCAGCATGCCCGCCTGCAATCCGCGCCAGAGCGCCGCCTGGTGCTCCTTCGCGCGGAAAGGCGGGCTCATCACGTAGTGCGCGGCCGTGTTCCAATCCGGATTGCGGTACACGCTCTCGTCGAGCACGAGGTGCTGCGCGAGCACCTCGGCGAAGACTCGCTGGCCTTCGAGGCGAGCGCGCGTGACGGCCTCGAGCGCGTCGATGCTCGAGGTGTGGACGAGGTAGAGCGGCACGCCGAGCACCTCGGCGATGCGGATGGCGCGGTTGGCGGCTTCCCCCTCGACCTCGGGCGGTCGTGACAGCGGATGGCCCTCCGGCCCGCGGAATCCGGCGTCGTAGACCTGCTGTTGCAGGCGCGCGACGAGCTCGCCGTTCTCGGCGTGCACCGTGCACATGGCCCCGAGTTCCTTGGCGCGCGAGAAGCTGTTCACCAGCACCTCGTCGTCGCACATGATCGAGCCCTTGTAGGCCATGAAGTGCTTGAAGCTGTTCACGCCGAACTCGCGGCACAGCCGGCCCATGTCCGCGTGAACGCTCTCGTCCCACCAGGTGATCGCCACATGGAACGAGTAGTCGGCGGCCGCCTTCTCGGCCCAGCCGCGCCACGTGTGGTACGCGTCGAGGACGCGTTGCTTCACGCCCGGGATCACGAAGTCGATGCAGCAGGTCGTTCCACCGGCGGCGGCGGCGCTCGTGCCCGAGAAGAAGTCCTCCGACGCCACGGTCCCCATGAACGGGAGTTCCATGTGCGTGTGCGGATCGATCCCGCCGGGCAGCACGTACGCACCCGAGCAATCGACGACCTCCGCGCCGGAGGGCACCGGGAGATCCGGTCCGACCGCGGCCACGGTCTCGCCGACGACGAGCACGTCGGCGCGAGCTTCGGACTCGGCCGTCACCACGGTTCCACCGCGCAGGAGGATGGGCTTGGTCATGGGTACGCCTGAAGAGCCGAGGTTGCTGGCGTGAGGGAGCGAGCGCCTAGCGGACCAGATCGCCGTAGGCTTCGGGGCGGCGATCGCGGAAAAACTGCCAGGTGTTGCGGGCCTCGTCGATCTTCGAGAGGTCCAGATCCGCGATCAAGAGCTCGTCCTTGTCTTCGCTCGCCACGGCCTCCATCTCGCCGCGCGGATTCACGAAGTAGCTCGTGCCGTAGAACTTGCCGATGCCCCAGGGGCCCTCCGTCCCGACGCGATTGCTCGCGGCGACGAAGTAGCCGTTGGCCACGGCGGCAGCCGGCTGCTCGACCTTCCAGATGTACTGGGAGAGGCCCGCCACGGTCGCGCTGGGATTGAAGACGATCTCCGCGCCGTTGAGCCCGAGCGCGCGCCAGCCTTCGGGGAAGTGGCGGTCGTAGCAGATGTACACGCCGATGGTCGCGTACTTGGTCTTGAAGACCGGGTAGCCGCCGTCGCCCGGAGTGAAGAAGAATTTCTCCCAGAACCCCGCGACCTGCGGGATGTGCTGCTTGCGGTACTTGCCGAGGTAGGTGCCGTCGGCATCGATCACGGCCGCCGTGTTGTAGTACAGGCCGCGCATCGCGCGCTCGTACACCGGCACGACCATCACCATCTGGTGCTTGCGCGCGATCGGCTGCAGACGCTCGATGGTCGGGCCCGGCACGGGTTCGGCCGCGGCGTACCAGCGCTTGTCCTGGCTCGGGCAGAAGTACGGGCCGCTGAAGATCTCCTGCAGGCCGAGGATCTGCACGCGCTTGCGTCCCGCCTCCTCGATGAACGGCAGGTGCTTCTGGAACATCGCCTCCGCGATGTCCGCCACCGGCTTCGACTCGTCGTTGATCGGGTTGGATAGCTGGATCAGACCGCAACGAACGATCTGCGAAGGCTGGTCGGTCATGGGTTTCTCTGCGGTTTCAGCGGTTGTACAGCAGCCGTGCGAACGACGCGAAGGGCGAGGTCAGGTTTCGATCCCGCGCACCGGCTCGTGGAACAAGCGTCGAGGGTCGTTCCCGTGAGCTCTCGAACCTAGCCACCGAGCGAGGCCGTCTCCTTCTGGATGTCCCCTCGCCACGTCTCGGCGTCGCGATTCGTCTGGCCGCGATTGCCCGCCTTGGCCGCGGCCTGGCGCGCGACGAGGTCCGCGTGGGTCGTGAAGGCCTCGAGGCTCTTGCCCACGAAGTCGTCCACCGAGGCGAAGCCGTGCTTGTCCATGAAGGCCGACAGATCCCGGCACAGCTCGTCGATGATCTTGTAGCCGCGCAGCATCGGCCCCGTGCACAGCTGCACGGTTCGGCAGCCGAGCAGCATGAATTGCGCCGCGTCCGAGCCCGTCTCGATCCCGCCGATCCCCGAGAGAGCGACGCCGGGATGGGCGCGCGCGATTTCCATGACATGGCGCAGCGCAATGGGACGGATCGCCTGACCTGAATAGCCGCCCGGCACGGTGTGGCCCTCGACGCTGGGCTTGGGGCGCAGCGTGTCGAGGTCGACACCGATGACCGAGAGGATCGTGTTGATCGCCGCGATGCCGTCGGCACCCGCGCGCAAGGCCGCGGCCGCGGGAACGACCGGGCTGCCCACATTGGGCGTCATCTTGGCCCAGACGGGAATGCGCGCGACCTCCTTCACCCAACCCACGACCTCTCCGACGATCTCGGGGTTCTCCCCCATCGCCATGCCCATGCGGCGTTCGGGCAGTCCATGCGGGCAGCTCAGGTTCAACTCGAAGCCGTCGACACCCGTCTGCTGCACGCGCTCGACGATCTCATGCCAGGCCTCGCGCCGATACTCCTCCATGATCGAGGCAATCACGATGCGATCGGGGTAGCGCTGCTTGAGTTCCTTCAGCTCGCCGAGCCACACCGCGAAGGGGCGATCGCTGATGAGCTCGATGTTCTCGAAGCCGATCACTTCGCCGCCCTCTCGGCTGAGGAGCTTGCCGTAGCGCGGGGCGGTATTGACCACCTTGCTGGCATCGAGGCTGATCGTCTTGACCACGCATCCGCCCCACCCGAGGTCGAAGCTCTTGGCGATCACGCGCGCGTTCGTGCCGGGAGGCCCGGACCCCAGGATGAAGGGGTTCGGGAAGCGCATCCCGTTCATTTCGACGCTCAGATTGACCATGGAGAACGACTCCCGTGCGCACACTGCGAGCAGCCGGGAGATATGGAAGCTACCACTCTTCGGGGCCGTCTGCGAACAGTTCTCGGCGCGGTTGGAAGCGCTCCAAAGAGGCTCCTGCGTGTCCGGCTCGTGCTTCCATGAGAAGGCACCCTGCAGTCAAGGGGAAAGGCGAGTTGTGGCCGGTCGTGACCGGCGCGTCTGTTCGAGGCACGCAGGCTCCCACCCTGCTCCGCTGGCTTCCATTCGCACTCTACGAGGCGCCTTGTCTCGGCGCGGTGCATGAGAGGTTCCGTCCGGCCAGGTGCTGCGATCTACGCCGCGTGCTCGAAGCACGAGGACATGCGCGCAGTTACCCGGACGGGCGGGACACAAAGTGGGATCGTCGCGTGAATCGAGTTGTTCCAGAGCGATCGTTCGAAGGAGCTGAGCGCGGATCAGGCCGGCACGAACTCACCGGCAAGCGATGTCCGAACGACTTGATCGCACCGCGCAGGTGGTTGATCTGTACCGTGCGCGACGCCACCACCACGTCGCGCGCGCGTCTCACCGCGAGGCCGGACTGGTGCTCGACGGAACGGTGCGTCACGGGCGAGAGCAACTGCGCATCGACGCGCCCCAGGCGCGCGGAGAGCTCGGCGTCCGTGCGATCGTTCTTGCGGTCGTTGCGCGTGATCAACCGCACGCGGCGCGGGTTTGCCACGTTCACATCCAGGTCCTGTTCCTTTGCCAGGCGGCAGACCCAGGGTGACTGTCCACCGACTCCCAGGATCAGGCGCGCCGGCGACAGGCGCTGGAAGAACGCCATCAGGTCGGCGGGTGACATCGCGACCCGTCCTTGCTCGAGCGCTCGACCGCCGGCGACGAGCACGCAGAAGAGCGAGTAGAGTTCGCTGAGGTCGAGACCGATCGTGGACGACATCGGTGCGGCCGTGCCAGAGAGGGACGGAGTTGCCTGGCCTACGTTGGAGGTCTTCTTGGTCGCGTTCGACGGCGCGGCTCGGGCGGGTGGCTTGGGAGTAGACTGCTTCAGGGCTGGTTTCCTCAGGTTTGGGGTCGCTGACCATCCCCTTCCTTCCACTGAGGCGTCTGGCGACTTCGCACGGAGGCCGGCCTTCTCATCCCATCCACGCCCCGCAGCTTGGTGTCCATTGCGTTGCTCACGATGCGGCCCTCTCCGCGCACAGGAGCGCGTCGTACTCGCCCAGCGAGCGGCCGAATCCTCATCCCAGCAACCGCGAACGACTGCAGTGATGCAGCCGGGGATTGCGATGTCGCAGGGGATGCCGGGTGCGGGCGCGAGCGAGAGTCGCTCGACCTCGAGCGGCGGGCGAGCGCCTGCCTACGTTTCAGATGCTTGAGTCGAGAATCACCATCGCCGAACCCGGACCGAGCTGCAGCTTGGCCGAAGACGGGTGGAGGTTGGAGACCTGGACGTCCAACCAGCCATCGTTGTCGAAATCGCCAAAGTCGACGTTCATGCCCTTCTTCGTGTCGGCGCCGGGCACTTTCTCGGTCACGTCCCGGAACGTCCCGTCGCGGTTGTTCATGAAGAGCTGATCAGGCCCGAAGTCGTCCGCGACGTACAGATCCTGCCAGCTGTCGTTGTCGAGGTCGCCGTGTCCCACGGCGAGCGTCCAATCCGGACCGTCGACACCGAGACGTGCGGAGACGTTCGTGAACGTACCGTCTCCCTCGTTGTGCCACAGATCGTTCCTTTCGACATTGCGCGCGCGTTCGAAGCTGTCGTGCATGATGCGCGTGTGCTCGAGATGCCACAGGTCGAAGAGCGCGAAGTAGTTCCCGACGTACAGATCGAGCAGACCGTCCCCGTCGTAGTCGAACCAAACCGCCGCGCACGCGTTGCCCCAAGGGCTGCCGGGGCGCTCGTGCTCGTCACGAAACGCCCGGTCCGTGACGTCTTCGAACGCGCCGTTTCGCCGATAGTGGAACAAGCGGTTGCGTCCCCATTGGACCACGTAGAGCTCGAGCCATCCGTCGTTGTCGTAGTCGCCGAAGACCCAGTCGGTGCTGACGCCGTCCTCGTCGTTCACGCGCGCGACCCCGGCCGCCTCGGCCACGTCCGTGAAAGTCCCGTCGCACCGGTTCTTGTACAGGTGGTTCGGCCTCCCCTTGTCCGAGTCCGTGACTTGGAGATCGACCCACCCGTCGTTGTCGAAGTCCCCGTCGGCAGCCGCGGCCCCGACGCTCGCCACCCAGCTCATGATCGGTTCGAGCTTGGGGTCGAGAACAGGCTTGTGGTGCTGGTAATGGAACGCCGCTTCGAGCGTCACGTCGACGAAAGAGGTCGGCGCACGGGTGTCCTCGACGGAACCGAGCGCTAGGTAGGCCGCGAATCGTCGGCGAGAAGCGTTCACGGACTTGCAGCAGGCCGAACAGAGCGGCGAGGCCGAGGCAGGTGGCCATCACCCCTGGCGATCCGTGAGCGACCTCGGCGCGGAATCCCCTCTCCCGAGGGGCTCGTGCGACAGCCGATCCTTCTGTCGGGCGTCATCTGTCCCGCGCGAAGAGTGAGCCTCGAGTTCCGGACCCCACGCGGGAACTGTCCTCGGCTCACGCAGGAACATCGCGACCTCGTGCGCAATCCCACTTCGAGCACCAGATCAGGTGGCCAATCCGGATCCATGGTAGAGACCGAACACGGCCAATGCCGATGCGACTCGCGCGTCCGCGCCGATCGCAGGAGCGATCGGCGCCAGGAGCCGGATGCGCTTGCGATACTCCCGCAGCGGCTCGACCAGGTGCTGGGCGGCCTCGTGTTCGATGTGAGTCAACCGGCTCATGTCGAGCACCAACCTGTTGCGAGTGCGCCGCAGCGCCTCGCCGGCCTGTCGCGCAATCCGAGCCGCCTCCATGGCCCCGAGCGCTCCGTCGAGATGGACCCAAACCGTGCGCTCTGCTCTGAGCTCGACGGAAACGCGTCCGCCGAGCTTCGTCAGGCGCTGCCAGGCGCGATTCGGGCTCAGGGACTCGTCGGGGAGGCGGTAGGCGTGCTTCACGAGGCTGGGATGCTGGAAAACCCTCAGCCGGAGCGTGAGCATCGTCCACAGGGCCAGCCCTACCGCGAGGACGGACCGCATGTTCTCGGCCCAGGTCGGGCGTCCGAACTCGGCGTGGATCTCGCGCTGCAATCGACGGATGCGCCGCCGTATCGTCGCGTTGGGTCCGAACAACCGTCCGGCAAGGAAGACGGGGTAGGCCTTGCGAATCTCATGGCCGAATCGCTCGCTCTTGGCCTGCGCGATCGGGCGCGTAGACCGGCGCAGCGTGCGGTGGCCCAGCAGCCAGGTCTCGATCATGCGGAAGATCGACGGTCCAAGGCGCTGGAAGTCCTCGTGGAAACAGGAGCTCTGCAGGCTCTCGATGACCTGCGCTGACATCACCGGATGCTGGACCATCGCCGTGAAGCCGTCGCACTTGCGGTAGTAGAGTTCCGGATCCTTTGCGAGGTCCTCGTGCAAGAGCCCCTCCCGCTGCACGCGCTCGAAGAACGGGGTGCCGGGCGTCGGGCCGTAGATCAGGAACTGGCAGAGGTCGGGCTTCAGGCTCAGCAGTCCTTCGAGTTCCGAGCGTACGACGGCTTCGTTCTGGTAGGGCAGCCCGACGATCATCGACGCCAGGACGGAGATGCCGTGGGCCCGCAGGTCCGCGAAAAGTTCCACGAGGTCGCGGCCTTCCTGCTTGGCAAGACCTGACCGCGCGCCCTCGTAGCCGATCCACAGCCCGTCGATCCCCATCTCGCAAAGATCCTCGATCGCGTATTGGCTGATGGCCTTGATGCTGGCGAAGGCGAAGATCGAGAGGGGCCTTCCTTGATGCACGACCCGATCGCGGAACTCGAGGGCCCGCCGTCGATTCAGGAGGAAGTCCTCGTCGAGGACGACCAGCGTGATCTCCGGATCGAACTCCAGGTATCGCGCGACGACGTCGTAGATGTCCGCACCCGTCGGCAGCAGCCGAATGTGACGCCGCTTGAAGAAATGGGACGTGCAGCAGAAGTCGCAGCCGTTAGGGCATCCGAGGCCCGCGAAGACCATGCCGGTCCTCGAAACGGCACGGCCGAAGATCCTGGGCTCGCTCACGACGAGCGGATGCCGGTAGGGCATCTCGATCTCGGGCTCGCCCAGGAGGCGCCGCATGAAGCCGACTCCCTCCTCGCGACACACGTAGTCCGAGAAGGTGGCGAGTTCGGCGTCCGAGAGCACCGTGCCGTAGCCGCCGAGCACGATCTTCGAGTCGGGCGCGTGCTTTCGCACCAGGGCGATCACCTCCTTCATGCGGTGGAAGACGGCGAGCAGGAAGGAGACGCCGACGTAGTCGTAGCCCTTCTTCAGTTCGCGGATCAGCTCCCGACGTGACGGGTACTGCAGCACGACGCACGGCGCCTCGATGTTCTCGGCGATGTACTCCAGCGAGAAGTGCAAGTGCAGTGAGCGCGGACTGAAGATCCCCTGCGCACGCGTCACCTGTCCGTGGAGGAGCTCGTAGCCCACGCTCGGCGCGTCACCGTGCTTGGGGCCAATCGGACGGCAGACGCTCGTAAGGAGGACGGTTGGCACGCGTCGAGAGGACATCATGGAGTCTCGCATTCCTGTGGTGTAGCGACAGATTCACATTGAATCGTCGACGAGAGCCGTGCGCGGAAGCGCGGAGCCGCCTCTGCGAACTCGGCCGTACGCCCCGGCTCTCCGGAAGTTCCGCGGGATTCGCCTCATCGGTTCCACGACGCTAGTGCGAGGCGGGTACCAATCCCGCCGCGAGGATCGCGGCGGAGATGTCTGCGAGTGGTCGCTCGTCCTGGATGGAGAACTGATGCACCGAGGCTCGGGCGCCTGCGGTGTAGCCTCCGGCCGCCGTGCTCACGCCGGCGCTGAGCTTGGTGACTCCGAGAGGAAGCAGTGCATCGCGCATCTCGGGCCGCTCACGCGTCGTGAGTGTCAGGTGCGCGTCGGGAAACTCGACGCGCAAGAAGAGGAAGGCCTTGACGAAGTCGTCGTCCGCGACGGGCGCCGGGGTCACGAACCCCGGATCCTGTCCCGCGGTCTGCATCCGCGGGAGCGAGAAGCCGATGCGCGCTGCGGGGAAGTCGGCTCGCAGGGACCTGGCGTGCGCAGCGAGGCGAGCGAGATCGGAGCACAGCGGCGCGAGCCCGAGCAGGAGGCCGAGACCGATCCCCTGGAATCCTGCCGCCAGTGCGCGCCCCGGGGCCTTCAGGCGATTGACCATGTCGCGCTTTGGGCCGTGACGATGGACGCTCGCGTAGGTCGCCGGATCATACGTTTCCTGGTAGACGTGAACGGCCGCGGCCCCAGCGGCGCGCAGCCGGTCGAACTGCTCCCCGGACAGCGCGCCGAGGTTCAGATTGATGCGGAGGATCGCCGTGTCCTCGAGGATGCGTGAGCACAGTTCGCAGACCTGATCGATGAAGCGATCCTGCGGGACTTCGCCCGAGACGAGGTCCAGCGTCCGATGGCCGTGAGTCGCCAGGCAATCCGCCTCGCGAAGCGCTTCCTCGACACCCAGGCGGACTCTTCTGCCGCGACGGCTGCGGCGGAAGCCGCAATAGGAGCAGTCGTTGAGACAGGCGCTCGTGACGTAGAGCGGCGCGTACAGGATCACGCGGTGCTGAAATCGTGCGGCGTGCGCCGCGGCGACTCCGGGGCCGTGGGCCGCGATCAAGACCTTCAAAGGTGTCGCGAACCACGCAACCAGGCGTGCCTCGAGGTCGGGATCGACGGCAGCGTCGAGGGCAGTCAGCAATTCACGAGGATCCTCGGGCAGGACAGGCCGACTGCTTCCGCTCGTGCTCCGCGTATTCGTGGCGAGATCCAGCGGGGCGTTCGTGCGGGAGTTCATCGGCTTTCCCCCAGCCGCGCGACCTCACGCCGCACCTTCGCCTCGAATCGACCCAAGCGCGCGTCTCCCAGGTCCGTGACCCCGTGGAGTGCGAGCCGGGTGACCCGCTCGATCCCGGTCGTGCGGAATACGGCCTGGCTCCAAAATCGTCCGGCAAGACCACGCAAGAGGATGCGATCCACGGTCTTGGTGGCACTGAAGGTCTGGACGACCAGCGCCCTGCGACCACCCAGTAATGGGGACGGAGGTCGGTTCGTTTCCAGTCGGATGGCCACTCCATCGACCAAAACGCGGTCGACCCATCCCTTGAGGATCGCGGGTGGCGCGAACCACCATACCGGATGCACGACGACGATGGCGTCGGCCCACCTCACATCCTCCTGGTAACGGTGAACGAGAGGGTCCTCCTCCGCGCTGCATGCGGCCGCGTGCGTCGCCCCGGCCGTGAGTCGTAACCGTGGATCGAACCCGTCGGCGAGAAGGTCCTGGACGCGATGCGGGGTGTCCGCCTCGACCAGCGCCTTCCGCGCCACCTCCAGAATACGATGTCCCAGCCCCGACACACGCCCATGCCCCAGGACCAGAAGAACCCGACTCATGGGGCCGGGATCAGCGGCGGAGCACGGTGGCCGGCAGAACCGACCGGGGCCGCAGCCAGCTTGTGGCGCTTAAGGAAAGCTCCGATCGCTTCTCTCAATTCGCCCTGCCCTTAGTTCTTGAAGCTAGTCCCCTCGAACGCCTTGCGCTGCAGTCAACCGAAGACGATCTCGATTTGATTGAGCCAACTGGCCGAGGTCGGGCTGATATGGAATTGCACTCGGTATTCGTACTTGGCCAGCCAGTCGTCGTTGCGCTTGTGCGCGCGTGCCGCCGGGGCCGCTGTCGTCGTCGACGACCAAGACCTATCCTTGGCCGAAGGCGGCGGGCTTCCGAGGGCGAGAAGTGCCATCTGAACGTCGTGCGGCGGGGCAAGCTGCATGGGGAACCCCTCTGCGGGCACCACATCCAACGGAATCCTACGGAAAAGCAGGTACTCAAGAGGCCCTGCTGGCCTGCCGACGGGCTCAAGAAAGTAATGTGGGGTAGGAGCGGTGTCAAGACCTTGGTCGGTGCTCGTATGAGATCCAGCTCCTCCATGCCGAGTCAGCCCTCGCGCGGGGCGCCCGGAGCTCGCCGCTCCTGCCCGCGGGTAAATACGCGCTGACGGCGCGCGTCCTGACCGGGACGGCGACGCTCGCGCTGACCGCCAGCGCGCGCAGCGCGATCCAGATCCAGAGCGGCGAGCGGCGCGCCGGCAGACCGGGCTTTGAGCTGCCACCGCATTCGGTCCCAACGGTCCTCGGCCCGGCATGCCTTCCCGGGAATCAGAGCTGCGACGTGCGCGCCGGCGTCGCGAGCCCGAGCGTGGACCTCTTCATCAGGTGCTCCTGCGCCACCTCCAGACCTTCCTCGCGCGTGCGGACGAGCGGGGGGAGCCGGGGTTTCCGGGTTTCGTCCGCCGCGATCTCTACCGCTACCTCGATTGCGGGATCCTCGCCAACGGTTTCGCCCGCGTGCACTGCGCGAGCTGCGGCCGCGACGAGTTGCCGGAACTCGGACGAGCGCGAGCTCCGGGTCCAGTGCGGCCGCGATCCAGTCCACCTCGCCGCGCCGCTCTGCATGTGCCGGCCGGCAGAGCACGAACAACTCGCCGAGGTCGGCGCCCAGGTCGCCGACGCAGCAGGAGAGGGGCGAGGCTTCGGCCGCCTCGGGGTTGAGATCGACGCGCGCACCGAGCGTGCGCAGCAGCTCGAGCAGCTCCGCGTGCTGCGCGCGGGCCCGCCCCACGTCGAGCTGCGCGCCGTCGGGGCCGGCCTCGGCGAAGCGCGCGCCGGGCGCGCGCGCGAAGACGCTCAGCACCGCTCCAGCTCCAGCACGTGCCAGGCCTGCGTCAGCTGCAGCTCGGCGAGCTCGGAAAGTCGGGCCGCCTCACTGGCGCGCTGACCGCGATAGGACAGCGCCAGCGCGTCGGCCAGCGCGGCGCGGTCGCAGGCCACGCGCACCTCCAGCTCCTGCTCGTGCAGCACGCGCCAGCCCGGGCCGAAACTCGCGCGCGCG
>Ga0194120_10001345_pt1 | contig 45188 bp, 58 predicted proteins | sample TA2MahCa65mmetaG_FD_148642 | JGI IMG/M metagenome (GOLD analysis project Ga0194120, IMG submission 148642) | Freshwater microbial communities from Lake Tanganyika, Tanzania - TA2015019 Mahale Deep Cast 65m | ecosystem: Environmental > Aquatic > Freshwater > Lake | place: Tanzania: Lake... | reverse complement strand
TTGTAGATGAACAAAACAAACCTCAATTTCCAATAATTTTGCATAATTCACCAAGTGGCGCCATTGAGCGAGTAATTTATGCACTACTTGAAAAAGCAGCAAAAGACTCTAGAGAAGGAAGAAAACCTCACTTTCCATTATGGCTTGCACCAACACAGATTCGAATAATCCCATTAAAGCCAGAATTTCTTGAATATTGCGAAAAACTAGCAGACAGTATTGGTAACAAAAACATTCGCGTTGACATTGATGATAGAAACGAAAGTATTGGAAAAAGGATACGTGATGCAGAAACTGAATGGATACGATATATCCTAGTCATTGGCGAAAAGGAGATGAGCTCTAAAAACCTCAACGTTAGAGATAGAGAATCAGGCGCGGTAAATGAAATATTAATGGATGATTTTATTTTAGAGATTCAAAAGCAGATTGAAGGAAAACCCTATTCACAACTCAATTTTGCAAGACATGTATCTCAAAGACCTCAAATCATGGTATAATGGTGTTTGAAAATGAGCTATCTTGATCTATATCTAAACAAAAATCCATTAATTACTAGCCCAAATGAGGGAGGTGACGCTTCAGTAATAGTATATGGAGTACCGTTTGATTCTACACATTCATTTAGACCAGGAACAAGATTTGGTCCTGACGCAATAAGAAGTTCATTTAACAATATTGAAATTTTTATGCACCAGTTCAACGTTGACTTGGAATCAGTAAACATCCAAGACTTGGGCAATACTGCTCATACTGTAGTCGCAACACAAATGTTAGACATGGTTTCAAAAATAACATCTGAGCTTATCTTACAAAACAAGCAACTAATTATTTTGGGTGGTGAGCATCTAATAACATTAGGCACATATCCATGTTTTCCAAAAAATACCGGTTACATAGTATTTGATGCACATTATGATTTACGTGATGAATATTCTAACACAAAGCTAAGTCATGCTGCATACTTGAGACGCATAATCGAAAAACAAGGCTCTGATAATATTGTTCATGTTGGAGCTAGGGCCTATGTAAAAGAAGAGCTAGCATTTAAAAAAGAAAATAATGTAAAAAGTATAACAGACAGAGATATACGAGAAGGAAAATCTGTCAAACTAATCAAAGATGCTGTTTCTGTTTTTGATAAAATGTATGTTAGCATAGATTTGGATGTCTTAGATCCTGCCTTTGCTCCAGGCGTTGGTAACCCAGAGGCAGTAGGAATAACATCAAGAGAACTATATGATATGATATGCACACTAGAAAGCAAAAACATTGTTGCAGCAGACATTGTTGAGTTGTGTCCAGACTTTGATAACGGTTCTACGGCTGCTATTGCTGCAAGACTAATGTCTACAATTATTGCGATGAATATTAAATGAAAATTTATTCATTATTTCTTATATATTCATAATCGTTAGCTGAATCAAATGTTAAACAACTTGAGAAATTCACTTCAACCTCATTTAGAAAAACTTGGGCGAGGATTTTCAGCAACAGGTTTATCTGCAAATTTCTGGTCTGCAGTAGGACTAGGCTTTGCTTTTGCAGCGGCTGTAGTTTATGGACTACAATTAGAATACTCATTGATATTTGGTGGAACGCTTCTTTTAGTTTCAGGATTTTTTGATATAGTTGATGGCCAAGTAGCTAGATTTACAAAAACAACATCGCAGAAAGGTGCCTTTCTTGATTCTGTGTTTGATAAAATTGCCGAAGTTGCAATTTTTCTTGGAATTTTAATTGGAAATTATGCTGAGCCATACTTGGTATTTCTAGCAATCACACTTTCATTACTTGTTAGCTACACTAGAGCGAGAGCAGAGTCTGTTGGAATCACACTTCAGGGTATTGGTATTGGAGAAAGAGCTGAACGTCTACTTGTTATTGCAATAATAGGGATGATCAGCTTTATGGAATATGCCATAATAATCGTTGTAATAATAGCAGCAATTACCTTTATTCAACGAGTTATTGTAACTGCAAAACACTTTGGTTAAATTAGTATAGTCTGCCGCGGTCTCGTCTACTTGCTGCAGATCGAATCTTTAGTATGCCAAAGTGAATTGCACATGAAATGCAGTACCATTTTAGTACCCGTGGTGATGCAATGTATGCACCTTGTGCTCTGAGCTCTTTTGCAAGGCTGTGTTCAACCAGATTCAATCTGGATGTTACTTTTTTTGCCTTGTCTCTTGGAACAGTAGCACCGCAGTTTGTGCATTGGATACGGTCTGAAGAACCTTTTCCACCTTTCTTGCGCCCTCTACTTGCACGCTTTAATGGCATGGTGATACATCAAAACTCCTCTTTATAATGTGTTGTACTGAGAAAGCATAGTAAGAGTTACTCAAAAAAACTATTTTTGCCACTAATTTCTGTGCCAAAGATTTAAGCAACTTTGGCATCACTCAAACTATGAGGGGGTTATGTCATACCTGCTTGTCCTCAAATGTAGAACTGGTAATATTCAAAGGGCAAATTTTATGCAAATTATGTTTTGAAAAAATAAAAACAAAAAACTAAATCAAGGAAAATTTTGTGATTACAGATGAAGCTTGACATCTTCTCACATTGTACCATTGATACAATTGAACTTGATGGTTCTGTAACAGAGCAGATAGGTGGTGTTTCCTGTTATGGTGGACTTACTGCAAGGAAACTAAAGTTTGAGGTAAATCTTCATACTAAATTTGGGCCTGATTTTCCACATGACGAATATCTTGTAAAAAATAAACTAACACATGAAAACGCACAATCAAGCAAACCTACAACTAGGTTTACTATCAAATTATCTGGTACCGATAGAATGATGTATCTTACAAATACCTGTGAATCTATTGAATATAGTACTTCAAAGGCAGATGGATTTTTGGTAAGCCCTGTGTTTGATGAAATACCTACTGAAATATTTGAGAATTTAAAAAAAGATTGTGACTTTATTTTTCTGGATCCTCAAGGATTTTTGAGAAGAGTAGATACGGAAAAGAAAGTATTTCTTGAAAAAACAGACATCAATCTTTCACAAATTAATGCTATCAAGCTAAGCCGTGATGAAATTATATCATTGACTGATGGCGCAACAATAAGTGATATGAAAAGTATACAAAAAAGAGGAGTTAAACATGTACTTCTTACAGAAAAAAAAGAAATCTCGCTTCTTGTAAATGATAGGATCTACTCTATAACATTACCAAATAACAAAGTATATGATACAACAGGGCTAGGCGATATTTTTTTCACTACATTTTGTTGTACATTATTAAAGGAGAGTGATTTTCTTTGGGCATTATGTTTTGCAGGAGGTGCAGCTCAGGCAGCACTTGACACAAAAGAATTTGGATTAAATAAAATCCCAGAAAAAAACGACATTGAAACAAATGGGTCTTATTTTTATAATACTGTAAAGTTCAAACAAGTTTAGGCTTTTATTGTACATATTCTTGTATTTGCACTATGCAAGTTGGCATAGCAGGAATGGGACTAAGCGAATCTGCTTCAAAAATGATTAAAAAAGAGCTAGACGATCGTGGCATTACATCTTTTTATGTATCGCAAAAATCAAAGCCACAAGATATTGATTGCATAATGGTTCTAGGAGGGGACAGAGGCGTTCGAAATTACTTTCACAAAAATCCTGATTCTACAATTCCAGTATTTGGTATAAGTGAATCAGAATCAAGTGGTTTTCTGGCACAAATTGATCTAAGGGAATTTCCAGCTTTTGTAAATCGACTAAAAAAACAAGATTATAAAATTGAAGAAGTACCGAGAATTAGTGTAAAGATAGACGGAAAAGCAGTATACCCTGTACTAAACGATGTAGCTGTTTTTGCATCAAAAAGTGCGATGCTAATGGAACATGTCTTACGTGTAAATGGTGAAGAGGTATGGCATGATAATAGTGATGGGGTAATAATATCAACGCCCATTGGCTCATCTGCATACTCAATGTCTGCTGGGGGGCCTGTAATTTTTCAAGACTCTCCTGTATTTGGGATAATATCAGTAAACTCACTTGATGTTACGCGTAGGCCACTTGTTGTATCAAATACCAGTTTGATCGAAATTGATGACATCTCTGCAAGAATCTATTGCGAGGTTGTTTTGGATGGAATTGATCGATTTAGAGTCAATAAATCTGTAGATGCAACAAAGTTTGTTCCATCTGCATATCTAATACGAATGAAAAAAGATTCTACGGCAGTTTCCGCACTTGCAAAAAAAGTAAAACTGGCAGAAGAGCTACTTAACATGCCTCCAAGCTCAAAATTGCTTTTAAAAATTTTAGAATATGAGGGAGCAATGACACAAAAAGAATTGGCAACAAAAACGCTTTTGCCAGATAGAACAGTACGACTTGCACTTAGCCATCTATTGGAAAAAGGCTATGTGAAAAGAAAGATCTCTATGCGTGACGCAAGACAAAAAATTTACGAGATTGCAAAACTAGGTTAACTAGTAGACGCTGCTCTTACAAATGCTTCAAAAGATGCTTCTGGGAATCCAGGCCTGCTACTAAATTCAGGATGAAATTGTACTCCAAGATAGAATTTATGCGATGGAATCTCCAATATCTCCATTCTTTTACCACTATCACTTTCAGCTGAAAAACTCATCCCTTTTTTTGTTAGCTCACCTAGGTATTCTTTATTGATTTCATATCGGTGTCTATGTCTCTTAGTGATTAGATTTGATTTGTAGATTTTGTGTGCAAGTGAGTTTTCTTTAACGTTGATTTGATTTGCTCCAAGTCTTAATGATCCGCCCATGTTTGACACATTCTTTTGTTCTGGTAGCAAGTCAACTATTGGATGTTTTGTAGTTGGTACAATCTCAGTAGAGTTTGCATCATCAAAATTACAAGCATGCCTTCCAAATGCTACAGCTGCAAGCTGAAACCCAAAACAGATTCCAAGATAAGGAATATTTTTTTCACGTGCAAAATTTGCTGTTTTTATTATTCCTTCAGAACCACGCACTCCAAATCCGCCTGGAACTAAAATGCCATCAAACTCTGCTAAATTCTCGATATTTCCGTTTAGTGTTTCAGAGTCTATCCATTCAATAGAAACTGTCTTTCCAATCTTTGCTCCAGCATGCATTAATGCTTGGTTTACGCTGACATAGCTATCTGCCAAGGTAACATATTTTCCAACCATTGCTATACTCACTTTATTATCCGCAGGTTGTAGTGATTTTACAATAGAATTCCATTTATCCCAGTTAGCAGATGCATTTACAAGTCCAACCTTTGCAAATTTTTTAAAAATAAGGTCTACTATACCTTGGTCGTATAGTGTTTGTGGCACCATGAAAATTGATGGAACATCATGACATGAAAAGACATCATTTACAGAAACATTTGAAAATAACGCGATTTTTTTCTTGGCAACATCTTGCAGTGGTGTTGTACATCTTACAGTAAGTATGTCAGGTTGAATACCTATCCTTCGTAATTCTTGAACACTGTGTTGTGTTGGTTTTGTTTTTTGTTCACCAACAACATCAAGTGATGGTGCAAGTGTAACATGTACAAAAAGTACATTTTGAGGTCCATCTTCTACACGCATTTGTCTTAGCGCTTCAAGAAATGGGAGGCTTTCGATATCTCCTACTGTTCCCCCACATTCTACTACTAGCATGTCTAGATTTTCATCTTTTGCGATTTTACGTATGCGATTTTTGATGGCATCAGTTACATGAGGAATTATCTGTACACATGCGCCAAGATACTCGCCTTTTCTTTCTGCTTCTATTACGCTAGAGTATATCTGGGCAGTTGTAATATTGTGTATTTTAGGTATGTTTTGGTTTAAGAATCGCTCATAGTTTCCTATATCCATATCACATTCCCCTCCATCTTCGGTGACAAACACTTCGCCATGTGCTATTGGATTCATTGTCCCTGCATCGTAGTTTAGATATGGATCAATCTTGACACATGAAACTTTTTGGTTCGATAATTGTAATAGCTTTGCAATCGATGATGAAACTACGCCTTTGCCAAGGCCAGACATAACACCGCCTGTTATGAAAATAAATTTTGTCTGCACATATGGGTATGAAGAATCCTGTTTTTAATCGTTTTCCAAAAGAGTTGTTCTAATTTGGAATTTATGATTTTGTTGCCTGCTTTAATTGTCTAGTAAAGGAAGCAAGCCTTGATTCTATTTTGTTAGATCTGGTATTTTCAATAAGCCTCAAAAACGCACTTCCTACTATCACTGCATCTGCACCTAGCGACACAAAACGCTTGACATCGCTAGCAGATGATACACCAAAACCTACTCCTACTGGAATTTCTCCATTGACGATTTTTTTTGTATTTTTAACCGCATCTATGGTGTATTTTTGGATTTTTCCCTGCATTCCAGTCGTACCATACATTGAGACAAGATACAAAAAACCTGTTGCTGCCTTTGCAATTTTTTTTATTCGCTCTTTACTTGTATTTGGAGATACAAGAAAGATTGTATCAATATGATTTTTTCTTGCAGCCTTGATATATTCACTTGACTCTTCAATTGACATATCAGGAAGTATGATTCCATCAATTCCTAAGCTTTTTGCCTTTGAAAGAAATTTCTTGTAACCATGACTATACAAAATGTTTGTGTATGTCATTAGCACTAGAGGAATTTTTGTTTCATGTCTAACTTGTTTTAAGATTTTGAAAAATTTATCAAGCTTTGTACCTTTGTTCAATGATACTGTACTGGCATTTTGTATTACTGGTCCATCTGCTAGTGGATCAGAAAATGGAAAACCAAGCTCAATTATGTCAACTCCGCCTTTAATCAAACCATGAATAGCTGAAATCGTATCTTTTTCATTTGGATATCCTGTCATTAGGTATCCAATCAACGCCTTTTCGTTTTTGGAGTAAATCTCCTTAAATTTATCTTGAATTCTTGACATTTTTCTTTAGATATTCTTCGACTACTTCGACATCCTTGTCTCCACGTCCAGATAAGGTCACTACAAGTGATTCTGATTTTGATCTAGTTTTTGCAATTTTTATTGCCTCTGCTATAGCATGTGCAGATTCTAGAGCAGGAATTATTCCCTCACTTTGTGTAAGTAGCAAAAATGCATCAATTACCTCATCGTCTGTAGCACTACGATATTTTACACGTCTAGTATCCTTCAGATACGAATGTTCTGGACCTACGCCTGGATAATCTAGTCCCGCTGAAATACTATGAGTTTCTTTAATCTGCCCTTCCTTGTCTTGTAGCAAATATGTCATCATGCCATGTAAAACACCTTTACTGCCTACGTTTAGAGTTGCAGAGTGATAATCTGTCTTAAGACCATGTCCTGCAGCCTCTACCCCTATCATCTCTACATTATCCTCTAACATTGGATAAAACGTGCCAATTGCATTAGAGCCTCCACCAACACATGCAATTACAGTATCAGGCATTTTTTTTGCAATTTGTTTCATCTGTTTTTTTATTTCTTGACCAATTACAGCCTGAAAATCTCGAACCATCATAGGATATGGATGTGGGCCTACTGCAGAACCTAGTAGATAGTATGTTGTTTCTACATTTGTAATCCAGTCTCGTATTGCTTCATTTATTGCATCTTTAAGAGTTTGAGAGCCTGATTTTACTGGATGAACCTTCGAGCCTAAAAGATTCATTCTAAAAACATTTAGCTTTTGTCTGATTGTATCTTTGTATCCCATATAGACTTCGGATTTTATGCCAAGACACGAACATGCCATAGCTGTTGCCACGCCATGTTGGCCTGCACCAGTTTCTGCAATAACTCGCTTTTTTTTCATCTTTTTTGCAAGAAGTGCCTGCCCAAGTGTGTTGTTGATCTTATGTGCTCCGCCATGGAGAAGATCCTCTCTTTTTAGGTAGATTTTTGCACCGCCGATTTTTCTTGTTAGGTTTTCTGCAAAGTAAAGTGGCGTTGGCCTTCCAGCATAATTTTTAAGATAATAATCTAGTTCTTTTTTGAAACTTGTATCATTTTTGAATCTAAGATAATTTTCTTCTAATTCCTCAATTGCTGGAACTAGGGTTTCAGGAACATATTTGCCACCAAACTCCCCAAATCTGCCATTTTTTGGAAGTACTGTCTTCATAAGGCGTTCACCAACTGACTCACAAATGCTTCGATATTATCGCTTTTCATTATGCTGGAGCCCACAAGAAAGGCACTTGCACCACAACCATGTAAAAATTGTATGTCTTTAGGAGACTCTATGCCACTTTCTGATAAGATTATTCTTGATTTATCAAAACCATCAAGAACAATTTTTGTAGTTTTTATGTCGATTTCAAGCGTGTCAAGGTTTCGATTATTAATACCAATTAGGTCTGCATTTGTTTTAAGCGAGTTTTCAAACTCAGTTTTTGTGTGGGATTCTATTAGAACTTTGAGATTTTTTTTATGTGCATAATCTACATACTCGGCAATTTCCTTTAGATATTTTTTATCAAAAAGCGATTCTATGAGTAAAATATAATCTGCCCCTAGTTTTTGAGCTGCATCTATTTGGATCCTGTCTATTATAACATCCTTCATTAACAGTGGCACGTTCACATTTTGCCTTACCTTGACAAAAAATTCTGGTGAACCATCAAATAGATATGGTTGAGTAAGAACTGACAGACCAATTGCCCCTCCTTTAATCATTGAATTTGCTATAGTGATTGGTTCTGACATGGTACGAATTTTTCCCAATGATGGAGACGAAAACTTTACTTCAGTAATTATTGGTGCATGATTACTATTTTTTATAAGAGCAAGTAAATCCATTTGTGATTTTTGTAATTTTTGGTTAATTTCATAAACCCCTTCATCAATTGCCTTTTGGGAGTTTTGAATCAGTTTTTGTAATACGTTTTTCATGATGTTTCTAACTCCTTTAACATACTTTTGTTACCACAAAATGAGACAAATCCCTTGAATAACTTGTATGCTTTGTCACTTTGTAATGTATCTAGTGCAATATTTACTGCAGCTGAAAAATTATCAGATATATTTGCAACAATCAAACCACCAGCTGCATTAAGTGCAGTAGTTTCTATCATTGCTTTATTTGCAGAACCATTTAGAACTGATACAAAAGCATCAATCGCGTTTTCTTTTGATGTTACCTGAAGTTGTTTAATTTCAGATTTTTGAAGACCAACTTCCTGTGGATCTAAGACAAATGTTTGAATTTTTTTGTTTTGTAATAAACATACATGATTTTTTGATGTGGTAGATAGTTCATCTAGTCCATCTTTTGATCTTACAGCCATTATTGTCTCCGAATCTCTCTTCATTAACAAATTGGGGATTCGTTCAACAAAGTCTTCGGAAAAAACACCAATCAGTTGGTTTTTTACGTTTGCTGGATTACATAGCGGGCCAAGCAGATTAAAGGCAGTTCTTGCGCCAATCATTTTTCTTGCTTTGGCAACATTTTTCATTGCAGGATGGAATTTTTGTGCAAACATAAAACCAATCCCAAATTTTTCAATAATCTGAGTTATTCTTTCAGGAGATGCATTTAGATCATAGCCAAAATACTCGAAAATATCAGCACTTCCACACACACTTGATACCGCACGGTTTCCATGCTTTGCTACAGCCCCCCCAGATGCAGCAACCACAAATGCAGCCGCAGTAGATACGTTAAATGTCATCATATTATCACCGCCAGTACCACACACATCAATGAGTCGAGTTTTACATTTTGGAGCTATGTTGGTTGCAAATTTTTGCATGATGTCAAGCATTGCAAGCAATTCATCATCGGTTTCACCTTTTACCGTGAGGTTTTTCAGAAAACTCGCAGTTTCATCATCTGAAATTTTGCCGGCAAGAATTTCATTCATCGTTTCAGACATTTCGTTATACGCCAGATTGGAATTCTTTTGCAATTTTGTAATTATTTCTGTAATCATTTTTGTATCATCTTCAAAAAGTTACGTAGTATTTTTTTGCCTTCTACTGTCATAATCGATTCTGGATGAAATTGCACTCCTACAATTGGGTGATCTTTATGCCTGACAGCCATTATTTCACCATCATCTTCTGCCACTGCAGTGATTTTCAGCGAGTCAGGAATTATCGTCTTGTCACCCACCAGTGAATGATACCTAGTAGCACGAAATGGATTTTTTACTCCTTCAAAAATTGAGTCATCAAAATGTTTTATTGGACTCGTTTTACCATGTCGTACATTTCCTGCATTTACAACTTTGCCACCAAAACAGCTTATGATCCCTTGATGTCCAAGACAAATGCCAAGTATTGGTTTTGTTGGACCAAGCTTTGTAATTACATCTGAACATATGCCAAAATATTTTTTATTTTCAGGATTTCCAGGACCTGGAGAGATTATTATTGCATCATAGTTATTTTTTTGAATTTGTTCTAGAGTAATCTTGTCATTTCTAAATACATCGCATTCTACACCTAACTCGCCTAGTATTTGTGCAAAGTTGTAAACAAATGAATCATAATTATCAAGTATTAGAAATTTCATTTTGCGGCCTCCTTTAACGCAGTTAACATGGCCTCTGCTTTGTGTTCTGTCTCTTTAATCTCATTTTCAGCAATAGAATCAGTTACAATCCCTGCACCTGTCTGAACAAAGCCTTTATTGCCATCAAAAAATATGCTCCTTATTGCAATTGCAAAATCACAGCACCCATTAAACGAAAAATAGCCAACTGCCCCTGCATATGGCCCTCTTGATTCTGGTTCTAGCTCATCAATTATCTCCATTGCCCTTACCTTTGGTGCCCCAGATACTGTTCCTGCCGGAAAAACTGCCTTGAATGCATCAAACATGTCAAATTTTACATCTAATTTACCTACAACATGAGTTACCATATGTTGTACATGACTAAACCGCTTGACTTCCATAAGCTCTTTTACGTATACAGAACCAGATTTGCAGACACGACCAATATCATTTCTTCCAAGGTCTACAAGCATTGTGTGTTCAGCAATTTCTTTTTCATCATGAAGTAGTTCTTGTCTTAGCTGTTCGTTTTTTGATTCATCATCAGTTATTTTTCTCGTACCAGCAATTGGAAATGTCTCTACAACGTCTCCTGTAACTCTAATTAACATTTCAGGACTAGAACCAATAATCACTCTATTTTTCATTTTCATATGATATAGATATGGCGATGGATTTAGTGCTCGTAATAGCTTGTAAACTTTGAGATAATCCCCTGATGCTTCAAAGCTAAATCGCCTTGATAATACACCTTGGAATATATCTCCATCATAGATGTATTTTTTTGTCTTGTTGACTATATCTGTAAAACTTTTGCTGTCAAGATTTACCTCAATGTCTGAGATTTTGAATTGTTCAAATGATGTATCTGAGATCTTGATTTGCTCAACTCTGTTTTTATCGTAATAAAAGTATAGATACTTTTTTTCTTTATTATCATACAAGATACCATCAGTGTATATTCCAAACTCCATTAATGGCTCATCAACCTTATGTGATTGGGGGATTTTTTCCCATAGTCTTATTGCATCATAATTAATGACTCCAACTGCGCCACCAAGATAACGATAAGACTGTTCTGAAATTGTTCCCATCTTTTGCTTTAGAATTTTTAATGGATCATTGGTTTGAATTGTTTCTATTTTACCGTCTTTTGATTCGATTGTAACTTTATCATGATAGCCTTTTATGATAATTGATGGGTCAAACCCAATGATCGAAGTCTCTGCAAGCTCCTCAGGTCCGGTTAATGACTCGAAAAGAAACGAATGCGAGTAATTTCGAGAAATTTTATTATATATCTCAAATTGGGTGCCAGTTACCTCTAGGGGTATTACTTTAAGATCTGATAGTCCAAATGGGGCCACCCATGCCAGAACAGGAATTATGCACCATATTTAAAATTTTGAAATGACGTTTTGTGCCCAAATCTTGACTATCAATTACGGTAAGGTACGGTACCTTTATAAGCAATGGCGCCGATCTATAGTCATGAGCCAGCAGATTACAGTAAGAAAAAGACCGCGACTTCTATACAATGATCTAGGGTTTGGACTTGAAAAACCACAACTGAAAACATCAGCTATTCAAACAAATTGTAATGTGTGTGGAAAAGGACTGGAGGAAGGGTTTAGCTTGACTGCAAAGACTATTCATTCTGGAACTCTATTTTTCTGCGATTTTCATTATCCAAAATCAAAAAATTAACGCTAAAGAGGTTTTGTAATGGCGCCTTGAGCTGCAGAGCCTACTAGAGAAGCATATTTTGCCAATGCTCCGCTAGTATAGTTTGGTTTTGGTTGTATCCATTTTTTTCTACGGGTTGCAATCTCCTCGTCGGATACCATCAAATCAATAGTATTTTTTTCTACGTCAATTCTTATTTCATCATTATCTTTTACAAGTGCAATGTTTCCTCCAACAAAAGCTTCAGGAGAAACATGTCCAATCATTAAACCTCTTGTTGCACCAGAAAATCTCCCATCTGTAACAAGTGCCACTTTATTTCCTAGTCCTTGTCCTACAAGTGCTGCAGTCACAGCTAGCATCTCTCGCATACCTGGTCCTCCTTTTGGTCCTTCATAACGAATCACTACAACATCACCCTCATTAATTTCGCCTTTTGCAACAGCATCAAATGCATACTCTTCTCTATCAAAGACTTTGGCTTTTCCAGTAAACTTTGACATATTTACACCAGCAATTTTTACTACAGCCCCTTCTGGAGCAAGCGAGCCATGCAAAATTACTGCAGTACCAACGTCATGTATTGGTGAATCTATTGATCTAACAACTTTTTGATTTTCAGGCATTTGAAGTTGCATCGAGTCTATATTTTCTTTTAGAGTTTTTCCTGTCACAGTTAGTGTATTTCCATTAATCACGTTTTTCTTCATTAGCAGTTTTAACAACAATGGAACCCCACCAATTTTATCAAGATCAAGCATTACATACCCTCCACCAGGCTTCATATCTGCAATATGTGGAGTTCGTTTTCTTATCCGCTCAAAATCTGCATAGGTCAACTTTACTCCTGCTTCATTTGATATTGCAAGTAAATGCAAAATTGCATTTGTAGAGCCGCCTATTGCATTTAACATTGTTATTGCGTTTTCAAATGCTTCAAACGTTAGAATATCTCGTGGTTTTATGTTCCATTCAATTAGTTTAGCTGCGGCAACTCCTGTATCATAACACATTTTTTCCCGTCGCATATCTTCGGCTGGTGGACTCGCACTTCCTGGCAATGCTAATCCCAAAGCCTCACTTATTGACGCCATTGTATTTGCAGTAAACATTCCACCACACGAGCCAGCACTTGGACATGCATAGTTTTCAATATTTTTTAGCGCTTCAAGTGTTAGTTGTCCTGCATCATATGCCCCAACTGCCTCATAGACATCTTGTACGGTTAGCGCCTTGCCATCAAACATGCCTGGCAGTATAGTTCCACCATAGACAAAAACCGATGGAAGATTCAATCTTGCCATTGCCATCATTGTTCCAGGTAAGCTTTTGTCACATCCAGCTATTCCAACAATGCCATCATACTGATGTGCTCTTACCATAAGCTCAATAGAATCTGCAATGACTTCTCGACTAACTAGAGATGATTTCATTCCCTCATGACCCATAGCTATGCCATCGCTTACAGCTATCGTACTAAACTCTCGCGGTGTTGCACCTGATGCACTGACTCCTTCTTTTGCTTTTTGTGCTAGCCTTCCCAAGTGAATGTTGCATGGAGTTGCTTCATTGCCTGTATGGCATACCCCTATGAAGGGCTTGCTTAGATCATCATCTGTCAAGCCCATTGCCTTGTACATTGCTCGGTGTGGCGCACGTGCAGTTCCTTCCACTACATTCCTGCTAGAAATTTCCATGTTATACAATACTGATTTTAGTTGGCTGTAATTTAGAGTTTCTTAGATTATTTCAGAATTAGCTGTGAATCTAGCTCAACAAGTTGTGCTTCAATTTGTTCTGGTGTTTGATCACCATATGAAATTAGAATTCTATCATCTTCTTGTAATACATAATTTCGTATATCTGGAACCTGATTATGGTTTATGTAAAACTTTAATGAATACTCGTCATTTGTGCAAAACTCTCGTCCATCCGGAAATACAAAACACTGATCTGTTAGTGTTATTCTTAATGTGTCAAACAAATACCCTAATGTTACTCCGGATGCATGTCTGTGTATTGTATTACCGTCTTGACCTTCAAAGTGTATCCAGCTACTCTTTATTTGATAAGCTGGAACCGAGAAATCAAACTTGTCAGTATGAATTCGTACTAGAATTGATGCATGTTCATGCTCATCTCCTAACACACCAGCACCTTCAGGGGCACCAGGTCCACTTCCTCCCAAATTAACAAAATTATAAGCCGAATATCCTACAATTGCTGCAACTCCGGCAAGTACCCCTATGGCAATTAGCATATTTCTTCGTTTTTCTTTTGCCTGTTTTGCTGCAAAACTTTCTCTTTCATCTTTGTTTTCTTTTGCTTTTTTGCCCATGAGTGAAAAAACTCGAATTGTACCCTAATTAACTCAATCGATACCATAATAATAAATAAAATATTGAAATTGAATTCTTACATTGAATTGTCTTTTTTGTGACATATTAGAAGGAAAAAAACAAGGTCATTTTATTTATGAAGATGAAAAATATGTTGCGCTTTTAGATAAATATCCGATTGATGTTGGACATTCTTTAGTGATGCCACGAAAACATTATGAAAAAATTGTCGATATGCCAGAAGATATGGTTGGAGAACTATTCTCAAAAATCCCAAAAATTGCAAAAGCTGTTCTAAAGGCAACAGATGCAGATGCATTTAGTCTAGGTCAAAACAATGGGCGTGCTGCAAAACAGATCATTCCTCATGTTCATGTTCATATCATACCACGGTACGAAACCAAAGGTACAGTTTGGACAAAAAGAGGAATCGCAATAGATGAGGAATTAAGCGAACTTGCAAAACAAATTCGTATGTGTTATTGATTTGGATTATAACGTAAAATGGCAGCTACTTTACCTAGACTTGAAATCATAGCGCCATGTTCTGCTTTGCCTGATATTACCTCAATTTTGGCACCATTTTTAGCTGCGATTAGTTCAAGATAATCAACAATATCTTGTTCTGTTGATTCTGAATCCATGCTTTTACAGTTTGGGCAGGGTGAGTTTAACAACTCAGTCTTTTTTTGAATCAGTTGATGGCGTTCAACTATATTTTCCTGAATATTTTGACATCGCTTACATTTTACCTCTAGTCTGTAAAGGTTTGTATCATCTGTAATAATCAAGGTTTGAACAACATTATTTTGCAATAGTTTTATGACTTCTTTTAGTCCGTAGGTTGCAAGTCCTGTACGCGAATTAATGTGTCTGAATAAATCATCAACTAGTTTTTTTTCTTCAACCATTCTAAAATCTGATAAAATTTCTCCTGCTTTTGTAAAGGCTTCACGAATTCCCTCCGAACCTGAATACGATGAATCAATAGTAGCTATGACCATGTCTTGTAGTCTGTAGTCAAGGTAGTTGTTATTGATAAATTCCTCTTTTGTTGGGCCAGGTCCTGAAATTATCAGTCCCTTTACTGGATAAATATCTATAAAGTATTCTTTTGTTGTTTCTGCAACTCTGTTAAAATAATATGTTAATTCCATCTCTCTGAGTTTTTGGAATCTTTTTGCAGACTGTCCTCCCTGTCTGTGTTTTCCTGCAACTCCAGAACCTGTTTCACTTAATACTTCAATTTTATCTCCATGCAATAGCCCCCATCCAGTATCTTTTGTATCAATTGCCAAAAATCCAATTAGGTTATCATCCTTTAACATATCCTTTAGAATATCTACATGAAAATGATCATCGCATCGATACAGAAATGTTGTAAGCTCTTTTGGCGGATCAATTTCATACAGTTTTATAATTTCACTGCCAATTGGACCTCCGCCTTCTGGCGGTAATGCACCACAAAAAATTACCAAACCTCGTTCAGGAGTATCTTTGTAAAGCTTTAATCGCTGAATGACTCTGGATAACGAATCTACCACATGAGTTCTAGTAAGATCTGATTTTATGTTATCTGCAGTGCCTTGTTCTTCTCGTAAATTGTTGATTACTTCGTGTAGCTGCTTTCCTCGTGGAATATAGAGGCTAACTAGCTCTGTTCCCCTACCTGACTTTTGTGATAGTTCTTCTAGGATTTTTCTTATCTTGTATAGTTTAACAGAATCCTGTTTCTGAATTGCGATTTTTCCCATTTTATTTCATTTTAAATATTTGAATATTAATTTTGGTAACTATATTGTTGGATGAATATTAACTCAATATGTTCTACAAATAACTTGATGTCGCAGATCTTTTGTTGATAATGCTAGGTTTGGGATTCAAAATTTCAGAAAAAACAATAGAAGAGACAATAAATTCTAAATCAGAATTGAAAACTTATGAAATCGAAGGTGAGAGATACCATCCTGAAAATTCAGTTTTCAAAATACCTTACAAAATAACAAATAGTAAAATCGAAAGTATGAAGTTAGATTCTGCTTCTGCATCGCTTATAATAAACTTGAAAGAAACTACTTCAGATGGGATTCTTGAAATATCTATTCCACGGAATTTAATTGACTCAATAATATCCAATGGTCAGGATGATGAATTTTTCATATTAATCAACGGCGAAGAAACAAAATTCACGGAACCCAGTAAATCACCTTGTTTTCGTAATCTCTTAATAGAGTTTCCTGAAACAACAAATGAAATTGAAATAATTGCAAGTTTTATCTATTCTTATCCAATATCGAAAGTTCCTGATGAATGTATAGATAAAACTATAGTAAAATCTTGAAAATTAATAATGTAACAAATTTGAGCTATTTGTTTTGGTTAAAATTCCTCGATGGCTCTTCTAAACACATCAATTGGTTGGTTTCCCTCAATCTTGATTACTTTTTTGTCATCAAAAATCAAAAATGTCGGTGTGGCTCTGACGCCAATTTCATTTGCAAATTTTTCCAACACTAGTACTCTATTTTGATACTTGTGTTCAACCAAACATGAATTAAATTTCTGGAGATTTAGTCCAACAGACTCGGCAAAACCGTTTAACGAATCTATTGTAATCCATCCTGTTCTCTCTCCGGCCCAATTATCATATATCATATCATGATATTCCCAATATTTTCCTTGGTCTTCTGCACAATATGCTGCTTCTGCGGCTAGGATAGAATCAGGACCATTAAGTGGAAAATCTTTGAAAACCATCTTGACTTTGCCTGTTTGTATATACTCTGAGTCAATTACCTCAAAGCTTGAATGATGAAACTTGTAGCAAAATGTACACTGATAGTCCCCCCATTCTACAATTGTTATAGGCGCTGATTCATCACCTAATATTGGAGAACCATTTTCAACTAGTGCGCTTGGCGTCAGCTTGATTTCATCAGATACTTGGGATTCAGATGACAGATTATACAGATAAAGTCCTGCAATAATTCCTATGGCAACAGGAATCGCAAGAAGATAATAATTCTTCATGTATTCTTGAAATTTCTTGTATTGTAAAATGTTTGGTTTTTTAAAATTTTTTACGGATAATTATGCGATCTGTTTAAAGTTCACATTCTGATAAATTATATATAAATTGGATAAATTGTCCAAGAACTTAAATACGCAAATACAAAGTATGTTTCAATGTCTTATTCGAAACAGATTTCAATCTCAAAATCTGGTGTTCCAATACTTGCGGTTGCAATACTTGCTGCAATTTTTGCAATTGGGCTATTTGTTGTAGGATATGATCAGGGACATATTTTGAGTATTGTTATGGGTGAAAAAGCATTTGATGAGATGTTTATCCATGAACTTACACATGACATGAGGCACGCAGCTGGCTTTCCTTGTCACTAGGACGTAGTTTATTATGAAACCGTCTCTATTTCTTGCACTAGTTTTGTTATCGGGTTTTTCAGCAGGGATAATTCACGGACTAACTAATCTTGTCATAGTTGAACCCTTTCTTGACAGCTCAATAGCAATTGAAAACCAAAACCTGTTTGCATCTGGCGAAGCAGAAGACACGCCATCTTTTTGGATAGAGTATGATGCGTATAGAACTTGGCAAAAAGGTGGTCAGGTATTAGCTGGGGCAATACTTGGAACATCAATTGGAGCATTATTTGGAATTGTTTTTGCTTATTCAAGAAACGCATTACCAACAGGTCATAGTGTAAGAAAAACGCTTACTTTGGCATCAATTATGTGGGCCACATTATTTCTAATTCCGTTCTTAAAGTACCCTGCAAATCCTCCAACAGTTGGAGATCCAGAAACAATTGTACTGCGCAGTGCAATGTATTTGGGATTTATTGCACTGTCTGGCTTTGGGGCACTGGGATTTTACAAAGTTTACAAAAAATTACTAGGTAAAAAGAAGATTCTGGCATTTGCAGGATATGCTGTATACATTACAGTCATTTTTGTACTAATGCCGCCAAATCCAGACGAAATTACAGCGTCAATGGAGCTAGTAAATGGATTTAGGTCCATGTCTCTTGTTGCAGTAACAGTGTTTTGGGTAGCAAACGCCATTATTCTTGGGGCATTATGGCAAAAATACAACCCGGATAAAAAACTGGAAACAAAAATTAACTAGTTTTTAAAATTTTCTCATTCTCGCAATATAGAATGAGAACATGTCAGTATTATTTAAATAACAAAGAAACTTGATGGTAGCAAAATGGGACGACGACTGACATTACCTCAATTAAAAAAATACGATATCACACAACGAGTGATTGAGGCACTAGCTGATGCAGAGTCAAGAACAATTGTATTTTCAATAATAAAAAAAGGAAGAACCGCTGCAGAGATTGCAGAAAAATATAAAATTCCACTTAGCTCAGTGTACAAAAAACTAACTGAGCTTGAGGAATTAACACTTGTCGAAGTAGAAAGATGGTTGATTTCTGATAAGGGACGTAGATTCAAGGTTTATCGTAGCAGAATAAGTAAGGCTGATATCAGCATAAAAAAACCAGAGCCCATGCTGAACTTGGCACCAAATTAATCTGATTTGATTTTGATGTCAAAGACAAACATAATCCAGCTAAGTGAGTTTGATGTAACTCAAAAAATCATTGAATCGCTAACAAATGTATGTACAAGAGCTGTATTATTTGCCATAAAAGATGAGGCAAAAGATGCTACAAAAATCTCTGAGGAGCTTAGCATATCACAATCAACATTGTACAAAACACTTTCACAACTAGAAGAGCTGGCCTTAATCGAGGTTAACAAGTTTATTTTTTCTGGAGGCAAAAAGATCAAAATGTACAAAAGTAGAATTGCTCAAGTGAATATTTTGATAAAAGATACTGAACCCGTATTGGAACTTTATCCAAACGAAAACGTATCAAAAACAAGTTCTACATTTGTAGAATGAAACTCTAGAATGAAAATTCGGTTTAAATAGAATTAGTTATTCCTAAGCGTTTAGATTGAAAAAATCAACGCTTGCCATAACAACATTTGCAATGTTACTTACATTTAGTGTGGTATTTTTGCCACTTGTTGTTTCTGCGGAAAAACCACCTGTCCCAAGTTGGATAAAAGGCGTAGCAGGTTTTTGGTCTTCAAATAAAATTTCTGATAATGAATTTGTGAATGCTATGGAGTTTTTGATAAACTCAGGTGCAATCAAAGTTGCAAAAAATTCATTGGTTTCACCAGATATTGAGAAACTAACTATAGGCTTTATTCCAACAGAAAAAGCTGAAGAACTCTCTCCAAAAGCAACTGAACTTGAAAAGTATCTTGAAAAAGAGTTAGGCATAGATATTGAAGTTGTTGTTCCAACAGATTATGAAATCCTAGTTGAGGGGATGAGGTTTGGACACATTGATGCAGCGTTTATGGATACAGGACCTGCATGGATTGTCCATAAAATGACTGGTGCCGAGGCAGTATTATCTGAAGTAGTAAAAGGACAGGTAAGCTATCAAGCAACAGTTTGGGCAAGAGCAGACAATACATCGATTAAAACATTAGAAGACACTCTTGGAAAAAGAGTTGCATTTACTAGCATTACAGGTTCATCTGGATTCGTCAGGCCAATGGGAACGTTGGTTACAGATGGCAAGATCAAAGTAAATGGCGATGATATTGTTGCTCTTGAAGCTGCACTTGCCAATTCATTTAAGAGCTATACATTTGCTGGTGGATACAAAGCTGCACTTGAATTATTGCTAAACAATAATGTTGATGCAGCGTTTGGCTCGGATATCGCTCCACAACAATATCTAGAACCAGCAGACCAAACAAAACTTAGAATCGTTGAAAAAATTGGCCCAATACCATCACATGTCTTTATGGTAAGCTCAGACATGTCTGAGAATACAAAAAATGCACTGGTCGATGCAATGATTAAACTAAACTATGAAGAGAACAATCAGATTCTAAAAAATATCTATGGTGCTGAAGCATTACTTCCAACTACAACAAAAATGCACATAGGCGATTTTGGGACCTATATTGACGCGCTAACTGGTCTAGATAAAAAATTCATAGAAAAGAAGAGCACATAAACAAGACTGTCCATATCATGACTCTGTTGACAGTTTCCTCAACTAATCATTCATTTACCAACATTTCCAAAATTTCGACAAAAACCCTAGTCCAAATGAATGATGTTTGGGCATCATATGACTCAAAAAACTATGTTCTAAGAGAAATTACGTTATCAATTGATAATGGAGTAAATTATGCAATTGTTGGTCAGTCAGGTTCAGGAAAATCTACATTATTAAAATTGATGAATGGTATGATGAAGCCAAGTAAAGGACAAGTAAAAATCAATTACCAGACTCCAGACACGCATGATAAAAAATTCAAGCCATTAATGGCAAAAATAGGATATATTCCGCAAAGTCTTGGCCTTATCAAAAACCTTACTGTAATTGACAATGTTTTGATTGGTGCGTTACCAAGAATTGGAAAACTAAAATCATTTTTCAAAATGTTTCCAGAAAATGAAATAAAGGAAGCAGAGAAAATTCTCAAACTTGTTGGCCTCGAAGACAAATTTGAAAGAAAAGCATACATGTTAAGCGGTGGAGAAAAAAGAAGAGTGGCTATAGCAAGAGCATTAATCCAAAAACCAGAACTTTTACTTGCAGATGAAATAGTATCAGAGCTTGATCATGTAACGGCAAGAGAAATTATGAATTTGGTTGCAGATGCACAACGTACATTTAATCTGACGGCAGTTATGGTTCACCACAACATGCAACTTGCATTAGAATATGCAAACAGAGTTGCAGTAATCAAAGAAGGGCAAAAAATACTTGAAATTGGAGTTGAAGGCGACAGAATAGTTGATTTTCAAACAGGCAACATGACGCAAAAAGAGATTATAGAGTTGTACAACCAGTGAATCAAAAAAACAATCTGATTATTGGAATTATAATTGCTGCAGTTGTGGCTGCGTCGTATAATGTAGGCGCAGATCCTGCAGAATTTGTCAAGGGCATTCCAAATCTTGGCATAATTATAGAAGAGGCAATCCAAGTAGAGCCAGAATTGCTTGGAACTGCATTTGTTTCAATGTTTGAAACAATAGAAATGGCGTTTATTGGTACAATAGTTGGCGGTGCAATTTCGTTACCATTAAGCATGCTTGCTGCAAGAAACCTGAACAGCAAGTATGTCTATGGTCCAATTCGTGCAGTACTTGCAGCAATTCGAACACTTCCATCTATTCTTTGGGCAATCTTGTTTGTAATTATGGTTGGATTAGGACCATTTGCAGGAATTCTTGCAACTATAATGTATACAATCGGATTTATGACAAAACTACAATACGAATCAATCGAAGCAGTAGACGCGGATCCCGTTGATGCTGTAAATGCAATCGGTGTTTCAAAATCTCAACTGATTAGATATGTTGTCATGCCGGAATCGGCAGCTCACCTACTCAGTCAGCTGCTGTATACATTTGACTATAATGTAAGACACACAAGTATAATTGGACTTGTTGGTGCAGGCGGAATTGGTTTTTACATCATAAATTATATCAAATTCTTTGAATATGGCAAAGCTGCTGTTTTCATGTTAGTTGTACTTGCAACTGTCTTGGTAATTGATTGGATTAGTGTAAAAATTCGTGACAAATACATAGTAAAGACACAACGTGGAATGGAAGTAAAAGCTAGAATCAAAACAAGTTAATACCTGAATAACATTTTACTTTCATGAAAAAAGAATTTATTATTTTTACACTGTTAATGATTTTTTCATCAAATCTAGCATACGGAAGCAATTATTCACTTGAAATTGATGATACATCATTTGAAATTCCATACGAGTTGAATGGAGACGTAATTGCAATGGCGATTGATAAAGAAACCGTATCACTTCTCATCGGCATAACAAATGTTGAAGATTCTAATTTTGTAATATCGCTTCCAGCTGAACTAATTGGTGCAGAAAATAATGAGTTTGTAGTTTTAGTTGATTGGGTAGAAGTTGATTATATTGTTTCTACGCAAAATAATGCGGCGACCTTGCAATTTTTTGTTCCAGCAGACTCGCAAGAAATTGAAATTATAGGAACGCAGGTTATTCCTGAATTTCCACTAGGTGTACTAGCTGTATTTGCTACAATAATCGCAGTTGTGACACTTGTTACAAAAATGGGCAAATTTAGAATTAAGTAACTATTTTTTCTATCTGGTTTACTTTTTCTGCCTCTTTTACTTCACGAGCAATTCGTCTTCCCATGCTCATAGGCTCATCATAAATCAGTGTAGTATATGGCGAACCTTCCATGTACATATTGGTTCCAGCCACAATTCTTGCAGAAAACTCGAATGTTTTGAAATTTGCATTTTCATCATAAACGCCTTCGATGCAAAATGGTCCATTCATACCTGGTGGCACAAGATTTTTTGATGCAGAAACAAAATCTTCGCCCATTGAATACACCTTATCTAATAATGATTCACGTAAAACCATTGGGCTGTTCCCAATTATATTAAACGATGGAACATTATCAATATCCATTTGTTCTTGTGCAGGAATTCTAGCTAGTCCTTCTATATCTGACTCGTGTCTTTGATCAATTCCAAAAAATTCTATTTTCTCTTTTAGCGGAGAGTAAAAGTATTGTAGATATGCCAAAACTCCCGAGACATATTCTTGGAGATAAAGATCAGAATCGCTTTTTATGACTCCATGCTTGATTAGTTTATCACGTTTTTTCTTGTAATCTTTTTCATTAGTTGTAAGAAAGTATCCTTTTCCACCTGCTGCGCCATGTCTTTTTGCAATAACTAGTCTATCGATTTCTTTTGGACTGGAAATTGTTTTTGGAACATCAAGACTTGCCTCTCGCATTAGTTTTTCTTTTAATGCACGGTCAGACTCCCACTTTAGAATGTACTTGTTTCCAAAAATTGGTGTTTTTATTGATTCAATATCACCTGAGCTCATCTGTGCAATCAATGTGCCATGTGGTACAAGTATTGCGTTGTTCTTTTCAAGAATTGATACACACTTGTTGTCTAGTATTTCTGCAAATGAATCAACTAGGACAAATTCGTCAATAAAGCCAAACCTACGATATAGTTTTTCCCGCTTTTTTTCAGAAACAAGAATTGTTTTTAGACCCTCGTCTTTTGCGCCTTTTAGAACCTGTAGGGCGCAATGTGAACCTAGAGTAGCTATTGCTGCCAAAGCGATACAAAAGCTAACAAATCAACGTCTTAAGAAGGTTGCAAATGTACGCTTGAGATATACTCGAATACTTCGTCTATTAGTTGAATTGAGATTGTAGATTTTAGGTCCTCAGGAACGGATTTTAGGATAAAATCAATCATTGACTGGTTTTGTGAGATTTTGCTTTGCTCGTTATGAATAGAATATACTGCTATCGCGTTTGAAATTGCCGCTATTGCTTTGTCTCTTTTTTCTAACATGAATTAATCGTCAAATTGTAATAATTTGTACTTTTTTAACTAAAAACAATGGAAATTAAATACAGTGAATTTTCCAACTATGTCAAGCTATGATAAGTACTGATTTAGGAAATTTACGTAGAACTCACTACTCAAGTGAGCTCGATCCCTCAAAAGAAGGAAAAGAAGTTACAGTTATGGGATGGATAATAAGTGCGAGAGGACATGGAAATATTTCGTTTGTAAACATACGTGATAGCCAAGGTGAAATTCAAATCGTTGCAAAAGCAGGCGACTGTCCTGATGAGCTCAGAGAAAAACTAGCCAAACTAAAAGAGCATTCGTGCATTGGTGTTGTAGGCAAGGTAAAAGCATCAAATAAAGCACCAAGTGAAGTAGAAATTATTCCAAAAGAGCTACGAATATTTTCTGAAGTAGAAAAAAATCCTCCATTTGAGCCGCACGCAAAGACTGTAAAAAACATAGACACGCGATTAGAAATTAGAGCAATTGATCTAAGACGTGATGTTTTACAAAAAATATTTCTTGCAAGAAACCAAGTTTTAAAATCAATTCGCAATTATTTTTATGAGAACAGCTTTGTTGAAATCAACACCCCAAAAATGATCGCAACTGCAACAGAAGGCGGAGCTGCACTGTTTCCAATATTTTACTACAACAAGGAAGCGTTTTTGGCTCAGAGTCCACAGCTTTACAAAGAACAGCTTACAATGAGCTTTGAAAAAGTATTTGAGATCGCTCCAATATTTCGTGCAGAACCCTCAAGGACCAATAGACATCTTTCAGAAGCAATCTCAATAGATATGGAAGAAGCCTATGTCGACTACAATGATGTCATGTCAAGAATAGAGCAAATAATTAAAAAATCAATTAAAACTGTACAAGAATTTGCAAAATCAACTAAAAACACAGAATTTGTGATTCCGGATGTCCCAGGTAAAATTCCACAATATTCCTACTCTGAACTAGTCAAAAAGATGCAAAACGCAGGGGCAAAAACAGAATGGGGTGATGATCTTTACCCATCAAACCTGAAAAAAATAGGACTAAAAGGATTATATTTTATCAAAGATTGGCCTCTTGCGCCAAAACCATTCTATGTAAAAGCAAGTTCAACCGACCCTAAAATCTCAGAATCATTTGATTTAATGTTTGATGATTTGGAGTTATCATCTGGTAGCACAAGAATTGAAAAAAGACAAGAACTTGAAGAAAGAATGAAAAACAAGGGAATGAAAACAGATGCATTTGAGTACCATCTAAGTGTCTTTCAGTACGGAGTTCCACCACATGCAGGGTGCGGCATAGGCCTTGAAAGGCTCATGATGGCACTAACAGGTACTGAAAACATTAGAGATACAACATTTTATCCACGTGATGTTGACAGATTAACACCATAAGGTGAAATATTGGTTTCAAAAGAAGAGATAGAACATGTTGCAAAATTAATGAAAATAGATCTTGATGATCATGCTGTACATATTGATAGAGTACAAAAGATGATAGAATATTTTGATATACTTGACAAGGCCGCAACAGAATCTGAGGAGATTATAGTAAATGAGCAGCCACTTGAAAACTTGCGCGAAGATAAATACGAGCCATATAAAGACAAATTAATTGACAAGCTAAAACATTACAAGGAAAAATTCGTCAGAGCACCAAAGATGGTTTGAGTTGAACCTATCTATTTCTGCACTAGAGTATATTGATGCAATAAAAAATGGCGATTTTACCATTGAAGAGTTTGTTTCTAAGACACTAGATCATATAAAAAAAGTAGATGGAAAACTACACGCATATCTATCAGTAAATGAAAAAGCGCTTGATCAGGCAAAAGAGCTAGACAAAAAACGCAAAGCAAAAGAAAAGATTGGTTCCTGTATTGGGATGCCAATTGCAGTCAAGGATAACATCTGTGTTAAAGATACCAAAACAACATGTGCATCAAAAATGCTTGAAAAATATGTTGCACCATTTGATGCAACCGTAATAGCTAGGCTGCGCAAACAAGATGCCCTTTTCATTGGAAAAACAAATCTTGACGAATTTGCAATGGGTACAACTACAGAGTTTAGTGCATATGGGCCAAGCAAAAACCCATGGAATACGCAATATGTCCCAGGAGGTTCCTCAGGCGGAAGCGCAGTTGCTGTTAGTGCTCTTGAATCCATTGCATCTTTAGGCTCAGATACAGGAGGATCTGTACGAAACCCTGCCAGTTTTTGTTCTATAGTTGGCCTCAAACCAACATATGGTCTTGTTAGCAGATATGGCTTGATTTCATATGCAAATAGCATAGAACAGATTGGCCCAATGGCAAGAACTGTCAAAGATACAGCATTTCTTCTCAATATAATATCAGGAATTGATCCAAACGACAATACTACAATTGACAATCATGGCGAGGATTACCTAAAAGACATAGAGGCAGGAATTGATGGGAAAAAAATTGGAATAATTTCTGAGATGGTTGGCAAAGGAACTGACAAAGAAGTTTCTTCTGCAACAAAAAAAGCATTATCAAAGTTTGAGAGTCTTGGAGCAAAATGTGAAGAAATCTCACTTGATATGATAGATTATTCTGTCGCATCATACTATACAATTACATCAACTGAAGCTGGAAGCAACTTGGCAAGATATGACAATCTTCGTTATGGATTTGATTTTGATTTAGAAGGATACGAGTTTAACTCATACATTGCAAAAACAAGAAAAAATTTTGGACCAGAAGTAACAAGAAGACTGATCATTGGAGGTTTTGTCCCATCTGCAGGCCATGCTGGAAGATATTTTCTAAAGGCATTAAAAGTAAAAAGTAGACTAACAAAAGAAATCAATTCGGCATTTAAGAAAGTAGATTTTCTTGTAGCACCAACTGTCCCAATCTTGCCATTCAAGTTTGGCGAAAAACTAGATGATCCTGTTGCAATGTTTTTAATTGATTTTAATACCGTTACAGCAAATCTTACAGGAAAGCCTGCGATTTCTGTTCCATTTGAGATGTCAAATGGTTTGCCAATTGGAATTCAAATTATTGCAGACTCGATGCAAGAAAAATCACTCTTTCAAGCAGCATATGCTCTTGAGAGCACAACAAATCTTCCAAAGGTGCCACTATGACAAAGATTGGTCTTGAGATTCACTGTCAGCTAACAAAGCTTGAGAGCAAGCTGTTTTGTTCTTGCAAGGCAGATTATCGAGGATTTGAGCCGAACACAAACATCTGCCCTGTCTGTGTTGGTCTCCCAGGCTCACTTCCAAGGCTAAACAAAAAGGCGATTGAAAAGGCCACAGTTATTGCAATGGCGCTAAACTGCCAAACGCCACCAAAAATTGCGTTTTTTAGAAAAAACTACTTTTATCCAGATTTGCCAAAAAACTTTCAGATTACCCAGCTAAACATCTATGGTCCAACAAGTATTGGTCAAGAAGGAAAAATCAGTGTGGAAGGAAAGGAAATTCGAATACGACGAATTCAGTTAGAAGAGGATCCTGGCAGATTAATTTATGAAGGAAGTTCAGAGCGTACACAAATCACACTTGTTGACTATAACCGAGCAGGAACACCGCTTGTTGAAATTGTAACAGAACCTGATTTTGAAAATCCAAAACAGGTTAGGTTATTTTTGAATATTTTATCTGATTTGCTTGAGAATTTAGGAGTGTCAGATCCATCGCTTGAAGGTGCGATGAGGGCAGATGCAAATGTCTCAATTGAAGGCGGTTCTAAAGTTGAAATCAAAAACATCAATTCTTTTTATGATTTAGAAAAGGCATTACAGTTTGAGTTAACAAGACAGCAAAGCCTCGCCGAACGCAAAATTGAGATAATTCAAGAAACACGCCACTGGGACGACAGAAGAAAAATTACAATATCTGCAAGAAGTAAAGAGGGAGAAGAAGATTATCGATATTTTCTTGAAGGCGACATACCATGGGTGATGATTGCACCACAAGTTGTTTCAAGATTAAAAAAAGACATGCCAGAGAGCATAAGCTCAAAACGAGAACGTTACATCAAAAATTTTGATATTCCGACACAGGTTGCAGATGTCTTATCATCTGACAAGTTCTATTCAGATTTATTTGAACAAGCACATAGTGAAAAAAATGCAAAAGAAGTCGCCAATTTGATTACGACTGATCTAATGGGTTTTGTTGATACAAAAGAAAAAAGAAAAGAATCAAAGCTTAATGCAAAACATCTTTCAGATTTGGCAAATTCAATAATTGAAAACAAAATAACACGAAATTCCTCAAAAACTGTGCTTCAAACCATAGTTAAAACGGGTAAATCAGTGCCACAGATAATTTCTGAGCTTGATTTGGGCCATGTTTCAGACGAAAAAGAGATAACTATGGTAATAGACGAGGTGATAAAAGAAGAAAGCAAAGCTGTAGATGAAGCAAAACAAAAACCAGAAACAATCAACTATCTGGTTGGAAAAGTAATGAAAAAAACAAAAGGAAAGGCAGATGCCACGCTTACTCTTGAATTGTTAAAAAAGAGATTAAATTGTTGATTATTTTGCTAGTTTTTTGATTTCATGTGTTACCATTGGCAAAAATGCACCAACATCTGAGACTATTCCTAGTGCCTGCCAAGTACCTCTATCCATGAGCTTTGTTACTGTAGGCTGGTTGATATCAACAACTATGACCTTCACATCTGCAGGTAGCATGTTTCCAGTAGCAATTGAGTGAAGCATCGTAGATACCATGATGACCATACTTGCACCTTTTAGGATCTCTTTGTATTTTTGCTGTGCAATAGAAACATCGGTAATGACATCCGGCAATGGCCCATCATCACGCAAAGAGCCAGCTAAAACAAATGGAACTTTGTTTTTTACACATTCATACATGATTCCTTTGGTTAGTTTTCCACTTTTTACCATGTTTTCAATAGAGCCTGCCTTGAAAACAGAGTTTATTGCTTGCATGTGATTTCGATGTCCACGTATAGCTAGTGTGCCATCATGTACGTTCATTCCAAGTGATGTTCCAAGTGTAGAGTATTCTATATCATGAACAGCAAGTGCATTTCCTGCAAGCAGAGCGTTTATGTAACCTAGTTTGATAAGCTGAGATACAGCGTCTGCTGCGCCAGTATGTACAATAGCAGGACCGCCGACCAGAATGATTTTTCCTCCATGTTTTCTTGTCTTGTAAATGTCTTCGGCTACTTTTCTTGCAATGTGTTGTGTAGGACGCTCACTTGAGCTGCTACTGCCCATGAATTGAAATACGTTCATTCCCTCTCGTGGTCTTGCAGGTGGCAAGATACGAATTCCTTCTTCTCCTACTACAATTTTGTCTCCTTTTCTAACGCTTCGTATTGGCACGCATTCGGCTCGAGTGGATCTTACTATAATGCATTTGTCCATCATCATATTGTCAACATCAATCCAACGTCCTTTGTAGAAAATTTGCGTCTGATTATTTGTTGTGCTGTAAAAGTCTTCTGGCATAACCATATCTTTTGGAGCAGCTATCAATCTGACCTCTTTTTGTATCTTGGCAGTGGCTCCCTCTCTGTAAACTAGCTCAAGTATGTCTTCTAGATGTTTTTTTGATTTGCCTTGTATGCGAAGCTTTGCATAACTTGCATCTTTTTTTCTCCTGCCGATTCTGATTTTTAGTACCTCAAACTCTCCACCAAGGTCCATTATGCCATCAAAAATCTTTGTAAGTATCAGAGAGTCAATTAGGTGCCCTCGTACCTCTACTTCTTGAACAAATTTACTCATATGCTAGGTATAGTATACTGTGTTAACTTAAAAATTGCGAATTGGTTTGAGCGTGTTTTTGTTAAAATAGATTATAAAATTTAGCGCCCTTGCGTATCAATTTGATTCATCTCAATCCATTCAGGTTTTAGCGAACACTCTTGACAGATATGATAAATGTGTACATCATTTTGAAATCGTCTTACTATGATCTTTGGATTATCATCTAGACATTGCCGATGTATTTCCTCAGAACTCACTAGATGTGTTTTGTGTTATAGTATTTAGGAATTATACAAAACTTACACAGGAAGAGATACTTTACCTTTGTATTGAAGAATATTTTCTGCTTCTAACATTTTTACAGTTTGATCTTTTTGTTCCTTGTTTAGTCCTTGAATAAGTGCTTTTGATATTCCGTTTTTATCACACAAAACAAGAAGATACCCACTAGTATCTGTTAACACAAATCCTGATGATTCGTCAACAACTGCATAGAGATTCTCTTCTCCAACAGGTTCCCAGACATTTGTCTTGTTATCACGTAGTGCCAATGCAGGCATAGCCTTTCCATTTACAAATCTATTTAGCAAATCTCTTGCCGCTTGAACCCTTTTTTGACCTATTTTCAAGGCAACAAAGTATTGCATGCTGATAAATTAAAAAATTAATTATTAAAATGTATGACAGTGTGATTAAACTTCGAGTTTTTTTAAGAGTGTAGTAACGATTTTAGAGTTTTCGGTTCGCTTTTGCATGATTTCTTCTAGATGTTTTTTGTTGATTGGTCTTTTATTCTCAATTATTTGAAAATATTCTTCATCCAAGTCATTATTTGCTTGTAGTCTTTTTATGATTTCAAATAATATTCCAATGACTTGGTTTTGTGCTGCGATTAGATCATCCTTGTTTGTTTCAGACATTTGTGTTTGTTAGAAGATCATTTCTTATAATTTTGTTTAAAATTTTACGCAAGTATTCATTTTTAATTTCCTTGTCCGCAGTTTTTAAAAACTCCACAATCTTGGATTTATCATATCCTTCTTCAAAATATTTTCTTGCCTGAAATGCCATCTCAAGTTTGTCTATCTCATGTACAAGCTTTGCCTCTTTAGTTTTTGCAGATTGATATTCATTCCATATTTTTTCGTATTTTTTAGCTAGAGTTGCTGGAAGATCAGATAAAATTTCTTTCATTGCGTTATTTTCAAGATTCATTTTTTGTTTTAATGATATTTCATCAGGTGTGTAGTCTCCGACAAGTGATTCTGCAAGATCATGAATCAATGACATTGTTGCTACTTTTTGCACATCTAGTGTTTGTAGCTCGGCAAGGACAAGTGACATCACAGTCATAGAGTAAGAGTGGTCTGCAACTGATTCTGGTTCTTTAATGCCTACTTTTGTAGTCCAACCTTTTCTATGAATGCTCTTTAAACCAATAGCCTGTTCAAAAAAGTCTTCTAGCATTACTAGAATTTTCTAGTATCTCCCTCTAATAATCCTGAGCCATGATGGATTCTGTCTATGTGTTTTGAGAGATCTTCCTTGCTGCCAAATTTAGAATCGCAGTAAGGGCACGTTGATTCTGTCATGTGGCTAGTAAATATCATAGAGTATTAAAGCGTTCGAACAAGATTAAAAAATAGAAAAAGCCAGATTGAATAATGAAGATTTATACAAAAACAGGCGATGATGGAACGACTGGCTTGCAGGGAGGAAGTAGAATTTCAAAATCAAATCCACGTATTGTTGCATATGGTGCAGTTGATGAAATCAACTCTTCATTAGGCATTATTCTTTCTAATACATCAGATAATGACATCAAAGAGTTGTTAACAAAAATACAAAACGACCTGTTTGTTGCAGGTTCAGATCTATCAAATCCAGATATGACAGTCACGAAAAATCGAATTACATCTAAAATGGTAGAATATCTAGAAGAAAAAATTGATCAGCTTGAAAAAGAACTAACTCCTATTACGAAATTTATTCTTCCAGGAGGTCATGAGATTGCTTCACAAGTTCATTTTGCAAGAACGGTTACACGAAGAGCAGAAACCGCAGTCATTACACTATCAGAGAAAGAAAATGTAAATGTTGAATGTAAAAAGTATCTAAATAGATTATCGGATTTACTATTTGTTTTAGCTAGAATGATTAACAAAAGAAACGGAATAACAGATGTTTTTTGGAAACAATAAAAGACACACTTTAATTGCTCAGCTATAAGACAATTCGATGTGCCAGGGTAGCTCAGCCCGGGAGAGCACTCGGCTGAAGACCGAGCTGTCGTGCGTTCAAATCCCACCCCTGGCACCATACTTAAATTTAAATACATGAGCAACTTCTCTTCAAGGTCAGTCATATGGCTAGGAAAAAATTAGCAGAAACAAAAACAAAATCAAAAAAACAAACATCTGAAAAAAAATCAGCTAAAACAAAAGAAAAGCCAGCAAAACAAGCAAAATCAAAGGCAAAAAAGACAAAACGTGATGAATTTGCAGGCGATGACGCAGGCATAGTTGTTATTGATGATGATTTGACAGTTGACAAAGAAGCAGAAAATGAAGAAAGACGCGCATATCTAGAAGAAGCAAGGTCTCAAGAAGCATTTGATTAAATTTTGAATCAAAATTATCCAGTTTTAAAGTTCTATACGCTAAATCTTTATCCGCTGTAACTTGCTATAATTAGTATTGCGGGCATTATGCTTAATTGCTGTAAAACCAGGTACTGTAGACAGGGTTTTACAGGCAGTAAGAAAGAAACGTAAAGTTGTACGCGAGGTTATGGTTGTAACTGGCAGAGCAGACATCAGCGTAGTGCTTCAAGGAACAATTGAAGAAATAAACAACATGGTAATTGAATTTAAGAAAATAAAAGAGATAGTAAATACAGAGACTCTTATTGAAGTGGAGGTAAACTTGGGATGGTAAAGGCAGTAGTTTTAGTAAAATCACCAAAAAAGCTAATTGCGGCAAGACTAAGAAAGATAAGCGCGATTTATGACTCGTTTCCAGTAAGCGGACAGTTTGATGCTGTTGCTTTGATTAAGGTAAAAGATCTTTCTGAAATAAAGGATGTAACAACTGAGATTCAGCTGATTAAAGGTGTGGAACGAACTGAAACTATGGTTGAGGTTCAGTAACAAAAAGGATTTAATGAGTAAGAAGTTAGGTTTGGTATGAACATAAAACGTGTTGGAAATGTAATTTTAGCCGTTAAAGATTTGGATAAATCTATAAAATTCTATAACGAAATACTTGGCCTCCCGATAAAGCAACAAAGAAGATCATGGGTAGATCTTGGCTCAAAAGGGGCGTTGCTGAGTCTTCATCCTGCATCGCTAACTGCTACACATTTTGGCACTTCGATTGAAAATGGGGTAGCAATTGGATTTATTGTTGGCGATGTAAAATCAGCTGTTGAAGAATTGAGAACAAAGGGAGTTAAAATATACAGAGATGTTGTGGATAGAGAAGCAGGAAAAAACGCAATTATTTTAGATCCTGATGATTACATGATCTCATTATTTGAGCCCAACTTCAAAGATAAAGAACAACAAACAACTGGATATCACGGATTTACGCCAGCTTAGAGAATTTTTTTAATTTTTGAAATTATTTCATCAATTGTTTTAACTTTGGCATCAATTGTAATGTAAAATGTTACATTACGATTTGGTATTATGATTAAAATTACTTTTTTGTGTTTTAACAAGGCATAATCCAAATCGCCTAATACCATAGCTTGCGAATTTCGCAGCGTAATAAGATTAGAGATAATAAAAAACTCATTTTTAGCATCTTCTGACCTTAAAAGTGGCTTTATTCCAGGTCGAATTATCCCAGTTAGTGTTCTACCATACTCATTGATCACTCCAACATATCGAATGGATTTAGAAATGTTTAAAATTTGTTGACATTTTTTCCTATAGTTTTGAATTGATTCTTTCCATTTTTGTTCCGGAGTCTTTGCCATTAATAGAAATTTGTTGCCAAATTAATAAAGTTAGATACACTTAATCTGTAAATAGCTTCTAATGTTGTTGATAAAAATGAATCTTTTAAAATCTAAATCTTTTTGGGTTGATTTTCACTAGATTTTTCTATTTGTTGTTTCAATTCTTGATTTTCTTTACGCAGTTTTTCGTTTTCTGTTTGCAACAATGCCGATGAGTTTAGTCTATTAAACAATGGATGTCCAGGTGGAATCAATGAAGTGTTTACGCCAATTAATCCTGATGCAAATTTTTTGTACATTTGTTGAAAATCATTTAGTTTTGGATTAATCGATGATGTATCATTTAGTAATTTTTCATGCAAGTGGTTTGGTTTTATCAATCCTGTTGTTGTAAAGGATAGTCCTGGTGGAAATCGAATAAACGGAGATGTAAGTTGTGTTGCATGTGACATCATGCCATATAGCTCCATTATGCGCTGGGCATCAAAGTAATCCATGCTTTATTTTCTTTTTGAGGGTTATTTTTGCTTTGGCACGCCACAGCTGATATAGTCAAGTGTAAAGTTTGACTCAGTTTTTATCAAATTGAGCTGATCGCAGACACTTATAGCGATCAGAGATCGCCTCTATAAAAATGGCAAAAATGGAATTAAAGCGATGTATAAAGTGCAAAAAAAGCATCGAACGCTGGGAATTACATAAAATTGTCATGTATGTAATACGAGAAAAGCTAACTGATCATCACTATGAGCATGTGGAATGCCCTGACAGATTTACAACCTAGCCAACATATGCAAAGACGGGATACAGCTGCCCTGTTTCACGATCTTGATATTTCCATTTGTGTTTGCTCCAGACAACTTTTTCAAATGATTTTTGAATTGTAGGATGTAATCTTGTATAGACATCCTCGCCTATTAGAATTTGATTTGGTTTTGCCATACTTTGTATCTTTGATGCAATGTTCATGGCAGGTCCAAGAATATCTACGTGTGATCGCTCTGCGTCTCCACCATACCGCATGATGATGTTTTGTCCAAAATCCAATCCTATTTTTACCATCAATTCTGGATAATCGTATTGATTAAGAATGGGATTGATTCCTTTTTCTATAACCATCAACATTGATTTTGCGCAGTTTACAGCATTATCTGCAGTGTCAATATTTCCTTCTGCTATAAAATATCCAATAACTGCATCACCAACAAACTTGAGTACATATCCATCATGTTGCATGATTGTAGAGGCCATCTCTTGAGCAAATGAACTTATGATTATGGCTACCTTGTCTTCAGGCAATGATAATGTAATATCAGTAGAGCCAACCAAATCTACGTAAAGTACTATCATGTTAATCCTTGAAAACACATGTTTTCGCAAAAACTTGTCGGAGTCATTTACAATTGGAGGATACTCGTATCCTTTGGTAAGTGAATTCCAAACTCTTTTTTGTGTTTCAGAAATTAAAGTTTCAGTGTCTACTACTTTTGGTCCTTTTCGTCCCAACAACATATCGATGTATGGTTTTGAACTTTCAGGAACCTCTTGTTTGTGTACTGGGTTTTGTGAGTTTTCAGAATTAGTACTTTCTACGTCTAATTCATGTTTTGCATCAGGATTTTCGCTCATGTTTAGCACCTAATCCAAAGGAAAATTTACGCCACATATATGACAACGCCCTCTTTTTCCCTTATATTTTTCGTCATAATATTGCATGATCTCGGCATTACAATTCCAACACCGGATCTTTTTTACCTCACTCAATATTATGCCACCAATTCATACTATCTATATTTGAAATGTAGAGTTTTATGGGACAATATAAATGGAAAATGGTGCGACTTGGACTTGGCTCATCAGATGAGTTTATTCTAGTCTTAAATGAAAAATCTAAAAAAATTCAAGAGTCATTCTTGCAAAAAATAAAGGATCTCACAAAAATGATAACAGTTAAGGTGATGCTTGGTGATAGTACTGTAATTGATCAACAGACATTTGATCCACAAGCAGTACGAAACTATTATGAAAGCATAATCAAAAATTTTCCAGATTGGTCTATACAGGAAGTATCTGTTTCAAACAATGAAGATGTCAGGCGACTATTTGTTAAACTTGAAGTAAAGGATGGAAATTATATTTTGTCATGGCACATGTCATTACAATATCATGTTTTACTTTACTACAAGCCAGATAACAGAGTAATCGAATGTCAAAAAGAGCTGGCAGAAATTGTTGATAAAACAAAAGATGCAGAATCTGAAATAACCGAAATTGGAGATCATCTAATTTTGGAAAAACTAAAAAACATCGGATACAATGATTTGGATCATCAAAAGCTTTTTGAGTTATTCTTTGAAAACGATGAGTTTCGAGATGAAATCTACAAGGAGATCAAAAACAAATCCACGGTTGATTTTCAACAATACTCAAAAAGAAAAACAGAGTTGTTTAATGAATTAGATAGTCTTTTGTTAGAAACATATCAAACTACACCAATTCTAATTGATGATGTGAGATTAATCGGTGGCGAAGAAGGATGCCTGTGTAGTTTTGACTTGGAGTATATAAAAAATAAAATCAGAGAAGGAAATTTTGATCCAAAAAAAGTTTCTCCAGCAACAAAAGACAAGATAATCCAGAGATTTGATCAAATTTTACAAATTATGAGCGTGTAGAAGTCAATCTAATTATGCATTAATTTGAGCCTATGATGGCCAATAACCTAAACCATAACTATGAAAATTTTGCCAAAATGCTTCACATATTTTATGAGAAATCAAATATAGAGTAACTATTCGATCCCCTCTGTTGAATCCAACTTACAAAGATATCATAAAGGCACAATCAATGCAAGGAAATGTAATTAGAAAAACTCCATTGATATATTCAGATTCGTTTAGTAGACTGTCAGGTTCCAAAGTTTTTCTAAAGGCAGAGTTCCAACAGAAAACTGGTTCTTTTAAAATTCGTGGAGCATATTTTAAAATTAAATCACTAAAACAAAACGAAAAGAAAAATGGAGTGGTAGCTGCATCAGCAGGAAATCATGCTCAAGGTGTCGCATTTGCATCTGCATTAGAAAAAATCCCATGTACTATTGTAATGCCATTAACTGCATCGCCAGCTAAAGTTGCAGCAACTAAGCGATATGGAGCAAAGGTAATACTTGAAGGTGCCAACTATGACGAATCTTGGGCAAAAGCGCAAGATATTGCTAGAAAAACCAATGCAACAATAATCCACGCATTTGATGATCCTCATGTGATTGCCGCCCAAGGAGTCATTGGATTAGAAATCATGGAAGATTTGCCAGATGTGGACGAAGTATACACTCCAATAGGTGGAGGCGGACTTGCTGCAGGAATATTAATTGCAATAAAAACTAAAAATCCAAAGGTCAAGGTAATTGGGGTACAGTCAAAGGCATTTCCAGCTATGAAAAATTCTTTTGATTCTGGAAAATTACAATCAGGAATTGGGGAAAGAACGATAGCTGATGGCATTTCAGTTAAAAACCCAGGCAAGACTACGTTTAAGATAATCAACGAATTAATCGACGATATTGTACTAGTTGATGATACGCAAATTATCAAAACTATGTTTCTACTAATGGAAAGAGCCAAAATGGTAGTAGAACCAGCCGGAGCAGTAAGTTTAGCGTATCTTCTTAAAGCAAAGCCATCACCACGAAAAAAAGTGGTTCCAATATTGGGAGGCGGAAATGTTGACATGTATTTACTAGGTCAGATTGTAGCAAAGGGGCTTACAAATATGGGCCGCATGACAAAAATGTTCATTCTATTGCCTGACAAACCTGGTGCACTAAAAGAGGTTGTCGATGAGATAGCCATGCTTAACGCCAACATAGTTGAGGTCATTCACGATAGGTTAAGCTCAAAGGTTCCAGCAGGTTCTGCAGGCGTAACACTTAGTTTGGAAACTGAAGATCAAGTACACGCAGATAAACTAATTCAACATTTAAAGAAAAAAAATATTCAATTCGAAATTTTGTCTTGATGTTTAGATACGTTTTTTTACAAACTTTGCAAGGCCTAATTTTTTAAGCTCTTCTGATTCACGCAAAACCAAATCATATTGTGTTTTCTTGTGTTTTTTGAGCTTAATTTTCAGATCATCGTATTCATTTGCCAAAATTTTCATTGCATAAATTGCAGCATTTGCAGCCTTGTTGATTCCCACTGTGACAACAGGAGAGCCTGTTGGCATTTCAGAAATTGATAAAAGTGAATCCAAGCCACCAAAAGCAGAAAGTTTGTTCTTACCAGATTTTTTTTGTTTGTAGTTATAGACCATTATTGGAACTCCGATTACAGGAATTACAGTATGTGATGCAATCATGCCAGGAAGATGAGCTGCGCCCCCCGCACCTGCTATTATAACCTTAAAACCACTTGATTCTGCATGTTTTGCATATTCATCAAGCCTAGTTGGAGTTCGATGTGCTGAAACTATTTGGTCTTCGTGTTTGATTTTAAATTCGTCTAATACTTCAGCAGCACCGTGCATAATTTTACTATCAGAGCTTGAACCCATTATAATGCCAACAAATGGCTTTTTTGAATATGACATATTATTTCAAAAACAGTTGGTATTTTTAACTATTAACCAAAAACATCACATCATAGATGCAGATTTATCTCAAGCTTGCAATAGTTAAATCAGCACTAACTATTTTTAATGCGAAAATGTTTGATTGACGATGGCACAGATACTTGGAATAATAGGTGGAGGTCAGCTTGGAATGATGCTTGCCGAAGCTGCAAAAAAAATGCCAGACCATATTTCTGATGTAATAGTGCTCGATCCTACAGAAAACTGTCCTGCCGCAAAAGTAGGCGCAAAACAAATTGTGGCCGACTTTAAAGATGAGCATGCCATTATAGAATTATCAAAGAAAGTTGATATCATAACGTATGAAATTGAGTTAGGAAATAGTGATGTTTTAAAAAAAATCGAAGCAAATACGCAGATTAGTCCATCTCCAGATACATTGAAAATAATCCAAGATAAATTATCACAGAAAAAATTCTTGCAAAAAAACAAGTTGCCTGTTGCAGATTTTGTTGAGATAAACTCTTTGAAAGATTTATCAGATAAGATTAATGAGTTTGGATTTCCTGCGTTGTTAAAGGCGAGATTTGACTCATACGATGGCAGAGGAAATTTTAAAATTAATTCCAAAAATGATTTAGAAATTGCCTACAAGCATTTTAATGGAAAATCTTTGTTTCTTGAGAAGTTTATTGACTTTACAATGGAAGTTTCTGTAATTTCTGCAAGAAATACTAGAGGCGATATAGAGGTATATCCTACCGTAGAAAATATTCATGAAGATAATATTCTTAGAATGAGTATTGCTCCTGCAAGAATATCAAAAAAGATTTCAAAAAATGCAGAAGCCGTTGCAAAAACTACTATGCAAGTTCTAAAAGGAGCGGGTGTTTTTGGAATAGAGATGTTTGTAACAAAAGATGACAGGATAATAATAAATGAGATTGCCCCACGTGTTCATAATTCTGGACACCACACTTTACAGTCAAGTAAAACCTCACAATTTGAGCAACATCTAAGAGCAATATTGGGCTTAAAACTAGGAAGTACTGAGCTTCTTCATCCAACAATAATGTACAACATACTTGGACCAAAAACTTTTGAAGGAAAGTACAAGCCGATAACTTTACCACAACAAAAAGGAGTTTTTCTTAAAATGTATGGAAAAGAGGAATCAAAAATAAAAAGAAAATTAGGACACATCAATGTAGTTGCTTTGGACAAATCTATGACCATAAGTGATCTTTTAGACACAGTCAAGCAACTAAAGAAAAAATTAACAGTTCAACCTATGAATTGATCTTATTTTGTACAAAAATAAGCACGTCTAAGGTTTATTAGTTGTAGCAAGTTCAAAAAAATATGGCCACAAAAGTATCCATCATTCTTACTGCAATATCTATTGGGCTCCTTGTTATTTACGGGGCCGATGTTGGAGCTGCACAAGGTAGTGGAGAAGGGTTTTTGCCAGTAGATCACAAGATACGAGGTTTTGGGCTTGGTTTGCCTTCAATAATACTTCCGATTGTAGCGTTTTTTATCTCAAGAAAGGAAGTGTCAAAGACTTTGGGAATCATGTTGATCATAAGCGCGGCTTTAATCATGATTGGCGGCATTACTGTTTTAGCTATTACTGATCCATCAGAAGCTGAAAAAACTGGAAGAAATGTAATTACCGAAGCAGCGCCACTTTTAGGAGTAGGTGCATTTATCATTGCACTAGGCGTAATAAAATTAAGAAAGTCTTGATTTAGATGACAATCTGCTACAAATGTGAAAAAGAAACTACAAAAAGTTACCAATGTGACCATACAAATGATCAAGAATTTTGTCTAGAATGTTATACTGAATTACATTATTACTTGACGGAACCAAAAACTGCTTGACAGAGATTCAAGGATTCATTCAATGGATACTTTCATTTGTATCTGATAATCTGTATGTTGGAGTGTTTTTTGCGTCACTAGTTGAAACAGTTTTTCCCCCAATTCCAAGTGAGGCAGTGTTTCCGCTTGCAGGGTATATTGTGTTAAAAAGCAACATGCCATTTTTTCATGTGATAACTGTTGGTATAACTGGTGGCAGTGGATCATCTTTAGGAGCATTTGTGATTTATCTAATTGCGTTAAAGCTTGGGAGAGGAGGGCTATACAAGTACATGAAATATGCCAGAATAAAAAAAGAGAGCATGGTTAAGGCAGACATATGGTTTGAAAAATATGGTGACAAGTCAGTTATTATTGGAAGAGTAATTCCTGGCCTTCGCGAACTAGTTTCAATTCCAGCTGGAATTTTTGGCATGAGAATTCGAAAATTTTTGATTTTTACTTTTATAGGATCATGCGCATGGAGTATTTCGCTTACTATAATAGGATACTATCTTGGCGTGGCATCGATTACGATTTTTTAAACCAATACAAGACTAGTGAAGAATTTGCAACATAGATTTTAAGGAACGTATGGATTGGCGAATGTATGAAAGCAGTTATTCTAGCTGGAGGCCTTGGGAAACGATTAAGGCCAATAACTGACTATATTCCAAAACCACTCATACCAATTAACAATATTCCAATTTTAGAACGACAGATAAAGTATTTGAAAAAATTTGGAATAAACAAATTTGTTGTATGCATGGGTTATAAAACTGAGCAAATAAAAAATTTTTTAGATGCAAAAAATAATTTTGGCGTTGAGATAAAACTAGTAGATGAGCGTAAGCCATTAGGCACAGGAGGAGCAATAAAAAACGCCAAAAAATTCATTGATGAAAAGACATTTTTTGTTTTAAATGGAGACATAATAACAAACATCAACGTAAATTTGATGAAAAACAAGATAAATTCAATTGCGGCAGTTCCATTACGAACAAAATTTGGAATAATTGATATAGAAAATGACAAAGTGTCAAGGTTTAGTGAAAAAAAGAATATTTTTGATTACTGGATGAATGCAGGAATTTACTATTTATCAAATAAAATAATTAATGATTTACCAAAAATAGGTAACATTGAAGAAACAATATTTCCAGTGTACGCCAAAAAATCTCTGCTAAAGGTTGTAAAATTCAAAAATGCGACATGGTATTCTATTGATTCCTACAAAGACATTGAGGAATGTGAAGACACAATTAAGAAAAAATCATTGTAAAGTGAGTTTTGATGCGGTTATCCTACAGTCTTGGTTCACTTCTTACAATAGAACAAATACTTGATTGCGCAAAAATATTAAAAAAATATAGTCCTGATGTTGTCTGGATCCCAGAAACATGGGGAATGGAAAATTTTTCCATGTTAAGTATGGTTTCTCAAATAGTACCATCAAAAATAGGATCATCTATAATCAATGTGTACTCAAGAAGCCCTGCGCTTGTTGCAATGGGGGCAGCTACTATTGATACTATTTCGAATGGGAGACTCATTTTAGGCCTTGGAACAAGCAGTGAGCCAATAGTAAAAGACTGGCATGGACAAGAGTTTGAAAAACCCGTATCTAGAATAAAAGAGTACATAGAGATAATCAGACTAGCACTATCTGGAAAAAAAGTAGATTATAATGGAAAATTTTTTTCATTGAAAAATTTTTCACTTTTAATCAAGCCTCCAAGAAAACACATTCCAATTTATCTTGCAGCGGTTAATCAAAAGATGACAGATTTAACGTGGCAAATAGCAGATGGAGCGATATTTTATCTGAGACCGATATCAGAATTAAGAAAAACAGTTGAAAAAATGCAGAGAAAAAGACGAATAGATGTAACATGTCAGCTAGTAACATGCATGTCTGATGATTCAGAAAAAGCAAAGACTCGTGCAAAAAAAACACTTGCGTTCTATGTCTCGGTAGGAAAAATCTATAGGGATTTTTTATCAAAAAATGGATTTCAAAAAGAAAGTGCAAATATTTTTGATGAATATAAAAAATCTGGTCTAAAATCAAATTACGAGTTTGTATCAGATTCCATGTTAAACCAGCTCGCGATTTGTGGCACACCAAATGAATGTATAAAACAACTACAAAAGTTTCGAGATGTTGGTATTGATCTGCCAATAATTCAGTTTAATCCAATAGATGATGTTTTTGAATCATTCAAATTACTTGTTTCAACATTAAGTGATGCAAATTGAATAAAGTTGCAGTAGTAGGATATGGAAATACAAAATTTTCAAGCGAAGACATGCCAATAGAGTCGTTACTTACTTCTGCTACAAAATCACTTTTTGATCAAACAAAAAACATAGAACAAAAAGATATCGATGTTGTACTTGTTTCTACAAATGACAATACAAAATATTTATCTGCCGTACTTTCTGAGTTGACAGGAATTTCGCCAAAAATTTCACATACAGTTGAAAACCTATGTAGTTCTGGAACAAACAGCATTGTTTCAGCGTATTCATACATTGTATCAGGGCTTGCAGATATGGCATTAGTTGTAGGAGCTGATAGATACGATTGTCCTGGTCAGATTTTAGAGTGGGATAGCTCACGTGGAGAGTTTATGCATCCAGTTTTTTGGGCGTCACTTTTTACTAAATCGCATAAAAGAGAATTTGGGACCACACAAGAGGATTTAGCTGTTGTTTCAGCTAAAAATCACAACAACGCAAAATCCAATCCACATGCATACTCTAACAAAACATATTCAATAGATGATGTATTACAATCAAAATTTGTAACTGATGATCTACATCTTTTAGATTGTTCCAGACCTTGTAGTGGTGCTTCATCAGTCTTGCTTGCATCTGAAACGATTGCAAAAAAATTTGAGTGTCCAGTATGGATAAATGGAATTGGACAAAAAACAACTTCAGCTAGTATCACAAAAAATGAAAATTTGACAACAATGACATCTACTAAAATTGCAGCTAAACAAGCATTTGATATGGCCAAAATTCAGGCAAATGACGTAGATGTAACAGAACTGCATGATGCATTTACTATATGCGAAATAATGGCGCTTGAAGACATGGGTTTTGTAAAAAAAGGACATGCCTCTTCTTATGTCAGAGATTTGTATGATACACAAGAGAATAAAATCAATCCTCGTGGTGGGTTGATTGGTTCTGGCCATCCACTTGGTGCAACTGGAGTGGCACAAGTAGTTGAAGTAACTCAACAGCTACAAAACAAAGCAGAAAAAAGACAAATTAAAAACGCCAGTATAGGCTTGGTTCATAACATGTCTGCAGCTGCAACATCATCCACCGTACTTTTACTACAATCATGACCATGTTTGAAAATGAGCTAAAGAAAGGGAATTTTGTAATAAGCGAATGTGGAAATTGTAAAACTATAGTTTGGCCACCAAGCGATTATTGTAATAATTGCCTATCTAACGTAACATGGCGTAAAGCCAATCCGGTTGGTAGATTAATCGAATTTTCAAAAAAAGATGAAAAGATTTTTGGGATGATTGAACTAGAAGGGAAAATACGCGTGATTGGAAAATTGAAAATCAATCTATCAAATATCAAAGAGGGTCAATGTGTAATACTACATAGTTGCGACTATGATAAGGGTCCTCAATTTACATTTGTATCATGTAATGGGCATTACTGATTAATTAGTACTGTTTTTCGTGGCTCTTCATGATTTTCTTTGATATGTACTGCCAAATTGATCGGATCATTGCCGAATTCTTTTCCGCAAAAACAGCAACTAAAGTCATCTTTCCATGACATGCAATATTTTCTATAACATAGTCATAAATTAATACTATGTTTTGTAAAAATTAATAACAAATGATGAATTGGTGTTGATAATATTACCAGCTTATTCTATATTCAGACAATATAATAAAATTGAAAATTGAACAGTTTAATTGAAAAAAAACTTGCTATGAACAATGATTTTACTGTACAAAAGTACAAAAAAACATCAAAAAAGTCAATCAAGGCTAAAAGAACAGCAAAAATTAGACGCCAACGGGGCTATAATTGGGAAGATACTTTAGTTAAGAGATTTAATGCATCAAAAAATTGGAAGGCCTTTCGATTAGGCTCTCCAAGTGTGGCATTGCCAGATATTTTAGCAGTAAATAGCAACTCAGGCTCATTGTTTACAATTGAAGCAAAATCAGGTACAGGAACTACACTGCAGGTTCCATTTGATCAGATAAGTAGATGCTTAAGATGGACAGATACATTCGACTTGTATCAAACAAGAAAAGTTATTCTAGCCATCAAATTTCTTTCAAAAAAACGAATTGGGGTAGGAAAATATGAGAGTAGAGAACTAAGAGAATTTTATAAAGTCTGGAACACAGAATGCGAAATCATGGATTGTGTATGTACATATGATGGCAAAACTTATGGAATAAAGCAAGGAAAACAGGTGCCGCTTAGCCTAGAAGAGTTCCAGATGCCATTTAAAACCAAGCACCGAATCGTTATTTAATAACAAATACAAATTCAAATAATGAGTTTTGAAGATTTTGTAGATGAGCGAATGCTTGTAAGTCATGATATTTTTGGCAAAAAGGAGATGAAAATAAAAGTTTTAGAAGTCTCTGATGAGCACTCGCCAGTACACTGGAAGTTTGGCGACAGAGTCAAGATAAATAAAATTTTGGTAACAGTAAAGCATCTTGACACACAGCAGGTAGAGGAAGCTGAGTTTGATATAGATAAAATTGAAAAAGAGCTTGTTGAAAAACGACACTATACATCAACAAATAGGTGGGTGCCTGCAAACGATATAAAAAATGGCTATGTCGTAAATTCACGCCACACATCATTGATCAGTGATGCTGTAGCACTAGACTATATCGTGTTTTAATAACAAAACATAACATTTTCATATTTTTGTAATGGATGCAAGAAAACCTATAAGGATCCATAATTGAAGGCTGAGTTATGATAACAAAGGAGATAGTTGTCAATGGCACAAAATTTCGTCTTACCCTTACTGACCAAATAATTAGTCAAGTCAATAATTTAAAGTCGCT
>Ga0194120_10001344_pt1 | contig 45203 bp, 33 predicted proteins | sample TA2MahCa65mmetaG_FD_148642 | JGI IMG/M metagenome (GOLD analysis project Ga0194120, IMG submission 148642) | Freshwater microbial communities from Lake Tanganyika, Tanzania - TA2015019 Mahale Deep Cast 65m | ecosystem: Environmental > Aquatic > Freshwater > Lake | place: Tanzania: Lake... | reverse complement strand
GCCGCATCCTGACCGAGCTGGTCGAGAACGACCGCGTGGTCGGCGGCGTCGACGACGCTTCGACCGAGGTCGCGCTCGAGTTCTACCAGAGCTTCGTGCGCGGCGAAGTCGTGGCGACCGACTCGCGAACGGCCGAGATGGTCAAGCTGTCCGAGAACAGCTACCGCGACGTCAACATCGCCTTCGCGAACGAGCTGTCGATGATCTGCTCGGAGGCTGGAATCAGCGTGTGGGAGGTGATCCGCATCGCCAACCGCCACCCGCGCGTCAAGATCCTCCAGCCCGGTCCCGGCGTCGGTGGTCACTGCATCGCGGTCGATCCGTGGTTCATCGTGGCGGGAGATCCATCGAACGCAAGGCTCATTCGCGCCGCGCGCGAGGTCAACGATCGCAAGCCGCACTGGGTCATCGACCACGTGGAAGCGTGCGCGAAGAACGTCGTCAAGCCGGTGATCGCGTGTCTGGGACTCTCGTTCAAGGCGGACGTCGACGATCTGCGCGAGTCACCGGCCGTCGACATCGTGCGCGAGCTGCAGGCCCGCAACGTGGGCGAGTTGCTCGTGGTCGAGCCGCATCTGCTCTTCCACCCGGACTTCGAGCTCGTTCGGCTCGACGAGGCGGTTGCGCGCGCGAACATCGTGCTCGTGCTCGTGGACCACCGCTCCTTCAAGCGGCTGCGCCGCGATGCGTTGAACGAGAAAATCCTGATCGACACGCGAGGTGTGTTCCTGTGACCGTCCGAGTCCTGTCCGTCGTCGGCACGCGACCCGAAGCCATCAAGATGGCTCCGTTGATCCGCCGTCTGGAGGCGGATCGGCGCTTCGAGGCGCGTGTGTGCGCCACGGCGCAGCATCGCCAGATGCTCGATCAGGTGCTGTCGCTGTTCGAGATCGAGCCGGACTACGACCTCGACGTGATGGCCCCGGGGCAGGACCTCTCGGACGTCACTTCGAAGGTGCTGCTCGGCCTGCGGTCGGTGCTGCGCGACGCTCGCCCCGACGTCGTGCTCGTGCATGGCGACACGACCACCTGTCTGGGGGCCTCCATGGCGGCCTTCTACGCGGGCATTCCCGTCGCTCACGTCGAAGCTGGACTCCGCTCGGGCGACCTGCAAGCGCCCTTTCCCGAGGAGTTCAATCGCATCGTGACCGATCGCATCGCGCGCTGGCACTTCGCGCCGACGCAAGGGGCTCGCGCGAACCTGCTCGCCGAGGGCTGCGATCCGGAGCGCGTCCACGTCACCGGCAATACCGTGATCGATGCGCTGTTGTGGACGCGGGATCGGACGCTCGCGCGCCGCGGGCGCAACTACGAGGAACAGCTCGGGCCGCAGATCGCGTCCTTCGCCGATCACTGGCGCGGGAAGATGGTGCTCGTCACCGGGCATCGCCGCGAGAACTTCGGACGTCCCTTCGAGCAACTCTGCCGCGCGATCCGCGACTGCGCTCGGCGGCACGAGGACTGGCTGTTCGTGTATCCGGTCCACCTCAACCCGAACGTGCAGCGGCCCGTGCGAGAGATCCTCTCCGACACGCCCAACGTGCTCCTCGGCCCGCCGCTGGACTACGAGCCGTTCGTGTGGCTGATGGACCGTTGCGACGTCGTGCTGACGGACTCCGGTGGCGTGCAGGAGGAGGCACCCGCGCTCGGCAAGCCGGTGCTGGTGATGCGCGACGTGACGGAGCGGCCCGAGGCGATCGAAGCCGGGACCGCGCGGCTGGTGGGCACCGATCCGCGACGCATCGTCGCCTCGCTCGAGGAACTGCTGTGCGACGAGGTCGCGTACTTCCGCATGGCCAAGGCGCGCAATCCCTACGGCGACGGCCTCGCGAGCGAGCGCATCCTGCGGCACTTGGCGAACGAGGTCGCGGCGGAGCAGGGGACGCGGGCCGCCAGCGCCTAGGAACATGAGTCGGGCGGGTCGATTCCTGCGGCAGGTGGCGCACACGCGAGCGTCGCAGCTGCTGCACCGTGCGCTGTCCCGAGCACGAACTCTGCTGCACGACGCAGCGCCGGCACTCTCGGTCAGCGTGCGCAAGCCCAGCATCGAGCGCGCGAACCCGCTTGCGCCGAGAACGGTGTTTGCGCCGCGCGTCGGGCTGGTCGACGCGCTCGAGAGCGGCCCGCAGGCGCACATCGTGGGCGCGAGCGTCGCGCTCGATGGACCGATCGACTGGCGCGCCGCCGGGCGGTCCGCGTTGGAGCGCTTTCATCTGCACTACATGGAGTACCTCGAGGCGCTCGACGACGCGCGCTTCGAGCGACTGGTGCTCGACTGGATCGAGCGCAACCCGCGTGCCTGCGTCGGCTCGTGGCGAGTCGGTTGGCACAGCTACGTGATCGCGGTGCGAAGCGTGGTCTGGATGCAGCAGCTCGCGGAGCGCGGTGCCGCCCTGCGCGCCACCCCGCGCCGCCGCATCGAGGCCTCGCTGGTCGAACAGCTCTCGCAGCTCGCCTCGCACCTCGAGCGCGACATCGTCGGCAACCACTTGATCAAGGACGCGAAAGCGCTCTTGTGGGCCTCGCGTTACTTCGAGGGTCCCTCCGCGCGCGCGTGGGGGGCGCTCGCGCAGCGCGTGCTGCTCGCGGAGCTCGAAGAACAAGTGCTACCGGACGGAATGCACTACGAGCGCAGCCCGAGTTACCACGCGCAGGTGTTGGCCGACTTCGTGGAGTGCGCATCCATCGCGCGTGGAGAGCTGCGGGCGCGGCTGCTCGCGAAGCTCGAGCCCATGGCGCAAGTGCTCGTCGATCTCGCGCACCCCGACGGCCTCGCATGCCTGTTCAACGACGCGGGCCTGCACACCAGCTACTCACCCGACGAGTGCCTGCGTGCATGGGAGAGCGTCAGCGGCGGATGCGTACGCCGGCGCGCGCAGTTCGCGCTGCCGAACGCCGGCTATTACGGCCTGCGTGAGGGCAACTCCCTGCTCGTCGCGGATTGCGGAGTGATCTCGCCAGCCCACTTGCCCGCCCATGGCCATGGCGACGTGCTCTCGTTCGAGTGGAGCCTCGGCGGGCAGCGCATTTTCGTCGACGCGGGCGTCGCGCAGTACGAGTCGGGTCCCGACCGCGCACACTCGCGTGCGACCGCGAGCCACAACACGCTGACCGTGGACGGCGCCGATCAGGCGGAGTTCTGGTCGTCGTTCCGCGTCGGTCGCCGACCGCGCGTGCGCGTGTTGCGTCACGAAACTCATCCGGGGGGCTTCGTGCTCGAAGGCGAGCACGATGGCTACCGACATCTGGCGGGTTCCCCGCTCCACCGTCGCCGGATCGTGTGCACGGCGCGCACGCTGCTGATCGACGACGAGGTGCGCGGCGGCGGCGGGCAACGCGTCCAGACGCGTCTGCTGCTGCATCCGTCCGTGGCGGCCAGCGTGACCAAGGAGCACCGCGTGCGCCTGACCTGTGGCGGCGTCGAACTCTCAGTCGATTCGCGCTCGCCCGTGCGGATCGAAGATGCGTGGTGGTCCCCCGACATCGGCGTGCGGATCAAGACCTCGAGGCTCGTGTTCGAGATGCCGCCCGCGCCGTGCCGTGAGACGGTGCGCATCCAGCGCGTCGACTCAGCGCTCGCCGCGTTCGCGCGCACGTCGACGCGCGCCGACGCAGCCTAGGCCGTCAGGCCGCGCTGGCGTCCGTCTCGTTCGACGCGGCCTCGAGGCGCTCCTCGTTGGGCGCCACGCCATCGGCCGCGCGCCGCAGGACCTCGGCCATGCGGCGCGCGCCCTCGCGTCGATCGAAGCTCGGCGCCGCCATGCGGGCGTTCTTCGACAGTCGTTCCAGCTCGCGACGATCACTGGCGAGCCGCAGCACGCTCTCACTGAGTGCGGTCGGGTCCTCCGCGGGGACGACGACGCCGGCCGCGCGCTCGCGCACGATGGCCGCGCCTTCGCCTTCGGGTCCGGCGAACAGCACGGGCACGCCCATGCCGAAGCACTCGAAGATCTTGGAGGGAATCACCGTCGTGAAGAGCTCCTCGCGCTTGAGATGCACCAGTCCGACGTCGCACAGGCTCCAGACGCGAGGCATCGTCTCCTTGGGAACGCTCGCGTGGAACGAGACGTTGCTCAGTCCCTTGCGTCGGGCCTCTTCGACGAGTGCCTCGCGCGCCGCGCCGGCGCCGACGAACAGGAAGTGGATGTCCGCGCGGTGTCGCAGCACTTGCGCGGCCTCCAGCACGCGCTGGAGCGCGTGGGCCATGCCGTGGGTGCCGAGGTAGCCCACGACGAACTTGCCTTCGACGCCAAGCTCGCGAGCGAGAGCGGCATCGCGTTGCAGCGGTGCGTAGCGAGACAGGTCCACGCCATTGCGGACGACGGCGATCTTCTCGCGATCGATGCCGCGGCGGCCGAGATTGTCGCGGAAGGAGCGCGTCACGGACACGACGCGGGTGGCGCGGCGGTAGAGGAAGAGCTCCAGTTGCTCCAGAGCGCGCAGGGCCAGTTGGCCGCGCATCGCCCCGACGGCCTGAATCGAGTCCGGCCACAGGTCGCGCAGCTCGAACACGAACGGACGGCGCCGGAGAGCGGCGACGGTCCAGCCAGCCACGGACGTGAAGAACTGCGGAGACGTGGCGACGACGACATCCGCTCGCTCCTGAAGCAGCGCGGCGATGCCACCGGACACCATGAAGGAGAGGTAGTCGAGGATGCGCCCGGCGAAGCCGCGATTGGCCGAGATGTAGGTCATCACGCGCACCACCTCGATGCCATCGACGGTTTCGCGTTGGTACAGGCGGTTGTGGTAGCCCGGATAGACCTTGCCCTCCGGAAAGTTCGGCGCGCCGGTCACGACCGTGACGCGATGGCCGAGCGCGATCCACTCGCGGGCGTGCTCGTGCAAACGCGTGGCCGGAGCGTTCGTCTCCGGCGGGAAGTTGTCCGACAAGAACAGAATGTGCAGCGGACGACTCGGTGCACTCACGCTTCCACCTCGCAACGGCTGTCGCGGCGCGGCAGCGGAGCGTCGACTTCGTCGAGTGGCGCCCGAGGGAGCGCTGTCGAGAGCGGGCGGCACGAAACCTGCGAGAGCCAGCGCTCGACACGCTCGCAGGCGGCGTCGGCGGAGTGTTCGCGACCGGTCGCGAGGGCGCCTTCGCGCAACTGGCGGAACAGCGAGTCGTCGCTGGCGAGGCGCAGCATGGCCGCGCCGAGTTCCATGGCGTCGCGCGGCTCGACCAACAGGCCGTTCACGGCCGGATTGACGAGCTCGGGCAGGGCGCGCCAGCGCGTCGCGATCACGGGCAGTCCGTGCTGGAAGGCTTCCACGATCGAGCCCGGGAGCCCTTCGCCCTCGTGGTAGGTGGGCAGCAGCAGCGCGTCGTGCTCGTCGAGCAGCGCGGCGACGTGCTCGGGCGCGACTTCACCCAGCCACGTGACGCGCTCGCTCGAGCGCAGCAGCTCGACATCCGTGTCCGGCATCGCCGCTCCCGCGATGGTGAGCGTGCAGTCGATGGGCATCGAGCGCAGCGCCTCGATCGCCTCGCGATAGCCCTTCTCCGGCCGCAGCTGCGCAACCAGCACGAAGCGCCGACAGACGGGCGAGCGCCGCGGCGAGCGCGTGGGGAGCCTGCGCGAAGTCGGCAGGTGGCGAACCTCGCCGCGCGCCGCGAAGCGCTCGCAGAGCGAACGCGTCTGCAATAGGAGCAAGTCGGAGCGCAGGATCGTCCAGCGGGCGAGGAAACGTGCGAGCGCGGACCTGCGAACGAGGCACTCGTCGAGACCGCCACCGAACGCGCGCGCCACGAGCGGCTTTCCAGCGAGGCGAGTCGCGAGCCACACCAGCGGCCCTCCGAGCAGGAAGCCCTCCGAGGATGCGTTGAACATCACGGCATCGCCACTCCGCGCGCGACGCAGGATCCGCCACGCGATCGCGAGCGCATGCAGGAGGTCCCGCACGCGACGCCTGCGGCCGCGACCGAGGAGGCGCGTCGTGTCGAGGACTTCCACCTGCACCCGCCCGCGCTCTCGCAGGCCGAGCACGAGCTCGGCGAACGACACCTGAGTGCCGCCCACGGACGACCCGCTCCGCGGTAGGGGACCCACGAGCAACACGCGGGGACCGCCGCTCATGCCGCCACTCCGTAGCGCTGCATCCAACGGCCCAGAGCAGCGAGCATCCACACGCGCGTCGCGGAGTTGCCCGCGCTTTGCACGGCTGCGCTGCGCTCCGCATGGCGGGCAGCGTCGAGCACGCGCAGCAGCTCGGGGCGACGGAACAGGCTCGCCGCGGCGGTGCCCGGTGCATACAGCGCTTCGAGCAGGTCCCAGAACTCCGCGTTGAACCAGCGCTGCAGCGGCAGCGCGAAGCCTTGCTTGCGGTGGGAGTACACGGCTTTGGGCAGCAGGTCGCGACCGGCCTGCCGCAGCAAGTATTTGCCTGTGCGTCCACGGATCTTGAGCTCGAGGGGGACGCGTGCTGCGAACTCGACGATGCGGCGATCGAGCAGCGGCGGGCGAACCTCGAGGCTCGCGGCCATGCTCATGCGATCGACTTTCTGCAGGATCGCACCGGGCATGAACGTGCGAGCGAGCACGAGCATCACGAGCTCCTCGGGCTCGAGCTTCTCGATCACGTCGGCTTCGAGGTCGATGTCGCGGCGCAGCAGCGCTCCCGCGTGCGCGTGCGTGCACAGCGCTTCGAGCTCAGCGGGTTGCCACAGCGCGCGCGAGAGGCGGAACTGCATCAGCGGCGCGTGCAGCGAGAGTTCCAGTCCCTTGCGCGCGCGGCGCAGGCGCGTCGCCATCGATCCCTGAGCGAACGGCGCAACGCGCGAGAGAAGCGCCGATCCGGCGCGCCGCAGCGGCGCCGGCGTCGTGTCGGTGAGCAAGCGCATCCGCGCCGCCCAGAACATGTGGTCGTAGCCCCCGAACAGCTCGTCACCGCCGTCCCCCGACAGCGCGACCTTCACTTCGCTCGCCGCGAGTTCGGACACGGCGAGGGTCGGGATGCACGAGGTGTCACCGAGCGGCTGACCGACGTGATCGAGGATGCGGTCGAGAGTGGCGAGCTCGAACTCGCCGCCATGGAGCCTGAGTTCTCGGTGGTCGGTGCCCAGATGCTGCGCCACGTGGCGAGCGAGCGAGCTCTCGTCGTAGGCAGGATCGTCGAAACCGATCGAGAAGGTCTTCAGCCGCTCGCCCGTCGCATGCACGGCGCGCGCTGCGTAGGCGGCGACGGTGCTGGAGTCGATGCCCCCAGAGAGAAACACGCCCACGGGCACGTCTGCCACCAGTTGGGAGCGGATGGAGTCGTCGAGCCGCGTGCGCAGCTCCGCCAGCGCGTCCGCCTCGTGCATCGGTTCGGGCCGCAGCTCGAGTCGGTCGTACGCACCGATCTCGATCTCGCCGTCCCTCCAGCGCAGCCAGTGGCCGGGAGGCAACTGCTTCACGCCCTCGAGCATCGTCCACGGATCCGCGACGTAGCGGTCGACGAGCAGCATCTCCAGCGAACGGTGGTCGAGCTTGCGCGGCACGGAAGGGTGGGCGAGCAAGCTGCGCAGCTCCGAGGAAAACACGAGCTCTCCGCCAGAGCCACTCCACCAGTACAGCGGCTTGATGCCGAGCGGATCGCGCGCGAGGACCAGCGAACCATCCCGACGATCACAGATCGCGAAGGCGAACATGCCATTGAAGCTCGCGAGCGATCGAAGCCCGCGCTCCATGAAGGCGTGCAGGATCACCTCCGTGTCGGAGCGCGTGTGGAACACGTGCCCCATGGCGCGCAGCTCGTCGCGCAGGGCGCCGCTGTCGTAGATCTCGCCGTTGTAGACCAGCGCGAAGCGGTCGTCGTCGCTGCGCAGCGGCTGGTGGCCGTCGCGAACGTCGACGATCGACAGGCGCCGCATCGCGAGGGCGGCGACGCCGGCATCGACCGCGCCACCCTCATCGGGGCCGCGGTGCGCCAGCGCAGCGTTCATCGCCAACGCCACCGACGTGTCGCCATGTCGGCCCGCTCGGTAGACGTAGCCATTGATGCCGCACATGCCTAGGCGACCCTCCGACGCGCTGCCGAGCGAGTGCCGCGCAGGACGTGCGCGAGCGTCTCGCCCGCGAAGACCACGGGCAGGACGACGAGCGCGATCATGAACACCTGCTTGAACAGCGTGCCCGACTCGTTGCGATGCTGCATGGCGACGTAGAACACGAAGTAGGGCAGCACTCGCGCCGTCACTCCATCGGGCGCGAGGTCGCGCCGACGCTCGCACCATGCGAGCACCAACCCCATCGCGAGGCCGAACAACAGTGGACCGAGCAGCGAGCCGAAGTTGAGCCACGCCTCCGCGACGAGGCTGAACGCGGTGCCGCCGCCACGATCCGCCAGCTCCGCGTAGTTGGAGCGCACGAACTGCTCGCTCAGGTACAGCGGACGGTCGGGATACAGGCCGCGCGGCAGGCAGGCCGCGACGCCGTCGACGAGGCTCTGCCCCGCCAGCTCTCCCGCCTCTCGCTCGCGCAGGATCTCGCCCGCGGTGATGAACGGGTGCGAGAGCTCGGAACCACCGACGGCCGCCGCGAAGACCAACTCGCCTTGGGCTTCCAGTCGCGTCAGCGCCTGCGCCAGATCGCCTCGATAGACGCCGCGCAACAGGGCGAAGGACTCGAGGAACGCGTACAGCACCAGCGCGCTCGCGACCATCCACGGGCGGATGCTGCGGAGTTCGAAGTTGCTGCGCCGCGAGAGAACCGCGAGGTAGCCGACGATGAGCACGACGGCGTTGGTGCGAACCGAGAGGAATGCGACGCTCCACACGCAGATGCCGAGCGCGACGGGCAGGAACAGGTTCTTCGTGGCGCGTGGCAGCGCGGAGGCCTCGATCCACAGGCAGCCGACGATCATGATCGGCATGCCGAGTTGGAGCGGACCCAGGCCTCGACCGCGCAGGTACTTGAGCGCGTAGTCCTCGCGGTCGGTGAGGGCAGCGAAGCCGACTTGGCGCGCGTAGGCCACGTACAGCGCGAGGCCCACCGCGACGAGCAGTCCGCCGACGAGCAGATCGCGGTCGAGTTGGGTTGGGCGCGGTGGCGCGGTCCGCGCCTCGTTCCAGCCGAGACTCGCCGCCAGAACCAGCGCGAGCAGCAGGCCTGCGGCGAACGCGACGTACTGCGCCTGCGTTTCGAGCACGACGCGTTGCGAGAGCAAGTCGAGGTTGCGCCAGCTCGAGGGCTCGATCCAATTGGACGCCAGCGGATAGAAGCTGCCGACGAGCCCGGTGACGACGAACGCGATGGTGGGGGCGTGCAGTGGCGAGCGACGGCGGAGGTTCCACAGGCCGACGGCCACGAAGGTCCACAAGGCCGCGGTGAGCAGCAGCTGCGTCGGTTCGAGGCGACTCATGCGAGCTCCCGGAAGCGGAGCACGCACAGCACGCTCAGCACTGCGAGCATGCCCGCGGCGATGGTGAGGCGGCGAGCGACGCCGAGTTCGCTCGGCAGGCGCTTGAGCTCGACGAGGACGAGTTGAAGCTCAGCGATGCGCGAGGACAGGTACGCGATCAGCGCGCCGAGTGCGCCGTGCAGCGGCACGAGCACGACGCCGACGGCGAGCATCACGACGGCCGCGCGCTGGTAGGCGTGTCGGGACGTGGTGAAGTCACCTCGCGCGCGCTGCCAAGGCGTGATGAGGAAGCCGAACACGTGCAGGAACACGCCGATCAGCATCAGCACGAACAGGGGACGGCTGGCGGCGAAGGCCGGGCCGAGCAACAGGCTCAGAATCACATCGTCGAGCGCGAGCAGCGCGAGCAACCCGACGAATGCCAGCGCGATCGCGAGGCTCGCGATCTGCACGAAGCGCCGCGAGGCCTCTGCTTGACCGTGCCGCGCGATGTGCATGGCGAAGGTCGGATAGAGCATGGCGGCGAGCGCGGAGCTCGCGACGTGCACGCGCGTGGCGATGTCGTACGCGCCGCAGTAGGTCCCCAGTTCCTCCGCCGTGGTGGTGCGCTCGAGCAGGAGCCGATCGATGGACACCAGTGCGCTCGAGGCGAGCGTGAACCCGAGCAGGTCGGCGATGGCGGCGCGATAGCGCGGTAGAGCCGGTGAGCGGCGCAGCTCCAGCCAACCGCTCCAGCGTGCCCAGAGCGCGCCAGACTCCGTCGGGAATGGTTGCTCGACAGGCAGGCGACGCGCGAGCACGCGGTACGAAACGAGGACGAAGGCGGCCGCGCCGACGAACGGCAGGGACCACGCCGCGGAGGAGGGTGTGCGCAGGCAGAGCGCCGCGACGGTGAGGAACGCGGCTGCCCATGCGAAGTTGCGCAGCGCGGTCACGGTTCCGGCGCGACCGGCGACCGCGAGCCGCGCATAGTCGCGGGAAGCGAGGCCATGGAGCAGCGTGACTGCTCCGAGCGAGAGGGCGGCCGTGAAGTCGAGCACGAACGGACCGATGCACAGCGCCAAGCTCAGCAGCAGGAGCGTGGTGATGCGCGTGAGCGCGTCGAGGTCGCGCGGGCGTGCGTCCGCGCGAGACTGCTCGTGAATCAGAAGCTGGCGCGCGACATCTTGGTAGGTGATGACCCCGAGCAGCGTGACGTACAGCGAGAACTGCCCGTAGATCCCCGGCCCGAACTGACGCCCGAGCACGGGCAGCGCGCCGAGGCCCGCGGCCGCCAGCGCCGCTTGGCTGGCGAGCACCTGTCCCGTGCCCACGGCCAGCAGTCGACGCAGGCTGTCGGGCGGGGCCGACTGCTCGGCAGCCAGCGTTTGCGGTTGGGCGCTCATGGACGGAGGCGCGCACGCGAGCGGCGCGCAGGACTTTCTGTGTTTTCGATCCCTTGGGAGGGGGGCTTGAGGACCGAGCCGGTGGCCCCCTGTGGGCGCCACGGGGCCATGGCGGCCCGTCCCAGCCGTGGAACTGCGCACCGCGACTTCACTTGCCCCCCTCCGGCGACCGAAATCCGGGACGGTTCCCCCTCGTTCTGCACCTCGACTCACCGCCTTGCCCCGCATGCCTCGCACGACCGAGACGTCCGCAGCCTCGTTGCCGCTCCGCGAACTCTTCGCCCTCCAGACCGACGAGTTGGCCGCGGCCCGAGCCGAGGCGTTTCCCGCCCCTGCCGCCATCGACTGGCTCGCACTCGAGCCGCGCGGCACCTGGTACCGCCTCCGCCATCCCGCGCTCGACATCGTCCTGCTCGCCGTCACGCTGCCGTTCGCCATTCCGCTGGTGGTCGCGGTCGCGCTCGCGAGCACCATCGCGTTCGGCTCGCCGCGCAGAGTGTTCTTCCTCCAGCCGCGCATCGGCCATCGCGGACGTCCGTTCACGTTGGTCAAGTTCCGCACCATGAGCGAGCCCCAGGGCACGCCGTTCGAGTCGTGGAGCAACGGAGATCGCGCGCGCGTCACGCCATTCGGACGCTTCCTGCGCAGCTCGCATCTCGACGAGCTGCCGCAGCTCTACAACGTGCTGCGCGGCGAGATGAGCTTCATCGGTCCGCGGCCCGAGATGGTCGAGGTCGAGCAGTGGGCCGCGGAGCACGTGCCGGGCTTCACCGAGCGGCTCGCGATTCGGCCCGGCATCACCGGCCCCGCTCAGGTCACGCAGGGCTACACGCCGCGTGATGTCGAGGCGTACCGTCGCAAGCTCGCCATCAACCGCGATTACCAAGCGTCGCTGACGTTCGGTCGCGATCTGGGAATCCTCGTGCGAACGGCGCTGTGGATGCTGCGCGGCCGCGGCTGGAAGTGGCGCGGCTCGAGCAAGAGCTAGCCTTCCGCTCGCTTCTGGGCGAAGCTCATTCGCCCTCCGTGAACGCCCTCCAGCCGCCCGAGCGCCTCGTCAGCGTCGTCGTGCCCGTCTACAACGAGCACGCCAACATCGCCGCGTGCTTGCGCGGCCTGTGGAGTGCGCTCGAGCGCGAGCCGCACGAGATCCTCGTCGTGCACGACACGGACGAGGACACGACGCTCGGCGCCATCGCGCGGATGCCGGACGTTCCGCCGACGCTGCGGCTCGTGCGCAATCGCATCGGACGCGGCGCGGCGAACGCGCTTCGCGCGGGCTTCGACGTGGCGGCGGGCGACGTGATCGTGACGACCATGGCGGACCTGAGCGATCCGCCGGAGAAGATCCTCGAGCTGGCGCGCAAGCTGCGAGCGAGCGGCGCCGCGGTCGTCGCCGGCTCACGCTACATGCCGGGCGGATCGCAAGAGGGCGGGCCGATCGTCAAGCGCACGCTTTCGCGCGTCGCGGGGCTCTCGCTGCACTGGTTCGCGGGCATGGCGACGCACGACGCGACCAACAACTTCAAGGCCTACAGCCGCGCCTTCCTGCGGCGCACCAGCGTGCAGGCGCAGGGCGCGTTCGACATCGGGCTCGAGCTCAGCGTCAAGGCGCACCTCGCGGAGGCGGGCGTCGCGGAAGTGCCGACTCGGTGGCGCGATCGCTCCGCGGGCGAGAGTCGCTTCAAGGTCTGGTCGTGGGCGCCGAAGTACCTGCGCTGGTACGTCGCCGCGATGACCGAGCCCGCGCTCGTGTGGCTCGCGTGGTCCGCGCTGGCGCTGTGGGTGCTCGCCGCCGCGTACTGGCGCGAGCGCGGTTCGTGGGGCGATCACGGAGTCTCTCTTTTGGCGGGCGCGCTCGGCGCCGCGGCCATCCTGCTGGCGCGCCGCATCCGCGGACGCATGCGCTGGTGGGACGCCGCGCTCGCGTTGCCGTGGACCAACCCTCGGCACAGCGACGCCCTTCGCCTCGGCAACCACGAGCTCGCGCTGGGAGTGGCTCTGAGCTCGAGCGCGCTGATGTTGCTGCTCGGTTGCGGACCCCGGCGCTGTCTCGCCTTTCTCGTGACGCTCGCGCGCTCCTGCGCGTCGCTCGTCGGGCTGCGCGTGCTGGCCGCACTCGCGCTCACGCTCGCGCTCGCCCTGCGTCCGATCGACCCGGAGTCGGGCACGCGCTTCGTGCACGCTGGGCCGATGTGGACTCTGGTGACGGGCGAACACGGGGCCGCGCTCGCGTGGGATCGCGCGGTCCTGTGGGACGGCGCGCTGCGCACCGCGAGCGCCCTGCTGATCGCGCTGGCGTTGCTCGTCGCCTCGAGGCGGCCCGAGGCCGCGCTGGCAGGGCTCCTGCTCCTCGCGCAACCGCTCGGCCATGACTTGCACGGGCTGCTCGCCTGCCTCGCGGCCGGCGTGATCGGAATCCGCAACACGAACTCCGGCTGGCTGCGCGCGCTGTGCATGACCTGCCTCGCGGCGCTGGCCTTCACCAAGACCGCCTTCGTGCCGCTCGCGGTCGCGAGCGCCGCGGCGATCGTCGCCGCGCCGCTGCTCGAGCGCTCGTGGTGGAGCGCCGCCGTGCGCGCCGGCTTCTTCGCTGGTGCGCTGTGCGGAGCATGGTGGCTCGCGCGTTCGTTCGCAGGCGCGCCGCCGCCGCTCGCGAGGGCTGCGCGCGAGCCGTGGGCGGCGCTCGCGGTCGTGCTCGTGCTCGCGTGGAGCGCGTGCTCGTGGCCCGCACGACGTGCCACGGAGAGCGCGCTCGGCCTCGCGCTGCTCTCGCTCCTCACGCTCGGCGCGGCGTTCGCGCCGAGCGAGGGCATGGGCCTTCCGCTCGCCGTGGCCGCCATCGCCATGCAGCTCGTGCCCGTCGAGCTCGAAGGTCGCCGAACGTGGGCGCGCGTCGCCATCCGCGCCCTGCCCCTCGCCGCGCTCGCGGGGGCTGCGGCGCTGCGCTGGAGCTAGCGAGCGCTCCTCAGTCGCTCGACTCGTCGTCGTCGCTGCCGAGGACGGCGAGGAAGGCCCTCTGCGGGATCTCGACGTTGCCGACCTGCCGCATGCGCCGCTTGCCTTCCTTCTGCTTTTCGAGCAGCTTGCGCTTGCGCGACACGTCGCCGCCGTAGCACTTGGCCGTGACGTCCTTGCGCAGTGCCGAGATCGACTCGCGCGCGATGATGCGGCTGTCGATGGCGGCCTGCAGGGCGATCTCGAACAGGTGGCGCGGGATCTCCTTGCGCATGCGCTTGATGATCGCGCGGCCGCGGTACTCCGCTTGGTCCTTGTGGACGATGCAGGTGAGCGCGTCGACTTCCTTGCCGTTGACGAGGATGCGCAGCTTGACGAGCTTGGACTGCTTGTAGCCGGTGATCTCGTAGTTGAGCGTGCCGTAGCCGCGCGTCGAGCTCTTCAGCTTGTCGAAGAAGTCGTAGATGATCTCGCCGAGCGGCAGGTCGTAGACGAGCTGCACGCGGGTGGGCGAGAGGTGGTCCTGTCGCACGAAGTCGCCGCGGTGATCGGCGGCGATCTTCATCACGTTCCCGATGAACTCCGATGGCGTCATGATCGTGACGCGCGCGTAGGGTTCGAGGATCTCCTCGTACTTGTCGGGGCTCGGCAGTTGGCCGGGAGACTGGATCGTCTTCTCCACGCCGTCGGGCAGGATGATCTTGTAGGTGACGGTCGGCGCCGTCTGGATCATGTCGAGGTCGTGCTCGCGCTCGAGGCGCTCCTGCACGATCTCCATGTGGAGCAGTCCGAGGAAGCCGCAGCGGAAGCCGAAGCCGAGCGCCTCGCTGGTCACGGCTTCGAAGTTGAACGAGGAGTCGGAGAGCGAGAGCGTGGTCAGGCCCTCGCGCAGGCTCTCGAAATCGCCGGTGTTCGTCGGGAAGAAATCCGCGTACACCATGTGGATCGGCGGGCGGTAGCCGGGGAGCATCTCCACCTTCGGCCCCTTGTGGATCGTCAGCGTGTCGCCGATGCGCACGTCGCCGAGGTTCTTGATGTTCGAGATGAAGTAACCGACCTCGCCGGGCCCGAGCTCTCCGCAGCGCGCCATCTTGGGCGTGAAGCGGCCGATCTCGATCGCCTCGTAGGTCGTCCCGGTGCCCATCATGTGGATGAGTTGCCGCTCGCGGATCGTCCCGTCGACCACGCGCAGGTACACGATGATGCCGCGGTATTCGTCGTACTGTGCATCGAAGATCAGCGCGCGCAGCGGGTCGTCGGCCTTGCCCTTGGGCGCGGGGATCTTCTCGATGATCTGGTTCAGCAGTTCCGGCACGCCGAGGCCCGACTTCGCGCTCACGCCGAGCGCCGCGGTGGCGTCGATGCCGATCGAGTTTTCGATCTCCTCCTTGACCACCTCGGGGCGCGCGTGGGGCAGGTCGATCTTGTTGATGACCGGCAAGATCTCGAGGTTGCCCTCGACGGCGAGGTAGGCGTTGGCGACCGTCTGGGCCTCGACGCCCTGACTGGCATCGACGAGCAAGAGCGCGCCTTCACAGGCCTGCAGCGCCTTCTGGACCTCGTAGTTGAAGTCGACGTGGCCCGGCGTGTCGATCAGGTTGAGCTCGTAGCGCTCGTCCTTGTACACGTGGTGAATCGTGACCGCGCTGGCCTTGATCGTGATGCCGCGCTCGCGCTCGAGGTCCATCGAGTCGAGCAGCTGCGCCTTCATGTCGCGCTTGTCGACGGCGCCCGAGATCTCGAGCAGGCGGTCGGCGAGAGTCGACTTGCCGTGGTCGATGTGCGCGATGATCGCGAAGTTGCGGATGAGGCGATTGTCCACGGGCGCTGTACCCCGAGCGGCTCTCCAGGCGGCTCTTGGGGGGCGAGAAGTATACGCAGCGAGCCGCGCAGCCGCGACTACACGGGGCGCGGCAGGGCCGCGAGCAGCCGCGCGAGCTCGCGTGCGGCGCGCCCGCGGTGGCTCACGAGGCCCTTTTCCTCCGGCGCGAGCTCGGCGAAACCGCGGCCGGTCTGGGCGAAGCCGGGCTCGGTGAACAGGAACAGCGGGTCGTAGCCGAAATCGCCGTTTCCCCTCGGAGCGTGCAGGATGCGTCCATGGGCGTGGCCCATGACCTCGAGCGCGAGCGTCCCCTCCCCGCGCGCGAGGGCGAGTGCGCAGGTGAAGCGCGCGCCGCGCCGGTGGTCGGGAACATGCGCGAGGTTGCGCAGCAGGAGCGCGTTGTTCGCGCCGTCGGCGCCGTGCTCGCCCGCGTAGCGCGCGCTCTTCACGCCGGGCTCGCCACCGAGCGCATCGACTTCGAGGCCCGAATCATCGGCGAGCGCCCACAGGCCGTGCGCGCGCGCCGCGGAGAGCGCCTTCTTCGCCGCATTGCCCGCGAAGGTCGGTTGGTCCTCGTCGACTTCGGGAAGGCCGCCCACTTGCGCGGGCAGGAGCACGTCGAACCCCAGCGGCGCGAGCAATCGCGCGAACTCGGCGTGCTTCTTCTTGTTGCTGCTCGCGAGCAGGAGCTTCATGGCGGCGCAGGATAGCGCTCAGGGCTCGTACAGCCGCACCTTGGCTGCGAGCGCCTCGAACGCGGCGAGATCGCCGCTCCAACTCGCCGCGATGTCCGCGATGCGCGCGCCACTGGAGAGCAGCGCGAGCGTCTCGCGGTCGCGCAGCAGCCGGTCGATGCGCTCGAACTCGAAGCGCTCACCGTAGAGGTCGCGCAGCGTGCGCGCGATGGCGAGCCCGGCCTCGACGACGCGCACCGCTTCGCGCCTGCCCACCGTGATGTGGACGCCTCCGCAGGCCTCGTTGGCGAACGTGCTCGCGCTCGGCGTGAACCGCAGCGGCGTGAATTCCAATCCGGGGAGCTCCAGCGCGTCGAGCGCGCGCGCGAGGGCGAGCGGCTCGATCCACGGCGCGCCCAAGCGCTCGAACGGCTCGTCCGTGCCGCGACCGACCGACACATTCGTCGGTTCGAGCAGCGCGATGCCGGGATAGAGCAGCACCTGTGTCTCGTTGCGCAGGTTTGGGCTCGGGTCCTGCCACTCCAGACCCGTCTGTGCCCAGCGCATCGAGCGCCGCCAGCCCTCGCAGGCGATGACCTCGAGCTCGCACGCGACGCCGAAGTGCTCGCGCTCCAGCCGCGCGCGCTCGCCGAGCGTCAGTCCGTGCGCCAGCGGAAGCGCGCGGTGCGACGTGAAGTCGAGCCGCTGTGCATCCGCGAGCGGACCTTGCGCGGCGAGCAGCGCGAGTGGGTCGGGTCGGTCGAGCACGACGACGCGCACGCCGAGCGAGCCCGCGACTTCCAGCGCGTACGCCAGCGTGGACTCGTAGGTGTAGATGCGCGTGCCGACGTGCTGGAGGTCGACGACCAGCGTGTCGCAGCCGGCGAGCATCTCGGGTGTCGGCCTGCGCGTCGCGCCGTACAGCGAGTGGATCACGAGGCCGGTCGCTGGATCGATCTCGTTTTCGATCGAACCCTCCGCGCGCGCACCGAGTCCGTGCTCGGGCGCGAGGAGCGAGCGCAGCAGGACGCCCGGAGTGCGCGCGAGGAGATCGATCGTGCGCTCGCCCGACTTCAGACGCCCCGTTCGATTCGTGAGCAGCGCGACCTTGCGGCCCGCGAGCCGCGCGCAACCCTCGCGCGCGAGCACGTCCGCGCCCGTGAGCACGCCTTCGCTCGCGTGCAACGCGCGCGCCGCGGCATCCGCGACGGCGCGCCGCAGCTCGCGCGTGTCGCCCGCGCCCGCGGGATGCACGCGGTTGCACAGCGCGAGCACGTAGCCCATGGTCGATGGATCGAGCCACAGCGACGTGCCCGTGAAACCCGTGTGGCCGAACGTCGTGCCGCGCGTGAAGACGCTGCCGCGCGCGAGGGAGAGCTCCGTGTCGCAGTCGAGCGCCAGTGTGCGCAGGCCGCCGCCGGGGAGCGTGCGCGGCGAGAGCAGCGCCTCGACCGTGCGCGTCTCCAAGACGCGCACGCCGTCGAGCTCACCGCCCGCGAGCAGCATGCGGCACCAGCGCGACACATCGGCGGCGGTCGAGAACAGCCCCGCGTGCCCCGCGACTCCGCCGAGCGCGAACGCGCGCGGGTCGTGCACTTCGCCGCGCATCCAGCGCCCGCCGCGCTGCTCGGTCGGCGCACAGCGCGGCGCGAGCTCAGGCGGCGGCGTGAACAGCGTGTCGAGCATGCCGAGCGGCTCGAACAGCTCCGCGCGCGCGAAGGCGTCGAGCGGCCGTCCGTCCACGCGCGCCACGAGCTCGCCGAGCACGATGTAGCCGACGTCGCTGTAGGTGAACTTGGTCCCCGGAGTCTGGCGCGGCGCGAGCTCGCAGATGCGCGTCCACATCTGCGCACGCGCGCCGACGTAGTCGTCGAGCGGATTGTCCGCGACGAGACCGCTGGTGTGCAGGAGCAGCATCTCGACCGTGATCGCGTCCTTGCCGCGACTTCCAAATTCCGTCAGGTGCCGCGCCACGGGAGCGTCGAGCTCGAGCGCGCCGCGCTCGACGAGCTTCAGCACGCTGCTCGCCGTCGCGATCGGCTTGGTGAGCGACGCGAGGTCGTAGAGCGTGTCCACCGTCGCTTCCTCGCGCGGCTCGAGCGCCCGCGCGCCGAACGCGCGCTCGAACAGCACCTCGTCGCCGCGTCCCACCGCGACGACCGCTCCGGGCACCGCGCCGGTCGCGAGTGCGCGCGCGAGAGCGAGGTCGAGTTCCCGTGCGAGCTGCGCCGGCGCCGCGAGAGCGAGCAGCGCGAGAGCGAGCGCACTAGCTGCCGAGCGCCGCACGTTGCAGCTCGAACAGGCGACTGATCGCGGTCGAACCGTGGGCGAGCAGCGTGTCGAGGTGCTCGCGCGAGAACGGCGCGAGCTCGGCCGAGCCCTGCACCTCGATGAAGCGGCCTTCGCCCGTCATCACGAGGTTCATGTCCGTTTCGGCCTTGCTGTCCTCGGCGTAGTTGAGGTCGACGAGCACCTCGTTGGCGATCACGCCCACCGACACGGCCGCGAGCTGCGACAGCAGCGGCCAGCCGCGCAGCACGCGCTTGTGCTCCATGTGCTTGAACAGATCGTGCAGCGCGACATACGTGCCCGTGATCGCTGCCGTGCGCGTGCCCCCGTCGGCCTGCAGCACGTCGCAATCGACCCACACCGTGCGCTCGGTCAGCTTCGTGAGATCGACGACTCCGCGCAGCGAGCGACCGATCAAGCGCTGGATCTCCACCGAGCGCCCGTCGACCTTGCCGTTGCGGTCGCGCGCCTTGCGGTCCTTCGTGGAGCTCGGGAGCATCGAGTACTCGGCCGTCAACCAGCCCTGTCCGCGCCCCTGCAGAAACGGCGGCACTCCGTCGGTGTACATCGCTGTGCACAGCACGCGCGTGTCTCCGAACGACACGAGCACCGAACCCGGCGCATGCTTGCTGAAGCCGCGCGCGAACGAGACCTGCCTCAGAGCATCCGCCGTCCTGCCGTCGATCCGTGCCATCGTCTGTCGTCCTGAGCCTGTCGAGAGGGTCTTGCGCCGTGGGGCGGGGCGAAGAGTCTAGCTCGCGCGCGGGCCCGAGCGGGCCGGGCGCCCGCGCGGGAAAAAAATCCGAGCGCGGGGCGCGACCAGCGCCGCGGCCGAGCGACGGAGGAGTGCGGCGGGGAGAACTCGCGCTTTCGATCGAGCATCACGACACGGGCTTTGGTTCGTGCGAGCGGGGCGAGTCAAGTTCGCCGCGCGGCGCGAGCCTGCGCTCCGGCTCGCTGCAGACTCCTGAATGCAGCAGGCCGCGGCGAGACCCGACAGGGGGCGTTGGGCCGCCGGGGAGTGATGGTCGTGACGGGAGACGCGCTGTGGGCCGCTCGGGTCTGTTCTCCCCGCCGTATCTCCATGCCGTATCTCCGCGCCCTTTCGCCGCGCCCCTTCGCCGCGCCCTTTGGCCGCGCCCTTTCGCCGCGCCGTAGCGACTCTCCATGGTGACTCGGCGCGGTCATGGCCAACACGTCACGGCCAACACGTCACGGCCAACAGGTCACGGCTAACAGGTCATGGCGCGCGGATCATGGCGCGCACGCGCTCGAACGATGCGCCGCCGATGCTCACTCGCTGCGACGCAACTGGCGAATGTGCTCGAGCGGGGCCCATTCGTACTGGAGCGGCCCGCCGCAGCCGTCGAGTTCGAGCAGCACGCCGCGAGCGAGCTCGAGCGCCTGCACACGCCCGCGCAACTCGCGCTCGCCGAGCTCGACGCACACGCGGCGGGAATGGAGCTGCGCGGCGGCGAGGAAGCGGGGGCCGAGTTCGGGCGATTCGAGGGCTTCGCGCTCGAGCGCGCGGGCGAGTCGCGCGAGCAGGTCGCGCTCGGCGCGCGCGAGCGACGGATCGCCGCCCTCGAGGGCCACGCTCGCGACCGAACGCGTCGCGAGCAGCTCGGGCGGGAACGCGCGCTGGGCGACGTTGAGTCCGATTCCGATGACGTAGTGCGGCGCGGCCAGATCGAGCCCGCGCGTCTCGACGAGCACGCCGGCGAGCTTCGCGCTCTCACTGTGGACGCGCTCGACGACCACGTCGTTGGGCCACTTCAGGCGCGCGGCCGCGACTCCGAGCTCGCGTGCGGTCTCGAACGCGGCGAGGCCGGCCGACATCGTCAGCGCCGCGGGATTCAGCGCGGGAGCGCCGGGCAAGAGCAGCACGGAGAGGTACAGGCCTCCGTCGGGCGCGCTGTGCCAGCTAGCCCCGCGTCGACCGCGGCCAGCGGTCTGTTCGCGCGCCACGTGCACGTCGCCGTGCCGAGCCGTGCCGGCCGCGAGCGCGGCGAACAGACGCTCGCTCGTCGAGTCGACGCGCTCGTGGTGGTGGACTCGCAACTGCACGACGAGCGCGGATCCTAGCCGCGCGCGCGGCGTTTTTGGCCTCGCGGCCGTGGTCCGACCGACGCCCCGCACCCGCGGGCGTCGCTCAGGCCTCCAGCTCCGAAGAGCCCGAGTTCAGCAGGTCCTTGAGGCGCGCCATCACGTTCGAGTGGATCTGGCACACGCGCGACTCGGTGAGCGCGAGCATCTCGCCGATCTCGCGCATCGTGTGGCCGACGTCGTAGTACTGCTCGATGATGAAGCGCTCCTTGTGGGAGAGCGACTTGGTGATGTGCAGCATCAGGTCGCGGCGGTTGAGCTCGAACACGGGATCGACGGACTTCTGGTCCTCGACGATCTCGATCTTCTCGCCGCCGCTGTCGTCATCGCGGTCGTCCCAGCGCTCGGAGAGCGAGAACATCGTCTTGGCCCGCGATTGGCTGAGCTCGACGGAGAGCGCCGTGTGGTCCATGTCGAGCGCGGCGGCGAGCTCGGCGTGGGTCGGCTCGCGACCGTGCTCGCCTTGGAGGCGCTGCAGGGTCTTCTCGATGCGGCTCGCCTTGAGGCGCACGAGGCGCGGGACCCAGTCCTGTGAGCGCAGCATGTCGAGGATCGAGCCGCGGATGCGCGTCGTGCAGTAGGTCTTGAACTTGATGCCGCGGTCGGGGTCGAAGCCGCGGATCGAGTCCATCAGGCCGAAGGCTCCGGCGCTCTCGAGGTCGCCGAGTTCGATCGACTTGGGCAGCGTCTGGAGCAGTCGCTCGGCGATGTGCTTGACGAGCGGCAGGTGCAGCTCCATCAGCACGTTGCGCATCTCCTCGATGTACTTCTCGTCGCGCGGCTTGGCGGTCGCGGCGCGGCGGTAGTAGCCCCAGATGTCCTCGGTGGGCATCTGCCGCAACTCGTCGAGGGTCGGGCGGTTGGGATTCTTGGGCTTGATCGAGACGCGGGCCGTCTTGGGCTCCTCGATCTCGGGGATCTTGAGCTTGAGGACGGGGTCGAGCTCCTCCGCTTCCTTGGCGTCCGCCTCGCTCAGCTCTTCCTCGGTCTCGACGACCTCCTCGCCCTCGGGCGCCGCGGTCGCTTCGAGCACCGTGGCCTCGCGGCCGCGGGCCGACTTGCGCTTCTCGTCCTTCGCCTTGGCGGACGTCGTCGCCTTGGCGGCCGCCTTGGGCGTCGTCGCCTTGGCTCCACTCGCTTTCCCGCCGCTGGCTTTCGCGCTCGGCTGCGTGCGACGGTCGGAGCTCTTGGCCGCGGCCGGGGGCTTGGCCGCGCTCGAGCCCTTGCTCGGCTTGGATGGGGCAGCACCCTTGGTGTTGCTCTTGCCCGCGGCGGACGATTGGGGGGTCGATCGGTCCTTCTTCGCGGGCGCCACGCTGCTCATGTCGGCTGTTTTCGGCGGTCTGGCGTCGGACTTGAGGGGCTTGCCCCGGGACTTGCGCGGATCCGCGGCGGAAGCCGATTGCGGCACGACCTTGGCGCGCGGGGCAGGGAGCTTCGACGAAGGCGCGCTCGCGGGCACGGCCCGAGCGGGCGGCGCGGGTCGGACCGCCTTCGGGGCGGGCCGCGCAGGGGCCTTGGGGCCCGTGGACGGCGCCACGATCGGCTTGGAGCCGCGCGCGGGGGCCTTGGCGGAGGCCGGAGGGCTCTTCTTCTGGGCCATCGACTGTCTCTAGTACTTCACCAGCGAGTGAATCGCAACGTCCGACAGTCGCTGGCGTCCGTTGAGGAACGAGAGCTCCATCAAGAAACATGTTCCGACGACGGTGCCGCCGACCTGCCGGACGAGCTTGACCGCCGCATGCATCGTGCCGCCGGTGGCGAGCACATCGTCCACGATCAACACGCGCTGGCCCTTGGCCACGGCGTCGACGTGGATCTCGATGCGGTCGGTGCCGTACTCGAGGTCGTAGCTCTGGCTGACGGACTTGTAGGGCAGCTTGCCGGGCTTGCGGATCGGCGCGAAGCCCTTGCCCGCGCGCAGGGCCAGCGGGGCCCCGAACAAGAAGCCGCGCGACTCGATGCCGCAGATCAAGTCGTAGGACGACGGCGGGACGGCCGCGAGCAGTTGCTCGATGCACTGCGCGAACGCCGGACCGTCCTGCAGCAGCGGGGTGATGTCCTTGAACAGGATGCCCGGCTTGGGGAAGTCGGGGACGTCGCGGATGAAGCGTTCGATCACGGGGGGGACCGTCGGGGTTGCCGAGTGGTGGAGCAGAGAGTCGCGGGGGAGTCTGACTTGCGCGGCGGCCGAATGCTCGAACCGGGGGCGCGGAATCGCGGCGCCAGCCCGCTACATCTCCTCGGGCGTCGGGATGCCGATCAGCCGCAAACCGTTGCCCAGAGCGGACTTGGCGCAGCGAACCAGGGCCACGCGCGCGGCGCCCTCGGGGCCGGCGGTGCCCAGCACGCGGTTGTCCGACGAGGACACCCAGGTCGATACGTCGCGCGCGAGGCCGAGCAGGTAGCCGGAGAGCTCGCTCGGTTCGGCGCGGGCGGCGGCGGAGCGCACCACGTCGCCAAAGCGGCCGATCGTGACGAGGATCTCGCCCGCATTCTCGAGCGCCGACCAATCGGGCTTGGAACGCAGGGCCGCGTCCTCGTTGGCGTGCGCCTTGCGCAGGATCGAGGCGAGGCGCGCGTGGGTGAATTGCAGGTACGGGCCCGTGTCGCCCTCGAACGAGAGGATCTCGTGCTCGTCGAAGATCACGTCCTTGATGCGCTCGCGCTTGAGGTCGTTGTAGATCAGCGCGCCGAGCGCGACGTCTCTCGCCACCTGCGCGCGCTTGGCGAGCGCGGGGTTCTTCGCTTCGATCACCTTCTCCGCGGCCTCGGTGACCTCGTCGAGCAGATCGTCGAGCACCAGCACCTCGCCGCGCTTGCGACTGGCGATCTTCTTGCGGCCCGGACCGAGCAGCAGGCCGAAGTCGATGTGCTCGACGCGCGGCTCCCAAGGCTGGCGCATGCGCTTGAGCACGCCCTTGAGCTGGCGGAAGTGCAGCTTCTGCTCGCCACCGACGACGTACAGGCAGCGCTCGAAGCCGAACTCCTCGAAGCGTGAGAACAGCGCGGCGAGGTCGCGCGTCGCGTACAGCGTCGTGCCGTTGGTCTGCTGCAGCAGGCAGGGTGTTTCCTTGAGCGACTTGTCGAGCTCGCCGAGCTGCACGACCAGCGCGCCCTGCGAGATCTCCGTCACTCCCGCGGCCTTGACGCGCTCGAGGGTCGGTGCGAGCAGCGGCTCGTACCAGCTCTCGCCGCGCACGAGCTCGTGCGACACGCCCAAACGCGCGTAGGTCGCGAGGAAGCCGCGCATCGAGACTTCCGTGACCCAGCGCCACAGCTCGCGCACCTCGCCCTCGCGGCCGCTCTCGAGTTCTTGATAGGCCGCGACGGCCTCGGCCTGAAACTGCGCGTCGTCCTTCAGCGCCGCCTTGCTGCGCTGGTAGAGGTCGAGCAGGCCCATCACCGGATCGCCCTCGAGATCGACCTCGCCCTTCCAGCGGCGCAGGGCGACCACGAGCCCGCCGAACTGCGCGCCCCAGTCGCCGATGTGGTTGATGCCGACGACCTTGTATCCGAGGTGCCGGAAGATGCGCACGAGCGCCGCGCCGAGGATCGTCGAGCGGATGTGCCCGATGTGCATCGGCTTGGCGATGTTCGGCGAGCTGAAGTCGATCAGCACGGTCTTGCCCGCGCCTTCGTCGGATGCGCCGAAGCGCTCGCCCGCGATCGCGACTTCCGCGCAGATCTCGCGCGCGAGCAGCGGACGGTCGATGCGGAAGTTGAGGTAGGGGCCCGCGGCGCTCGCGCTGATCCCATCGAGTTGGCCCGCGAGGGCTGCCGCGAGCTCGGCGGCGACGGCCGGCGGCGCTTGCTTGCGCTCCTTGGCGACGAGGAAGCAGGGGAAGGCGAGGTCGCCGAGCTTGGGGTCGCGGGGGCGCTCGAGCTTGAGTTGGGCCAGCGGCTGTCCCGTCAGGCGGGCGAGCGCGGAGAGGATCGGTTCGCTGAAGATCTGCATGGGAGCGCGCAGAGGATAGGACTGGCCGCGCGCCCGCGCCTACGCCATTCCAACGGCCGGGGCGCTATCCTCTCGCGCGCCATGCCCGCGCCCCCGCCCGACGCACGCTCGTTCCGCTCCGCCGTGGTCTCGGTGACGCCCTGCGGCGACGACGGTGTGCTGCTGCGCATTCGGCCCGAGCGCGAGCTTCCGCCCGTGCGCGCGAGCCGCTTCTTCATGCTGCGGCGCGAGGACGCGCTCTCCCCGGCGATCCCGCGGCCCTTCTCGATCTACCGCCAGCACGGCCATGAGCTCGAGTTCCTGATCAAGGTGATGGGCAAGGGGACGAGCGCGCTCGCGCACAGCGTCCCGGGCACCCACCTGCGCACCATCGGTCCGCTCGGCAACGGTTGGCCGACGCTCTCCGGTGGCGGCGCCCCGTGGGTGATGCTCGCCGGCGGCGTCGGCTCCGCGCCGTTCTACATGGCGATCGAGCAAGCGCTCCGCGGCATGGACGGCGCGCGTCCCGCAGCACTCTCCGAGTTGCACTTCTTGTTCGGCGCCGCGCGCTCTGGGCTGCTGTACGACGTCGCGGCCTTCGAGCGCCTCGGCGTGCGCGTGCACACCGCGACCATCGACGGGAGCCACGGCCACAAGGGCAACGTGCTGGCGCTGCTCGAGACCCTGCAGCGCTCAGGCACTCTGCCCGAGCGCTTGCGCGTGCTCGCCTGCGGCCCCGAGCGCATGCTCGAGGCGGTCGCGAGCTGGTGCGACGCGCGCGGGCTCGACTGCTGGCTCTCGCTCGAGACGCTGATGGGCTGCGGCGTGGGCATCTGCAACGCCTGCCCGATCCCGACGCGGAGAGAAGGTCCGCGCGGCGCGTGGCCGAACGTGAAGTGCTGCGTCGAAGGTCCGGTCTTCAAGACCGACGAGATCGCGCTGCACACGCTCGGTCACTAGCGCATCGAGCGCGAGCGCGCTCACTTCGTCCGCTCGAGATCCTGCCTGAGCTTCTCGACCAGCTCGCTCAGGCCCGGGGTCCAACGACCGGTGGGATCGCGCCGCAGCGCTTCTTCGAACACGCCGAGCGCCTCGGCCGGTGCGAACTGCAGCCTCAGCACGCCCGCGTTGTAGAACGCCTCGACGAGGTGTTGCTCGCGCAGCGGGTCGCTCGAAGGCTCCTGCAGCCAGCGCGCGGCATCGGAGAATGCGCGCAGCGCTTCGCCGGTGCGACCGAGCGCGAACAGCGCCTTGCCGCGGAACAGGTGCGCGGGGCCGTTCGAGCCCTCGATGCGCAGCACCTGCTCGAAGAAGTCCAGCGCGACTTCGTAGCGCCGCTCGCGCGCGGCCATCACGCCCAGTTGCAGCAGCGGCGCGGCGCCCTCCGGCGCGAGTGCGCGCGAGCGCCCGAGCGCGGCGCGCGCGCGGTCTCCGAGGTCGAGCTCGATCGCGGCCATGCCGAGCGAGAGCCAGCTCTCCACGTCGTCGGGTGCGAGCTCCACCGCGCGATCGAGGCTCGCGATCGCGTCGCGCCACAGGGCGCGCTCGAGCTGCAGGCGTCCGAGGTTGAACCACGCGGCGTGGTGGCGCGGATTGCACTTCGTGGCGCGCGCGAGCTCGGCCTCGGCTTCGTCGAGTCGGCCTAGGTGCTTGAGCGCGACACCGAGCCCGCAGCGCGCCTCCGCACTCCCCGGCGCTCCGTCGGCGAGCTTGTCCGCGAGGTTGCGGAACACCAGCTCGGCCTCGCCCGGCGTGCACTCCTGCGGCACGTGCAGCGCGCACAGGAGGTGGTACCAGCCGACGCCGAGGCTGGACTGGATCTCGTCGAAGGCCGTGACGAGCACGCGCGGGTCGGGCGGCGTCTCGGTCGAGAGGTCTTGGGCAGCGCAGAACTGGTCGTTCGCTTCGAACAGCAGCGCGGCGTCGTTGGTCGCACGGAAGCGGTCGAGCAGCACGCGGCCGAGACCCCAGCGCACGTACAGGCTGCGCGGGCTTTGCTCGACGCCGTCGCGGAACAGCGCGAGCTCGTCGTGCCACACGCGCACGCGCGTCACGTCGCGCCAACACGCGAGCGTCGCGAGAACGCCCAAGCAGGCGAGCGCGGCAGTTCGGCGCAGGCGTTCGAGCGCGAGCGCGGCGAGCAGTGCGACGCCGAGCGCGCTCAGATAGAGGAAGCGCTCGGAGAGCGGGAAGCGGCCGATCGACTCGATGCGCACCACGGCGGGGGCGATGCCGCCGAGTGCGAGCACGAGCGCGAGCACGACGCCGCGCGCGCCACGCTTCCACGCCGCGCGCAGCGCGATCGTCCACGCGACGAGCGCGGCGATCGCGATCCACAACTGCGCGTCATCCCACGGAATCTCGGGCCGCACTTCGCGGAACAGGTTGAGGCGCGAGGGCCACGCGAGCAGCGCCAGCGCGCCGCCGAGCAGCTCGATTCGCAGCGTGAATGCGCGCAGCGCCGTTTCGCGCAGGTGGGACGTGACGAGGTCGAAGCCCGCCGCCGAGCTCTCGAACACCAGCGTGCGCGCGAACCAGTAGGCGCCGAGCGCCCCGAGCGCGGGCAGGTACGCGCGCAGCCGCGGCTTGTTCTCGCCGCCCAGCGCCCAGTCGAGCGCGGGCGCGAGCGCGAACCACGCCAGCGCGCTCTCCTTCGAGGCGAGCGCGGCGAGCAGCGTGATCGCCGGTGCGAACGCCAGGCCCGCACTCCCCGCGCGGCGCCAGCGCGCGAAGAACAACAGCGAGGCGAGCAGGAAGAAGCCCGCGAGCGGGTCGTTGATCGCGGAGATCCACGCGACGGACTCCACGTGAACTGGATGCAGGCCGAACAGCAGCGCCGTCGCGCTCGGCACGAACAGGCTCCGTTGTGCGAACGCCGTTCGCACGAGCGCGAACACCAGCGCGACCGAGCCCAGATGCAGCGCCAGCGAGAGCAGGTGAAAGCCCCACGGCGCGCCGCCGCCGAGCGCGCGCCCGACGTACAGCGCGACCAGCGCCAGCGGACGCCAGTAGCCGACGCGCAGCGCCTGATCCGGCTCGACGAAGTCCCAGTGCGGACGCCCGAGCGTCTCCAGCAACTGCTCCACCCCGCCCAGCGCCGGATTGCGCGCCACGAGCAACAAGTCGTCGTACACGAGCCCGCCCCCGAGCGCGCCCGCGAACGCCGCCACCACCACCGCGAGCACCGCCGCCAGCGCTCCCACCGTCGCCGCGCGCCCCGCCGCCCCGCTCTCCATCCCCTGCATGCCGCGCGATGATACGCGCGCCGCGCCACGCGCTCGCGCGCCATCGCACTTCGCCTTGCCTGCCAGCGCTGCGCGGGGGAGCCCCGACCACGCCAGCGCCTGCTGCGTTCGGGCGTCAGGCGCTGAGCACGTACTGGCGGCGTGAGATGACGAGGCTGCCGAGTGCGAGGGAGACGGCGAGGATGATGGCGAGCGCGAGCAGTGCGGCGCGCGTCGTGTCGGGCTCGGTGAGCTGGGCTTCGGCGACGAGCTTCCACAGCTTTGGGTTTTCGCTCATCAGCATGCTGCGCAGGTAGAACTGCACGGTGAGCTGCTGGCTCGTGCCGGGCAAGTTGGCGAGGAAGCCCTCGATGGCGAAGGCATAGCCGAGGCCGACGATCATCGGGTGGCGGTTGAAGGTGCCGAGCGCGGCGAACAGCGCCGAGTAGACCGCGGCTCCGGCGAGCGCCGCGGTGAGCACGGTGCGGAACAGACCCTCGGGGAGCTCGCCCTCGGGCATGGCCGCGAGGAACTCGGCCGGGATTTCGCGGTCGATCGTGCGCGTGCGCTTCTCGCCGCGGCGATTGGTGATCTCGACCACGCGCGGCTCGGCTTGCTTCCAGCTCGGTGCCTGAGACTCGACCGCGAGCTTGAGGCCGCCGACGCTGAGGGCGAGCAGCGCGGCGAGCACCGTGGCCGAGGCCAGCCAGCGTCCGACGAGGATCGAGGCGCGCGAGATCGGGCGCGTGAGCAGGTAGGTGATCGTGCGGTCGTCGACTTCCTCGGAGATCACGGCCGAGCCGGTGATCACGGCCGCGAGCGGCACGAGCACCGAGAGCAGCATGAAGAACGCCGGATAGAGGAAGGCCTCGATCGGCGAGGGTCCGTGCGGCACGAACTTGAGCAGCCCGAAGGCGATGAGCGGCACCAGCGCGCAACCGAGCGCCACGAGCAGGGTGCGCCGCGCGAGGCAGATGCGCGGCAGGTAAGTGCGCCAGAACAGCAGCGTGGTGCGCAGGAACGACATCATCCCACCAGATAGTCGAAGACGGCTTCGAGGTTGGCGTCGTGGCTTTCGATCGAACGGATGCCAGCGCGTTCGCGCGGGGCGAGCGCCGTGAGCTCGCGGAAGAAGCGCTCGACGTCGCCGGTCTCGACGGCCACGCGGCCATCGGCACCGACGCGCACGGAGCTGACGGGCTCGAGGGCCATGAGCGCGGCGGCGAGGCGACGCGCATCGCGCGCCACGAGCTCGACGCGGCGCGGATGGCGCGAGAGCAGGCGTCGGATCTCGCCCACGGAACCTTGCGCGAGCAGTCGGCCGCGATGGAAGAGCACGATGCTCGGCGTCAGCGCCTCGACCTCGTGCAGCACGTGGCTCGAGACGAGCACGTGCATGCCGGCGGCGCCGAGCTCGGCGAACAGCTGCTGGATCTCCGCGCGGCCGACCGGATCGAGACCGTTGAGCGGCTCATCGGCGACGACGAGCTCGGGGTCGTGCGCGATCGCCTGCGCGATCTTCGTGCGCTGGCGCATGCCCTTGGAGTAGCCCGCGGTGCGGCGCGTGCGCGCGTCGAGCAGTCCGACGCGATCGAGCGCGGCGTGCGCGCGACGGCGCGCCTCGCTCGGCGCGTAGCCCGAGAGGCGCATCAGGAACTCGACCACCTCGAGTCCGGTCATGTCGCCCCAGATCGCCTCCTGCTGCGGGCAGAAGCCGACGCGGCGGAAATACTCGCGATTCGCGAACGGCGCATGGCCGAGCACGCGCAACTCGCCGCGCGCGGGGCGCAACTCGCCGGCCACGAGCTTGAGGAACGTGCTCTTGCCCGCGCCGTTGGGCCCGACGAGGCCGGTGATGCCGCCCTGAATCGTGAGCGTGAGCTCCGACAGGCCGACGACCTGTCCGTACCAGCAGCCGACTTTGTCGGCCAAGACCAGCGCGCTCACGCGACGACCTCCAGCCGCCGCAGCCGCCGCGCCACGAGGAGACCGCCGAGCGCGGCGAGTCCCAGCACGATCGAGAGCGAGTACCACGGGTTCCAGTCGAAGCGCGACTGGTTGGCGTTCATCATCCAGTCCGCGAGGCGGCGCAGGTTCATCAGCACGCCGAGCATCGACCAGTCGCGGTCGCCTTGCGTGCCGGCGAGCATCGCGCCGAGCGAGTCGCTGCCCAGAATGAACGCGAACACGCCCGCGAGCGCGTAGCTCTTGCGCGAGGCGAGCGAGGAGATCCCCAGCGCGATCATGCTCAGCACGAGCACGTTGAGCGAGGCGTAGCCGAGCGAACCGAGCAGCACGTCCCACTTCTCGAACAGGAACGCGTAGTCGGGCGAGGAGAACACCGCGACGAGCCCGATCAGGAGCACGGGGCCGACGGTCACCATGGCTCCGAAGCTCGCGATCGTCAGGAAGTGCCCGAAGAAATAGTCGAGCCGCGAGAGCGGGCGCGAGAAGTACAGCAGGTGCGCGCCGGCGCGTTGATCCTCGCACACCAGGCCCGCGCCGAACCACGCGATCGCGAGCAGGGCGAAGACGCGGCTCACGTAGGTGAAGATCACGATCTGGTCGTGCACTTGGATCAGCTGGCCCGCGAGCGCTCCCGCCATCGCGCTCGCCGGACCCTCGCCGCCCATGCCCGGAATCGGCGAGCCCAGACCCTGCTCGAGCGTGAACTTGCTGTACACGACGAACGAGAACACGATGCCGGAGATCCACGGCGGCACGAACAGCAGGAACAGCGGCAGCTTGCGCTTGAACGCGACCTGCATGCGCGCGCGCCACAGGTGCGCGGCGGGCAAGCGCACGGGCGCGAGCGAGCCCTTGAGGCGTCGGTAGATCTCGGTGTGCGTGGTCGCGGTCATCGCGCGGCTCCTTGGGATTCGCGCAGCAGGCGCAGGAACACGTCTTCGAGCGACGAACGCAGCTCCTCGACGCCTTCGATCCACGTGCCGCTCGCGTGGGCGAGTTCGAACAGCGAGTCGGCGTCTTCGATGCGCGCCGCGATGCGGAACGCTCCGGGTCCGGTGCGAACGACGCTCATGCCCGCGGCCGCGAGCGCGCGCTCGAATGCCGCCTCGTCTCCTCCGACGCGCACGCGCACGACGTGCTCGTCCGAGCGCGTCAGCTCCGCGATCGAGCCGCTCTCGATGACGCGCCCGCGGTTGAGCACGACGACGTGGTCGCAGGTGCGCTCGACGTCGGGCAACTGGTGCGAGCACAGGACCACGTGCTTGCCCTGCGCGTGACCGAGGTCGTGCACGAGATCGAGCATGTGGCGCCGCCCCTTGGGATCGAGTCCGTTGGTGGGCTCGTCGAGCAGGAGCAGCGGCGGGTCGTGCGCGATCGCCTGAGCGAGCTTCACGCGCTGCTTCATGCCCGTCGAATACTCGCTCATCGGTCGATAGCGCTGGTCGTCGAGTCCGACATAGTCGAGCGATTCATGCGCCCGCGTCATCGCGTCGGCGCTCGTGAGCCCCGTGATGCGACCGAGCGTCGTCACCATCTCCACCGCGTTCATGCCCGGCAGCAGGCAGTCGCCCTCCGGCATGTAGCCGACGCGCTGGCGCAGCTCGAGCGCGTCGGCGCGCAGGGAGGGATCGAGTCCGAGGATGCGCGCGGCGCCCTCATCCGGCTCGATCAGGCCGAGCAGCAATTTGAGCAAGGTCGTCTTGCCGGCGCCGTTGGGGCCGAGCAACCCGACCGGGCCGCCGGGAAACTCGAGCGTGAGCCCATCGAGCGCGCGCACGGAGCGGTAGCACTTGACGAGGCCGCGAATGGAGAGGACCGGGTCGCTCATGGGGCGCCGCGAGGATGACGCGAGCCCGCGCGCTTGCAAGCCGCGGCAGGATTTCGCGCAGGCCTTACGGCGGCACGGGAACGTGCGCGGCGAACCGCCGCCGCGGGCGCGTCCTGCTACGATTGCGCAAGCTCCGCGGCGACCCATGCAGAACGACGAATCCGACCCGCGCGCGAGCGAGTGTGGCCCGCGCCGCTATGAGGTGCTGTGGACGCCGGAGAACGCCGAGGCGGCGTCGATTTCCGCCGCGGACGAGCGGATTTCGGTTCGTGCGCCCGCGCTCGGGCCGCGCCCCGGCCACGGCTGGTGGACCACGCTGTTCGTCGCCGCGCTCGCCGCTGGCCTGACGGTGGCGCTGGGCTTGCTGCTCGAAGGCGAGGCGGTGCGCGCGGAAGAGACGCCGGAGCTCGCGCGGTTGCGCGCGGACGTGCAGCTCGCAGCGCGTGAGCTCGCGGCCGCTCGACGCAGCGCGGGCGAGGCCGAGCTGCGCGCCGCGGATGCGGAACGGGAGCTGCTCGCCGCTGCACACGCGGCGCGGGAGGACCTCGAGCGTGTGCAGGGAGAGCTCGACGCTGCGCGGCAGCGCGAGGGCGGACTCGCGGCGGACCTCGAGGCGGCGCGCGCGCGCGCCGAGGAGCTCGCGGCTCGTCCGCAGGTCGCAGGGCGCGAATCGACCGACGAGGAGCGCGCCTCGCGCGCCTTTTTGGCCGGGCTGGCAGCGCTCGACGAAGCGCGTGTGGCCGACGCCCGCGAAGCGTGCGCCGCGCTCGAGCGGCTCGGCCTCGGAGGCGGCGCCGATCTCGCGCGTGTCGCGGACTGCGCCGATTCGCTCGCGCGCTTCGAGGCGAGCTGCGCGACCGACCGCGCGCTGAGCGGTGAGTTGCGCGCCGCGCTCCAGCGACTCGACGCCGCCCGTGGGAAACAGGCGACGCTCGCCGACGAGCGCTGGCCGTGGCTCGCCCTGCCCGGAGTCGCGGCGCGCGTGGCCGAGTCCCTCGCGCGCACGCTCGACGCGTTCGCGGCGCGCTGCGAGCTCGCCCGCGCGAAGCTCTTCGAGCTCGACGCGGCGGACTGGGCGAGCGCGGCGTCAGGGTGGAAGGCCACGCAGTCGAGCGCCGTGCTCGACCACGCCGAGAACTTCGGCTGCGCGCACCTCTCCGAGCTCGCGCCCCGACTCGTGCCGGAGCTGCGCACGGCGCTCCTCCAGCTCCGCCAGCTCGATCTCGCCGGGCTGCGCGAAGTGCGCGATTTGCCGGTCTGGGCCGAGCGAGTGCGCACCGGCGTCATCACGCTCTCGCCGCGCGAGCGCACGGATCTCGAGCTGCTCGCCTTCGCGCAGCGCTGGTTCGATGACACGCCGGGAAACGAGCGGCCTCCCGATTGGGCGAGCATCGAGTTCGAAGCGCCGACGGGCGAGCACGGAGACTGGCGTCGAGAGCTGGCGCTGCTGTGGAGCCTCTCGCAGCCCGACTCCGGCTTCCCGGTGCGCGACAATGGCCTGCGGATCTACCGGCAGGTCGATGCACAGGGGCGCGTCGAGTTCTGGCGCGAGCTCGCTCTTTCCGCGCGCGACGGAGTGTGGCGCGTGCAGCGCGAGCGGCTCGCGGACGATGGCTCGACTCCGATCGAGAGCGAGACGCTGCGCATCGAGCGGCGCGGCGGCGAGTTCGTCCTCGCGAGCAGCGGCGAGACGCTGCTCGACCTGCGCGCCCTCGGCGCCACGACGCGCGTCGCGGAATTCGAGCCGCACTTCGGCGGGGCGCTGCCGTCCGCGCTGGGCATCGCGGAGGCGGATCTCGCGGCGTTCCGCGCGCACGCGCCGGTGTGCTTGATTCACCACTCCTCGCTCGCGCGCCGACTTTTCGAGCCGCGCTGGGGCCTCGTGCGCGAGACGCTTTCCACGCCGCGCGGGCTCGTCGAACGCGAACTGGTCTTCGCGCGCTGAGCCTCGTCTTCGCGCGCTGAGCCTCGTCTTCGCGCGCCGAGCGACGTATCGTAGCGCCCATGCTCGACCGCCGACGCTTGCTCGTGACCGGCGGGGCGTTCGCGCTCTCCGCGGCCTTCCTGTCCCGGTTGCAGGCGCGCCAAGCGCGCGCGCCGCGCAAGCTGCGCAAGGCGCTGATGCTCTACATGTGCCGCGACGGCAAGACGCTGCGCGAGAAGTTCGAGATCATCGCGCGCGCCGGATTCGAGGGTGTCGAGCTCGACAGCCCCAGCCCGATCTCGCGCGAGGAAGTGCTCGCGGCGCGCGACGCAACGGGACTCGCCGTGTGCGGCACGGTCGATTCGGTGCACTGGCGCAAGCAGCTCGCGGATCCGAGCGCGGAGGTGCGCAAGGAGGCCGTCGAGGCGCTCGAGACCGCGCTGCGCGACTGCCATGCTTTCGGCGGCGACAGCGTGCTGCTCGTGCCGGCGATCGTGAACGCCACCGTCGACTACAAGAGCGCCTACGAGCGCTCGCAGGCCGAGCTGCGTCGCGTGCTCCCGCTGGCCGCGGAACTGAAGGTCAAGATCGGCATCGAGAACGTCTGGAACGACTTCCTGCTCTCGCCGCTGGAGGCCGCGCGCTATGTCGACGAGCTCGAGAGTCCGTGGGTTGGCTGGCACCTCGACTGCGGCAACATCGTGAACTACGGCCACGGCGAGCAGTGGGTGCGCATCCTCGGGCCACGGCTGTGCAAGCTGCACATCAAGGACTACAGCCGCAAGCGCCGCGACAACGAGGGACTGTGGAAGGGCTTCGATGTCGCGCTCGGCGAAGGCGACGCGAACTGGAAGGCCACGATGGCGGCGCTCGACGAAGTGGGCTTCGCGGGCTGGGCCTCGGCCGAGGTCGCCTCCGGCGACGAAGCGCATCTGCGCGACGTCGTCGCGCGCATGGATCGCATCTTCTCGGCCTGAGCGCGCCCAGCGCGCCCTTGGACTACGAAGCGTCCGATTCGCGCGAGCTCGGCAGCGCATGCCGCTTCACGAGCGTCATTTGCGCGAGCATGAAAGCGAACGTGGCGAGCGGCAGGCCGCCGACCTTGAACCACAGCCACGCGGAGTCGTCCCACGCGCGCCGCACGTATTCGTTGGCGCCGGCGAGCGCGAAGGAGAACAGGGCGAAGCGCACGGTGAATGCGCGCCAGCCGACGTCGTTCATCGGCAGGGCCATGCCGAGCAGGCTTTTCGCGAACAACTTGCCGAACGCGAGCCCGCCGAGCAGCGCCGCGCCGATCGAGACCTCGATCACGGTCACCTTGAGCTTGATGAAGCTCTCGTCGCCCAGCCACACCGTGAGCCCGCCGAACACGACCACCATCGCGAGCGTGACCCACGTGAGAGGCGCGACCTTGCGCTCGACTCTCCACGAGACGCCGACCGCGATGAGCATCGCGGCGATGAACACGGCCGTGCCTTGGATCAGCCCGAGCCGCGAGCTGGCGATCAGGAACACGACCAGCGGGCCGAGCTCGACCGCGAGCTTGTGGTTGGGGGAGAGCTTGCGCCGCGCGGGGGACTGGTCCGGAGTCGCCATGGCGCGGCAGGATAGCAGCGCGCGATTGCCGCGCGCTCGCGCGGCGCGCTAGCTTGCGCGCGTGGCGAAGCAGGCGAGCAGACCAGCCCTCGAGGGGAGCGCGCGCTTGGGTGGCCGTGCGCGCCTGCTCGCGTGGTACGCCCGAGAGCGCCGCGACTTGCCGTGGCGGCGCACGCGCGACCCGTTCGCGATCTGGATCAGCGAGGCGATGCTGCAGCAGACGCGCGTCGAGGCGGTGATCGGCTACTGGGAGCGTTTTCTCGCGCGTTTCCCCGACGTCCGCACGCTCGCGCAGGCGAGCGAACCCGACGTGCTCTCGGCGTGGAGCGGTCTGGGCTACTACCGTCGCGCGCGCGCGTTGCGCGCCGCGGCGCAGGCGATCGTCGAGCGCCACGGCGGCGAATTCCCGCGCGACGCCGAGCTCGTGCGCGAGCTCCCGGGCATCGGTCCGTACACCGCGGGCGCCGTGCTCTCGATCGCGTTCGACCTGCCCGAGCCGCTCGTCGACGGCAACGTGGCGCGCGTGTTCGCGCGCTGGTTCGCGCACGAGGCGGACGCGGCCGCGACGCAGAAGTGGGCTTGGGAGCGCGCGCGGGAACTCGTGCCTCGGCGCTCCGGCGCGGGCCTTTGGAATCAGGCGCTGATGGAGCTCGGCGCGACCGTCTGCACGCCGCAGCGGCCGCGCTGCGAGGCGTGTCCCGTGGCGCGCTCGTGCGCGGCGCTCGCGCAGGGCGCGGTGGCGCGCATTCCGCGGCCGAGAGTGCGGCCCGAGCCCATCGCCGTCGAACTCGTGGCGTGGGTCGTCGAGCGCCGTGGCGCGATCCTGATGGAGCAGCGAGCGGCGGAGGGCCGCATGGCCGGACTGTGGCAGTTGCCGACCGTGCAGGTCGCGCCCCTGCGCCCCGAGCTCTTCCCCGCGCGGCTGCTCGTCGAGCTCGAGCCGGGGCCGGAGCTCGGCGTCGAGCGGCACGCGATCACGCGCCATCGCATTCGCATGGTGGTGCGCCGCGGCGAGCTGGGGCGAGCGAGTCTGCCCGAGCGCCTGCGCTGGGTGCCGCGCGAGGAGACGCTGCGCATGCCGCTGACCGGAATGGCGCGCAAGTCGCTCGCGCGCGCCCTGCGGATCGGCAAGTGCGCTCCGGGCGGCTGAAACGCGCCTTGCTCCTTGGTAGTCTCGCCCGCGCCTTGGACGCGAAAACCAGCCAGCCCCAGCGCGCCGCTCCGCTCGTGCTCCCGTGGGAGGCGAGCGCGCAGCGCGAGAAGCTCTCGGCGCACGGCGTCACGATCGTCGTGCCCGTCTACAACGAGGAGAAGGGCGTCGCGGGCGTGATGGAGCGACTCTCGAAGCTCGACGTCGGCGCGCCGATCGAGGTGATCGCGGTCAACGACGGTTCGAAGGATCGCACGGCCGAGGTGCTCTCGGAGTGCGCCGCGCGCATCCCGAACCTGCGTGTCGTGACGCACCGCGTGAACCAAGGCTATGGCGCCGCGCTCAAGACGGGCTTCACGCACGCGCGCACCGAGGTCGTGGTGATCACCGACGCGGACGGCACGTATCCCGAGGACAAGATTCGCGATCTGCTCGATCAGATCGACGACGGGGCCGAGATGGCCGTCGGCTCGCGCACCGGCGCCGACGTTCACATTCCGCTCGTGCGCAAGCCCGCGAAGTGGTTCCTGAAGCAACTCGCGAGCTTCCTCGCCGGCACCGACATTCCCGACCTCAACAGCGGCCTGCGCGCGTTCCGACGCGAGCTCGTCCTCGAGTACCGCGCGATCCTGCCGCAGGGCTTCAGCTTCACCACGACGATCACGCTCGCGAGCCTCACCAACGGCCACCGCGTCGAGTACGTGCCCGTCAACTACGCCAAGCGCTCCGGCAGCTCCAAGATCCGCCCGATCCGCGACACGCTCGGCTTCACCGCGCTGATCATCCGCACGGTGCTCTACTTCAACCCGCTGAAGGTCTTCTACCCGGTCGCCTTCGCGCTGTTCCTGTGCCTGTGCGGCTTCCTCTACTACGACGTCTTCGTCGAGCAAAACCTCGGCGACAAGACCGTCTTCATGTTCGTCGCCTTCCTGCAAGTCCTCACCGTCGGCCTGCTCGCCGACCTGATCGAGAAGAAGTCGCGCCTGTAGCCGTCTGACGCGGGGCAGGGTGTGGCTCCCTGCCGCCGTGAGCCTAGAGTAGGGGACCTGCGCTCGAGGAGAGCCCCATGAAGAACCGACTGCTCGCTGCCACGTTGCTCGCGCTCGTTCCGATGGCGCTCGCTCCGATCGCGCTCGCTCCGATCACGGGCGCCAAGCCGCGCTCGAGCGTGGATCTTGGCGCGTTGGTGGCGGAACTCAAGCGCAGCCGCGACGAGGCGGAGCCGAAGCTCTTGGCGGAGCTCGGCGCGCTGCGCACGCGCGAGGCGGCGCTCGCGCTCGTCGAGCTCTACGACACGACGTTCGGCTCGATCTACATGCGGCGGGAGGCCGTGAAGGCGCTCGGCAGCTTCGACGGCGTGGCCGACGCGGAGCAGGCGGCGCTGCAAAAGCTCTCGGACGTCGCGACGGCGGGGGAAGAGCCCGAGCTGCGCGACATGGCGCTCGCGACGCTCGGCAACTGCAACCACCTCGGCAAGCACTTCTTGAAGGCGATCGTCGAGTCCGCCGCGGAGGACGACGTGCGCGCGCGCGCGATGGAGCGCGTGGTGCGCATGGCGGACGGCGGCGACCACGAGTTCTTCCAACGCGTGTTCGACGCTCCGATCGCCGACAAGGCCGCCGACAAGGATCAGGACAAGGACAGGGGCAAGGGCAAGGGGAAAAAGGACAAGGACGCGCAGCCCGAGCGCAAGGTGCACTCGGTGAAGTCGATCCGCGAGCTCGCGTTCGAGCAGCTCGCGCAGGGGCTCGACCTGCCGCGGCTTTACGCGCAGGCGCGCGAGAAGGAACGCGACAACGTCACGGAGCTGTGGGGGCTGCGGCGGCTCGCACTGCTCGAAATCGAGCGGCGCAAGGACAAGGGACTGCGCGACCTCGCGGAAACGATCTACGGCGACCAGACGGAGCGCGACTCGGTGCGCGTCGAGGCGATTCGCATCTTGGTCGAGGCCGACGGCGCGAAGATCGCGGCCACCTTGCTCGAGGATGGGCGCGGCAACGTCGACGTGATGCCGGAGCTGTTGCGGCAGGCGCTCGGAGATCACTTGGCGGCGCTGCGCGACGAGGCGACGGACAAGAAGCTCGTCAAGCAGGTCGGGAAGGGCAAGCTGCACGAACAACGCTTCGTGCTGCGCGCATTGCGCGGCTATCGCGACGAAAAACTGCTCAAGGCGCTCGCCAAGGAAGTGCTCGACGCGACCAAGAAGCCGCCTCCGAAGGGCAATGACCCCGAGTACAACGCGACGCGCGACCTCGTGTTGGCGACGCTCGCGACGCTCGGTGGCTCTCTCAGCAAGGTGATCGAGCCCGAGCTCGAGACGGTGGTGGGTGCGTGCAAGGATCAGGCCATCGTCGCTGGCGCGCTCGATGCGCTGACGGAGCTGCGCAAGGGCGACCTTGTGTGGACGAAGCGCTTGATTGGGCTCGCGGCGAGCCCGCAGGTCGAGGTGCGCAACGCGGCGCTGCTGCAGCTCGGACGGACGGGCGATCGCGCGCACGCCAAGGTGCTCGCGGCGGCGGTGTCGAGCAGCGACTGGTCGACGCGCTTCGCGGCGCTCGACGGGCTCGTCGCGCTGCGGGCGAGGGACGGCATCGGCGCGATCGTCGAGCAGATGCAGAAGGAGAGCGGGCTGATGCTCGTGCGCTTCGCCGACGCGCTGTGGCGTCTGTGCGGCAAGCCGTTTCGCACCTCGGCTCCGGCCAGGAAGGCGTGGTGGGACAAGGAAGGCGCGGGTTTCGAGCCGATCTCGCTCGCCGAGGTCGCGCGGCTCGAAGCCGAGGAGGAAATGCGGCGCCTGAAGCAGACGACGAAGTCGGCGCGGTTCTTCGGCATCCGCATCGTCTCCAAGCGCGTCATCTTCATCCTCGACGTGTCGGGCTCGATGTCGGAGACGCTGCGCAGCGAGTACACCGGCAAGCAGGGCACGCCGCGCATCGACGTCGCGAAGTCCGAGCTCGCCGCGTGCATCGACGCGCTCGAGCCCGAGAGCCTGTTCAACATCGTGGTGTTCTCGAGCGACGTCGACACGTGGCTCGACGGCGTGGCGCAGTCCAGCGGCGGCGACCGCGCGCAGGCCAAGCAGTTCGTCGCGGCGCTCGGCGCGGGTGGTGGCACCAACCTCTACGACTCGCTGCGCACGGCCTTCGCGGATCCCGACGTCGACACGATCTTCGTGCTGTCGGACGGCGAGCCGAGCGTGGGCGAGGTCACCGATCCCGAGCTGATCCGAGCGCGGGTCGCCGAGTGGAACGCCCATCGCCGCATCGTCATCCACACGATCGGCGTCGGCGGCACGTTCCAAGTCCTCGAGTGGCTCGCGGCCGACTCCGGCGGCTCGCACCGGAAGTTCCAGTGAGCGCGACGCAAGCGGGGGAAGCGGTCTCGGGAGGCTCGCGCTGGCTGCGCTTTGCGGCGTGGAGCCTCGTGGGCCTGTTGCTCGTGCTGGCGCTGTTCTACTTCGGCGGCGTCGACTGCGAGGAGCTCGCGGCGACGCTGGCGCGCCTTTCACCGGCGACCTTCGCACTCGCGTTGGGCGTTCACACCGCGATCTACATCGTGCGAGCGGAGCGCTTCCGGCTGCTCTTCCCCGCCGAGCATCGCCCACCGCGCGCGGCGCTGCTCGCCGTGACCTCCGCGCACAACTTGGCCGTGTACGTGCTGCCGGCGAAGACGGGCGAAGCGACGTTGCCGCTCTATCTCGCGCGCGCGTGCGGCGTTCCGGCTTCGGCGAGCATCGCGTCGTTGGTGGTGTCGCGGCTACTCGACCTCGCGGCGTTGTGCGCGTGCATGGGCGCGGTCACGGCGGCGTTGTGCCTGAGCGGACATTGGGATGGGCCGCGCGCCGCGGGCTGGGCGCTGGCCGCGGGGCTGCTGGCGGCGGGAGCGGCATTCGTCGCGCTCGCGGCGCGCGGCGAGCTGTTGCTCGCGCCGCTGCAGCGCCTGCTCGGAGCGCTGGGGCTGGGCGCGCGGATCGAGCGGCACGCCGAGTCGCTCGAGCGCGCGCTCCGCACGGCCGGGGACGCTCGCCTGCGCGCGGGTGCGCTGGGCCTTTCCTTCGCGGTCTGGCTGCTGATCTTCGCGTTCTACGGACTCCTCGCCCAAGGCTTCGGCCTGCCCGACGGCGTCGGTTTCCTGCACGCGAGCTTCGGCTCGAGCGTCGCCGTGCTGATGAACCTCGCTCCGATCAACTCCTTCGCGGGCTTCGGTACGCAGGAGGCGGGCTGGGTGCTGGGCTTTGGGTGGGTGGGCGTTCCGCCGGAGGCTTCGCTGCCCGGCGGCGTCGGCGTGCACCTCGTACAGCTTTTCGACACGCTGCTGTTCGGACTCGTCGGACACGCGCTGATGGGTCTGTGGCGCGGAGCGCGGCGAGCGTGCGCGCGCTAGAGTTCCCAAGGCCCCCGCCGTGTCCGCCTCCAACGCACTCGAACAGATCGAGCTCCACCGAGCGCTCGCCCCGCGCTACGCGTATCGCTACAGCTTCGAGTTCTCGCGCCTGTTTCAGGAGGACTGGCATCGCGAGATGCTGCGCCTGCTGCCCGAGAAGAGCGAGCGCGTGCTCGACCTCGGCTGCGGCACGGGCTTCTTCCTCGCGGAGCTCGAGGCGCTGCGGCCGGGCGCGATCGGGCTCGACATCAGCCACGCCATGCTGCGCGTGAGCGAGCAGTACGTGCCCGGCGCGCGACTGGTGACCGCGGACGCCGAGCGCCTGCCGTTCCGCGACGGGAGCTTCGACGCGATCTTCTGCAAGGGCAGCCTGCACCACACGCGCGATCACGTGCGGTTTCTCTCGAACTGCGCGCGCGCGCTGCGCTCGAACGGCGTGCTCATCATGAGCGAGCCCTGCAACGACAACTTCTTGATTCGCCTCGCGCGCGCGGCGATGTACCGCGTGTCGAAGCACTTCCATCCCGACGACGTGGGCTTCAAGAAGACCGAGCTCATCGGCTTGATGGAGCGCGCGGGCTTCGAGGTCAGCTCCTCGACGCGCTATGGCTTTCTCGCCTACATCTTCGCCGGTTTCCCCGATCACATCGGGATCTTGCGCGTTGTCCCCTGCAACGCGTGGATCGTGCGCCGCATGCTCGCGCTCGATCGCTGGATCTGCTCCACGCGCGCGCTGCGCATCCTGAGCTTTCAGGTCGTCGTCTCCGGACGCCCGCGCAGGTCATGAGCGGCGGGGCGAGTCGCAGTGGCGCGCGCTGGGCGCTTTTGGCGCTGCTGGCGCTCACGCTGCTCGCGTACCTGCCGGCGCTCTCGGCTGGCTTCACCAACTGGGACGACGACGGCTACGTGACGGAGAATGCAGCGCTGCGGCGCATGGATGTGCGGGCGCTGCTGATCGAGCCGTTCGAGGGCAACCACCATCCCCTGACGATGCTCTCGCTGGCCGCGAATCATCGCTGGAGCGGACTGGACCCGGGCTCGTACCACCTCGTGAACGTGCTGCTGCACCTCGCGTGTACGGCGCTGGTGTTCGTCTTCGTGGCTGGTTTGCTCGCGCGGCTCGGCAGGCCGCGCGCGCGCGGAGCTCGCAGCGCTCGTCACGTCGGCGATCTTCGCGTTGCACCCGATGCACGTCGAGTCCGTGGCGTGGGTGTCTGGCCGCAAGGATCCGCTCTATGCGCTGTTCTTCCTGCTCGCGCTGCTCGCGTACCTGCGGCACGGCGATCGTCCGCGTGCGGGCACGTTGCTCGCGACGCTCGTGCTCGGCGCGCTCTCGATGCTCTCGAAGCCGGCTGCCGTCGTGCTTCCGCTCGCTCTCCTGCTGATCGACTGGCTGCGCCAGCGCGAGTTGCGCGGACGATCGCTGTCCGAGAAAGTCCCCATCTTCCTCGTCGCGCTCGGAGTCGGTCTCGCGACCTTGCACGCGCAGCAGGCCGCGGGTGCGACCAGCGCGGAGAGTTCCGTGCCGTTCGCGCGCGCACCGCTGCACGCCTGCTACGGACTGATGATGTACCTCGTGCGCTTCGTCGCACCGTTCGATCTCGCTCCGTTCTATCCGTTGCCTGCGAGCACGGCAGACTTGCCCGCGGCGTATCTCGCCGCGCCGCTCGCCGCGCTCGCGCTGCTCATCTTCGCGTTCGCCCTCCACCGCCGCGGGCAGCGTGTCGCGCTCTTCGCGCTCGGTTTCTTCCTGCTGAACTTGGTGCTCGTGCTGCAAGTGAAGCAGGTCGGCGGCGCCGTCATGGCGGATCGCTACACGTACCTGCCGTATGTCGGCCTCGGACTGCTCGCGGCGCTGGCTCTCGAGCGCTGGACGCGTGAGCGGCGCGAGGGCGTGGCGCTCGTCAGCGTCGGAGCACTCATGCTGGCGCTCGCGCCTACAGTGTGGCGTCAAGCGAGCTATTGGCACGACAGCGCGACGCTGTGGGAGCGTGCGATCGCGGTGGCGCCGAGCGGCCGGGCCTACGCGAACCGAGGTCAGGTTCGTCAGCGCTCCGGCGACGCGGCAGGAGCGCTCGCCGACTGCGAGCGCGCGCTCGCGCTCGAGTCGGGCAACGTGGCAGCGCACGCCAATCGCGGAGTCCTGCTGTTGGAGCGCGGGGACGTCGATCTCGCGGGCGTGGCATTCGAGAGCGCGCTGGCTCGTGATCCGCGCAACGGTCCAGCTCTCGTCGGACGCGCGCTCGTGCGCCATCGACGCGGCGATCTCGTCGGTGCAATCGCGGACTGCGACGCGGCCGTGGCCGTGAATTCGGCTGATGCGATCGCACGCGGCAATCGCGCCGTCTTTCACCAGCAGCAGGGCGACATCGAGCGCGCGCGGACGGACTACGAAGCGGCGCTGCGCATCGATCCGACGCTCGAAGTTGCGCGTTTGGGGTTGGCGTCGCTGTCGGCGCCCGCGGCGAGCGCGCCGCGCTCGCTCGCGGAACTCGAGCTCGCGCTCGCGGCGAGTCCCGACGATGCGGCGCTGCGCAACGCGCGGGCCGCTCAGTTGCGCAACGTCGGACGGCTCGACGAGGCGCTCGCGGACGCGCAGCGAGCCGTGGACGGAAGACCGCGTGACGTGAGCTTTCGCGCTCTTTTGTGCGAGGTGCTGGTTCAGCGCGGGGAGTTCGCGCGCGCCGAGCCGGAGTGCCGACGCCTGCTCGAGCTCGACGCCAGCAATGGCGTGGCGTGCAACTTGCTCGGCGCGATCTGCATGCGACAGGGCCGCAACGAAGAGGCGCTCGAGATATTGGATCGCTCGCTCGCCGCGCGGCCGCGCGATGCGCAGACCCTGCAGAACCGCGCCATCGTGAATCTGCAGCTCCAGCGCATGCCGGAGGCTGTGCGCGACCTCGAGGTCTGTCTGGAAGTGGCACCCGAGAATCCGCCGCTGTGGTCGGACCTCGGTGCGCTGCGGATGCGCGTGGGCCAGCTTCCGGGAGCCGTCGAGGCCTTCACGCGCGCGATCGCGCTCGACAAGAATCCCACGCTGCGCATGAACCGTGCGCTCGCCCTGCTCGCGCTCGGGCGCACGGACGAGGCGCGAGTGGACGCCGAGGCCGCCTCGCGGGGCGGGGTGGCGCTGCCGCGAGAGCTCGAGGCGCTCGTCGCACCGCGCCCGCTGCGCTGAGCGCGCTCAGGCGCGGCGGCCTGCGACGCCTTCGACCGCGATGGCGTGGCGCCGCGGCAGCGCCGTGGTGATGCCCGGGCCAGGCACGAGCGTGCCCGCTTCGAGTGCGCCATCCTCGTCGTGACCACCGTCGTGGCGACGCTCGGCGCCGAGCAGGCCAGCGCCGACGAGGACCGGCTCGCGCGCGTCGCTCACGGTTGGTGGAACTCCGCGGACGATGGATTCGCGCCGGAGAGCACGTAGGCCGCGAGGTCGCGGAGCTCGTCTTCGTCGAGCACGTCGAGCAGGCCCGAAGGCATGCGCGACATCGGATAGGGTCGGCGGCGCTCGATCTCGGAGGCTGCTAGGTCGAGCGCGTCCTCTTGTGGCGGCAGGCGGCGCAGGGTTACGCCGTCGGCTTCGTCGCGCTCGATGCGGCCGACGAGCACTTCGCCGTCGGTGGTGAGGATTTCCGTGTCCTGATACTGGTCGCTGATCACCTTGGAGGGCTCGAGCAGCGCGTCGAGCCAGTCCGAGCGACTGAAGCGCGAGCCCGCGCCCGTGAGGTCCGGTCCCGTGCCGCCGCCCTCGCCGGCCATGCGATGGCACTCGATGCAGCGCGCCTTGGCGAAGCTCGCCCTGCCGCGCTCGAAGTCTCGCTGCACGAGCGGCGCACGCACGAATTCGGCCAAGTCCTCGCGCGTCCACGCCCGCACGAAGGTCGCGCTCGCCGCCGGCTTGGTCGCTGCGACGACCGCGGGAGCCTCGAGCAGTTCGCCGAGCATGTCGCGCGTCGCGTCGTCGAGTCGTGCCGCGCTCTGGCGGCGGATTTCGTCGATGTACTTCGCGAGGCTGTACCCGCCCTTGGCGGCGCTGCGCAGGCTCGCAAGGCCGCGGAACTGGCGCTGACGCAGCTCGCTCGTCCAGCCGACGTCGGCGACACGCAGACAGTAGGCGGCCCAGATGCGCTCTTGCTGCGCAGCGTTGCTCTCGAGCACGTCGAGCGCGGGAACGATGGCGCGCGGCGAGTCGAGCTCGACCAGAAGCTGCAGCAACTCCCGGTCGAGCGCGCTCGAACCGCTGGGGTAGCGCGACTCGAAGCGCTCGGCCATCGAGCGCGCGGCGAGCTCGTCGAGCTTCAAGCGCATCGCCGCGAGGTGGTTCGCGCGCACGATCGCGAGCTGGTCCGCCTCCGTCGCGCCATCGAACTCCAGCCGCGCCAGTTGCCGCACGACGAGCGTGCGCGCAACGTCACCGCCCACGTGCGCGAGCGCGATGGCGAACTGCACCCTGCCCGAGTCCGTCGCGGGCTCGTGGTGAATCCACGTCTCGAGCGGACGCTGCTCGAGCGCGATGCGCGCGGCGTGCGCGACGAAGCGATCGGCGGCATCGAGTGCCTCCAAAACGTCGGAGCTCACGCCGCCCGCGCCGCCCGCGCCGCCCGCGCCGCCCGCGCCGCC
>Ga0194120_10001340_pt1 | contig 45304 bp, 43 predicted proteins | sample TA2MahCa65mmetaG_FD_148642 | JGI IMG/M metagenome (GOLD analysis project Ga0194120, IMG submission 148642) | Freshwater microbial communities from Lake Tanganyika, Tanzania - TA2015019 Mahale Deep Cast 65m | ecosystem: Environmental > Aquatic > Freshwater > Lake | place: Tanzania: Lake... | reverse complement strand
CCGCGCTCAACCGAACCACATACTTCTTGACGGCGATCTCCTTCCCGGCCACGAATCATCTCCATCGCTGCTGTGCAGCGACAGAGATTCAGAACTCGCCGTCAAAAGCAATGACGGGGGCCACTAGGTCATCCCTACGGCCGCCATCTCGGATGAAATGCCGCCGAACTCTTGCACCAGACTATTGCATGGCGGAAGCCTCTGCATACGAGGGGTCGGCGATTGTTGCGAAATTCTTGATTTTTGCACACTGCGATGGCCTAAGTATCAAGTTTCCCGGCGTCAATGATTTCGTCGATGTATTCTACGTGCCATACGATTCCGACCTGGGCCTCTTCGGGTTTCAACCTTCCAGAATACACGCCGATCACCCTATCAATTGGAAGCTGATCGTTGTTGGTCGTCCACAAATTGGATTCAAGGATGTGGTTTGACCAACTGCGAAGTATAACCGGCGAGCCGGACATGCCGGGACGTGAGGCGGTATCCACCAGGTAGTAACCAGTGGAGAGGCGCACCAAATCCGGTTCAGACGCGATGCTACCCCGTTTCCAGACAGGGAACGCAGGAGGTTTCGAGCCGAATGGATATCCGAGAATGAAAACATCCATGCCTATCATGATGGCTAATCTGCCCGGAGCTAGTTCGTTCACCGGAAGCAATGTGACCTTTGTCCTCAAGGCCTCGCCGTCGAGGGGCAGTGCAACAACATCGATGGCCCGCCTCTCCTGCGCAGGATGAATCAACCATAAAGGTTGGTCGTCCTCGTCACGGATCGGAACGTCAATCAACTCGCGCTCGTACTGCCCGACACGGATGAGGAAATGGCAGCGCAATTTGTTTGGCCGAGCAGCACCCTCCGCTAGAGGTCTCTCGGTAAAGAGGTCTAAAGCCGATACGACGTGCCAGTTGGTGATGAGATAAAATCGTTCGCGACGCTTCCAAATAAACCCGGTTGCTCCTGCGAGCTGGCGGTCATTGAAGAATGGAATTATCGGAACGGTCGAAAGCGATAATCGGTCGAGAGACATACATTATCCCTTTCCACATGGAACTAATTTCCTGAATTTTGACATCAGAGGTGTGCCCAATTGACAAAGGCCTAAGTTGTGACAATTTCACAAGTGAAAACTACACAATACGAGCGGCCATGCAACCCGAACAAATGCGAGCTGCGCGCGCGACTCTGAATTGGTCCCTTGAACGGCTGGCAGAGGCGTCGGGCGTTCACAGAAACACCATCTCCAATTTTGAGACGCGTAAATATGACGGCGATCCCGATAAGCTTGCTGCTGTCAAACGTGCTCTTGAATCCGCGGGTGTGATCTTCATCGAAGAGAACGGGGAGGCCGCAGGCGTGATGTTGAGGAGATTTCAGGTCGGCGATCGCGTTCGATTCCGAGCCCAAACGCGTGTGCGTTTCAGCTACGAAATCGAAGCCGACGAAATTGGGACAGTCGTGGCGGTAGAACCGCACCCGCCGCCAACAGGACCTACCTACCGGATGGAGGTCCAGTTTTCGCGCGTGAAAGTGCCAAATGTTTTCCATTTCGAGTACGAGCTTGTGCAGGCTGCGCCGGACATAACGGAGCCTACATCCCTCTGAAAGCGGGGACCGCTCCGATTACCTCACGGCGATCGCATACGGCACATGGAGCTCGACGAAGGTCTGGAAATGGCGCAAAGCGGAAATTCCGACTGACCCGCCTTGCGCGCGCCGCAAGGCTGGACATTGACGCCGGCAGACGCAATAAGGGGCCTCGAAATTCGAGGACTCCCCTGCATGTCCTACATCATTCGCTTCTTCACCTGGTGGAACCAGGCCACGCTCAGCACCGGCCTTTGGACGCTGCTTTACGGCGAGCGGGTCGGCGAAGACGAATTCGGCAATGTCTATTACCGCCGGCGCGGCGGCAAGATCGACAAGGCGCTCGGCTTCGAACGACGCTGGGTGATCTACAAGGGCTATTGCGAAGGCTCGGCGACGCCGCCCGGCTGGTATGGCTGGCTGCACCATACGGTGGATACGCCGCCGACCGAGGAAACATATCGGGCGCGCGCATGGGAGCTGCCGTATCAGGAAAATCTGACCGGAACGCCGCAGGCCTATCGTCCGCCGGGCTCTCAGCTTGCATTGGGCGAGCGTCCGCCCGCCGGCGGCGACTACGCCCCCTGGCGGCCTGAAGGCTGAGCGGCGCGGTTTCCATGGAAACGCCTTTGTTGCCTGTTCTGGTCGCCCCCCTGTTGTCCGGGCCGGCGGAGAATCATGCGGTGAACGGATGAAATTGCCCCTGTCCCTGGCGCCAGCGGCCCTCGGCGCGTGGGCGCTTTTTTCGGCCGGCGCGTCAGCCGATCCGATCCGGCATCCGACCGCGGTTTTCGCCGGGCTCGACAAGACCACCGGCCGCATCATCAATTTCGACGTCGCCATCGACGAAACCGTTCAGTTCGGCGCGCTTCAGGTGACGCCGAAGGTCTGCAACACAAGGCCGCAGACCGAGACGCCGCAAACGACGGCCTTCGTCGAGGTCGACGAGCTGCTGCTCAAGTCCGAGCGCGGGGCCGATCCGAAGCCGGAAGCCGCCAAGACCGACGCGAAGCAGGACGCCAAGCGAATCTTCTCGGGTTGGATGTTCGCGGCAAGTCCCGGCCTCCATGGCGTCGAGCACCCCGTCTACGACGTCTGGCTCGTCGACTGCAAAGGCGGCAAGGAGACCGCGGCGCCGCCCGCGGAGGCGACAACGGCGCCTGCGCCTGCAGCCCCGGCCGCCGAGGCAGAGGCGACGACTCCTCCCGAAGGCAGGAAGCGCCGCTCGCGCCGGGTCGAGCCGACGGCGCCGCCGCCGATGGAAAACCAGCCGATCGGACCCGCCGATCAGGCTGCGCCGGCGCCCGTCGATCCCGAGGCCGGCGAGGCGCCGCCGGAGCCGGCGCCGGCTGCGCCGTCGCGAAAGAAGAAGCGGCGCGGCGACCAGGCCGCTCCCCCCGTGCCGCCGGCGAATGTGCCGTACTAGCTCTTGAGCGCGGCCAGGGCCCTCGTCCCCGTCACGCGCGCGGCCTTCGGCCAGACGAGGAAGTCGGCTTTCGCCGCCAACGCGCGTTCGAGCGCGCTGTGATATTCGTCGCGCGAAATCTCGATCGCGCCGAGCGAGGCGAGATGCGGCGTGATGAATTGCGTATCGAGCAGTTGGAATCCGCCCGCCCTCAACCGGGCGACAAGGTGGACGAGCGCCACCTTCGAGGCGTCCCGCTCGAGATGGAACATGCTTTCCCCGAAAAAGGCGCTCCCCAAAGCGACGCCATATAGTCCCCCAACCAGACGGCCCTCGCGGCGGCACTCGATCGTGTGGGCGAATCCGAGATCGAACAATTCGCGATAGAGCCGGCGGATTTCGGCGTTGATCCAGGTCCGCTCGCGGCGGAAGGCCGGCGCGGCGCAGGCGTCGATCACCGCGTCGAAGTCGCGGTCAACATCGACGTCAAAACGGTCGGACCTCACGGTCTTGGCCAGGGAACGCGACAGGTCGAAGCGGTCGAGCGGAAAAATCGCGCGCCGCTCCGGATCGACCCAGTAGAGCTGATCCTCCTCGGCGCTTTCCGCCATCGGAAAAAGTCCGATGGAATAGGCGCGAAGCAGAAGATGCGGGGTGATCGCGTAGGGTGCGTTGAGGCGCGACATCCCTTCAAGGATAGCGGCGCGCGGCGTTCGCGCCACCCCGGCGCGCGGACTTTCTTTCGAAAAGTCGTATTTTCGGTCGTTCGCCGTCGCCGTTCAGAAGCCGGGCTCGATGCCGCCCGTCGCCAGAAAATGCTCCAGCCAGTGAATGTCGTAGATGCCGTTCTGGACGTCGGCGTTGCGCACCAGCGTTCGAAACAGCGGCAGCGTGGTGTCGATGCCGTCGACGATGAATTCGTCGAGCGCGCGACGCAGGCGCATCAGCGCCTCGGTTCGATTGCGCCCATGAACGATGAGCTTGCCGATGAGCGAGTCGTAATTCGGCGGGATCACATAGCCCTGATAGACCGCCGAATCGACGCGCACCCCGACGCCGCCCGGCGGATGATAATAGGCGATGCGCCCGGGCGACGGCCGGAAGCTGACGGGGTGTTCGGCGTTCACCCGGCACTCGATGGCGTGGCCGTAGAACCAAATGTCTTCCTGGCGCAACGAGAGCGGAGAGCCGGCCGCCACCCTGATCTGTTCGCAGACGAGATCGACGCCGGTGATCGACTCGGTCACCGGATGCTCGACCTGAATGCGCGTATTCATTTCGATGAAATAGAATTCGCCGTTCTCATAGAGAAACTCGATTGTGCCGGCGCCGGCGTATTGCATGTCGCGCATGGCGCGTGCGCAGATTTCGCCGATCTCCATGCGCTGCGCGTCATTGAGCGCCGGCGACGGGCTTTCTTCCCAGACCTTCTGGTGACGGCGCTGCAGCGAGCAGTCTCGTTCCCCGAGGTGCACGGCCTGACCCTTGCCGTCGCCGAAGATTTGTATCTCGATATGACGGGGCTTATCGAGAAATTTTTCAAGATAAACCGTATCGTCGCCGAAGGCGGCCTTGGCCTCGGTGCGCGCGGTGGCGATGGCGATCGAAAGGTCGTGCGGATTGTGCGCGACCTTCATGCCGCGTCCGCCGCCGCCGGACGCCGCCTTCACCAGAACCGGAAAGCCGATCTTTTCGGCGACCCTCAAGGCTTCCTTCTCGCTGAGGATCGGCCCGTCCGACCCCGGCACGCAGGGGATGCCGAGCTTCCTGGCGGTCGCCTTGGCCTCGATCTTGTCGCCCATCAGACGGATGTGCTCGGACTTCGGACCGATGAAGGTGATGTTGTGCTCTTCGAGAATCTCGGCGAAGCGGGCGTTCTCCGAAAGAAAGCCGTAGCCCGGATGTACGGCGTCGGCGCCGGTGATCTCGCAGGCGGAGAGCAGGGCGGGGATATTGAGATAGGAATCGCGCGCCGGCGCCGGTCCGATGCAGACCGACTCATCCGCCAGCTTGACGTGCATGGCGTCGGCGTCGGCTGTCGAATGGACGGCGACCGTCGCAACGCCCAATTCCTTAGCCGCCCGCAGGATGCGCAGCGCAATTTCGCCGCGGTTGGCGATGAGGATTTTGTCGAACATTCCTGACGCCGCCTACTCGATCACCAGGAGAGGTTCGCCATATTCGACAGGCTGGCCGTCCTCGATCAGTATGGCGGTCACCACGCCAGACTTGGTGGCGACGATGTCGTTGAACGTCTTCATCGCCTCGATCAACAACAGCTTATCGCCGACCGAAACGCGCGCGCCGATTTCGATGAAGGGCTTGGCGTCGGGATTGGGCCGCAGGTAGGCGGTGCCGACCATGGGCGATTTCACCGCGTCGACGAATTCGGCGGCGGGCTCCGCTGGGGCCGAGGCAGGCGCGGCCGCCGACTTTGGCGTCGGCGCCGAAGCCGCATGCAAGGGTTGAATCGGCGGCGGCGCGGCGACCACGCTCGCGACGGCGGCGGGCATGCGCGCCGCGCGGATGCGCAGATCGCCCTTTTCCACCTCGAATTCGGTCAGATCGCTGCCGGTGACAAGTTCGGCGATCGTGCGCAGAAGGTCCGCGTCGATCGCGGGCGCGTTTGCCGGCGCCGGCCTGCGGGAGGAAGCGATGCGAGGCGGTTGAGCTTTGCGCGCCATAAGAGTTTCAGCTCTTTCTCGGTTCGTTTTCAAAGACAGCTTCGAGAGCAAGAATGTAGGACAGCGGTCCAAACCCCGCGATCACGCCGCGCGCCGCCGGCGAGATGAAGGAGCGGCTGCGAAAGCTCTCGCGCGCATGCACGTTCGACAGATGCACTTCGATGACGAAGGCGTCCGCGCCCTTGATCGCGTCATAAAGGGCGATCGACGTGTGCGTCAGCGCGCCGGCGTTCAGGATGACCGGCGCGCCAGCGCCGCCCGCCTCGTGAATCCAGTCGACGAGGTCGCCTTCATGGTTGGACTGCCGAAAGACGAGCGAGACGCCGCGATCGGCGCAACGCTGCTCCAGCATTGCGCGGATGTCGTCGAGAGTCGCCGTTCCATATATCGCCGGCTCGCGCCTGCCGAGAAGATTGAGATTGGGACCGTTAAGCACATGGACGGCTGACATAGCGCTTCCGAAACGTTCCCGAAAATCTCAAGGGCGGCAGGCCGTCTCTCTTAGCCTCATTGCCGCCGCAAAGGAAGCCCGCCTGCCGGTCAGCATACGGTCTTGCCGCATTTGCGCATGTTGTCGATTTTGGCTTTCAATTGAGCGTAGGGCAGCCCGCCGATGATCGCCTCTTTGCCGATCACCCAGGCCGGCGTCCCGTCGAACCGCAGCTCATCCGCCAACGACGCCACTTCCTTCAATGCGGCCTTCGTCTCCGCGCTCGCCATGTCCTTCTCGATCCGAGGCATGTCGGCGCCGACTTCCTTCGCCGCCGCCAAAGCCTGTTGCTTGCCGATGTGGCCGCGCGTCATCAGCAGCTTGCGATGGAAGTCCCAGAATTTCTGGCTGTCGAGCTGCATCCGCGCGGCGGTCGCGACCTGGGCCGCCTCCACCGAGTCCGGCCCGAGGACCGGGAAATCCTTAAGCACCACGCGAAGCTTGGGATCCGCTTCGATCAGCTTGGCGATGGAAGTGAGCGACTGCTTGCAGTAACCGCAATTGTAATCGAAGAATTCGACCAGCGTCACATCGCCGCTAGGATTTCCCACAACCGCCTGGTTGGACGAATTTACAATCTTGTCGCCATGCTGGCTGACGGCCTTTTCTCGCGTCGCGGCCTCGGCGACCTTCTCGCGCTTTCCGAGTTCGTCGATCGCGTCCTTGATGACTTCCGGATTGGTGAGGAGATAGTCATGCACGACTTTCTCGATTTCGACCTTCTGCTGGCCTGAAAATCCTTCTGCGAGAAGCTGCGCCGTCGGCCAGATCGCGAGAAGCGCGCCGGCGGCGAGCGGAACAAAAAACCTCATTGCATTCTCCTTTGCGCGACAGCGCGTCTGTGCCGGGCGTATCCGCGCTTGGCGGCCGAGGCGCGTCCCGAGGGGCGCGGATCGCGGCGCTTTTAGCACGAGGGGCGGCGGGCGTCCTCCCGGCAGGCGAATCCGACATGTAATTAGGGCGGTTCAGCAAATGGAGCCGCTCAGTGCGTCACGTTGGAGCGCACGCCGTCATTCACCAGCACCGAACCGACGCCGTAGTTAAACTTCGCCTCGCCCAAGGTGCGCAACTGGAGCGTCACCATCACCGTCTGATTGCGGGCAGGCAGTCCAGTGTAGGATTGCGGCTGATAGATTTGCGTATAATTGACCGACAGGGTTGCGCATTCGTCATGGTAGCCGAAGCCGGCGCCGAGCGTCGCCACCGAGAACAGCGGCGCCGAGCCGGTGAGATTGATGCCGGTCAGCGTCGTCGTGAAGGGAGCGAGCGTCGGATCGGTCAGGGAATTATAGAGATAGCGGCTCATGTCGAAGGTGACGGTGCCGGTCATGAAGTAGTTTTTTGTAATATTATATTGTCCGGAGGCCGACAGGCCTTGCCGACGAATGTCGAAGCCGATGGCCTGCTGCGACGCGTAATTCGCATATTGAAGCTGGAGCGAGATTGGATCCAGGTTCATTGTGGCGAAAATGTCCAGACGGCGCGCGCGCAGGCTGCCCTTGTCGAACCGGCCCTTGGCGACGAAGCTGAGGAGCGAGGAGGGCGCAAAAGCGAATCGCCCGACGATGTCCGAGGCGCGCGAATTCAGGCCGGAATCGAGGCCGACATTCGCCGCGTCCGCCTGCGCGTAGGAGTTGGCGCCGGCGATCTGGCGCGATTGGCCGATCATCGTATTGATGAAGCCGCCATTGGGCAGCGACATCGTGGCCTGGCCGCCATAGTTGAGGCGCGTGCCCGTCTCGAAGCGATCATAGCCGGAGAATTTGCTCCATTCGAACAGGGTCGAATCGTCGAAAACGAGGCTTTGCGCGTCGATGTTAACGAGCGACGGAATCGAGGTCTGATTGGAGCGCGCGACGACCTGCGCGATCGGCTCGAATACGATGTCGCCGATAACGCTCCTGGCGAGGATCGGATAGCGCCATTCGGCGCCGATGCCGGGCAGCGCCTGGCCGCGGAACCGATTGTCGGCGCCATCGAAGAACAGACCTTGCGCGCTGTTGGGAATCGGCTGCCCGAACTGATTATAGATCGGGAACAATCCCTGGCGGTCGTAATCGAGATAGCTGCCGACGAGGCGCGTGAAGGCGAAGGGGGTCCATACGCCGCCGATGGGATCGATGAATTTGCGCTTCCACGCGCCGCTGATCGTCGCGTGTTGATAGTCGCCGCCGACGCCGCGAAGCAAGCAGGTGCTGCGCTGAGGCACGACGTCGCGCGCATAGACCGAGCAGACATTGTAAAGTCCGTAAATGCTGTCCAGTCTGCGCGGATTGATCGACTCGTAATTTGCGAGATTGGCGGAAGTGCTCGTCACATTGCCGTCGACTTCAATCTGGCCGCCCACGCCGGCCGTCGCCGCCGGGTCGATGTCGAAGACGCGGTTATAGTCGATGACCGGATGAACGACGGGCTGTTGCGCCTGCACGTCGTTGGGCGACAGGAGCTGGAAATAATATCCGCGCATGTCGAAATAGCTGCGCGGTCCCTGGCCGGTCAGATAGATCGTTGACGATGATTCGCGGAAGAAGTAGTTTTGCAGAAGATAGTTATATTGCTTGTAGTCCTGAAAGAAATAGCGATCCGAGAGGGCCGTGATGTCCCAGCCGGCGCGCCAGCGGTCATTGAGCCAGAAATCGCCGGTGGACTGAATCGCGCCGCGCCACTGTTTGCCGCCGGCGCCGAGCGGGGCCGCCGCGAAGGCGCCCGTGTCCCCCACATGGGTCCCTTCGGCGCGGATCGAGTAAGATCCGGCATCAAAGCGCTGACGGAATTCCGCGGTCACGAACGGACCCTGCCGCGAAAAATAGATCGGCGTGACGGTGAGGTCGTAATTCGGCGCGATCGCCCAGAAGTAGGGCACGCCGACGCCGGCCCCGAGCTGCGAGCGATACACGAACACCGGCGACAGGTAGCCGGACTTGCGCTTGATCGACGGATCCGGCGACGACCAGAACGGCACATAGGCGATCGGCACGCCGAGCAAATCGAAGGACGCGTCCTCGTAATAGACCATCTTCTCGACATTGTCGTGGATGATCCGCTTGGCGTGGATCTGCCACGTGCGCGGCTTCGTAGGATCGTCGCGACAGGCCTCGCAGGCGGTGTAGCTGCCCATTTCGAAAGTCGTCGTCTCGCCCGCCCGCTCGGCCCGCGGCGAGGTGAAATGCGTGTTGTTGACCGTGTCGACCTGCAGGCTGTCGATGAATCCGTGCTTGAAGTCGTCGGTGAGGTCAAAACGCTCGGCGCGCGCGATCGAGCCGTCCTTTTCGGTCAGCTTGGCGTGGCCTTCGGCGAACACGCGCGACGTATTGCGGTCATAGGTGACGCGGTCCGCTTCGAGCAGCCGGCCCTTGTAGTAAATCTGGACGTCGCCGCGCGCCGTGACCGTGTTCTTTTTCTCGTCGTAGACGAGTTCCTTGGCCTCGACGACCATGCGCTCGCCGGCCGCGGGCGCGGGCTGCGCCGCCGCGGAAAAATTCGCGAAGGACGCCGCAACGAGAGCGAGCGCGGCGAAGGGAAGAGGGAGACGCCGGAGGGGTCGGGCACACGCCATCAGCCGTCCTCCGAATAGAGCAAGATCACCGTGCCCAACATGCTCCCGACAAGCGCAGGCGACCAAGCGGCCACGACAGGGCTGATCATGCCCGCGCCGCCGAGATCCGAGAGGACTTTGGTCACGATATAAAGCACGAAGCCCGCGGCCACGCCACCCGAAAGGGTTTTGGCGACGCCGCCAAATCGAAAGAATCTTAATGAAAAGGAAGCGGCGACGAGAACCATCGCGACGAGCAGCAGCGGTCGCGCAAGAAGCGACTGAAACTGCAATTGGTAGCCGGTGGCGTCGAGGCCGGCCGAGGCGGTGCGCGCGGCCATTTCCGGCAGCGACCAGAAAGGCGTGCCCTGCGGAGGGGTCGTCGCCGCCGCCACCTGCTCCGGCGTCAGTTCGGTGGCCAGCATATAGGAGCCGACGCTGCGCGCCGCTTCTCCCGGCGCGCTGACCTGTGCGTTATCGAGCGCCCAAACGCCCGGCTCCAGTCGCGCGCGCTCGGCTTCAATGCGCTCGAGGAAGCCGCCCTTCGGCGCATAGATATTGACGCTGACATGCGTCAGCTCCGTGCCGCCTTTCGCCGAGTTCATCGCATGCATGATGGCGAGTCCGTCAACGCCGTGCTGGCGCAGCCAGACGCCGTGATCGATGCGCAGACTGCCGGGCACGCCGAACAGATCCCACTCCATTTGTTCGGAGCGCTGCTTCATCGACGCCGACAGCGGGTTGTAGATCGCGACGGAAACAATGCCGATGAGCAGGGCGGCGAGCGCCGGCGGCGCGATGAACTGCCAGACCGACATGCCGGCGGCGCGGGCGACGACCAGTTCGAGCTTTCTGGTGAGATCGACGAAGGTCGCCATGGACCCGAAGAGAACGGCGAAGGGCAGGATCATCTCGGCGGCCGCCGGCACCCGCATCGCCGTCATCAAGGCGACGGTCGCGGCCCCGGCCTGAGGATTGTCGCTCGCGCGCCGCAGCATCTCGACGAAAACGACGACAAACATCAGGCAGAAAATCGTGAAGAAGATCGCCAGAATCGTGCGCGTAAACCGCAGCGCGAAATAACGCGTGATCGTCGCCCCGATCATGGCTGCGGCCTTCCTCCTTCTTGTCTTGGCGCGCCGCCCCAGGAGGGAACCGCTCCACGCGCGAACAGTTGACGCTTCGAACTCGATCGCTAGACGTTGGCGCCTTCGCGCGCAAGCGTTACGCGGCGCCCGAGAGCCGCGCCAACACATTCAATTCGCGAGCGTTGCTTTTGCGCCACGGAAGGATTTCTGCGCAACGATCGCGGCGATTCCACGGCGGGAAGCTGGCGCCGAAAATGGCTCCAAAGACGGCCGGCGCGATTGACCCCGGTCGCCCGCCGGAAGATAGTGCGCGCCAATCCAGCCAAATTGCGCGCCTGGCGCGCCGCCGGCGCTAACTTTCTCAAAAAAACCGACGCATTCGCGAGGGAATGGCGGCCGCTTCGGTCAAGGAGGCATGAGGCCCTGATGCTCGTCAACGCCAAATTCGAACTCCAGCCGTTCGACGCCGCCGAAGCGCTGCTGCGCCATCCGGAAGAAGAGGGACGGCCCCGCACGCTGGTGGCTTTCGTCGGCCGCGATCTCGCCATGGGCGAGCGCGCCGCGAGCGCGCTCAAAGACGCTGCCCCGCATCTGGCGCGCGCCGCGGCGGCGGCCAAGTTCAAGGGTAAATCAGGAACGTCGATCGAGATTCTCGCCGCGCCCGGCGCGCCGGCGAGCCGGCTCATTCTCATGGGCGTCGGCAAGGCGGACGAGTCCGAGGGAGAGGGCGACGAAGCCGCCAAGCCGTTCGACGATTTCTTCGCGCTCGGCGGACAGGCCGCCGGCAAAATCGGGCCCGGCGCGCACGCGGTGATCCTGTTCGACCTGCCGGCGGGGACGCCCGCCGCGCAGGACTCGGTCGCGCAATTCGCCCTCGGCGGCTGGCTGCGCGCCTATAAATTCGACCAGTACAAGACCAAGAAGAAAGACGAGGCGGATCGCGAGGGTCCGATGGAGGTCGTCGTCGCCGTGGCCGAGCCCGACGGCGTCGGCGCCGCGGTCGCTGAAGCCAGCCATCTGGCGGAAGCCGTAATCCTCGCCCGAACCCTGGTCAATGAGCCGGCGAATGTGCTGACTCCACAGGAATTCGCCCGCCGGGCGTCGGAGCTGATGAAGCTCGGCGTCGAGGTCGAGGTCCTCGACGAAAAGGCCATGGCCGAACTTGGCATGCGGGCGCTGCTCGGCGTCGGCCAGGGATCCGAGGCGGACAGCCGGCTCGTCGTGCTGCGCTGGAGCGGCGGCGCGTCAGGGGCCGCGCCGATCGCCTTCGTCGGCAAGGGCGTCGTGTTCGATTCCGGCGGCATTTCGATCAAGCCCGCCGCCTCGATGGAGGACATGAAGGGCGATATGGCCGGCGCCGCCGCCGTGACCGGGGCGATGTATGCGATCGCCGCCCGTAAGGCCAAGGCCAATGTCGTCGGCGTGCTCGGACTCGTCGAGAACATGCCGGACGGCAAGGCGCAGCGGCCGGGCGACATCGTCAAGTCGATGTCGGGCCAGACGATCGAAATCATCAACACCGACGCCGAGGGGCGGCTCGTCCTCGCCGACGCGCTGACTTACGTCATCGAGAAGCACAATCCCGCGGCGATCGTCGATCTGGCGACGCTCACCGGCGCCATTCTCGTCGCCCTGGGACAGGAATATGGCGGGCTGTTCTCCAACAATGACGAACTCGCCGACCGCCTGACCAAGGCCGGGAGCCACATCGGCGAGAAGCTGTGGCGCCTGCCGATGGGCCCCGCCTACGACAAGATGATCGACTCGAAATTCGCCGACATGAAGAATACCGGCGGACGCCACGCCGGCTCGATCACCGCCGCGCATTTCCTGCAACGCTTCGTCGGCAAGACGCCCTGGGCGCATCTCGACATCGCCGGCACCGGCATGGGCTCGCCGACCAGCGACACCAACCAGAGCTGGGGCGCCGGCTGGGGCGTGCGGCTCCTGGACCGGCTGGTGCGCGACTATTATGAGGGGTAGCGGTCCGAGGCCTGCGACGCGTCTAGAGACGGCGATTGTCGCCGCCTCCGGCGAGCGCCCCAAAATATTGTTATAGCGCTGTTCCGGCCTTTTGCAGTTCAACGAATCGATCGGAACTCAAAATGCTTCCAACGATCATCTCCGCATGTTCTTTGTCGCAAAAAATCGCGTCGTTCAGAAACAATATAGGCATATAGCGTATGCGCTTTGCTTTCATTGAAATAAAATGCCTAACGATGTTCTTGTCAATGCTCATATCCTGACATTGTTTATGGGAGTTATTTATCCACACGCCCGTTTTATCGAGCTCAAAGACAAAACTGTAATATGGATTCTTGTCGATTGATAGAGGGCTAGCCGGAACAGGCTTAAAAAGGCTCGCCCCACCCCCTGAAGATGATGCAGCGAAAGACCGCCCAAACGATATCGCGAAGCCACTATTGAACTCAAATATTTTAACAGACGTAGCAATGTCATAGTCATAGCTCTCCAAAGAATATTTAATAAAAAGAACATTACAGCTTTCCTGAACGCAATAACACGTAGATATGCCACGACGACTTCCAACGTAGATGAGGCGTTTGCCCTTCATATAGTAATGTCCCAGCAACAAGATAGGGTAGGATATCGCTGCAACCCCCGCCAGCCCTATTAGATCTGCTGTCGGTCCTCCCGACATTGCATAAAACAGCCACGAGCAGCTTATTCCGCTCAGCACAATATTAGGCCATCGAAAGGCATACAGCTTGGCGTTCGCGCGAACCGCCCAAAGCGGCTCGATGTCGGCGCTGTCGCCGGTCTCTATGGGCCGCATTTGGTCCGTCAACGTGACATCCTCCTCCGCAGCCTACAGAACATATCAGCTTTCAAGGCTCAACCGCTTCGCTTACGCCGTCAAGCCGCTTTGAGACAGCAACGATTATAGGATTTCAGCTTGCTATAGCTTTGCGATTCTATTCTTCGCTATAACGTAGCGGTTCTTCATTATTTCCATTTCTTAATTTGAAAAGCCTATCCGCCGCCCGATCTGATGCCCAATGACATTCGTTCTGGATCGAAAGGAACGCATCATGATTGAAACCCGATGGAATGCCGACTTCATCGCGACCATTCTCGGCGTCGTCTTCGTGGCCGTCGGCCTCTTGGGGTTCATTCCCAATCCGCTCGTCTCCGATGTCGGCTACTTCCAGGTGAACGCCGCGCATAATTTCGTGCACCTGATCACTGGCGCGCTCTTGCTGCTCAGCCCCTATGTCGGGCTCCCGGTTCTTGCGATTCGCGCCCTGGCCATCGTTTATTCAGCGGTCGCCGTCATGGGCTTTATCGCGCCCGACGTCGCCTCTCTCGACGGCGCGATCGCGATGAATCACGCCGACCACTGGCTGCATGCGGTTCTCGCGGTCGTCCTGCTCGCGATCGGCTTTACGAAGCCCATGGAACGATCCGTCACCACGGCCCATATGTAAGCTGCAAAGCGCGCGCCGCGGCCGTCGGGGCTGCGGCGATTCGGATCGAGGCGGCGATGACTGGAGTAGAGAAACTATGGATTCGCGACGCGGTCCGCGAGGCGCTGGATAAAAGCGGCGTGGCCGATCCCAAGTCGATCTCGATCGACTTCCAGGGCGGCGAGGTCGTGCTCAAGGGCTCCGTCGCCTCGGCGGGCGAATGGATGGAGGCGGAATACGCCGCCGCCACCGCATCGTCCTTCATCAAAGTGAAAAATGCGCTCGAGATCAGCGTCGTTTGGGAGGCGCCAAAGGACGAAGTCTACGAGGCCGGGGTGGAGTCCTTCCCCGCCAGCGACCCGCCGTCATGGACGCCGGGGTGAGGAGGGCGCCCGCCAGGCCCCTAACTCGGATGAATTTCAGCTCACTTTCAGCCGTCTTGGCCGGGCTTGTCCCGGCCATCCACGCCGGGACATCGCGAAACGCTTTGCGCAGAAACGATGTGTTTGGCTCATGTCCTCACATTTGCAGCGCGTCGTCTCGTGGATGGCCGCGACAAGCGCGGCCATGACGCGGTGAGATGGGGCCTCGTAAGCCTGGACTCAAAGCCTGGATTCTCCGCGCTCGAAGTTGCGCAAAGTCGGGAGTTTCGACATAGGGGCGGTCGTGCGAAGATGCCCCCGAGCGCCATGCCCGAAATCGCCTTCTATCATCTGACCCGATCGACGGTGGCGCGGACGCTGCCGACCCTGCTGGAGCGCTCGCGGGCGCGCGGCTGGCGCGCGATCGTGCAGGCGACGAGCGAAGCGCGCCTCGCCAGACTCGACGAGGATTTGTGGTCGTACCGCCCCGAGAGCTTCCTCCCGCACGGGACGAAGGCCGACGGCGCGCCGGAGGCGCAGCCGATCTATCTGACTTGCGAGAACGACAATCCAAACGACGCCGACGTGCGCTTCTTCATCGAAGGCGCGCAAATGGCGCCCGCGCTCGCCGGCGCCGGCGCGCCGCGCCAACGCGCCGCGCTGCTGTTCGACGGGCATGACGAGGCGGAGCTTGCCGACGCGCGCGCGCAATGGAAAGAACTGCGCGATCTGGGCTATAGCCTCGTCTATCACCAGCAGAGCGAGGGCGGCGGATGGGAAGAGAAGGCGCGCGAACCGAAGTCTTGAATGAGGATTTCGCGGAGCGCCGGGCGCGGGCGCGCGAAAGGCTCGACGCGCTCGATCCGCACAAGCTTCCCGGCGGGATCGAGGCCGATCCCAGGCGCCAGGAATGGTTCGAGGCGGTCTATGCGCTCGCAAAAGACGATCCGGCCGGCGTGCCCTGGGCGGATCTGCAACCGCGTCCGCTTCTTCAGGAGTGGCTCGCCGCCCGTCCGATCGCCGGACTTCGCGCGCTCGACGTCGGCTGCGGGCTTGGCGACAACGCCGAAGCGCTGGCGCGCGCCGGCGCGCGCGTTGTCGGCTTCGATCTCGTGGAGCGCGCCGTGCAATGGGCGCGCGCGCGTTTTCCAAACAGCGAAGTCGACTATCGCGTCGCCGATCTCTTCAATGCGCCGGATGAATGGCGCGGCGGTTTCGATTTCGTGCATGAGCTTTATACGCTGCAGGCGCTTCCCGAGACGCTTCTGCCCGGCGCCGCGCGGGCGCTCGCGTCCTTCGTCGCGCCGGGCGGAACGCTGCTCGTCATTTCGCGGGCGCGCGAGGATGGCGAAGACCTTGGCGGACCGCCATGGCCGCTCGCAAGGAAAGACATCGAGGGGTTGGCCGTCGACGGACTTCGGCTGGTTGCGCTTGAGGATATTCCGCCGAGCGGCGATCTCGATCACGCTGCATTTGGGCGGAGCCGCCCAAATGCAGATGACGTGATCGATTCAAGTGATTTAGAGCGCGCTTCGCGCGAAAAACCGGTATCCACTTTTTCGCAGCGCGCTCTAACGCGCCATTGGCGCGCCGAGTTTCGTCGCGACGAGGCCGGCGCGTGAACGCGCCGCTGCTGTCGATCAACAACGTCAGCAAGACATTCGGCGCGGTCGTCGCGCTCGAAAACGTATCGCTTCACGTCGGCGCCGGAGAATTCTTCGCGCTGCTCGGCCCATCGGGCTGCGGCAAGACCACGCTGATGCGCTGCATCGCCGGGTTTGAAGCGCCCGACGCCGGCGCGATCGCGCTGAACGGCGCCGATCTTTCCGGCGTGCCGCCGTTTCGGCGGCCGGTGAACATGATGTTCCAGTCCTATGCGCTGTTTCCGCATCTCGACGTGTTCGAGAACATCGCCTTCGGCCTGCGCCGGCAGGGCGAAGCAAAGGATGCGATCGACGCGCGCGTCGACGAACTCCTCGCGATGACGCAGCTTTCGAACCACGGCCGCAGGCGAATCGACGAATTGTCGGGGGGACAGAAGCAGCGCGTCGCGCTTGCGCGGGCGCTGGCGCCGCGTCCGAAAATGCTGCTGCTCGACGAGCCGCTCGGCGCGCTCGACCGCAAGCTGCGCGAAGAGACCCAGTTTCAACTCAAGGAAATCCAGCGGCTGACGCAAACCAGTTTCGTCATCGTCACCCATGATCAGGACGAAGCGCTGGCGCTCGCCGACCGCATCGCGGTGATGCGGGCGGGCAGGGTGGAGCAGGTCGCGGGGCCGACGGAGATTTACGATCGTCCGGCGACGCGTTTCGTCGCGGGTTTCGTCGGCGAAACCAATTTCATCGAGGGGCGGTTGACGCGCGCCTTCGAGCGCAACTCCGGCGCGGCGCTGATCGCCGAGTTTGGACGAATCCCCTGCGAGCCCGGCGACCTGCCCGAGGGCGCGCAAGCGACGCTCAGCGTTCGTCCGGAGCGCATCGGCGTCGCGCGCGAAGGCGAAGGGATCTCGGGGGTCGTCGAGAATTTCGTGTTTCGCGGCGAAACCACGCTGCTGCGGGTGCGCGTCGCGGAAAATGTCGTCCTGCGCGCAGCGGCCGGCCATGGCGAGCGTTATGCGATCGGCGATGCGGTGCGGCTGAGCTTTCCGCCTGGCGCGGGAACGCTTCTCAAGGACGGGCCGTCAGGATGAGGCTCCAAGGACGAACCCGGCGCCGGAAGGATGTCCTCACCCTGAGGAGGCCGCGAAGCGGCCGTCTCGAAGGGCGAGGACATCCAGTCGCGCGAGTAGCCGCGCCCTCGTCCTTCGAGACGCCTGCCGCGCAGGCTCCTCAGGATGAGGGCGCTTACGGCGGCGCCGTGGCATGAGCCCTCGGCGCAGGCTTTCGCTCGGCCAGCGGCTCGTTATCGCCGCGCCCTATCTCTGGATCGCCGCGTTTTTTCTTGCGCCGATGCTGCTCGTCGCCAAGATTTCCGTCTCGCAATCGGTGCTGGCGCGTCCGCCCTACCGGCCGATATTTATGTTTTCCGACAGTCTCGCCGAGCTCTGGGCCAAGGCGCAGGACTTTACGCTCGACTCCTACCGCGCGCTCGTCAGCGATACGCTTTATCTCGAGTCCTATCTCTCGTCGCTTACGATCGCCGCGGTCGCGACGCTGATCACGCTGATCGTCGCTTTTCCTTTCGCGCTCGCCATGGCGCGCGCGCCGGAACGCCTGCGTCCCATTCTCATCGGCCTCGCCGTCGCGCCTTTCTGGACGAGCTTTCTTATCCGCGTCTACGCCTGGATCGCGCTGCTCAAGGATGAGGGGCTGATCAACAATGCGCTGATGGCGCTTGGGCTCATTTCCGCGCCGCTGCAAATGTATGCGACGTCCGGCGCCGTCGTCGTCGGCATCGTCTATTCCTATCTGCCCTTCATGCTGCTGCCGATCTATGCGGCGCTGGAGCGTCAGGACGCGAGTCTGCGCGAGGCGGCGGCCGACCTCGGGGCGTCTCCGGCGCAGGTGTTCTTGCGCGTGACATTGCCGCTTTCGCGGGAGGGCGTCATCGCGGGATCGCTCCTCGTGTTCATTCCCGCGGTCGGCGAATTCGTCATTCCCGATCTCCTCGGCGGCTCCGAAACTTTGATGATCGGGCGGACCTTGTGGAATGACTTCTTCTCCAATCACGACTGGCCGGCGGCGTCGGCTGCGGCGATCGCCCTCGTCGCTTTGTTGATGGTCCCGTTGCTGCTGTGGGAGCGCGCGCGACTCAAGGAAGAGGGCGGGCGATGAGCGCCGCCGCCTCCTACGCGCGTCGCGCGACGCTCTTTGCCGGCTTCGTCTTTCTTTACGCGCCGATCGTCATTCTCGCGGTCATGAGCTTCAACGCCTCGCGTCTTGTATCCGTATGGGGCGGATTTTCGACGAAATGGTATGCGGCGCTGCTCGACAATGAGCAGTTGCTGCATTCGGCGAAAATCAGCCTCGCCGCCGCGTTTGTTTCGGCGACGATCGCGACTCTGCTGGGGCTTCTCGCCGCCGTCGCTTTGGCGCGTTTTGGCGGCTTTCGCACCCGCCTGCTGTTTTTTGGCGCCGTGCATGCGCCGCTGGTTCTGCCGGAAGTGGTGCTCGGCCTCGCGCTGCTCACCTGTTTCGTGGCGCTTGGCGTCGGGCGGGGCTTCGTCACGCTGGTCATCGGCCATGTCACGCTGACCATGTGCTTTACGACGGTCGCGATTCTCGCGGCGCTGCGCGACTGCGATCCGACGCTCGAAGAGGCGGCGATGGATCTCGGCGCAACGCCGCCCGAGGCTTTCCTGCGCGTCGCGCTGCCGCGGATCGCGCCGGCGATCGTCACGGCCTTTCTTCTGGCGTTCACCCTCTCGCTCGACGATCTCGTCATCGCCAGTTTCGCGACCGGCCCGGGCGCGACGACGCTGCCGATGCGGATTTATTCTCAGGTGCGTTTGGGAGTCTCGCCGCAGATCAACGCGATTTCAACTTTGCTCCTCGCGCTCGTCGCCGTCGCGCTCGGACTCGCCGCGGCCGTGTCGTACTGGCGCGGGAGCCGGAAATGATGAGCGCTGAAAACCGCGACGCCCGCGCCAGATAAGACTCATGGCGAATAATTGGTTTGCTTCTGTTCCGAACTTCATCACCATCGGCCGTCTCGTCCTGACGCCGGCGGCGATCTCCCTGATCGTCGAGCGTCAATGGAGCGCCGCTTTCGTGCTCTTCGCCATCGCCGGTCTTTCGGACGCGCTCGATGGCTGGATGGCAAGGACTTACAATCTGCAATCGGAACTCGGCGCGATTCTCGATCCCATCGCCGACAAGGCGCTGATCGTTTCGATGTATGTCACGCTCGCCATCGTCGACGCCTTGCCGGCCTGGCTCGCCATCATGGTGGTGTTCCGCGACATTATGATCACCGGCGCGGTGTCGCTATCCTGGCTGATGGGCCGGCCGATGAAGGTGCATCCACATTTTTCTTCCAAGGCGACCACGGCGACGCAACTGGCTCTGGCGGGCGTCATCCTGGCCGCGCAGGCATATGGCGTTCACATTCCGCTCCTAAATGTGACGCTCGTCGCCCTGGTCGCCGCATTGACCGTCGCTTCCGCCTGCGTCTATCTGTGGCTCTGGGTCCGGCATATGAGGCTGTGACATGTCGCAGAGAAAGCTATTCGGCTCCGATCATGCGAAATCGGCCGCCCTTCCGTCGCAAGATCGCGATGCGGTCGCGGAGGCCGAGCTGCGGCAGTTGCAATGGGCGGGGCTGAGTCCCGAACGGCAGCTCACGCTCTGGGGCGTGACGCTTCTGGCGCTGGGACTCGCGCTTTATTTTCTGAGCCCGGTCCTCGCGCCCTTCGTCGCCGGCACCGCGCTTGGCTATCTGCTCGACCCGATCGCCGACCGCCTGCAGCGGCTCGGCCTGTCGCGGCTCGGCGCGGCCGGGCTCTTGCTCGTCGTCTTTCTGTTCGTCGTCGGCGCGGCGGCCGTCGTTCTGGTTCCGATTCTCTCGCATCAGCTCGCCGGCTTCATCACTTCGCTGCCGGGCTATCTGCAGACGCTGCACGGACTGCTCACGCAATGGAGCGAGCGCTTCACCAGCGATTCGATCAACGGCTGGCTGCAGGAATTCGGCCTCGGCGGCGCCGCGGCGAATTTCGACGCGCAAAAATACATCAACGATCTGACCAGCCAGGTCCCGACCCTGCTCGGCGATTTCGCGAAATCGCTGTTGTGGCGCGGCTATGCGCTCATCAATGTGATCTCTCTTATCGTCATCACGCCGGTCGTCGCCTTCTATATGCTGCTTGACTGGGATCATATGGTCGAGATCATCGACAATCTGATCCCGCCGCGCCATCGCGACGACGTCCGTTCGCTCGCGCGCGACATCGACCGCGCGCTCGCCGGCTTCGTTCGCGGACAGTCGCTCGTCTGCCTGTTTCTCGGCGTCTGGTATGCGGTCGGCCTGTCGGCGATCGGGCTGAACTTCGGTTTCCTCATCGGCGTCAGCGCGGGTTTCCTGAGCTTTATTCCCTATGTGGGCTCGATTACCGCCTTTGTGCTGTCGATCATCGTGGCGATCGTCCAGGGCTGGCCGCATGTCAATCTGCCGATCGAGGCGGTGGCGATCGTGACGACCGGACTGATCATGGACGGCTATGTGCTGTCGCCGCGGCTGGTCGGCGCCTCCGTCGGCCTGCATCCGGTCTGGATCATGTTCGCCCTGCTCGCCTTCGGAGCGCTGTTCGGATTCACCGGCCTCATCGTCGCCGTGCCGGTCGCGGCGGCGCTTGGCGCCTTCATGCGCTTTCTGGCGAAACGCTATCGCGCGAGCGCGCTCTATCAGCACCCGATTCCGGACCGCACATGACGAAGGCCGGCGCCTTGGACGACCGCGGGTCGGGAAGGCAGTTGCCGCTCGATTTGCCGACGACCCCGCGGTTCGGACGCGAGGACTTTCTCCCTGCGGCGTCGAACCGCGCGGCGCTGGAAATGATCGAACGCTGGCCGGACTGGCCGGATCGCGCGCTCGCCCTGATCGGTCCCAAGGGCGCGGGCAAGAGCCACCTCTGCGCGATCTGGGCGGCGCGCGCCGGCGCATGCGCGGTTGCGCCCGACGCCCTGCCGATGCTGGAACAGCTCGTCGCGCACGCCCCACGCGCCATCCTGATCGACGACGTGGATCGCGCGTCGGACGAAACGGCGCTGTTTCATCTCTTGAATTTCGTCAGCGAAAGCGACGCCTTTCTGCTGATGAGCGCAACGCGCGCGCCGCGGGCGGACGGCGTGCGGCTCCCCGACCTGCTGTCGCGGCTGCGCCGCGCGCCGGCGGTCGAAATCGGCGCGCCGGACGAAGAGCTGATGCGCGCCGTGCTCGTCAAGCTCTTCGCCGACCGCCAGCTGATCGTCGAGCCGCCGGCGCTGGCTTTCGCGGCGCTGCGGCTGGAGCGGTCCCTCGACGCGGCGCGCGCCTTCGTCGCCGCGCTCGATCGCGAGGCTTTGGCGAGGGGGCGGCCTGTCACACGGGCGCTGGCGGCCAAGGTTATGGAAGAATTCATCAGGGATTAGCGCTGCGCCTTTCATCGCGGCGCAAGCCTGTGCCATGATGGCCCGACCGGAAAATGGACATGAAACCCCACATACAGGATCAGCTCGCCGCCGAGCGCACCGGCGCCGATATCGTCGTCATGGATCGCGCCGATGAGATTCTCGTCGAGGATCCCGCCAAGCTTGCGGCTTCTCCGCAGCGCTTCATCAATCGGGAATTGTCCTGGCTCGAGTTCAACCGTCGCGTGCTGGAGGAGGCCTCCAACCGCAATCACCCGCTGCTCGAGCAGCTGCGGTTTCTGTCGATTTCGGCCAATAATCTGGATGAATTCTTCATGGTGCGCGTCGCCGGCCTGCGCGGGCAGGTGCGCTCCGGCGTGACCGCGCGCTCCGAGGACGGCCTGACGCCGGCCGAGCAGCTGGCCAAGATCACCGAGCGCGTCACGCTGCTGACGAGCGAGCAACTGCGGCGCTGGCGCGAGCTTCGCGCCGAGATCGAGGGCGTCGGCATCGTCATCGTCGAGCCCGCCGATGTCTCCAAGGCCGACCGCGAGTGGCTTGAGGATTATTTCCTTAGCCGCGTCTTTCCGGTGCTGACGCCGCTTGCGGTCGATCCGGCGCATCCGTTCCCCTTCATTCCCAATCTGGGGTTCACCCTGGCGCTCGAACTGGTGCGTCCCGGCGATCGCAAGACTCTGCAGGCGCTGGTCAGGCTGCCGCCGAAGATCGAACGTTTCGTTCCTTTGCCGGCGACGAGCGGCGCCGGACGCGAACGTTTCATGCTGCTCGAAACGCTGATCGCGATGAACGCGCAGCGGCTCTTTCCCGGCTATCTGCTGCGCGGGCAGGGGCTGTTCCGGGTCATTCGCGACAGCGACCTTGAAGTCGAGGAAGAAGCCGAAGATCTTGTGCTGCTGTTCGAGACGGCGCTGAAGCGGCGCCGGCGCGGTTCGGTGATCCGGCTCGAAGTCGCCGCCGACATGCCGGCGAGCTTGCGCGCGCTGGTCGCCGAGGAGCTCGACGTCAACGAACCCGAGACCTTCGAAATCGACGGCATGCTGGCGCTCAACGATCTCTCCGAACTCGTCGCGCTCGATCGGCCGGAACTTAAATTCAAGCCCTATAATCCGCGCTTTCCCGAGCGCGTGCGCGACAATGGCGGCGATTGTTTCCTGGCGATCAAGCAGAAGGACCTCGCGGTCCATCACCCATACGAATCCTTCGACGTCGTGGTGCAGTTCCTGCAACAGGCGGCGCGCGACCCGAACGTCATCGCGATCAAGCAGACGCTCTATCGCACCTCCAACAACAGCCCGATCGTGCGCGCGCTGGTGGAGGCGGCCGAGGCCGGCAAATCCGTCACCGCCCTCGTCGAACTCAAGGCGCGATTCGACGAGGAGGCGAACATCCGCTGGGCGCGCGACCTCGAACGCGCCGGCGCGCAAGTGGTCTTCGGCTTCATCGAACTCAAGACGCACGCCAAACTGTCGCTCGTCGTGCGCCGGGAAGGCGCGGGACTCGTCACCTATTGCCACGTCGGCACCGGCAATTATCACCCGGTGACGGCGCGCATTTATACCGACATTTCGGTGTTCACCGCCGATCCCGCGATCGGCAGGGACATTTCGCGCATCTTCAACTACATCACCGGCTATGCGGAGCCTGCGGGGCTGGAGCGCATGTCGGTCTCGCCGATTTCGCTCAAGAAGAAGCTTCTCGAACATATCGAGCAGGAAATCGCCTTTGTGAAGGCCGGCAAGCCCGGCGTCATCTGGGCCAAATGCAACGCGCTCGTCGATCCGGAAATCATCGACGCTCTTTACGCCGCCTCGCAAGCGGGCGTCTCGATCGATCTCATCGTGCGCGGAATCTGCTGTCTGCGTCCGGGCGTTCCCGGGCTTTCCGACAATATTCGGGTGAAGTCGATCGTCGGACGTTTCCTCGAACATGCGCGCGTCTATGCGTTCGGCGGCGGTCATGCGCTGCCGCATCCGCGCGCGCATGTCTATATTTCTTCCGCCGATCTGATGCCGCGCAATCTCGATCGAAGGGTCGAGGCGATGATGCCAATCCTCAATCCGACGGTGCATCAGCAGGTGCTCGATCAGATCATGCTCGCCAATCTGATCGACAATGAGCAAAGCTATCGCGTCCTGCCCGACGGTTCTTCGATGCGCATCGTTCCGCCGGAAGGCGAGGAGCGATTCAACGCGCATAAATATTTCATGACCAATCCGTCGCTTTCGGGTCGCGGCAAGTCGCTGAAGGACTGGCGGCCGCGCTCGTTGCTCAAGCGTGGACAACATGCTTGAGACGCCGCAGCGTCAGATGATGCAGCGGCCCGATTCGGAGCCGAGACCTGTCGCCATCGTCGACATCGGTTCGAATTCGGTGCGTCTCGTCGCCTATCAGGCGTTGGCGCGCGCGCTGACGCCGATCTTCAACGAAAAGGCGATGTGCGGCCTCGGCAAGGGCGTCGTCACGACAGGCCGGCTGCCCGACGACGCGGTCGACAAGGCGCTGAAGGCGCTGCGGCGCTATCGCGCGCTGTGCGAGACGATGGGCGTCGACGACATCGAGGTGATCGCCACCGCCGCGGTGCGCGAAGCCAAGAACGGCACGGTGTTTCTCGAAGCGGCGCGCGACGCCATTCAGCGCGACATCTCGCTGCTGTCCGGACGGCGCGAGGCGGAGCTTTCCGCGCTCGGCGTCGTTTCGGCGATTCACCAGCCGGACGGCGTCGTCGGCGATCTCGGCGGCGGTTCGCTCGAACTGATCGACGTCCACAAGGAGGCGCTCGGCAAGGGCGTCACGCTGCCGCTCGGCGGCCTGGCGCTGATGGACGCCGCGCAGCGCTCGATGCGCGAGGCGACGCGCATCGCCCGCAAGGCGATCGCCGACGCCAAGCCGCTCGAACATCTCAAGGGCCGCACCTTTTACGCAGTGGGCGGCACATGGCGCTCGCTCGCGAAGCTCCACATGCGCCAGCGCAATTATCCGCTCGGCGTCATGCATCATTACCGCATCCAGACGAGCGAAGCCGCCGACTTTGCCGAGCTTGTCGAACATATCGACAGCGAAGCGCTGGAAGACATCAACGTCGTCTCGGCCGCCCGTCGGCCGCTGCTCGCCTATGGCGCGATCGTTCTCGATGAAATCATCCGCCGCGCCAAACCCCGCGAGATCGTCATTTCCGCCGCCGGCGTGCGTGAAGGCATGTTGTATGAACGGCTGCCGCCAGCAGAGCGGCGCATCGATCCCTTGCTCGCGGCGACTCGCGAATTGGAGGAGACATTCGCGCGCGCGCCGGGCTATGGCGACGATCTTGTCGATTGGACCGACGCCTTCATGGATAACAGCGGGATCGACGAAACCGAGGAAGAGCGCCGGCTGCGCCATGCCGCCTGTCTGCTCTCCGACATCGCCTGGCGCGCCCATCCGGAATATCGCGCCCAGCGTGCGATGAATATCGTGACGCAGGGGCCGTTCGTCGCCATCGATCATCCCGGCCGCGCCTTCCTGTCGCTTGCCATCATCTTTCGTCACGAGGGGCTCGACGGGGCCGAGGGGCTTTCGGATCTGCGCACCCTGTTGACGACGCGTCTCTTCATGCGCGCGCGGATTCTCGGCGCGCTGATGCGCGTCGCCTATCTGCTGTCGGCGTCGATGCCTGGCGTGCTGCCGCGCACCCGTCTGCGGCTCTGCGACCGCGCGGCGACGCTCACTCTGCCGCAGGCTTTCGCCGATCTGGCGAGCGAGCGCGTGCTCAATCGATTGAAGGGGCTCGGCAAGCTCATCGGCGTCGACGCGCGCATCGAAATCGGGTCATGAAGGCGGGGCGCCCTAACTTCAGGACGATTGGATTGAAAGGAATGCGGAATGAGAAAGTTCTTCGCAGCTTGGCTTCTGGCTTGCGTCGCGCTCACATTGATGAGCGCCGGCGCAAAGGCGTGCACGCGCGTGCTCTATGGGACCGCCGATAAGGATTACATCGTCGGCCGGACGATGGATTGGGACGTCGATCCGCGAACCAATCTCTGGTCCTTTCCGCGCGGCATGGCGCGCGACGGCGGCGTTGGTCCCGGCTCGATCAAATGGACGTCGAAACATGGGTCGCTCGCCGCCGACTTTTATGACGCGGCCACGGCCGAGGGCGTCAACGAAGCGGGACTCGTGGTTAGCCTTCTCTATCTCGCCGAGGCGGATTACGGAGACCCGAAGGCGTCAAGAAAGCCGCTGCTTTCCGTCGCCGGCTGGGCGCAATATGTGCTCGACAATTATGCGAGCGTCGCGGATGCGGTGAAGGCGCTGCAAAAGGAGCCCTTCGCGATCGTCGCGCCCGACCTTCCTGGCGGCGTCAAATCGGCGAGCCATATGGCGCTCGCCGACGGATCGGGCGACAGCGCCATCCTCGAATATCTCGGTGGAAAACTCGTCATCCATCACAATCCCAAATACACGGTGATGACAAATTCGCCGCCCTTCGATCAGCAGCTTGCGCTCAACACCTACTGGACTGAAATCGGCGGGTCGAATTTTCTTCCCGGCACGCATCGCGCCTCCGATCGCTTCGCCCGCGCCTATTGGAACTTGAACGCGACGCCGAAAGTCGCGGACGAGCGCGTTGCGATCGCCAGCGTCTTTTCGATCATCCGCAACGTCTCGGTGCCGCTCGGGATTTCTACGCCGCAGGAGCCCAACATCGCCTCGACGCGATGGCGGTCGGTGACCGACATCAAGCAGCGGCTCTATTATTTCGAGCCGACGCTCAATCCTTCGATCTTTTGGGTGGATTTGACGAAGCTGAAACTGGAGCCGGGCGCGAAGCCGGCGAAGCTCGATTTGTCGGGAAGCCCGATTCTTTCCGGCGAGGTCTCGGACAAATTCGTTCCGGCCGAGCCGTTCAAATTCCTGTCGCATTAGGCGAACGCTCACCGCGCCGGCGTGAACGCATCCGATCGGATGTTTTTCAGGCTCGCGCCGCGCATGAATAATTCGCGCTTCAGGCGCTTCACCAGATTCTCGCCGCCGCACAGAAATATGGCGGCGTGCGCGACATTCTGCTCGGCGTCGAGCGCTGTCGTCGCAACGTCGCCGCCATGCGGCGCCGCCGGATCGAAGGCGCAGGGGCGATAGTCGACATTGTCGCGCGAATTCGAGATCGCCTGCAGTTCGTCCGAGAGATAGAGTCCCTTGCGGCCGCGCGCGCCGTGATAGAGTCGGATCGTCCCGCGATGGCCTTTGCGAAGCGCGTCGCGCAGCACGCCATAGAGCGGCGCGAGGCCGGTGCCCGCGCCGATCAGCAGCATCGGCTGATCGGTGTGGACGCCCTCGTAAAAGCAGGAGCCCGATGGCCCCGCGACATGCAATCTGTCGCCCGCCTGCAGCTCTTCCGCCAGATGACGGCTCATGCGTCCGTCGTGATGGAGGCGAATGTGCATTTCGAGGAAAGCGTCTTCCTCGGGATGGCTGGCGAGCGAATAATGGCGCTTGAGGTCTTCGCTGGCGCGAAGTTCGACAAATTGTCCGGGCCGATAGGCGAATCCTTCCGCCTCGACCCGCAGCCGGACGATATCCTCGCTCAACGGATCGATGGCGCGAACGATCGCTTCGAGACTCGCGCCAAGATCGTCGGGCCGCAAAATCGTCAGCGCCGTCTTAGGCCGGCATATGCAGGGCAGAAAATAGCCCATCGCTCTTTGCGCGTCGGTCAGGCCGGACTGCGATTCCGGCGGCGGCGCGCCGTCGATCGCCCGATGCAGGCAGCTGTGGCAATTGCCGGCGCGGCACGAATGCGGCGCATCGATGCCGGCGCGCAGCAGCGCTTCGAGAACGGTTTCGCCCGGCGCGATGTCGACCGTGCGACCCTCGTATGTGACCTGCGTCACGCGCGTTAGCGATTGAGCACGTCGTCGCGCACGGAATTGGCGAGCGCGGCGACTTCTTTCACCTCCGTATCGGGAACGCCGAGATCGCGCAGCGTGTAGTTGAGATTTTCGATCACCGCGTCGACATGCGAATCGTTCAGTCCCTTGTCGACAAGCCGCTTATGCGCATTGCGCATGTCGGCGCCGGTGTAATTGTTGGGTCCGCCGAACGCCATGGTGAGAAACGCCTTCTGCTTGGCGATCTGGCTGTCCATGTCGACGTCGTCGAAGAAATGCGCGATCCGGCCGTCTGCGAGCACTTTTCGATAGAACAGCTCGACCGCCGCGTTGACTGCGCCTTCGCCGCCCAGGCGCTCATATAGGCTGGACATTTTCTCCTCCCTGGAATTGGTCTTATTCGCAACGATAGTCGCGAGCCGTCATGGCATACGCAAGGTCCAGCAGCCGACGATTCCAGGGTTTCGATGGAGCCACCATGCGGCGGCGCAACCAGGCGCCGCCGCTCCAGGGGATGTTATTCAGCCGCGGGATGCGTCGCGATGCGATCGATCTTGTCGACGCGCATGGAGTCGGCGCCCTGCGCGCAGCTGAAGCGCAGGGACGAGCCAACCGCCGAGTCGAAATGCGCGGCCTTGCCGTCGGCGACAGTGACGACCAGACGCGTCGCCTGAGTTGCGGGCGTCGGCTCCTCGTCCAGCGACGCGTCGATCACCATCATCGTCAGACGGCAGCCATTCTCGCCGGAGGCGAAATAGCTCACGACATGCTTCGATCCGGCGTCAAAACTTGCCGCCATGAGCGGCTTCATCGTCAATGACGCGTCGGCGGCGGACAGGCCCGAGCTTGCTGCAAGGCACAGCGCTCCGCCGAACGCCGCCGCGACAATTCGATTTCCTGTGGTCATGTCTTTTCCTTCCATCTTCGAAGCAAGACGCGCGATCGCGCCTGGCGATAGTGCGCCCTGCTCGAACTGGAGGTAGATATTGCAATGCACCCAAGCAATGGCGGGGTACGATTAAACATAATTTATGTGCTATAATTACATGAAATATATCTATTTTTTCGCCTGCTCAATTTTTAGTCAGCGCTGTTGCCGCGCCGCTCGCCGTGACAAATTATTTCGCGTTGCGGTAGAAAAGTCCCCTACTATTCGGCGGTTGCCGGCTGAGCGGCCTCTTGCCAGTCGAAAGTCACAACCCGGCCGTTTTCAACCGCAAGCGCGAGCCGGCCGCGCTTCAGCTCCAGCGCCTTCTCGCCGAAAATCGCATGGCGCCAGCCTCTCAGCGCCTGGACATCGGCGCGATCGTCATGCGCGATGGCTTCGAGGTCGTCGACGGTTGCGATCATCTTGGCGGCGACGCCCGTTTCCTCCGCCACCTGACGCAGCAGCACCTTCAGCAACTCGACCGTGGCGCCGTTCGAATTGCGCCGGTCGCGCTCGATGCGCGGCAGCGCGGCGGGATCGCGGGCGATTCCGCGCTCGACCGCGGCGACAATGTCCGCGCCCGCGCGGGAGCGTTCCATGCCCCTTGGAAATGAGCGCAGATTGCCGAGCGCCTCGATCGAGCGCGGCGCGGCGACCGCGACTTCGATCAGCACATCGTCCTTCAGCACCCGGGAGCGCGGCACGTCGCGCATCTGCGCCTCAAGTTCGCGCCAGGCGGCGAGCTCCATCAGGACCGCGAGGTCACGCGGCTTGCGCGCCCGGTGGCGCAGGCGCTCCCAGGCGTTTTCCGGATGCTGCTCATAGGTCGCTGGCGAGGTGAGCGTCTCCATTTCGTCCGCGAGCCATTCGAGGCGGTTCGAACGTTCAAGCCGCTCCCGCAAGGCCGCGTAGATGTCGCGAAGATGGGTGACGTCGGCGATGGCGTATTCGATCTGGGCGTCCGACAGCGGCCGGCGCGACCAGTCGGTGAAACGCGAGGATTTGTCGAGACTGGCGCGCGTGATCGCTTTCACCAGCTCAAGATAGGAGGCTTGCTCGCCGAATCCGCAGACCATGGCCGCGACCTGCGTGTCGAACAGCGGCGCCGGAATGAGACGGGCGAGACGCCAGATGATCTCGATATCCTGACGCGCGGCGTGAAACACCTTGACGATGTCCGGATTGGCCATCAGCTGGAAGAAGGGCGAAAGATCAAGGTCGTCGGCGAGGGCGTCAATCGCCACGGCCTCTTCGGGCGACGCGAGTTGGATGACGCAGACCCTCGGCCAGAACGTTGTTTCCCGAAGGAATTCGGTGTCGACGGTGACGAAAGGATGCTGCGCGAAGCGGTCGCAGACCGCAACCAGTTCCGCATTTGTGGTGAGGAGACTCATTTGAGATTTATTTTAAACGTTTTTCTCCCCGGCCTGAAGTCCTAAGGCGTCACTTCCTCGTTTTGGCGACTTCGGCCCCGTTCGAGGCGCGTCGACAGGATGCAAATTGTGATTTTGAACTGCGGCGCGGCCTGGACCGTCACAGAAATTTCCGGGTTGCGGGCGGCGCCTCTTACGCTAGCATACGCCGCCACTCTATCGGGGAGCCACGTCCAACACATGTATGAAACTCTCAATTCCGCTGCGCGAGCGGCTGCGCGGACGCGGTTTTCGGCGGCCCTGATCCTCTCCTCGGCGCTGATCGGCGCGCCGGCCCTAGCCGCGCATAAGGGCGGCGTCAGCCCGGCCTGGGACCAATGCCGCGCCCCCGATCCCGACGCCCGCATCGCTGGATGCTCGCAGGTCATTCAGGAGATAGACAAGGAGACCCCGCACGGACAGGCGGCGGCCTATGTCAATCGCGCCGGCGCCTATCAGGCCAAGGGGGATTTCGCCCACGCCTTCGAGGATTTCGGCAAGGCGCTGCAAATTGATCCCAAATCGTCGGTGATTTTTGCCGCGCGCGGCGCCGCGAATCACGCCAAGGGCGATCTCGACGGCGCGCTTGCCGACTATGATCAGGCGATCGCGCTCGACAAGAAAAACGCCTCGGCGCTTCTGGCGCGCGCCCATATCTGGCGCGCCAAGGGCGATGTCGAAAAGGCGCTCGCCGATCTTGAGGAGGCGGCCAAAGCCGACCCAAAATCGACGGCGCCGCTCGTCACGGCCGGCGCTCTGCACCATGGGAAGGGCGACCACGACCGCGCCATTGCCGCTTTTTCCGAGGCGGCCAAGCGCGATTCGAAACTCGCTGCGGCCCGCAACGGACGCGGCGCCTGTCACTACGCGAAGGGGGAATTCGACAAGGCGATCGCCGATTTCGACGCCGCGTTGAAAATCGACGCCAAATTTGCCGGCGCCCTGGTCAATCGCGCCAACGCCTGGCGCGCCAAGAAGGACTTCGCCCGCGCCAAGGCCGATTATGACGCGGCGCTGGCGGCAAGGCCGGATCTTGTCTCGGCGAAGAAGGGGTCGGAGGACATGGCGCGGCTCATCGCCAAAAAGGCTTCCGGCGCGTCTACGCCGGCCGACGCGGCGCCCGCCGCCGAGCACGACCACAACTAAAGTCCCAGGTAAAGTCCCGGGCGGCGAAAGGCGCGCTACAGCGCCTTGGCCGCCGCCAGGACCTCCTCGGCATGGCCCGGCACCTTCACTTTGCGCCAGATTTTGGCGATGCGGCCGTCGGCGCCAATTAGCACCGTCGTGCGTTCGACGCCCATATATTTGCGGCCATACATGCTCTTTTCGACCCAGACCCCATAGGCGCCGAGCGTCTCCTTGTTCTCGTCAGACGCAAGCGGCAGCGACAATTCATACTTTGTGCGAAACTTGTCGTGGCTCTTGACCGGGTCCGGCGACACGCCGACGACGATTGTCTTCGCCTTCGCGAACTTGTCGCGTAACGAATTGAAATCAATGGCTTCCTTGGTGCAGCCCGAGGTGTCGTCCTTGGGATAGAAATAAAGCGCGACTTTCTTGCCCTTGAGCGCGGCGAGCGAGAGCTTTTCCCCGCCAGCGCCCGGGAGATCGAAGGCGGGCGCCGGATCGCCCTCTTTCAGACCCGCCTGCTTAGGTTTAGCGTCCGCCTTCCCGACGGTCGTGCTCATGGCGCCTTCCTTTCGTCGCATCCGCAGCTAAAATCAGCCCCTAGAATGCAGACTGCGCGCCAACCGGCAAGACCGGCTCCATTTTCTGCGCCCAAGCTGCAGAGAGCCGAGAGCGAGGCCAATTGACCGACAGGACGGGGCGCAAGCCGAGCGGCGACGCCGTCGTCGACATGGCGCAGCGCGCGATGCTGCGGGCCTGTCGCGCAGCGTGGCGGTGGCGTTTTTCGGCGCCGCGCAGCGGACTTCTCCGCCTCATCATGTTGAGCGGACTTGCCGTTGCGCTGCTTTGCGCTGTGACGCTCGGCGGCTTCTTCCTGTTTCTCTCGCAAGGTTCGATTACTTTCTCCTGGCTCGCGCCGCATATCGTCAGATCGCTCGATGAACTCGCTGGCGGACGCTATGAATTTTCGTTGGCCACTGCCTCGATCGGCAATGGCGAGCATGGCCCGACGCTGTCTGTCGACAATTTCGTCGTCAAGATGGACGGCATTCCGATCGTCGCGGCGCCGCGAGCGGAGCTGTCACTCGACCTGAATTCTTTGTTGATCGGTCGTGTAAAACTGCGACGGCTGGAGGTGCTCGATCTGGATCTGCGGCTCTCGGTCGATCGGGACGGCGCCGTCGCGATATCCGCCGGCGCTCATCCCGTCCCGGCGCCGGGGCCGACAATTACGCCGTCACAGGCGGGGACGCGGCGCGCGACGTTGCGGCGCGACGCCGCCGGGGCTTTGCGGGCGCTGATGGACCTCGCCACCAGTCCGAACAGTCCAGTTGGCGCGCTTGATCGACTGGGCGTCGCGCATGGCCGGCTCACCATCGACGATCGCACCATCGATCGCGCCATTCGCTATGAAGACGTAACGCTCAGTCTCGACAAGGGCGGCAATGGCATGCGCTTCTCGGCGGCGGCCAACGGTCCCGCCGGGCGTTGGACGGCGACCGCCGTCGCAACGGGCGCGCCGGGCGGACGGCGCGAGTTCCACGCGCAGTTTCGCGATTTGTCGATCGACGAAATCGCGCTTGCCGGCGGCTTCCGCACCGCCCGCTTCGACACCGACGCGCCGTTCTCGTTCGATCTGCGATTCGCGCTTGGCGCGGGCGATGAAGTTCTCGAAGCGTCGGGCCAGGCGGAGATCGGCCGGGGCTATTTCCGCTTCGACGAACCGGATCATGAGCCGGTGATGATCGAGAAGGTCGCCGGCGTCGCGACCTGGGACAGAGCTGCGCGGAAGCTGGTGATCGCGCCATTCGTGTTCAAAGCCGGCGGCTTCGACATGGCGGTCGTCGGCGAAGCGCGCCCGCCAGCAGGGGCGACGACCATCGCCGATGCGGCGCGCCTCGACGGGCCATGGACGATCGGGCTTAAGCTGAAAGCGCCGACGCTGGTCGCGCCTGAACGCGCGGGCGAGAAGACCATTCGGATCGACGGCGGATTGCTCGACGCGCGGCTCTTTCGCGACGAGCGCCAAATCGTTTTCGACAAATTCGCCTTCGCCGGTCCGGACGCGCATATCGATCTCAGCGGCGCGTTGAGCTGGCGCGACGACATTCGCATCACGCTCAAAATGGGTGTCGAGGAAACGCAGATACGCGCGCTGTCGCGTCTGTGGCCGACACATGTCGCGCCGTCCGTGCGCACCTGGTTTGTCGACCATGTGCCGACGGGCGTAGTGAGGCGGGCGCAATACGCCGCCGACTTCGATGGCGCGGCGTTGACGGCGATGCGCTACGAACAGGCGCCTCCGGATGAGTCGCTGCTTGCCGAAGGCGACATTGTCGAAGGCGCCGTCACCGACATTCTGCCGGGCATGGCGCCCCTCAACGGCATCAACGGAAGCCTGCGCGTCACCGGGCGGACGGTGTCTTTCGCCGCGACGTCAGGCGTGATGGAGACGGGGCCGAACCGGCGGCTTGCGCTTTCCTCGGGTCGCTTCCACATCGCCGACAGCGCGTTGCGCCCGACCCCAGCGATGGTCGAGGTCGATGTGGGCGGCGATGTTGAAGCCGTGGCAGATCTTCTGACATTGCCGGCGATCACCGAACATGCGTCGATTCCGGTTGCGCCGGGCGCGCTGAAAGGGAGGCTCGAAGGACGGCTGCGCGTCGATTTCGAGACGGGCGCCGCCGCCCGTGACGAAGCGACGACTTTCACGATCGATGCGACGACGACGAATCTGGTTGTCGACAATCTGATCGGCAAGGAGAAACTCGAAGGCGGCGCGCTGCGCGTCGTCGCCGATCGGGCCGGATTACGCGTCAGCGGAACCGGCCGCATCTTCAACGCGCCGGCGACCCTCGAGCTGCGCCGCGGTTTTGGCGACAAAGGCGCCGCCCAGGCGCATGTCGCCTTCACTTTCGACGACGCGGCCCGCCAGCGCGCCGGCTACGCCATCGCCGGCGTCAGCGGCCCGATCCTGGCGACGATACGCACGCCGATCCCGGTCGAGAACGTCGAGACGCAGATCGAACTCGATCTTTCCCGCGCCAATTTCGACAATCCGCTCCCCGGCCTGGTGAAGCCGGCGGGCAAGCCGGCGAAAGCCTCGTTCAATATGACACGCCGCGGCGAGGCGATGGCGCTCGAACAATTCGTCTTCGACGCGGGGCCGACGCAGGCGCAGGGCGTCATCGAATTCGCCCGCGACGGCGCCTTCCGCGCAGTACATCTCACGCAGGCGCGGCTCTCGCCGGGAGACGACATGCGCATCGACGTCCAGCGCAGCGGCGAGACCGTGAAAATCGTCGCGCGCGGCGCCAACTTCGACGCGCGGCCGATGTTGCAGGGTCTGCTGCGCGCCGACCGCGGCGGCAAGGGAACGATCGACGACCTCGATCTCGATTTCAAGTCGCCGATCGTCACCGGCCATAACAAGCAAATTCTCTCCAACGTCGAACTGAAAATGGAGCGGCGCGGCGGCAAGCCGCGCGCGGTGACGCTGACCGGCGCCTTCGGCCGCGAACAGTTGACGGCAAGCATGGATCGCAGCGCAAACGGCCAGCCGCAGTTGGAAATTTCGACGAATGACGGCGGCTCGCTTCTCTCCTTCCTCGACATTTATCGAAAGATGGACAGCGGCGCGCTGAACGCCACCGTGCAGCTTGGCCAGAATCGCGCCGACGGCGCCTTGCGCATTCGCGACTTCTATGTGCGCGGCGAGCCGACCGTGCGCCAGCTGATGGCGCAAAGCGGAACGGCGCGAACCGACGATCGCGGCAATTACCGCTTCGACCCAGATCTTGTGCGCGTCGGCAGACTGGAGAGCGAGTTCGGCTGGTCCGGCGGCCAGCTCGCCGTGCGCGACGGCGTGCTGTCTGGTCCCGAGATCGGCCTCACCTTCGACGGCTATATCGACTTCCAGCGCGAGAAGCTCGATCTCGTCGGCACTTATGTTCCCGCCTATGCGCTGAACAGCCTTCTGTCGAACATTCCGGTCGTCGGCGTGGTGCTCGCCGGCGGGCAGCATGAGGGCGTCTTCGGCCTGAGCTATCGCCTTTACGGCGCGCTGTCGTCGCCGTCGATCAACGTCAATCCGCTGTCGGCGATCGCGCCCGGCCTGATGCGCAAGATCATGGGCGTGATCGACGGCACCGCGCGCATGCCGCAGCAGCGGTAGGATTGGCGCGCGACGTCAGGCGCGCTCGAGCAGCACATGCTTCTTCTTGCCGAGCGAGAGTTTGACGACGCCGTCGCTCGCAAACGCAGCTTCGCCGATGATTCCGCGTTCGTCCGTCACCGGCGCGTCATTGACGCGCAGCCCGCCGGATTTGATCTGGCGCCGCGCTTCGCCGGTCGAGGCGACGAGCCCCGCTTTGACGAAGGCCGTCAGCACGCCGAGGCCGGCGGCGACTTCTTCGGCCGAAACGGCGACCTTTGGCAGCGACAGCGCGAGCGCGCCTTCCTCGAAAGTCGTGCGCGCGGTTTCCGCCGCTTGCTCAGCAGCCGGGCGGCCATGAATGAGCGCCGTCGCCTCCGTCGCGAGCGTCTTCTTCGCCTCGTTGATCTCGGCGCCCTGCAGCGCCGCGAGGCGGGCGATCTCCGCCATCGGCAGGAAGGTGAAGAGTTTGAGAAAGCGTTCGACGTCGGCGTCTTCGGTATTGCGCCAATATTGCCAGTAGTCATAGGGCGACAGCATGTCGGCGTTGAGCCAGACGGCGCCGGCGGCGGTCTTGCCCATCTTGGCGCCCGATGCCGTGGTCAGCAGCGGCGAGGTGAGCGCGTAAAGCTGCGGGCAGCCCATGCGCCGCCCGAGATCGAGGCCGGTGACGATATTGCCCCATTGGTCGGAGCCGCCCATCTGCAGCAGCGCGCCATGGCGCCGGTTGATCTCGACGAAGTCGTATGCCTGCAGGCACATGTAGTTGAACTCGATGAAGGAGAGCTCATGCTCGCGCTCGAGCCGCAGCTTCACCGAATCCATCGTCAGCATGCGGTTGACGGAGAAATGGCGGCCGACGTCGCGCAGGAAATCGATATAGTTCAGCCCGGCGAGCCAGTCGGCATTGTCGAGCATCAGCGCATCCGTCGCGCCGTCGCCGAATGTGAGGAAGCGCTCGAAGACGGTTTTGATCGAGGCTTTATTCGCGTCGATCTGCTCGACGGTGAGCAGCTTGCGGCTCTCGTCCTTGCCGGAAGGATCGCCGACCCGCGTGGTGCCGCCGCCCATCAGCGGCAGCGGCTTGCCGCCCGTGCGCTGCAGCCAGGCGAGCATCATGATCGGCAGCAGCGAGCCGACATGAAGCGAGGGCGCCGTGCAGTCGAAGCCGATATAGGCGGCAAGCGTCCCGGAGCGCGCCTTCTCGTCGAGGCCCGCGAAATCCGAACATTGATGGACGAAGCCGCGCTCGATCAGCGCGCGCAGGAAGTCGGATTTTGGCGTGAATTCGCTGGCGGAAGTCATGAGCCGGGTGATAGGCGCTGCGCGCCGGCCGCGCAAGGCGGGGGAGGGGCCGGCGCTGGGATAAGGGAATTGGCGTCATGTCGCCGTAATGGTCACCGAACCTCTTGCGTCTGTACGGTTTTGCCGTACACTTGGATGGCATGAGAATACGGAGCGTCCGCCACAGGGGTTTGAAACGCTTCATTGAGGACGATGACGACCGTGAAATCCGGCGCGATCTCGTCAACAGGGTGCGCCGCATCTTGACCGTCCTGATCGCCGCCCCGGATATAACCGGGGTGGAGGGACCGCCCGGCTGGCGCGTTCACCAGCTCACTGGCGACCGCGCCGGAACGTGGAGCATTTCGGTTTCCGGCAATTGGCGGATCACTTTCACGCTCGAAGACGGAGAAATCGCAAACCTGAATCTGGAGGATTACCATTGATGCGCGACGCGCCCGCGAAAATCGGCATGAAGCCCTCGCATCCCGGCGAATTCATCCGCGAGGAAGTCTTGAACGAACTCGGTCTGTCCGTGGCCCGCGCCGCCGACGTGCTGGGCGTGCGCCGCGCCACCCTGTCCGATCTTTTGAACGAAAAAGCGGCCTTGTCGCCGGAAATGGCCTTGCGCGTCGAGAAGGCTTTCGGCGTCAGCATGGACACGCTGCTGCGCATGCAGGCGTGGCACGACAGCTACGCCATGCGCCAGCGCGCCGGGGAAATCGACGTGAAGCGGTTCAATCCTTGAGTTTGACACCCAGTTAAGCAAAGCCCGCTTCGCGGGCTTTGCAGCGTTTCTTGGATAGCCAGCCGCGGCGGGAACGGCGTTGCGAGCGATGCGCGTCATCGGACGCTTATTGCAGGAAGAGGGGAATTTTCCGCGATTGATGTCATGTCGCCGGATAGCCGAGATCAGAAGGCTGCCTAAAATCTGAATTTCATGCCGCCCTGAAAGAGTCTCGGCGTGCCGGCGTAGATCGAGCCGGTCTGCTGTTGCGCAAGGTCGGCGTAACCGTTCTGGACCACAACGCCGTTTTGCAGCGACGCGCGGTTCTGAATATTGTTTGCAGCGGCGACATAGGTGAGGTCGAACTGCACCACGAGCGGCTGGCATAGCCTAGCGGGGTTGTCGAGCCGATGGTCGGCACGAAGGCGCAGCCTTGCTGATAAGGGTTGAGAAAATATTGATTGAGCGACAGGCTCGGCGACTGATCGGCGTAGAGCTGGTTATGAAGGGCCTTGAACATGATGAGATCGTTGGGCGTGATGCGCCAGCGCGCCGTCATGTTGATGGTCTGCGTATCGAAACGGGTGTGCTGCGTGGAGCCGTCGCCGCGCGCGTCGCTCGCGAAAAGCGCCACGTCGAAGTCGCCATATTTGGGATCGGAGTAAGTTCTGCCGATCGCGGTATAGCTCTGCGCGATTAGTTCCTGAATCAGGGAAATGGACGATGATGAATTACAGCGTCACATGACGCGCATCGCTCGCATCATTTCCTCGCCGCGCGCCGCAAAACCCAAGGGCGTCGCCTGCTGGGCCGATCGCCTCATGCCCAATCAAAGGCGCAAAATACAAAATCTCAAAACTCGACTTCCAGTTCTTCAAAGCTTTCCGCTTCGAGCCGCGCCTGTTCGATCCAATTCTGCATGTCGGGCCAGGCCAAAATGCGATCGCAATAGGCGTCGCAGACGTCGTCGAGCGCAACGTCATAGGTCCGATAGCGCGTCGCGACCGGCGCATACATGGCGTCCGCCATGGAAAAATCTCCAAAGAGAAACGGCCCGCCGTGCGCCTGCAGACATTCCCGCCAGATTTGCGAGATGCGGGCGATATCGCCCTGCGCCTTCGACCATACCTTGAATTTGGGAAAATGCCCTTTGATATTCATCGGGAGGGCGGAGCGCAGGGAGGTAAAGCCGGAATGAATCTCGCCGCAGATTGAGCGGCAACGCGCCCGCCTCATCCGGTCCTTCGGCAGCAGCCCTGCGTCGGGCGCAATTTCATGAAGAAATTCTCCGATCGCCAAAGTATCCCATATCTTCACGCCGTCATAGGAGAGGCACGGCACCAAAATCGACGGCGCCAGCAGCAACAGTTCCTCGCGGACGGAGGGGTCGTCCGGATCGACGGCGATTTCGTCAAAATCGACGCCTGATAGCTTCGCCATCAACCATCCGCGCAAGGACCACGAAGAATAATTCCTGCTGCTGATCGTAAGCGTCGTTCGCGGCATGGCGAGTTTCCTGAGCCCAACGCCTTCAAAGCAAGCAAGGCGCCACCTACGCGACGCATGGCACGCGCATTGCTCCGACCGTTCGACGAAACGATCGGTTTGGCAACGGCATGATGTATGACGCCTATCAGAACTACGCCAATCTGAGCCATTCCGTCCGCATTCTCGCGTCCAGCTCCGAGCGCATTTTTTCCGTGTGGAGCGCGATGCAATTCGCCTCGCCCTTGCGGCGCATGGCGGCATATTACGAAATCGTCGCGCTCGCCGGCTTCACCCACACCCGGCCGGATTATGGAATCGCCGAGATCACGACGGATTCCGATGAAACGGTAAGCGTGAAGGAAAGAGAAATTCTCTCGACGCCCTTTGGCGCGCTCCTCCATTTTGCGCGAGAGGGGGGCGAGGATGATCCACGCGTCCTGCTCGTCGCGCCGATGTCCGGGCATTTCGCGACGCTGTTGCGGGGCACGATCCGTAGCTTGCTGCGCCACCATCAGGTTTATGTAACCGATTGGCGTAACACCCGAGACGTGCCTCTGGACCGGGGCAATTTCGGCTTCGCGGAATTCGTCCAGCACCTGATCGATTTCATAAAAGTCATCGGTCCGCAATCCCATGTCGTGGCGGTGTGCCAACCCGTGGTCGCGGCGCTTGCCGCCGTCGCCATGCTTGCGCAGGACAATGACCCCAACCAGCCGGCGAGCCTGACGCTGATGGCGGGCCCGATCGACACGCGCATCTCGCCGACCAAGGTCAACGAACTTGCGACATCGCGGCCGCTCGACTGGTTCAAGGAAAGACTGATCGGCGTCGTGCCCCATTCCCTCGGCGGCGCCGGCCGTCATGTTTATCCCGGATTCATGCAGCTGGCGGCGTTTATGAGCATGAACATTGATCGACACTCGAAGGCGTTCGTCGATCTCTTTAAGAGCCGTGTCGAAGGCGACTTTGAGAAGGCCAACCAGATACGAACTTTCTATGAGGAATACTTCGCCATTATGGACCTCGACGCCGCCTTTTTTCTGGAGACGGTTGAAATCGTATTCCAGAAACACGCCCTTCCCGAAGGCAAATTGCTTATTCGAGAGACATTGGTCGAGCCCAGGGCAATCAGAAAGACCTTTCTACTGACGATAGAAGGCGAAAAGGACGACATTTGCGCCGTGGGCCAGACTATGGCGGCCCATGATTTATGCTCGGGCCTGCGACCCTATATGAAGGCGCACCACCTCCAGCCGGACGTTGGCCATTATGGCGTGTTCAACGGACGGCGATGGGACAAGCAGATCTATCCCATCCTGCGAGATCACATTTACTCGAGCGCATAAACGAGACGTGGCGACTGCGGGCGACCGCCGCCGCTTCCGGATGATATTGGCGCAAATCTTGCTCCATCTCCCGCGCATCAGGCAAACGCCAAGCCGACACGAGGCGGGCCGATGGAGCAGACAATCAGCCGCGTTGAAGTCGACGGCAAGACGGTCGAGCTTCCCATAAAAAAGGCGGCGCTTGGCGCCAATGTCATCGACATGCGCACGCTGCAGGCGCAGACGGGGCTGTTGAGCTTCGATCCGGGCTTCATCTCGACCGCGAGCTGCGAGACGAAAATCACCTATATCGACGGCGACGCCGGCGTGCTCCTGCATCGCGGCTATCCGATCGACCAGCTCGCCGAGCATTCGGACTATCTTGAAGTCTGCTATCTGCTGCTTCACGGCGAACTGCCGACCGCGGCGCAAAAGCAGGACTTCGACGATCGCGTCACGCATCACACCATGGTGCATGAGCAAATGACGCGGTTCTTTCAAGGCTTTCGCCGCGACGCGCATCCGATGTCGATCATGGTCGCGTCGGTGGGCGCGCTCTCGGCCTTCTATCACGACTCGACCGATATTTTCGATCCCCATCAGCGCATGATCGCGTCGATGCGGCTCATCGCCAAGGCGCCGACCCTGGCGGCGATGGCTCACAAATATTCGATCGGGCAGCCGTTCAACTATCCGAGGAACGATCTCGACTACGCTTCGAATTTTCTGCACATGTGCTTTTCGGTCCCGACCGAACCCTATGCGCAAAATCCCATCGTCTCGCGCGCGCTCGATCGCATATTCATTCTGCACGCCGACCTTGCGCAGGTGGCGTCGACGTCGACGGTGCGGCTCGCGGGTTCGTCCGGCGCAGATCCTTTCGCCTGCATCGCGGCGGGCGTCGCGTCGCTCTGGGGTCCTTCGCATGGCGGCGCCAATGAGGCCGTGCTGCGCATGCTGGCGGAGATCGGCTCGCCGGACCGCATCCCGCATTTTCTGGCGCGCGCCAAGGACAAGTCGGATCCCTTCCGCCTGATGGGCTTTGGACATCGCATCTACAAAAACTACGATCCGCGCGCGAAAATCATGCAGCGCACGGCGCGCGAAGCCTTGGCGGAACTCAACGCGAGCGATCCGCTGCTCGACGTCGCGCTCGAACTCGAACGCATTGCGCTCTCAGACGATTATTTCGTCTCGCGCAGGCTCTTCCCGAACATCGACTTTTATTCGGGCATCATTCTTAAGGCCATGGGCTTCCCGACGAGCATGTTCCCGGCGCTGTTCGCGGTCGCGCGCACGGTCGGATGGGTCGCGCAATGGAAGGAGATGATCGAGGACCCGAAGCTGCGCATGGGCCACCCAAGCCAGCTTTATGTCGGCGAGCCGCAGCGCGAATACAAGCCGATCGAAGTCCGCGAGGCGGAGGTCTTGCCTCCTTCCTGACCGTCCGTTGTCAGGTGATTTGAGACAGCGGAAGTATCTCATCGTATGCGGTTGCCGAGTTCGGGGTCGATGCGCAAACCGGGAACGCCCGGTTTGCGAAGGGGGGGAGCGTTTCGGAGGAGAAGGCGGCGGCGGCTCGATCGCGATCTCGCAGCGCAATAATTCTGACGACGCAATCTGCTTGAAATTGAGCCGCTCCTTACCTTAAGTAAGGAGTTCCAATCGGTGGAAGGCGTTGCGAATGTCGAAGGCGAGACTGACCAGCAAGGGGCAGATCACTTTGCCCGCTGACGTGCGCGGCGCCCTGAGAGTGGCGGCTGGCGATACGCTGATATTCGAAAAGACCGCCGACGATGCGTTTCTCGTCCGCGCCGCCTCCGCGGACATACGACGCCTTAAGGGCATTGTGCCGGCGCCAGCGAACTCAGTCACGCTCGAGGCGATGGAAGCGGCGATCCGAAACCGAGCCTGTCGAACGTGATTGCGCTCGACACGAATGTGCTCGTGCGCTACCTCGCGCAGGATGATCCGGCGCAAGCTCGAACCGCGACGCGCTTCATCGAAGAACGGTTGACCGCGGACGATCCGGGCTTCATTTCGACGATCGTTCTTTGCGAGATCGTCTGGGTGCTTGAGACTTGCTATCATGTCGCAAGAGCGAACCTCGTTTCGATCGTCAAGGCGCTGCTCGATACGCGGCAAATCGTCGTCGACGAGGCGAACGCCGTGCGCGCCGCCCTGAATCATTCGAACGTCGATCTCGTCGATGCGATCATCCATGAAGCGGGCAGGTCGCATCAGTGTCGGGCGACCGTGACGTTCGACCGCAAATTCGCGCGACTCGACCGCGTTGAGCTGCTTGGCGGGCGAACGGCGAAACGCTCATGAGCGGCGCAACCCGCTCCCTGTCCCGCGAAGCGGGGGCTTCCGGCGCTTCGTGGCGCCTTTGCCCCGCTAAAGCGGGAGAAGGCGGAGCGGCGCCGCCGCGCCGGTCATTCATGGAGACCGTTCCCGTCGAGGCGGCTTTCTTGCCCCATTGCCGGGCTTTTGGTAGAAGCCGCAGGCCTTAGCGCTCGCGCCGGCGCGCCGACGAACGCAGGACAATCATGCTTTTCTACGAGCCGCTGTTCCTGTTTCTGTTCGGGCCGGCGGTTTACCTTATCTACCTGTTTTTCGGAGAAGTCCGCCTGCGGCGGGCGATCATCCTGTTCGCCGCCAGCGTGATCTTCTACGCCTGGAGCGAGCCGGTCTTCATTTTCCTCGTCTTCGCCTCGGTCGCGCTCGACCTTTATGCGGCGCAACGGATCGCCGCTCTATCCATCGGCGATCCGAATGTCATTCCCGACGCTTCGCTTAAGCGAAGCGATCGGGAATCCAGACCTGCGAGCGAGGCTGTGATTGCTCTGGATTCCCGGTCAGGCCTGCGGCCTGCCGGGAATGACATGCGCAAGCTCTGGCTCGCGCTTGGCGTCGTCGCCAATCTCGCGATCCTCGTCTATTACAAATATACCGGCTTTCTGGCGCTCAATCTCGACGCGATTTTGAAGGCGCTGACGCTGCCGGGCATCAACATTCCCCAGATCGCGCTGCCGATCGGCGTCAGCTTCATCGTCTTCGAAAAAATCACCTATCTCGTCGACGTCTATCGCGGCGTCACCGCGCCGGCGCGCGCGCCGCTGCTCTATGGGCTCTATGTCTTTTTCTTCCCGAAGCTCCTCGCCGGACCGATCATCAAATATCACGACATCGCGCGCCAGTTCGACGACATGCCGCACGCCGACGTCGATGATTTCGTCATCGGCTTTTCGCGCTTCATGCTCGGCGTCGTGAAGAAGCTGCTCTTCGCCGATACGCTGGCGAGCGGCGCCGACCTGATCTTCTCGCGCGACGTCGGTTCTCTCGGCTTCACGCAAGCCTGGGCGGGCGTGCTGTTCTTCACCTTCCAGATTTATTTCGATTTCTCCGGCTATTCCGACATGGCGATCGGTCTGGCGCGCATGTTCGGCTTCCGTCTTCTCGAAAATTTCAACATGCCCTATGTCGCGACCAGCATCACCGATTTCTGGCGGCGCTGGCATATTTCGCTGACCAGCTGGATTCGCGAATATTTGTATTTTCCGCTCGGCGGAAACCGGCGCGGCGAAGCGCGCACCTATCTCAATCTTTGGATATGCTTCTTCGCCTCGGGCGTTTGGCACGGCGCCGCTTGGACCTATATCGCCTGGGGCGCCTATAATGGCGTGTTCCTGGTGCTCGACCGGCTGTTTCTGGTCAAGAGCCTGCAGCGATTGCCGGATTGGTGCGCCAATATCGTCACGATGATCGTCGTCATCGTCGGCTGGACATTCTTTCGCGCGACCTCTCTTGAGCAGGCGGGCGCGCTGCTGGCGTTGATGGCGAATCCTACAGCGCAAGCGAGTGCGCCGCTCGCCATTCCGGAAGAATATGTCGTCGTGGCGCTGATCGCCGCGGCGATTTGCGTCGCGCAGCGGCTGTCGCTTTATGTCAAGGACTTCAATTGGGGAAGCGCGGCGCAGCGTTACGCCATGGCGTCGAATAGCGCGCTGTCGCTGCTCTTCCTTGCGGCGCTGGCGAAGGGACTGGCCGATCCCTTCAAGCCGTTCATCTACTTTCGCTTTTGAAGCGCAAGGGCGATCAAGCCAAAATGGATAGACGCGTCGAGAAAGATCAAGCGGAATTGGGAGCGGCGTCGCCGGCCCCTTTCGCGCGGGCCTTTCTCAAGTCGCTCACCTTCGCGCGCTTGCCGATCTTTGGCTGCGCCGGCTTCATCGCCTTTCTGTTCCTCGCCAATTTGTGGAATTTCGCCGTTGAACGCGATTGGCCGAAGCTGCGCATCCGCAGCGCCTGGCCGCTTGCCGGCGTCGCCAAGCCAAAGCCCGCGCCCTGGACACTCGACGCTTTTCTTTCCGGCGAAACGCAAAAGGCGGTGTCGACGAATCTCGGTCGTATGTCGCCGGTTTTTCCGATCTCGGTGCGCGCGAAAAATCAGCTGGTCTTTTCGCTGTTCGGCGGCTCGGCCGCGCCCGGCGTCATGATCGGCCGCAACGGCCAGCTCTATGAGGATATCTATATCAACGAATTTTGCGCGCGCGATGGCCGTTTCGATCCTTCTCGCTTAAGCGCATGGTCTTCGTCGTTGCGCGAGATTCAGGAGATGGCGCAGGCGCGCGGAAAGAGCTTCGTCTATCTGATTTCGCCGTCGAAGGCGGCGCGCTATGCGGAAGATTTGCCCAAGTCCGCGCCCTGCGCTTCGCGCGCGACATCGATGCCCGATAAGCTCGCGCCCTATCGCGCGGCGCTCGACGAAACGCGTGTGCGCTATGTGGACGGCCCGGCGCTGATTGACGCGGAAAAATCCAGACAGGAGATCGCGCTGTTTCCGCGCGGCGGCTCGCATTGGAACAGCGTCGGCGGCGCGCTCGCCATGCGCGAAGTTACGCGCGCGGCGCCAACGTCTCCCGTCGGCGCGCTCGATTTTACATCAGCGCCGGCGCCCGAAGCCCTCGGCACCGACCGCGACCTGCTGGACCTCTTAAATCTCTTGTGGCCCGACGCGTCTTATCCGACGGCGGCGATCGGCAGGGCAGGGGAAAAGGGCGATTGCGCGCGAGCGCCACGCCTGCTCGCGCTTGGCGGCAGCTTTCTGCATCAGGTTCTGGCGGCGGCGACGCTCGCGCCCTGTCCGCCGCAAATCGACTATTGGTTCTATATGCGCACCGCGGACAATGGAATCGAACTCGGTCATTACCGGCGCGGGCCCGGCGACGCCTCGAATGGCGAACGGCTGACGGCGACAGCGGAAGAACTCGACGAAAACCTCGCCGGCGCCGATTTCATCCTGCTCGAAGAAAACGAAGCCGGCGTCGCCACGACGAAGCAGATCGGCC